>Ga0209420_1000531_pt1 | contig 19761 bp, 16 predicted proteins | sample BlaSpr_A8_OM1_O1_FD_187972 | JGI IMG/M metagenome (GOLD analysis project Ga0209420, IMG submission 187972) | Forest soil microbial communities from Thunder Bay, Ontario, Canada - Black Spruce, Ontario site 2_A8_OM1_O1 (SPAdes) (version 2) | ecosystem: Environmental > Terrestrial > Soil > Boreal... | reverse complement strand
CCACGATTTCTAGCGACGACCACCACACGCTGCAGGAATTCCGTGCGTCACTCGGAGCCGAGTGGACCTTCCTTTCGGATCCCGGCCGAACGGTTCAGAAGGATCTCGACATCCAGGAGTACACCGACCCCGAGCACAATCCGATGATCCCGCATACGCTCGTGCTCAAGCCGGGCCTCGTGATTTACAGCATCTATAACGGCTACTGGTTCTGGGGGCGTCCATCGGTCATCGATCTTTGGCATGATCTGCGGGCCGTGACGAGTGAAATCCGCCCAGACTGGGATCTGAGTGCTCCTGGACTCCGCGAGGCATGGAATGCGGGTGACTTCTCGCGTTTCCATGGGTGGAACAAGAAGGCCGGTGCAGAAGATGCCTCGATTGCACAGAACAAGTAGACAGCCACCAGTCTCGGCACGGGCACCTAAAGTCTTGAATCCCGGCGGTGATACCGGACCCAAAATAGCATGGAGATGTAACCATGATTGAATCTGATCTTCGGCTGGCGAGGATGCCGCTCAACAACGGAGCCGGCCATATCCCCACCCTCGGTTTTGGCACCTTAATTCCCGACGCGGCCCTGACGAGAACTGCGACTAGAGACGCGCTGGACGCCGGATTTAGACACTTCGATTGCGCGGAGCGATACCGCAACGAGCGCGAGGTAGGAGAGGCGTTACAAGCAGGACTTGCCGCTGCTGGGATCGCGCGCGAAAACATTTTCGTCACTACAAAGTTGTGGAACTCCAATCATCGGCCCGAACGTGTCGAACCGGCTTTCGAGGCGAGTCTCGACAGACTCAGGCTCAACTATTTGGATCTCTACCTCATTCACACTCCCTATGCATTTCAACCGGGCGATGAGCAGGACCCGCGAGATCAAAATGGCAATGTCATCTATGACAACGGAGTGACTTTACTCGACACCTGGAGAGCCATGGAAAGTCTCGTGGACCACGGCCGGTGCCGGGCCATCGGATTGTCGGACATCAGTTTGAATGAATTGTTGCCCATTTACGAGGCGGCAAGAATCAAGCCAGCCGTGGTTCAGGTCGAATCACATCCCTATCTGCCGGAAACGGAGCTTCTGGAATTCTGCAAAGAAAAGGACATTGTGTTTTTGGCCTTCGCGCCCTTGGGTCACGGAATGAAGCCTGGGCTGCTCGAAGATCCTGTCATTTCGGCAATCGCCACACGAGTGGGAAAGACACCCGCACAGGTGTTGTTGGCTTGGGCGGTGCAACGCGGCACGGCTTTGCTTACCACACCCAAGTCCGCAGCTCGCGCGCGCGAGAATTTCGACATCTCTGCCCTCCCAAAAGATGCGTTGAACGAAATCAATCGCATTCAGACCAGGCAGAGACTCAATGAAGTGGTGAAAACAGGTGTCCCTGGTTTCATCGCACAAGGGAGATGAACAAGAAAGCGAAATCGCAGCTGGAGCAAGTTAACTCCCGGCTTTCAGTTCGTTCAAGCCATGTGTGTGTGTTAGGCAGTTCTGGACGACGGTTTTACTGTTGCCAGCCTCCGCCGAGCGCTTTGTAGAGTTGGACGAGGCTTCGGTATTCGTCGCCCCGCGCGGCAGCGAGGGTCAGTTCTGCGCCGTAAAGCGACCTCTGTCCGTCGAGCACTTCGAGATAGGTCGTTGTGCCGCCTTTGTAGCGCAGGGTGGAAATGCGGACGGTTTCTTGCAGGTCAGCGACACTATCCTGCTGGCGCATTCGCACCTGATGAAGCTTTTCATAACCGATGAGCGCGTCGGAAACATCTCCGAAAGCGCGCTGGATCGCTTGTCGGTATGCGATGAGAGCCTGCCTGTCTTCCGACTCGGCGAGATGCAGGTTGCCCTTCAGCGCACCTCCCGTGAAAATCGGCTGGCTCACCTGCGCGCCATAGGACCAGATGCCAAGCTGCGTGGTCATGAGGCTTGAAAAGGCAGTGCTTCGCCCGAAAGAGCCGCCACCGCCTCCGGTCAGCGAGATTTGCGGAAAGAATTGAGCTTTGGCAACTCCGATATTGGCGTTTGCGGCGATCAAACTTTGTTCGGCCTCGCGAATATCCGGCCGGCGCTCGATGACCGAAGATGGAAGACCGGCGGGAACTTCTGGTGGCAGCGTCTGCTCAACGAGAGGAATGCCGCGTGTAATGCCTTGGGGGTAATCGCCGATTAGGATGCTGATGGCATCCTCCTCTTGCGCGATCTGTCGCTCCAGATCCGGAATCTGCGCATTCGCGGTATCGAGGACTTGCTGGGCCTGGAGCACATCCAACTTCGTGGCGACGCCGTGCTCGAGGCGCAGCCTCGTGAGTTTGACCGAATCAGTTTGCGTGTTGACCGTCTCACGCGTGATCTGGAGTTGCAGATCCTGTTGCAAAAGAGTGAAGTAGTCGCTCGCCACATCGCTAACCAGTGTGAGTACGACGACCTGGCGCGCGTCTTGCGTGGCCAGGAGTTCGGCTCGGGCCGCTTCTGTTGCGCGGCGCAGCTTTCCGAAGAAATCGAGTTGGAAAGCCGCGTCTGCAGTAAGCGTCAGAAAGTTATACCTGGATTGTTCGAGATTTTCCTTGCCGCCATTGAAGTTGGTGTTGCCCGAAACCTGCGGAAACAGGCTGGAGCGGGTAACCGCAAGTTGCGCACGCGCAGCATTGATGCGTTCGGTTGCGAGTTGCAGATCGTAGTTTTGTTTGAGCGCCAAGCGAATGAGTTCCTGTAGTTTCGGGTCCTGGAACACCTGCCACCAGGGGAGATCGGCGTACGAGGCAGTCTGTGACTGAAGCTGAGGGTTCTCTGACAGGTCACGATATGCGGCAGGAGTCTGAACAGCCGGCCGCTGATACTTGGGGCCAACCATGCAGCCCACAAACATGAAGGAGAGCAAAATTGCGCTGAGCGATTCGGCGATCCTCATGAACGCAAAACTCCGTTTGGAATCTGTACTGATCATCACCGTGTCAAATAAAACCCTGTCAAACAGTGTCCCGTCAAACAGCGCCCCGTCAAACAATCTCAATCTCCCGGTGCCGGCGAGGGAGTTGCCGCCACGATGCCCGGTGCAGACTCTTTGCCTGCGCCCGACCATTTTTCGACCATATAAAAGATGCCAGGGATGAAAAAGATTCCAATCGCGCTGGCCGCGAGCATTCCACCGATTACCGCCGTCCCCATAATCTGGCGCGCAACCGATCCAGCGCCGCTCGCCGTCCACAGTGGAACGCAGCCGAGGATGAACGCGAAAGATGTCATCAGGATCGGGCGCAGCCGTAACTTCGCTCCTTCAAGAGCCGCATCGGCGAGCGGTTTCCCGTGTTCGTACTGATCCTTGGCAAACTCGACGATCAAGATCGCGTTCTTCGCCGCCAAGCCAATCAGCATGATCAGGCCGATCTGCGAGTAGACATCGCTTTCGATCTGCACCATATAGGGAGGCAGAAAAATGCCCAGCAGAGCGCGGCGCAGCCACAGCACAAGGAATGCTCCGAAGACCGCCACGGGTGTGCTGAGCAGTACACTGAAAGGCAGCGACCAGCTTTCGTAAAGAGCTGCAAGAATCAGGAAGACGAACAGCAACGACAGTCCGAAGATCGCCGCGGGGGGCACTCCCTGCCGCGCCTTCTGCTCCAGGAACGAGATCCCGGAGTAGTCGAATCCCATCTCTCGCGGCATGGTTTGTTTGAAAACGTCTTCGAGGGCCGCGCTGGCCTGATCGGCGCTGAAACCCGGCGCTGCGCTGCCGTTGATTTGCGCACAACGGTATTCGTCAAAGCGCATGGTAAATTCGGGGCCCAGCTGCGATTTAACCGTGGTGAGAGTAGAGAGCGGGACATTTTGGCCCTTGTTGTTGCGGACATAGAACCGCCCGACGTTATCAGCGCTGGCGCGATCGTCGCTTTCGGCCTCGACGTAGACCTGCCACTGCCGGCCGAAGCGGTTGAAGTAGTTGATGAAATATCCCCCCATGAAGGCCTGAATGGTGCGGTAGACATCGGTAAGATTCACACCTTGTTTCAATACTTTGTCCCGATCCACGTCAACAAATCTCTGCGGAACGCTGGGCAAGAAAGTAGTGCTAAGACTGGCGATCTCGGGTCGTTTTCGCGCTGCTTCAAGAAACGTGTTCACATTGTTCGCGAGAAATTGAATGCTGCCGCCGGAGCGGTCTTCGAGGATGAATGTGAATCCGCCGGCAGTGCCAACACCCGGGATAGCTGGCGGCGAAAAACTGAAAGCAATTCCTGACGGCAATTTTGTGAGCTGCTGATTCAGATACGCCTTGATGGCTTGAAACTGCTCAGCTCTGGTCGTGCGTTCATCCCACGGCTTGAGAGTGACGACAAAGAAAGCGTTGTAGCTGGTACGAACAAAACTGAGCAAGCTGAAACCGATGACGCTGGTCGTGTATCGCACGCCCGGGGCCTTCGCTAGAATGTTTTCGATCTGTGTTGCGACTTGTGATGTCCGCTCAAGCGAAGCGCTGTTGGGCAATTGCAGATTCACATAGGCGTAGCCTTGATCTTCATCCGGAAGGAAGCTCGATGGCACGCGACCGCCGAAGAATGCGGCCGCTACGGAAAAGGCCAGAAGGAGCACAACCACCACAATGGTTTTCTTGAGCAGCACGCCGCTCCAGCTGACATAGCCGTCGGTGGCCCGCTCAAAAACGCGGTTAAACCAATCGAAGAATCTCCGCAGTAGCCCCTGGCTCTCTTGACGCGGACGAAGCAGTAGTGCTGCCAGAGCAGGGCTGAGCGTTAGAGCGTTGAACGCGGAGAGAATCACCGAAATGGCGATGGTGACTGCGAATTGCTGATACAGCCTGCCGGTGATTCCCGGAATGAAGGCAGTCGGCACGAATACGGCGGAGAGAACCAGCGCGATGCCCACAACAGGGCCCGAGAGTTCCTCCATCGCTTTTAACGCCGCATCTTTCGGAGTCATGCCCTCTTCGATATGGCGCTCCACACCTTCCACAACGACGATTGCGTCATCCACCACCAAGCCAATCGCAAGCACCAAGCCAAAGAGAGAAAGTGTGTTAATCGAAAAGCCAAACAGAGGGAAGAAGACGAAAGTGCCTACCAGCGAAACGGGTACGGCCAGCAGCGGAATCAGCGTCGAGCGCCAGCTCTGAAGAAAAAGAAAAACAACGATGATGACCAGGACGAGCGCGATCACAAGGGTTTCAACGATTTCCTTGATTCCCTGAGTCACGGAAAGAGTCGTGTCGAGAGAAACAGCGAAATCCATATCCTCGGGAAAACGCTCTTTCATTTGCGCCATCAACTTCTGGACCCCGGCCGCCGCATCGACTGCATTGGATCCCGGCAACTGGTAGGCCGCAACGATGGCGCCGGGTTTCCCATTGAATCGTCCAGCGACGCTGTAATCCTGAGCGCCCAATTCGATGCGAGCGACGTCGCGGACTCGAACTGTCGCACCGTCGGGCGTTTCGCGGACAACGACGTTGCCGAATTCTTCTGGCGAAACCAGGCGTCCTTGCGAAAGAACTGTGTAGGTATATTCCTGACCTTTGGGAGCAGGCTCGCCTCCGGCTTTGCCGGCGGGGTTCACTGTGTTTTGCGCCTGAATTGCGGTGACGATCTCCGGCACGGTAATGCCGAGCTTTGAGAGCGTATCCGGCTTTACCCAAAGGCGCATGGCGTATTGGCCGGCGCCGAATACTTGAACATTGCCAATGCCGTAGGAGCGAAGAATCGGATCGACGATATTGATGTAGGCGTAGTTGGCCAGAAACTTGGCGTCATAGGTTCCGCGCGGAGAGTAAAGAGCAACCCACATCAGCGGAGCCGTAACCGACTTTCGAACCGTGATGCCGTAGTTGTTGACGTCCGGGGGAAGCTGGGAGGCGGCCTGCGTTTCTCGAGATTGGGTGAGAATGAAATCGGTATTAGGATCAGTCTTAACGTCAAAATCAACGATGAGACTGGTTGTATTGTTGCCCGTGGCGTTCAACGAATACATGTAATTCATATTGTCCACTCCATTCATCTGCTCCTCGATGGGAGTGGCCACGGCTTGCTCAAGGGTCTGCGCGTCAGCTCCGACGTAAGTTGCGAGGACTTGAATTTCGGGTGGAGTGATGTTCGGAAACTGCGCGACGGGCAAGCTCAGAACCGTGAGTGAACCAACCAACACCATGACGATGGAAATCACCATGGCGACAATGGGGCGGTTGATGAAGAATTTTGACATGGATCATTCGTCCTTATCGATCCATCGATCTTTGAATCTTATCGATCCTCGATCATCGATCTTTGGCTTCTGCCACGAAAGGTTTGGCATTCACGTGCACGCCGGTGCGCATTCTTTGAACCCCTTCCGCTACGACTCGGTCGCCGGGATTCAGGCCACTCGCGATAATCCAGCGGTTACCGACCCGGTCGCCCACGGCGACGGTTCGAATGTCGACTTTGTTGTCGGCTTCTACCACCGCGACCTGATATCCCCCTTGCAGTTCCGACACCGCACGCTGCGGAACAAGCAGCGCCCCAGGTTGGGTTCGGATTACGGCGCGGACTTTGGCGTAGCCGCCCGGTCTTAAAACGTTGTTGGGGTTCGCAAAAAGTCCCGCAATTCGAATCGCACCCGTGCTCTCGTCGACTTGTCTATCAGCAAAGAAAAATTTCCCTTCGTGTGGATACGTCGAGCCGTCCGCCAAGATGAGCTGCAGACGTAGTTCCTTGTCGGCCTGCGCGCGGCTCTCCTCAGTCGGAAAACGTTGTCGCCATGCCAGATATTGCGGCTCGCCAACCGTGAAGTAAACCTTGATTGGATCCACAGTAGAAACAGAAGTGACGATCCCGCTGCCGGGTGTCACCAGTGCACCGACCTGCAACTGGGCTTGCCCCGCGATCCCGTCGATGGGCGCAACGAGGCGAGTAAAGTCCAGATTGATCTTCGCGGTCTCAACCGCCGCGTCATACGTCTTGATTTGTGCCTTGGCGGTTTCTACGGTTGCGATCGCGGCGAGGTTGTTCTGCACCGAATTGTCCAGATCCTGCTGGCTCGCGGCCTGTTGCTCTGCCAGTGGCGTATAACGCTGGACATCAAGTTCGGTCCGCCGCTGTACCGCTTTTGCGTTGGCGAGAGCTGCTTGAGCCTGAGCAAGCTGGCCCTGAGCCTGATCGAGCGCCGCCTGAAAAGGCCGCGGATCGATCTGGAAAAGGAGTTGGCCTTGCTTAACAAAAGCACCCTCTTGATAGCCTTGCTTCAACAGATAACCGGTGACCTGCGCTCTCACGTCGGCGTTCACCAGTCCATCGAGCGTACCAATCCACTCCGCATAAATCGGAACATCTTCCTTCTCGACTTGAACCACCTCGACATCGGTCGTGCCAGGCTGGCCTCCCAGAGCCTTCTTTGACGGATGCACGGCTCCAATAATCAGAGTGAGCACGATCAGGCCAAGGACTCCGCCGATCAGCCAATAGCGCTTCTGGACCTTGCTCATGATGTCTCCTGCGATGTTGCTCGTGCTTGGGCTGCGAACCGCATGTCTTGCCTCTACAGGTCGAAGATACTGGGACGGAACGGGCCAATCGATACAGTTTTGCGAGGAACGCCAGCTCCTTCTCTGGTGATCTCTTAGTTGGGTATCTTCAGGCCAGGTTGTCGCACAATAATCCTCGACCGCCCCACAGCTCGTCAAGTCCTGCAGTCAGCAAGGCGCATTTGTCGGCTCTGGGGAAATGTTGGTCGTGGCAGTTCAGGATGCTGCGCCCAATCGAGGTGACGCACTATCGACAGGTGCCAAAGGTTCGACTGTGAACCTTATCTCTGGTGACCTAGCTCAGAATTTCCGAGGCCATCTTCGGGATTCGGCGAGTACTGACACAGATCCCGAAGTATCGGAACTCTTGCCGTCCGCCGCTCCGGATGTTGAAGGTCTCGTCAATCGTGTGCCCAACACGATTGACGCGCTATTTCTCGTGACCGAACAACTCGCTTTCCAGAAGATCGAGCGGGATGGCGGCGCAATTCAGGTTGATGAAGGAACGTCCGCAGCGCTGACTTGCATTGTGAATGGCATGGGCGATGAGTTCTTTTCCGGTGCCGGTTTCGCCCTCGATAAGGACCGTCGAGTCTGTGGGAGCAACCTGCTCCACCTGAGCGAGGACCGATTCGAGAGCAGCGCTACTACCTATGACGCGCTCGAACGTTCGCTCGACCTGATCTCCCGCGACAGCGTTCGAGACTGTTGCACGATCTCCCACAGAAACACCTCAACTCAACGCTCCACACGACCGCGATGACACAAGCTCTTCACATATTCAGAGCAGAACGAACTCTTTTGAGTAACAATTGATGGTCGAATGGTTTTGCAAGAAACTCGACTGCACCCCGTCTCATGGCTTGGATACGCATCCGGGCGTCTCCATGGGCAGTAATGAAGATGATCGGAACGTCGCATTCCTCTTCTTTCAGTTTGGCCTGCAACTCCAGACCCGACATCCTCGGCATTCGGACGTCAACGATCAGGCACGCGGCCTGGCAACGCAAATCGGATTCGAGGAAGTCTTCCGCGGATCCGAAGCACCGTGCCGCAAGCCCCGCCGCCTCCATAAGGTCGCGGAGCGAATCTTGCATGGCCTCATCGTCATCGATAATGGCAATCAATTTGGACTTTTGGTCCAATGGCATGCCCTGAGGGCAGCGTAATTGCCCAACCTGGAACAATCGAACTTTGGGCGTACAGAACTAGACTTTAGTAGGTTAAACCGCTACTTTCGATGGACTGGCGATTCGATGCTGAACGGGCGGGACACAGCGGGTTATAAGGACCTGAGCTTGTCCGCCATCCTGACAAGCTCAGGCAAGGATTTGGCTTGCATCTTTTTCATGACCTGGCTGCGATTCATTTTGATGGTCGCTTCGCTGGCACCGAGTTCCGCTGCAACTTGCTTGTTAAGCATTCCGGAGACGACCAGGTTCATTACCTCGCGCTCGCGAATGCTGAGTCTTTCACAACGATTGCGCAGTTCAGTTAACGCTCGCTCTTTCTCGCGCAGGACGCGAGCTCGACTGAGCGACCGCTGGACCGCATCGAGCAGTCAACCGCTCCAGACTTCATGGCCTTGACCGACATCGGAACGTCAGCATGCGCGGTGAGAAAGACGATGGGAATATTGTTCCTTCCTCTTTTCAGCTCGTGCTGAAGATCCAGACCGCTGAAACCGGGAAGTCTCATATCCAGAATCAAGCAACTGGGACCGTCAGTGCGCCCAACCGCTAAGAACTCTTGTGCAGTTCCAAAGCACTGAGAGCGCAGGCTGACAGAATCCAGCAGTTCCTGAAGAGACTCGCGCACGTCAGCATCATCGTCGACGATGAATACGGTCGGTACGTCTTGCGCACTCATTCCCCCGTGCCCCTATCAAAAGTCCGCTGAAAACACGACGTCACAAGCTCCTGCTTGCTGTGCCCGCGGCTATGTCGCATAGATTGTATCGGATGATGCGACCTGGAAACTGCGAAAGGCTACTGGCACACGAATGGCACGATTCCCGACTTCGACTAGGGCTGGACGAGGGTCGGCGCTGGCCTGCCGTTCAGCACTGCCTCCACATTGTCCAGGACTAGCATGCCCATGGCTGTTCGGGTTTCGATCGTGGCGCTGCCGATATGCGGCAACAGAAATGTATTCTTCAGAGAAACATATTCCGGGTGAAGTTTCGGCTCGCCTTCAAATACGTCGAGTCCGGCAGCGGCGACCCGCCCGCTCTTGAGAGCAGCAATGAGGTCGTCGTCGACCACCAATCCACCGCGAGCCGTGTTCACCACGATGGCCCCGGGAGGCAGAAGGTTTATGGCTTTGGCGTTCAAGAAATGACGGGTCTGAGGAGTCTCAGGGGCGTGCAGGCTTAAGAACTGGCTTGCGCGAAGCAAATCCGACGGATCCTCGTGGTAGACGGCATCGCCTGCGATTTCCGCGGGCAATTCCGAACCGTTGGAATAGTGAATTTTCATTCCGAATCCTCGCGCTCGACGCGCCACGGACTGTCCCACTCGCCCCATTCCCAAAATGCCGAGCACTTTGCCACCGACCTGCCACCCCAAGAGCATGTCGGTGCCCAGGGGTTGCTTCCACGCTCCCGTTCGAACCAGTTCCTGAGCTTCGTAAGCGCGACGCGAAGCACCCAGCAAGAGCAGCATAGCGATGTCGGCCGTTGCTTCATTGTTGACACCGGGGGTATACGCGACCGGAATTTTCCTCCGGGCGGCGGCTTCCAGATCGATATGCTCAAAACCCACCGAGAACGTGGCGATGATTTTTACAGTGGGCGAAACTTTCTGGAAAAACTCAGAGTCCAAGCGGTCTGCCGGCGTGATAAACAACGCGTCGGCTCCCTCGGCCGCAGAGAGCAGCATTGGCTGGCTGAAAGGAAACTGGTTCGGGTTTCGCCGGGCGTTGTAATCGCGGTCGATACGGTCTTCAACTTCTTTCGGATAATGGCTAGTCACAACCAGAATGGGTTTAGTCATGTTCAACATATCCTCTTACGTGCTGGGGCGACGCAAAGCTGCCCGGCAGATTTCGATAACTCCGAGAGTCATGGGAGGACGACTCAGACGATTCCCACGTTTCGCTTCATCTCCTTGATCACCGTATCCAGCCTCCCGCTCAGCACCTGCCTGGCGAAACTGAGAGTGAACCCCTTGACGGTGTGGAAAGGTGAATGCGACGGCATGGCAAGCGCGAAGGGATCTACAACCGCGTCGACAACAACAGGGCCATCCTTGTAAGTGAGAGCTTCAGCCAGAGCTTCTCGTACATCCCCGGGTTCCTCGATACGAATCCCTTTCGCCCCCATTGCCTCAGCAACCTTGGCGAAATTTGGATTCTTGAACTCCACGCCGAACGGAATGAAGCCGGCCTCTTGTTGTTCGATGTGGACGAAATCGAACTTCTCGTTGTTCAAAATGACTTGAACCACGGGAGTTCGTCGTTCTACCTGCGTCAGCAGGTCGCCCATTCCCAGCATCGTGAAACCTCCATCGCCGGATAACGCGATGCACTGTCTGCCGGGATATGCCAGAGCACATCCGAACGCGTTCGGTGCAGCGTTGGCCATAGACGCCCACGAGAATGAGCCAAAGAGCCTGCGGTTTCTTCCACCGTAGATGTGTCTCGCAAGCCAGATACAGGCCGTACCCGTGTCCGCAAAAAACATGGCGTCATCCGAAGCGAGCTCACTGAGCGTGGCGGCAAGGAATTCGGGACGTATCGGTTTTATCCCCGGTCCCTTTTCGACATAGTGCTGCAGCAGTTTGTGGAAGGATTCCGTATGCGCAATCTGCTTGGCTAGAAATTCTCCATTCGTCTTTTCACGCACGGCTGGAAGCAATGCGCCGACGGTCGACTTGATATCGCCGATAAGACCGAGATCCACCGCTGTACGGCGGCCGATGTGCTTCGGGTTCTTGTCAATCTGAACCTTTTTCACATTGGCGCCGGGAAGAAATTCAGAGAACGGAAAATCCGTGCCCAGCATGAGCAAGAGGTCGGCTTCATTAATTGCGTTGTACGCCCCCCCATAACCGATTAGGCCTGTCATGCCAACGGCGTTAGGATTGTCATGCTCGAGCCATTGCTTCCCGCGGAAGGCATAGCCGACGGGGGCCTTTAGCTTGCGCGCCAGCTCAACCACTCCGTCGCGGCCTTCTCTGCAACCGTCCCCACCAAAGATCGCCACTGTTTTCGCCTCATCGATCATCCTCACCAATTTGTCGAAGTCTGTATCGGAAGGTCGCAGGATAGCTGGGGCTGCAATGATGAAGTCGGTAGGCTGGTCCGGAGCATCGGCTGACGCGATATCGCCAGGTATGGAAAGAACAGTAGGACCCTTTTCCAGAACAGCCGTGAGGATGGCGGTGCTGATGACCGCGCGGGCCTGCTCCGGATTAACGAGCCGTGCAGTGTAGAGAGAAGCCGCCTCAAAAAACTTGTAGGGATTTATTTCCTCGAGTGCAGATGTGTCAATAATGCTCGACTCTACATCTCCAGCGATGGCGATAATGGGAGCTCCTTCTTTCCGCGCGTCCATCAATCCATTGAATAAATGGACAACTCCGGGCCCCGCAGTTCCGCACACCGCCACTGGGTTACCGGTGAAATAAGCCTCTGCGACCGCGGCAAATACTCCGTATTCCTCATGACGAACGAGAACAAACTCGATTGCGCCGTTCCGGCGCAGTGCATCCACCACAGGATTCAGTGCGTCACCAACGATTCCATAACAGCGCTTGACTCCAGCCTTCGCCAGCATCTCCCACAGTACGTCTGCAACTGTTTTCGACATAAGAACCTCCTGAATTGTGAACCCGGTATCGGTACCGCGCAATTCGCTCCCAGCGTTCTACGTCACTCGACAGGCTCAACCTGCCACTGCGTCCATGCGATTCCTCTGCCCATTGCAAGGGCGTGAAGCTTGATCACCGAAGCAGATTTTCCTTAGCAAGATCGATGATTTCATCCCCCCGTCCGCTAAGGATGGCTCTCAGCATGAAAAGGCTGAAACCCTTTGCTTCCTCATAGGTAATCGTTGGGGGCATGGCGAGTTCCTGTCGGGCTACCGAGACTTCGACCAAGGCCGGGCCATCGTATTTAAGTGCTTGTGCAATTGCGGGTTCCACCTGATCCGCAGTTTCGGCTTTCAGTCCGAGAAGTCCCGCGCCCTCCGCAATTTTTGCGAAGTCCGGATTGCGCAAATCGGTGCCGAAGTTCAGAACACCGGCAGACTTCATTTCCAGCTCGACAAAGGCCAGCGAGTCGTTCTTGTACACGATTATCTTTACAGGCAAGTCGTGTTGCTTCAGGGTCAGCAGATCGCCCATCCCCATTGAAAGGCCACCATCCCCCGACAAAGTGATCACTTGACGGTCAGGATAAGTAGCCTGCGCACCGATTGCCTGGGGAAGTGCATTTGCCATCGAACCATGGTTGAACGAACCGAGCAGCCTGCGACGGCCGTTCATCGTGAGATAGCGCGCTGCCCAAATCACTGGAGTTCCCACATCACACATGAAAATGGCATCTTCGGCTGCGTGTTGATCGAGCACGCGGGTGACATATTGCGGGTGAATGGGTTTTTGACCGGGACGTCCGGTCGCCAAATCGTCTAAACTTTTGCGCGTCTTGCGATAATGCGCAACAGATTCCTTCAAATGCGTCTCGTATGAATTTAGCGACAGCTTTGGCAGCAACGCCTGAAGCGTGGTCTTTATATCTCCAACAAAGCCGAAATCAACTTTGGTGCGGCGGCCGATCTGTTCTCCCCGAAGATCGATCTGCACTATGGTCGCGTCCTTGGGGTAGAACGGCTGGTACGGGAAGTCAGTGCCGAGCATCACCAACACATCGCAGTCCGTCATTGCGAAGTAGCCGGAAGAAAATCCCAGCAGTCCGGTCATGCCGACGTCGAATGGATTGTCATACTCGATGAATTCTTTCCCGCGATAGGCGTGCAGGATTGGTGCCTGCAGCTTGCCGGCGAATTCGATCAGCTCCGCATGAGCTCCCGCACACCCGGCGCCACCAAAAATGGTGATCTTTTTCGACCGATTCAGGAGGTTCGCGAGGACGTTCAGTTCCCCTTCGGAGGGACAAACCGTCGGCGATGGTTCATGATAGTGCACCCGTGGGTGATCGATGACAGCCTCTTTCATGGCGATGTCACCGGGTATGGCGATAACCGAAACACCGCGCTTGGAGATCGCGGTTTGCATTGCGATTTCGAGCACTCGCGGCATCTGCTCAACGTTCGACACTAGTTCACAGTAATGGCTGCATTGTGCGAATAGATGCTCAGGACGGGTTTCCTGAAAATATGAGCTGCCCAATTCGGCGCTCGGAATCTGGGCTGCGATCGCGACCACGGGAACCCGGCTGCGCTGGCAATCATAAAGCCCGTTGATCAGGTGAAGGTTGCCCGGACCGCAACTCCCGGCACACACCGCCAAGCTCCCGGTCAGATGGGCTTCGGCCCCAGCGGCGAAAGCTGCCGTCTCCTCGTGCCTCACATGGATCCACTGTATGTCCTTTCTCTGGCGAATCGAGTCGGTGATGCCATTAAGCGAGTCACCAGGAACCCCATAGATCCTGCGGACACCGGCTTCACTCAGCACCTTTGTCACGAGATCGGCTACTCTATTTTTCCCCATTCGTGAAAACACTCCTTTCCCGACAACCGGGATATCCATCATTTTGAAGCAATTACCCTGCCAAGAATTAGTAGAACCCAACCGCATTGTGAGCCGCAATCGGGCCCATGGTCATTCCTGCGATTGCGTGACGACACAGATGACACTTGACGCAAGAGGCAAAGGGATGACACTACCTCTTCTGATGTATTGGTCACACCGCGAAGTGAGTAACAGAATTGACAGTGCTCGGACCGTTCGTGGCATCATGTGGGGAACGCGACCGAGCGATCCGTTTGGTAGCGCGCTTGCTCTCTACCTCATGACGGCAAGTTGACGTCTCAGCCACGCAAAGGCCGGCCGCATGAGGTCCGCCTTTGCGGAAGCAGTTTTGTTGTGACCGGAGGAAGGTGGATATTGACGCTGCGAATGAAATCGAGCTTGGATCGCGGCCGCCAGCTCGCACTTCTTCTGTTTTGGTCTGCCAGGCCACTTTGGGCAGTCGAGCCCGGAGGTTCGACCGCCCAAAGCACGAGCATTTTTTCTCCTGCCTCAACGCCGGCCAAGTCCATCGCTGACTTGTCGGTCTTTGTGCTGGCCATTACCGGAATCATCTTTCTCGTGGTCTTTACATTGCTGCTTTACTCCGTCGTTAGGTTCCGTGGGCGGGCAGTGGACGGTGGCCGCGAACCGGCTCAGGTGTATGGAAGCATGCAAATCGAGTTGGCATGGACAATCATTCCCATTCTAATCGTAGTCGTTCTGTTTCTAGCCACCGCGCGAGTGATCCTTGCGGTTCAGGATGCTCCCGAGCCGGGCGGCGCTCTCGACGTAATCGCGATTGGACATCAATACTGGTGGGAGTTTCGCTATCCCAAGCTGGGGATCGTCACAGCGAACGAACTGCACATCCCTGTGAGCGATCCCAGTCATCCGACACCAACGTTCCTGCAATTGCTCTCGGTCGACACCGATCACAGCTTCTGGGTGCCGCAGCTTGCAGGCAAGACGGACCTCATTCCAAACCATCCCAACAGAATGTGGATGGATCCGCAGCGTACGGGAGTCTTTCTTGGTCAGTGTGCACAGTATTGCGGAACACAGCACGCTAAGATGCTCCTCCGCGTTTCTGTGGACGGGCCGGACGATTTCAGTGCCTGGGTGCGCGCCCAGCAGAAACCGGGGGTCGAAGACGCCAGTGCAGTCGCTGGCAGGCGAGTGTTTGAACGTAATGCTTGTATCAACTGCCACGCGGTCGGCGGAACCCCAGCGGATGGGCGCTTTGGCCCCGACCTGACCCATTTGATGAGTCGCGCCACGATTGCGGCAGGCGCCGCCAAAAACACTCACGACAATCTCCGTCTTTGGATTCAGAACCCCAGCGCAATAAAACCTGGGTCGCTGATGCCCGCCATGAAGCTGAGCAACCCGGATTTGGATGCCGTCGTGAGTTACATGGAAACGCTGCGCTAAATGGAAAGTTGATTATGTCATCGAATGTGATCACCGTTCCCGTCGGCCAAACAGAAGCCAGGCCTTGGGTCGACGAGCTTCATCAGTGGCTGATCACTGTCGATCACAAAAGGCTGGGGATTCTCTACATTGTCTCGTCTCTCTTATTCCTCACGTTGGGAGGAGTCGAGGCCCTCATCATTCGCATTCAGCTGATGCATTCGCACAACAACTTCGTTTCTCCGGAAGTCTTCAACCGCATGTTCACCATGCATGGGACGACCATGATTTTCTTTGTGGCCATGCCCATCTTGTTCGGATTTGCCAATTACCTGGTGCCCTTGATGATCGGCGCGCGCGATATGGCTTTTCCGCGCCTGAATGCCTTCAGCTTTTGGCTTTCGTTTCTGGGAGGTCTTCTTCTTTATTTCAGCTTTCTCGGGGGCAGCGGCTTGTACGGCGCCGGAAGCGCACCGGACGTGGGTTGGTGGTCGTACGCGCCACTAGGCGCCCGAGCTTTCTCGCCTGGTCATAGCTCGGATTATTGGACTCTCGCGCTGCTGGTCTCCGGGTTTGGAAGCATCGGAACCGCCATCAATATCATTGCGACAATTCTGTGCCTGCGATGCCCGGGCATGAAGATCAGTCGCATGCCGCTGCTGGTGTGGATGAACCTGGTGATGGCAGGAATGGTTTTGCTTGCGATTACACCCTTGTCGGCTGCTCAAATCATGCTGCTCATCGATCGATACCTGGGCGGCCATTTCTTCGATACCCAGGCTGGCGGATCGGCAGTCCTCTGGATGCACTTCTTTTGGATCTTTGGACATCCGGAAGTCTACGTTCTGATAATTCCTTGTTTTGCTTTCATGTCGGAAATCATTCCCGTCTTTTCACGCAAACCGATCTTCGGGTATCCGGTGATGGTTGCCGCAACTGTGTGCATCGGGTTCGTGAGCATGAGCGTTTGGGCGCACCACATGTTTACGATTGGGATGAACTCCTACGCCAACAGCTTTTTCACCCTGACCACGATGGTGGTAGGCATCCCCACCGGAATTAAGATTTTCAACTGGATCGGCACGATGTGGGGCGGAAGAATCCAGTTCAAGACGCCAATGCTGTTCAGTATCGGATTTCTATTCCAATTTCTCATTGCCGGCTTGACGGGCATCATGATGGCCGCCTCGCCTTTCGATTGGCAGCTTAGCCTGTCCTATTTTGTGGTCGCGCACTTTCATTACGTGATCGTAGGCGGAATTCTGTTCGCGCTCTTCGCCGCATTCTATTACTGGTATCCGAAGATGACCGGCCGAATGCTGAGCGAGCGCCTGGGCAAATGGCATTTCTGGCTGTTCTTGATTGGCTTTCACCTGACGTTCGACGTCATGCACGTTCCGGGCATTCTCGGGATGCCCCGCCGTATCTACACCTACGAACCAGGGCGCGGTTGGGATACTTTGAACTTCATCATTTCAATCGGCGCGTTTATCCAGGCCATCGCGATTCTCGTGTTCGTTGCCAACCTCATCGTTTCTTATTTCAAGGGAGCCAGAGTCGGCAACGATCCCTGGGACGCATGGACGCTGGAATGGTCCGTCAGTTCACCGCCCCCTGCGTACAACTTTGCGACGGTTCCGACAGTAGCGAGCCGCCGCCCCTTGTGGGACCTGAAGCATCCGGAAGATCCCGATAGCCACTATGAGTGAACGAAGCATATGAGCGCAGCGACAACTTCATTTCCGAACACAGCAGCCTCGTGGGATCTGCCATCCCGAGGGAAGGTAGCGATGGCTGGCCTCATCATCGCCGAGTCAGCGATCTTCACGATATTCGTCGTTGCCTATCTCTTCTATCTGGGGAAGAGCATCACGGGACCGACGCCCTCAGAAGTGCTGGAGACGCCGATCTTCTACACGATTTGCTTGTTGTCGAGCAGCCTGACCATTCACCTTGCTGCGAAGTTTCTGGAACGCGGTATTGGATTCGCGTTCCTTGGATTATGGGTGCTCACCATTGCACTGGGCGGCTTGTTCCTCTATGGCACAGCGCAAGAATGGCACCGGTTGATTTACGAACACGGGCTGACGATCTCGACCAACCTGTTCGGAACAACCTACTACTCGCTTGTCGGCCTGCATGCGTTTCACGTCACCGCAGGTCTCATCATGCTCGTGACCGTTGCGGTGTTCGGATTCAGTGGCCATGTCGGAGTGGGCCAGTCAGGTCGCATCGCAGTGCTCTCGATGTACTGGCATTTCGTCGATGTCGTATGGGTTGTGGTTTTCACCGTGGTTTACGTTCTTGGACGCTGAGGTGCATATGGCAAGGCTATCGGCGACAGAGCAATTGAGGGAGAGTCCTCGTGCTCCGCGCGAGATTGAAGTCCCTGCGCCGACAGCGTGGCCATTTCTTTTAGCCTTTGGGGTGATGCTGCTGTTCGCAGGCTTGGTGACGAGCATCTCCGTGAGCCTACTCGGGGCTGCACTCGGGCTCGCGGGGTCCATCGGTTGGTTTCGCGAGGTTTTCCCGCACGAGCATGAAGTATCTGTGGCGGCCGTTCCCGAGGAGATTCGCTTGACGACTGATCGCCGTGTAGTGGAACGGCTTCCGGTCCTTCCAGACCAGGTGCGAGCGTGGCTCCCGGTGCGCACCTATCCAATGTCAGCAGGTGTGAAAGGCGGATTGGCGGGTAGCATCGCAATGGCAGTATTGGCATGCACCTACGGCGTGCTGAAGGCTGGCAGCATCTGGTACCCCATCAATCTGCTTGCCGCAGTTGTTTATCAGGAGTCCCTAAGACTCGTGCCCGCGCAGCTGAATTCATTTCATGCCGATGCTTTCGCGATTGCCTTTGTTCTGCATGGTCTAGTGTCTATCTTTGTTGGGTTGCTCTACGGGGCAATGTTGCCCATGTTCCCACGCCGTCCCATTGTGCTTGGCGGACTCATTGCCCCGGTGCTGTGGTCGGGGCTTCTGTACACAATCCTGGGACTGCTGAATCCATTGCTCGCCAGTCACATTGATTGGCTCTGGTTCATGGCTTCGCAAGTGGCTTTCGGAATCGTCGCTGGACTTGTTGTCGTGCGCCAGCCGAGCTTCCCTACGCGCGAGAATCTTTCGTTTGCTCTACGGGCAGGAATCGAAGCCCCTGGAATTACTCCACCACGAGAGAGCGGGGAGAACGACTGATGAAGATGAAGTGGATCAGCACTCTCCCTGCGCTCGCGGTATTTGGCGTAGTGATGCTCGCTGCTTGCAACACTCCAGATAGTGAGCCGCAAACCAATTCAGAACCGGTTGCCCCGAACCAGGTTTTGGATTTCGGCACTCTCTACGCACAGAACTGTGCTGGTTGCCACGGCGCGCAAGGCCGTGGAGGAGCAGCGATTGGCCTCGCCAATCCTGTGTATCTAGCCATCGTCGATGAGAATGCAACGCGTAACGTCGTTGCCAACGGCGTCCGCGGAACATCGATGCCTGCGTTCGCGCAGGCTGCCGGGGGAATGCTGACCGAGCAGCAGATCGAGGTGATTACGAGTGGGATCTTTTCTAGCTGGGGGCGCAAACAAGTGCTCGATGGAGCCAATCCACCCTCATACGCTGCAAAAGCCGCCGGGAACGTCGATCACGGGCAACTCGTGTTTGGAACATATTGCGCATCCTGCCATGGCTCTGAAGGCGGAGGCACGCCAAAGGGAAGCGCCATCACGAATGATTCATTTTTGGCTCTGGTCAGCGATCAGGCATTGCGCACCATCGTGATCACCGGGAGGCCGGACTTAGGCGCACCCGACTGGCGCAGCAATGTCCCCGGACGTCCAATGACCGACCAGGAAATCACAGATGTAGTTGCCTGGCTGGCATCCCGGCGTGCGCAAAACCCGGGGCAGCCTTATTCCACTTCAAACTACGCGCAACACCCGGAGAAATAATCGGAGAAATAAGATGTCGACTAACCCTGTGACAGCGCCGCCCGCCGAAGCCAGCCTTTCGCGACGCGGATTCTTTATGAAGCTGGGAATCCTGTTCAACGGCTTCGCTGCGATCGTATTGGCTGTGCCGGTTGCGCGTTTTCTTTTTTCCTCCATCACTCGTGGTCGCGGGAATGGCTATCTTTCGTGGGTGCGCCTGGGAGAAGTCGGCAACTT
>Ga0209420_1000530_pt1 | contig 19773 bp, 16 predicted proteins | sample BlaSpr_A8_OM1_O1_FD_187972 | JGI IMG/M metagenome (GOLD analysis project Ga0209420, IMG submission 187972) | Forest soil microbial communities from Thunder Bay, Ontario, Canada - Black Spruce, Ontario site 2_A8_OM1_O1 (SPAdes) (version 2) | ecosystem: Environmental > Terrestrial > Soil > Boreal... | reverse complement strand
CCGCCGTAGATGATCATCTCGGTGGTGCCGCCGCCGATGTCGAGCAGACAGACACCCAGGTCGCGCTCGTCCTGCGTCAAGCAGGATTCCGCGGAAGCCAGCGGTTCGAGCACCGTGTCGCTGATCAGGATGCCGGCGCGGTTCGCCGCGGTGACCAGGTTTTGCGTGGCCGAACCGGACGAGGTGACCACGTGGACGTTGGCTTCCAGGCGCTGGCCGATCATGCCCACCGGATCGCGAATGCCTTCCTGGGCGTCCACCAGAAATTCGTGCGGGAGGACGTGCAGGACTTCGCGGTCTTCCGGAAGAGTGATGTTGCGCGCGGCGTCGATGGCGCGGCGCACATCTTCGCGTTCGATATCACGCGAACGATGGCCGAGGGTGATGCCACCGCGGCTGTTTAAGCCGCGAACGAAGTTGCCGGCGACACCGATGAGCGCGGATTCCACGGGAACATTGGCGACGCCTTCGGCTTCTTCGACGGCGCGGCGAATAGAGCTGACGGTTGAATCCAGATTTACGATCAGACCCTTGCGCAGGCCTTTGGATTCCGCCGCGCCCAACGCGAGAAATTTTGCCTGCTCACCGTCCATCTCGGCGATCAGCACGCACGTTTTCGTGCTTCCGATATCCAGGCCGATCAGGTATTTATCCTTCTTTGCCAAGCTCACTCCCGAAGCGCTATCTCGTTTTCGCCACCGTCGTGCTACCGCTCGTATCGGTGTTCAGAATCACTTGCCGCGAATATTGTAGATCGATCGAACGCACGCGGCCGTTGCTGGCCTGCCACTGCGCGAAATTGTCGACCACCAAGCGGTACTTGGCCGCGAAATCGCTTTGCCCGAATTGAATGCTTACCGCTTGCGCATCATTGGCGGCGCCCATACCGGTCATCACCGCGCGCAAATCCCGGGGATTCGACAGATCGATTTCGCTGACGCGATCGGAAGAATTGGCGCGCACCACGTCGATGTCTTTCAGGAAATCCTGATACGTCTGCACACGCCTGGCTCGCTCATCGCGAAGCACGTTGTCCGAGAGACCGGTCACGATCGGGAAATGGAGGTCTTCGCCGCGCGGGCGATCGAGGATGACGCCGTGCGCGTCGATCAGGGCCAGCTCGGTGCCATTGCGCAGAAACGCGACGGGCGTGCGCTCGGTGATCTCCACGCGAATGTGATTGGGCAGAATGCGCTGCACACCCGCGGACTCGACCCACGACAACTCTTCCAGGGCGCTGCGGCGCGCGTCCAGCGGAATGCTCAGCACGCTGTGTCCGCGGTCGCGCGCGAACTGCTGCAGCACGGCGTCGCGGCTGACGATGCGATTGCCGACCAGCTCGATTTGATCGGGTTTGAGCAGCGCGACTTGCGGCGAATGATACAAAAAGTCCGTGGCGATGGCCGCGGCGGCCAGGAGCACGGTGCCGGTCAGTGCGAAGACAAATGCGCGACGATAAAACGAAGCGCTTTTGCCGCCGAATTTTCTGCGTCGAATTTCCACCGGCTTCTGACGGCGCAGGTAGCGCGGCTCGTCTTCATGGAGCAAGTCGGGGCGGTAGGAATCCGCATCCGGGCCCGCCGTGTTGCGCGACATGGTCTTTACGCGTTCCAAACGACCACCTCGTGCTCGAGTTCTACGTTGAATGCCTTGTGCACGCGCTCGCGAACGTCGGCGATCAGCGTCAGCATGTCATTCGCGGAGGCCGAACCGGCGTTCACAAAAAAATTGGCGTGGCGATCGCTAACCCGCGCGTCGCCTATGTGGAGTCCCTTCAAGCCAAGTTCGTCGATCATGCGCCCCGCAGACGCGCCCGGCGGATTCTTGAAGATGCAACCGGCGCTCTTTTGGCCCAGAGGCTGGCTTGATCGGCGTTTTTCGTTACAGATACGAATCCCTGCGAGAATTTCCTTGAACGGTTTGGAGGGAAGTTCCAGTTTCACCGCGAGCATCATATCATCCGGCGCAAATGAAGTATGCCGGTATTCGAAAGAAATCTGATCGCCCTTGAGGATTTCTATCTTTCGGCCGGCTGCGCGATAAAGCTTTACCTCCCGGACGTAGGAACCGATCTGCATTCCATAGGCGCCGGCGTTCATGCGCAGCGCGCCGCCCACCGTCCCAGGCACGCCGATAAGCCCTTCCATGCCGCCGAGGTCATTCTTCGCGCAGAACGTTACCGTGCGGCCGAGGTCCGCCGCCGCATCCACTTGGGCGAACGTGCCGTTGATGACCACCTCGGGCTCGGGTTTGGCCAGCTGGAGCACGACCCAGGGTAATTCGCCGTCTCCGACCAACAGGTTCGAGCCACCGCCAAGAAACCGGTGGGGGATCCCATGGGCGTCGAGCAGATTCAGCAAATCCGGAATGCCCTCGTGCTTCTGGATGCGAAGGAGATCGGTGGTGCCGCCTATTCCGAGCGAAGTGAGGTCGGAGAGCGCGGAACCGCTGCGTAACTCGACGCCCATTTCGGGCAAAGCGGCGACGATGTTGGGGTCATCAATGCGCATGATGGGCTGATTGCTCCGTTCCGAGCAGAACCATAAGCTCGTTGCTGGCGCGGCTGACGTTGCCCGCTCCGATGGTGAAAATGGCGTCGCCGGCGCGTGCTTGGTTCAACAGGTGTTCGATGCCTTCGTGCATGGACTTGAAATAGAGGACGTTTTTGTGCCCGGCTTCGCGAATGGCGTTGGCGAGAACTTCGCTGGTGACGCCGGGAATGGCTGCTTCGCTGGCGGGATAGATATCCGTCAGGACGAGAACGTCGGCCAGGTTGAAGGCCCGGATGAAATCGTCCCAGAGGTGCTGGGTGCGTGAATAGCGATGCGGCTGGAACAACACCAGCGAGCGGTTGAACTTGCAGGCCCGCGCGGCTTCGAGGGTGGCGCGGATTTCGACCGGGTGATGACCGTAGTCGTCGATCACGGTGATCCCATTGACCACGCCTTTTACGTCGAAGCGGCGGCCGACTCCGGAGAATTTCGCCAAGCCCTCGCGGATTAATTCCGCCGGGACATTCAGGTAGAGCGCTACGGCCGCGGCGGCGGCGGCGTTGCGGACGTTGTGGATTCCGGGCGGGTGCGGCAACCGAAAGACGCCGAGGTCCTCGCCCTTGTGGGTGAGGCGGAATTCGCTACCTAGGCCCTCGAGTTTCACGTCGCTGATAACCAGGTCGGCCTGGGTGGAGATCCCGTAGGTGATGATCGGGCGCTTCACGTTGGGGATGATGGTTTGGACGTTCGGTTCGTCAAGACAAAGGATCGCGGAGCCGTAAAAGGGCACGCGATTTACAAATTCGGTGAAGCTGGATTGGATGTCTTCGAGCGAAGCGTATTGATCGAGATGCTCACGGTCGATGGTGGTGACGACGGCGACGACCGGAGCAAGCAAAAGGAAGCTGCGGTCGCTTTCGTCGGCTTCGACGACGAAGAACTCACCCTTGCCAAGCCTCGCGGTGGTACCAGCTTGATTCACGCGCCCGCCGATGACGAAAGTGGGATCGAGATGCGCGGCGGCGAGGACCGAGGCGACCAGAGAGGTTGTGGTGGTCTTGCCGTGAGCTCCGGCGACAGCGATGCCGTATTTGAGGCGCATCAGTTCGGCCAGCATCTCGGCTCGCGGGATGACCGGAATTTTATGTTTGTGCGCTTCTTGGACTTCCGGGTTATCGGATTTGATGGCCGAGGAAGTCACCACTACGTGCGCGTCCACGACGTTGGAAGCTTGGTGAAGGTCGTAAATCCTGGCGCCCAGGTTTTGCAGACGCTCGGTGATCGCCGAGAGCTTGGTGTCCGACCCGGAAACCGAGTAGCCGAGCGTCAGCAGGACTTCGGCGATGCCGCTCATGCCGATACCGCCGATGCCGACCAGATGAATGCGCTGAAAATTGCGGAACGAGACCATCATGGGTTCCCTCGAGTCCCCGTCGCTGCTTCGATCAAGTTGACGATGTCGCGCGCGGCATTGGGCGAGGCCAGGCTGCGTGCGGCGATGGACATCTGTTCAATCTCCCGGGGCTGATCGAGGAGGAAGAAAATTTCACTGCAAAGGCGCTCGGCGGTGAGTTCCGGCTCCGGAATCACGCGGCCCGCACCAGCAGCGACCATGGCCTGCGCGTTGCGCAGTTGGTGGCTGTCGGTGGCGGCGCCGAAGGGGATGAAAATGGCGGCCCGGCCAGCGGCGGCGACCTCCGAGGCGGTAATCGCTCCGGCCCGGCAGACGATCATGTCCGCCCAGGCAAAACGTTCCGCCATATTTGTCAAGAACGGCACGACCTCTGCTGCATACCGACGCCGCGCGTATGCAGTTCTTACAGCATTATAATCGCGTTCGCCAGTCTGGTGCACGATGGCCAGTTCACCTTTGCGCACAGCCAGGCGGTCCATGGCGTCGACGAAGGTGCGGTTGATCGGCAAGGCGCCCTGGCTGCCGCCGGTGACCAGCAGGCGGAACGGCTTTTGCGGTACGCGTGGTTTTATGGCAAAGAATTCTTCGCGCACCGGGCAGCCGGTGACCACCGCTTTCGGTCCAAGTGCTTTCGCGGACCGTTGGTATCCGGCGGCGATGCGCTTCGACATTTTTGCGAGGACGCGATTGGTGAAGCCGGGTTCGGCATTCGGCTCGAAGATCACGTTGGGGACACGGTGCAGCCAGGTGGCCAGCAGCATGGGACCAGCAGCGTAACCGCCGACGCCGAAAGCGGCGACAGGCTTGTGCTTGCGCAGGATGCGCATGGCGTCCAGCAAGCCGGGTCCAAGTATGGCGAGATTTTTCACCAGCGTCGCGCCGCCTTTGCCTTTCAAGCCGGCGGCGCGCAGCGTCTCGAGTGGCAGCCCCGCTTGAGGCACCAGCTTCATTTCCAGTCCGCGTTGTGTTCCTACCAGCACAACTTCCCTTTCCTTGCCTCTCGATAACCATTCACGCGCGATGGCGATTGCCGGAAAAACGTGGCCGCCCGTGCCGCCGCCTGCGATCAGAAGCTTCACGCGTCTAAGCTTCTTCCGCCTGCTGGCTGATATTGAGGAGCACACCGGTAGCCAGCAGCATCACCAGCAAACTCGATCCGCCGTAACTTACAAACGGCAGAGGAATGCCTTTGGTCGGCACCATGCCGAGCACCACCACGAAATTAATGAGCGCCTGGCTGAGCACCATCGCGGTGATGCCGAGGGCGAGCAGGCGGCCGAAACCATCGGGGGCGGTAAACGCCGCGCGCAAGCCGCGCCACGCGTATATTCCGAAAAGCGTAATCACCAGAATGGCGCCGATGAAGCCGAGTTCTTCGCAGATCACCGCGTAAATGAAATCCGTGTGCGCTTCGGGAAGGTAGAAGAGCTTTTGTTTGCTCTCCATTAACCCGACGCCGGTGAAACCGCCCGAGCCTACGGCGATCAGGGATTGCAGCAGCTGAAAACCAGAGCCGAGCGGGTCGGAATCGGGATTCAGAAACGCCATGAACCTGGCTTGGCGGTAGGAGACGTGAGAGATCAGCAGGTAAAGCATGGGAAGCGCCGCAGCGGCGCCGACGACCAGCCACTTCCAGGAGAGCCCGGCGACGAAAAGAATGGCCGTGGCGATCAGAACAATGTCCACCGAGGTGCCCAAGTCCGGCTGAACCACGATCAGCAGCACGAAAAGTAGTATCGGGCCGACCGCCGGCAGAATCGTCTGCAGGAAATCATCTTTGTTGAATTCCATTGCGGCTGCACTCCGCCGCTTCAGGTCCAGAAACCATGCCAGATAGAGAATGATCGCGAGCTTCGCCAGTTCGGAGGGTTGAATGCCGATGGGCCCAAACTTGATCCAGCGGTGCGTGGCGTGGGACTTGTCGAGGAAAAATGTACCGACGAGCATGAGCAGCACGACGCACACGGCGGTGCACACAACCGAAGGCTCGCGCAGGCGACGGTAATCCGTGCGCATCAGCGCGAACATGCCGAAGATGCCGAGTATCAGCCAAGCCGCTTGGCGTACGAGAAAGATGTACGGGCGTCCGTACTGGTGTTCCGCGGTGACCGCCGACGCGCTGAAGATCATTACCGCGCCCAGCAAGCACAGAGCCAGTGTCACACCAAATAGCCAGCGATCATTTTCGAGCGGTCTTGGCACGCTTGGTCACCTCCCCAATCTCATGAGCGGGCTGACGCGGTTGGCGTCGATTTCCCGGAACTAGCCCCGGCGGCTTGCGGCTGAACCTGCCGCACCAAATCCTTGAAGACGCGGCCGCGATGTTCGTAATTCTCGAATTGATCGAAGCTGGCGCAAGCTGGCGCGAGGAGCACAACATCGTCCGGACGTGCGACGTGTGAAGCGATCTCGACGGCTTTTTCGAGGGTTCCAGCACGTTCGATGACTACACTGCCGGCAATCTGCTTTTCGATTTTTTCCGACGCCGCGCCAATCAGCAGCGCGAGAATCGCTTTTTCTCGCAGCGGATTTTGCAGCACGGTGTAATCGCTGCCTTTGTCCTTGCCGCCAAGGATAATCAGGATGCGGCCGGGAAAAGCGTCGATGGCTTTCAGCGTGGCATCGACGTTGGTGGCTTTCGAATCGTTGTAGTAGCGCACGCCGTTAACTTCGGCCACAAATTCCAGGCGATGCTCGACTCCGGCGAACGATCGAATGCCTTTGGCGACCGCTTGCGCGGTTGCGCCCGCCAGCCGAGCGGCGACAACCGCCGCCAGAACATTCTCTAGATTGTGCCCGCCCACCAAGGTGATTTCGCCGCGGGTCAAAACCGTTTCTTCCGCTCCCTCGTGCCTGAACACAATGTCGTCACCGCGGAGATACGCGCCTTGTGCGACGCGCTGTTTGCGACTGAACCAATACAAGCGCGGCCGTGCGGGCGCATACGGCGTTACGGCGTGATCGTCGGCATTCAAGATCGCAGCGTCTTCTTCGGTCTGATTCTCGAAGATGCGCGCTTTCGCGGCGCCATAGGTGCTCATGCTGCCATGCCGGTCGAGATGGTCGGGCGTGAGATTCAGAAACAAGCTGATGTTGAGGCGAAACGTTTCGATCAATTCGAGCTGGAAGCTGCTCAGCTCCACGACGGTTATCGTGTTTCTCTTGGTGTTCTCGACGCAGGAAATCAGGGGCGTTCCGATATTTCCCGCGAGCATGGTTGGAAAAGCCGCGGTTTTCAAAATATGCTCGACCAGCGCGGTCGTCGTCGTTTTCCCGTTCGAGCCGGTGATTCCGACAAGCGTTCCGTGGAGAAACCGGTAGGCCAGCTCGACCTCGCTCCAGATCGTAATGCCCTTGTCTCGCGCCGCCAGCAGCAAGGGGAAATCCGCGGGCACACCTGGACTTGGGACGATCAGATCCTGTTGCAGGAATGTTTTTTCCTGGTGGCCGCCGAGCTCGAGTGTCACCCCCGCATTTCGCAGCTGCGGGACGCGTTCGCCAATCTCAGCTTCGGTGCGCGATTCGGTCGCGGTCACCAGCGCGCCATGCGCCGCGCCGAACAAAGCCGTTGCGACACCCGTGCGTGCCAATCCGACAACCAACAAGCGTTTGTTCTTCAGTTCCATCGAACCGTTGCTACCTCAATTTCAGCGTGGTTAACGCAAACAGCGCAAAGATTAGCGCGATGATCCAAAAACGCACGATCACCTTGGACTCGCTCCAGCCGATCAATTCGAAATGATGGTGAATCGGCGCCATGCGGAAGATTCGTTTGCCGCGCAACTTGAACGAACCGACCTGCAAGATGACGGAAAGTGCTTCGATCACGAAGATTCCGCCGACGAAAAAAAGCAGGATCTCCTGTTTGATCACCACAGCGATGACCCCCAGCGTTCCGCCCAGCGATAACGAGCCGACGTCGCCCATGAACACTTCGGCAGGGTGCGCGTTGTACCAGAGAAAACCGAGCGACGCGCCGACCAGCGCGCCGCAAAAAATCGTAAGCTCCGCGACGCGCGGGATGTATCCAATCTCGAGGTAGGTCGCCCAGCGGTAGTTGCTGCTGACGTAGGTCAAGACGGTTAACGCGCCGGCGGCAATGACCGTGCAGCCGATCGCCAGGCCGTCCAAACCGTCGGTCAGGTTCACCGCGTTCGACGCGCCCGCAATCACGATGGACACAAATATCAGGAACGGAACAAACGCCAGCGGCCACAAGTGAGGGTACGAGAGCAAGGAATGAATCACCAGGTCCGGATGCACTCTCTTCAGAAACGGAAAGACGAGTTCGGTCGAATACGCGCTGCGCGTCGCGAGAGCCAGGAGTCCGATACCGATGACGAAGCTAATCAGGATTTGCAATGAGAACTTTTTCTTGCTGGTCAGGCCCAAATTGCGCTGCTTCGACACTTTGGCGTAGTCGTCAATAAAACCGATGGTGGCAAATGCCAGCAGGGAAAAAATCGCCAGCAACACGAAGCCGTTGGTAAGGTCGGCCCACAACAACGTGGGGACCAAGGTAGAAAGAACGATGAGCACTCCGCCCATGGTGGGCGTCCCGGCTTTTTTCTGGTGCGCCTGCGGGCCTTCCTCGCGGATGAACTGGCCGATCTGCAACTCGCGGAGCTTGCGAATCAGCCAAGGGCCAAAGACAAAAGCGAGAAACATTGCCGTCAGGCTCGCGTACACGGTGCGCACCGTGATGTAACGAAAAACATTCAGTGGGCTGAAATAACGCTGCAAGACCTGGTAAAGAAGGTAGTAGAGCATCTAGTGGGGCACCCTCTCGGCCAGGGGCGCGCCAGCACCGTGCCGGGCGACCAGCTCTTCGACGATGCGCTCCATCTTGACGCCGCGCGAACCCTTCACCAGCAACAAGTCTCCGGGTACGACAAAATCCGAGAGAAACTTCGCGGCATCCTCGGAAGATGCGAGGAATTTTGTTCGCGTCCTGGGCAAACCAGCAGCCACCGCGCCCTCGACAATCTGCGAGCCGTCGCCTGCTACGCCGATGACCCAATCGATTTTTCCCGTTTTTGCCGCGAAGTTTCCGGCCTCGCGATGAAGCTGCGGCGAAGTTTGTCCGAGCTCTCGCATTTCACCCGCCGCCAGAATGCGGCGGTGATAGTCGGGAGTGGCCGCAAGCACCGAGATCATCGCGTGCAGCGCCGCCGGGCTGGAGTTGTAGCTGTCGTTGATCAGCGCCGCTCCATTCGCGAACCGCAACAACTCGCCACGCATCGCCGGCGCACGAAGGTTGCGTAAGACTTCCTGGGCTTCTGACGCACCGATGCCCCAAACGCTCGCCGCCGCCAAGGCTGCCAGCGCGTTCGAAATGACATGCCGCCCGGCGAGCGCCAATTCCAGTCGCACGCGCTTGCCGCCCTGCACCACAACCAGCGTGGAGCCCAGCGCGCCACGGTCTTCGATGGCCTCCGCACGAAAGTCCGCTGCGTTGGCGATTCCGTAGGTCAGCACGCGCCCCGGAGCGTGGAACGCAAAACCCGCCACCAGCGGATCGTCCGCGTTCAACACCGCGACCGACTCGCGCCCGTTTAACCCTTCGATCAGTTCGCGCTTGGCCAGCGCAATTTCTTCCACCGACGCGAAGAATTCCAGGTGTGCCGGAGCGACGCGCGTCACCACCCCGACATCCGGCCGCGCAATTTCGGCCAGGCGCGAAAGCTCACCTGTCCGCGACATCCCCATTTCCAGCACCGCGGCCTGGTGCGTTTCATCCAAGCGGAACAGCGTCAACGGCAAGCCATACTCGTTGTTGAAATTCCCTTCGGACTTCAGGACGCGAAACCGCGTGCCCAACAATGCCGCCAGGATCTCTTTGGTAGTGGTCTTGCCGACGCTGCCGGTGACCCCGGCAATTTTCCCGCCCCATGCTTCGCGCACGGCGCGCGCGAGCCCTTTGAGCGCGACGAACGTGTCGGCCACAGCGATGCACCGGCCGCGCTGAGCCTCCGGGTAGCGCCCGAGTTCGGACTCCGAAACCATCGCGGCGAGCGCTCCGCGCTCCAGCGCATCCGCCACGTGATCGTGTCCGTCATGACGCGGTCCGTGGATAGCGATGAACAGTTCTCCAGCGCGTACCGTGCGAGAATCAATCGAGACGCCGGCCACCCGGGCCATGGGGTCGAGTCCCGCCCCCGTCCGAGCACCCACCGCGCCAGCCACCTGTGTAATCGTCCACCGCATAACCGCCTCAAAGGATTCCGCTTACGCAAATACCACACGGACGGGTCAGTCTTCACGATTTTGAGGGCTCCTCCTTACTAAAGGTAACCGTGCACCCGAGCGCCCCGCGACCGCTAACTGTTAAAGCGCGTCAGGTGCCAGAGCCTTGACTGCCAGGCGACCGATCGTATCCCCTCTCGCTCAATGCGCGACGCGCCTGGTCGCGATCGTCAAATTCCAAAGTGCGATCGGCGAGAATCTGGTAATTCTCGTGGCCTTTGCCCGCGAGCAACACGATATCCCCGGCGTGCGCCTGATCCATCGCAAGACCGATGGCCCTTTCGCGGTCCGGTTCGATCATGTACTTGCCGTTTGTTCTTTGCATGCCGACCACGATGTCGCTGATGATCTTTAGCGGGTCTTCCGATTTCGGATTGTCGCTGGACAAGATCGTCAGGTCGCTCAAGCGTCCAGCGGCTTCGCCCATGACCGGCCGCTTGGTGCGGTCTTTTCCGCCGCCACAACCGAACAGCGTGATGATACGACCCTTGGGATTGAGCTCGCGTGCCGTGCGGATCAAATTTTCCAGTGCATCGTCGGTGTGCGCGTAGTCGACGACCACGAAGAACGGTTGACCACCGTCGATGCGCTGGAACCGCCCGGAAACGCTCTCTAGATTATGGATTCCCGCTTCGATGACTTCGTTCGAAAAGCCCAGAGCCTGCGCGGCACCAATCGCCGCGAGAATGTTGTAGACGTTGATGCGGCCCACCAGCTTCGAGAAAACCCGGACCTTGCCTTTGGGGGTGTGCGCGGTAAACGACAAGCCGGAAAAGGTCAGCTGAAATCTCTTGGTCGTAATATCGGCAGCCGATTCCAGACCGTAGGTAACGGTCTTTTTCCCAAGGCCCGATAAGCGCTTTCCGTACTCGTCGTCGGTATTGAGCACCGCAACATCGGGAACGCCCGCGCCTGTCCCGGAAAACAGCCGGCGCTTGGCAGCGAAGTAATCGTCAAACGTCTTGTGGTAATCCATGTGCTCGCGGGTAAGATTGGTGAACACGGCCGCAGCAAAGTGACAACCCCACAGCCGATCCATAGCCAGAGCGTGCGAGCTTGCTTCCAGCACCGCGTGACGCCCGCCAGCGTCGCGAATCTCCGCGAGGAATGCTTGTAGATCCACGGACTCCGGCGTCGTGTTTGGCGCAGGATAATCCCCGGCCGGTGTGTGATATGCGATCGTGCCAAACAACCCCGTCTTTGCTCCCGAAGCCTTGATGATCGAATCGACGACCGAGGTAGTGGTCGTCTTCCCGTTCGTACCGGTCACCGCTACCATCTGGAGCGCATCGGCAGGACGCCCCAAGAAGTTCGCGGCCGTGACGGCCAACGCCTTCCGCGCTTCCCGTACACGAATCCACGGGATGCCGGCAGGAAGCCCTTCCGGGGGATTCTCTTCGCTCGCGATTGCCGCGGCACCTCGGGCGCTCGCTTCGCGCACAAACGCATTCCCGTCCACTTTTGCGCCGTGCAATGCGAAAAACAACGTGCCAGGAACTACCTTGCGCGAGTCGCAAACGACTTGCTGAATCTCGATCTCGGCGACGCTGGCCGGTGCGTCCGCTTCCACTTCGTTCAGCAATGCACCCAATTTCATCTTTCGATTTCGCGAGAGGGTTCGCACAGGAGGGTTCCGTTGTCCGCCAGTATCATTCGCAACCGCTTTGCGTTCCGTTTCTTGAAGTAAGCTCAATTGAATCCACGGCCATGAACCGGCCGACCCCCGTTATCTTTCTATCGCTTCGAACTCTTGTGCGGTTTCGCTGAATTTGCCGGCTTCGGCGGCGGGGTCCCAAACTGAACGGTGATCTTGGCCCCGCGTTTTACCGTCGCTCCTTCGCTTGGAGTCTGATCCGTAGCAAGATTGCTGCCAACCAGCACCGGGTCCAAGCCGAGTTGTAAACACATCTCGGTCACTTCTCGCATCGTTTTCCCCGCAAAGTCCGGCACCGTAATGTCGCCGCCCTCGTCCACGCCCATCATCACCTCGGCCGCATGAGACTTCGGTTCGGCAACCTTCGCCGTTGCTGTATCGGCCGACACTTGTTCCGGTGCGGCAAAGAAATCGGTGGGCACGAAATCTTCGAGCGAACTGCTATCGGCGGGGTCCTGATGCTTGTAGGCGGCCTCGATCAATCGCGGATTCAATGGTACGTCGCGCGGAACGTCGAGGTAGGGCAGCACCTGCTCGGCAATGCGTTTGAAGACCGGAGCCGCCACCTGGCCGCCTTCGTGCAAGCCGACCGGCGAATCCAGCGAAACCAGAATCGTGACCGCCGGATCGTTGATGGGCGCAAAGCCGGTGAACGAAGCGATCAGCTGAGAGGGGGAGTATCGCCCCGTGTTGGGATCGATTTTCTGTGCCGACCCGGTCTTGCCGCCCGCAGTCCAGCCATCCAGCCTTGCGCGGGAACCCGTGCCGCCGCTCAACACCACGCCTTCCATCAAGCGCCGGAGCGTCGCCGCCGTTTCCGGCCGAATAGCACGCCGCGGCTCGGTGGCGGCCAGAATCCCCGCCGGCGGCAGGGTCACCGCACCTCGCCGCAGCTCCGACACCACGTGCGGCCGGTACAGCGTTCCCCCATTCGCAATCGCCGACACCGCCGCAATCAATTGAATCGGCGTCACGCCCACCTCTTGTCCCATGGAGATCGAAGCCATGGAAATGCCGCTCCAGTTTTCCACTTTGCGGAGCATGCCGCGGCTCTCGCCCGGCATATCGACCCCGGTCGGCGAGCCAAACCCGAACGCGCGAATGTAGTCGTAGAATTTCGGCTCACCCACCAATCCTGCCACTTTAATAGCGCCCACGTCGCTCGACTTCGCCAAAATGTCGGCGACGGTCAGCAGTCCGAACGGTTTGTGATCGTGAATTCGATGGCCGGAGACAATGATGGAGCCGTGCTCGCAATCGAAAATCTCATCGGAGGTCACCACGTTTTGGTCGAACGCCGCGGCCAGGGTGATGAGTTTGAAGGTCGAACCCGGCTCGTAGATCGCGCTCACCGAGCGGTTCATTCGCGATTCCGCCGACACGTTGGTCGCTGCGTTGGGATTGAACCAGGGCCAGTTCGCCAGCGCCAGGATCTCGCCGTTGTTGGGGTTCATGACGATCACGCTGCCGGCCAGCGCGTGCGTGGTGGCAATCGCGGCGGCTAGCTCGCGCTGCGCGATGTACTGGATTTTTTCATCCAGGGTCAGCACCACGTTGGCGCCGCGTTCACGCCGTGCTTCGCTGCCGTCGAACCAGCGCTGCCGCGCGTCGGCCATCACGATGATCTTTTCGCTCTTGCCGCGAATCTGGCTATCCAGCTCGGATTCGATGCCTCCCAGACCGCGCTCATCGGGATCCACGAACCCCAGCACGTGCGCGGCCAGATCCCGCTTCGGATAAAATCTCTGATTTTCGTCCTGAAAATAAATGCCCTTCAGGTTTAGCGCGCTAACGGCTTCCACTTTCTCGGGCGGCAGCTTGCGGGAGACCCAGGCAAACGAGCGGGAAGATTTAAATCGCTCTTCGAGCACGTCCTCGGGCACGTTGACGATTCCCGACAACAGGTGGGCGGCCATCGATTCGTCGGCAATTTCCGCGGGCACCGCGAATGCCGATTTCACCGGTACGCTCATCGCCAACGGATGCAGGTTGCGATCGAAGATGACGCCGCGCTGCGGCGTGATTTCGATGGTGCGCTGCTGCTGCCTCTGCGCGCGCGCCAGATAGTCACTATGTCGCACCAGTTGCAGGTAGCCGAGGCGCCCGAAGATCGCCAGGGCCCACAACAGCGCTACGCCGGCCACGATCAGCAAACGTCGGGCCGCTAAGCGGTCACTACCGGCGACGTGGGCTCGATTCTTGTGCATGAGAACTCAGGTCGGCAAACGCTCGGGTTGAAGGTTGAGTGGAACCACCGGTGCCACAACGATCGGGACAATTTCCGGTGAGACCCCGGGTAGGTCGGGGTCCACGGAGAACCGCGCGGGGACGATGCAAGATCTATTCGTGATTGGACCGCACATACCGGGCCGCCGCCACTTCCGCGCCGCTGGGCGCGTCGTATTCCTGCACTTGCGTCGGCATCGGCTGCGTCAATCCCAGTTGTCGGCGCGCAATCACGTCAATCCGCCGCGGATCACGCAACCCTTCGATCTCCAGCCGCAGTTCCGAATTTAGCGCCATCGATTGCGTCTGCTTGGCCTTCAGATCTTCGAGCTGAAAACTCAGGTCAATACACTGAAAATGCTGGTAGATGTACATCATCAGGAACGCGGCGATAATCGCGCCTAGTCCCGCCGTGCGGTAGTACCCGCGTAAGCGCACTGGTTCGACGTTGCGCACCAACCGTGAGTTATCAATTCGTTTTACGGTGTGAAACTGTGTTGCCACCACATTTTTCTTCCTCGACTTCATCCTTGCACTCTTTCCGCGCACCGCAGCTTGGCACTTCGCGACCTTGGGTTCGCCGAAATCTCTCTCTCATCCGGCTGGATCACGTGTCTGGTCAGCACCCGCAGCGTTCCTTGACGCTCGCCCTGTTGGAACGCGTGCTTCACCAATCGGTCTTCACCTGAGTGGTAACTCAACACCACCAGGCGTCCTCCAGAATTTAATGTGGCGGGGGTCCGAGAAAGAAACTGCCCGAGTGCCTCCATCTCTCGATTCACCGCTATCCGCAGCGCCAGAAACGTTTTTGTTGCGGGATGCAGTCTCTGCCTTCCCCATTGCTTTCGGGCCCCTGCCACAACCGTTGCCAGGTGCGCGGTGTCCCGTATGGGTCGCGCGCGTACGATCGCCCTGGCGATCCTTCTGGAATCGTGCTCTTCCGCTCCCTGATAGAGCGTGTCGGCTATTTCTTCCTCCGACCAGCGATTCACAATTTCGTCTGCCGTCAAGTCACCCTCGGCGCTCATTCTCATGTCCAGAGGGCCAGCCTCGCGAAACGAAAATCCCCGCGCGGCTTGATCAAGCTGCATGCTCGAAACCCCCAAGTCGGCCAAGACCCCGTCCACCCCGGGAATCTCCAACTCGTGCGCGACCTCCGCAATCCTCGAGAACGACGACTCCACCAGCTTCACTGTCGTTCCAAAACTCTTCAGCCGCTCCGCCGCCAACGCGAGTGCCTGTGCGTCCCGGTCCAGGCTGATCAACCTTCCGGATCTCAGCTTTGCCGCTATGGCCGCCGAGTGGCCGCCGGCTCCCAGTGTTGCGTCGATGTACGTTCCATCCGGCTTTACGTCCAGCCATTCCAGCACCTCGTCCAGCATTACCGGCGTATGTGGTGCCGACTCACTTCCCACAAGCGCCTCGCCAATTTCTAAATGCACGTACTCGGGGCACACTTCGACCGTGACGCTTTGTACTCGTTTTGCGCCTGTCCCACAGCTCAAGTTGCGTTACTTGGCCCCGACCTTACTTGCCTAAACTGCTTTGCTGGTTCGACCTGGCCCGATTTATATTCCCAACGAATTGAAGTCCTCATCCGTGAACGGCTGATTCTTCATGTCATCCAGGACTCGTGTATGGTTCATGACTTCTAGATAATTCAGGCTTCCGAACACATCCACTTCGCCCCTGATCTGCGCCGATTCCCGAAGCACCCCGGGAACCAGCAGCCGACCCTGCCCATCTAACTCCACCGTCTGCCCGAAATAACTGGTCCGCAATAAGAATTTTCGCTTGCCCTGGTGCTGCGACGGCAATGCCGCGAGCTTGTCTTCGATCTCCGACCAGACCCGCAAAGGATAGATACGCGCATTTTCTCCGGTAACGCTCGTGATATAAAATTGCGTGCCGTATTCCTTCAATTCCTCGAGAAACTGGGCAGGCACCTTCAGACGACCCTTGTCGTCGACCTTCGCCGGACAGTTTCCCCGCAGCTTCATGCGCCCCGTTTACCTCGACCCGTTTAGCGAAACTTCGTACAAAGACCGCTTTCGGGTCGCCGTTAAAGAAGAAGTGGTATCGAATGCCCCGTTGCACCACAGCCCTCAAATCTATTCTACGATGCTCTACCTTGATCTACTTTGTTCTACTGCCGACCACTTTACTCCACTTGAGGCCACATAATATGCGCATCTCAAAGCTTGTCAAGAGGAAACTGTATTTTTTTTGAAAAATAGTTGAGGAAATTCTGAGGAGCAAAAGCCCGCGCCGTTCGACGCCACGAATTGTGTGCGAGCCCCTGTGAAACTCTACATTCTGTGGTGTCGTTCGCAGTTCCAATTCGGGACGAGCTTAACCAATGGTTGACTACTGCCCTTCCAGTTACCACTGCGACACGAACGCCAGCCGCTTTCGTCTCTTGTTCGCCGCATCGTGAAGCGTCGGTTCCTTTCCGCCAAGATCCGTGGTATCCTTTTTAGGCTCGACGTTCGGATTTCAAGGAGCCAACCATGGAATGGACCACACCGCAACACGAAGAAATCGATCTGAACTGCGAAATCAGCTCGTACGCCAACGCCGAGCTGTAGAACTCGGAACTTATCCTTCTTCGGCTCCCGCTTCAGCCAGCCAAGCCGGTTAACGGCCGCTTTCTGAGGCGGGCGCTTTCGTTTTCAGCCGTCGTAACTCGCTGCATCGCTTTCTTGCGGATCCGCCTAAATCAATCAGGCACTCTATGCGCGTTAAAATCCTCGGTTCGGCCGCCGGCGGCGGCTTTCCTCAATGGAATTGCAGCTGCAACAACTGCCGCCGATTCCGAAACGGCTCCTTCCGCGGTCGGCAGCGCTCGCAGACGCAGGTCGCGTTCTCGCCCGATTCGAAGCTCTGGTTCCTGGTAGGGGCCTCGCCCGATCTGCGGACCCAGATTCTGGCGACTCCGGAGTTGTCGCCAAACAATCAGGACGCGACGCATTCACCCATCGCCGGCGTCTTGCTGCCCTCGGCCGATGTGGATTCGATCATGGGCTTGTTGCATCTCCGCGAATTCCAGACCTTCTTTATCTTCGCCACGGCATCCCTGCAGAAAATACTTAAGAAGGAAAACAAAATCTTCGAGGTCCTTGACCGCGCCGATCCTCCGGTCCAATGGCAAATCCTCTCCAGTAAAGGCCGGCTTGGCTGTCATTTGTCCGAAAGCCCCGGCGAAGCGCCCTCGTTCGTCTGCGCCACCATTCCGCTCGGCGAATCATATCCGGACTACGTGAGCCCGGAGCTTGTGCGTATGCTGCCGCCGGACGAGGCCACCCTCGGCTGCAGCTTCGAGCAAAACGGCAAAAGTGTGTTCATCGCGTCTTCTCTGCCCGGGCACAATACCGAATGGGCTAAGTTTGCCGCCGCCAGCGATCTCGCCTTGATCGATGGAACCTTCTGGAGCGACGACGAATTGATTCAGACCGGTCGCAGCAACAAAACGGCCCGCGACATGGGCCATTTGCCGCTTTCCGGCCCCGGCGGTTTGCTCGAACAGTTTCCCGGCAGCGCGAAGTGCCGCCGCGTGCTCATCCATATCAACAACACGAATCCAATTCTTGACGAAGACAGCGCCGAACATCGCGCCGTGCTGGATGCCGGCTTTGAAATCGCCTACGATGGCATGGGGTTCGAACTGTGACCGTCGCCGAGAGCACTTCGGAAAAGCCGCTGCTTTCGCAAGCCGAGTTCATTGCCGGCTTTCACGCCATCGGCGAAGAGCGCTATCACCACAAGCACCCGTTTCATTTGCTGATGCACGAAGGAAAGTTGACGCGCGGCCACCTGCAAGCCTGGGCGCTGAATCGCTACTACTACCAAAGCCGCATTCCCATCAAAGATGCAGCGATCCTTGCCCGCAGCGAAGACCCCGCCTTTCGTCTGGCGTGGCGAAAGCGGATCATCGACCACGACGGCGATGGCGTTGTGCCTGGCGGCATTGAGAAGTGGCTGCGCCTGGTCGAAGCGACGGGCCTTTCACGCGAGCAAGCCCTGAAGGGCGACGGGATCCTCCCAGCGACGCGTTTCGCCGTCCAAGCTTACGTGGACTTGGTCTCGATGCGCTCGCACCTGGAAGCGGTGGCTTCCTCACTCACGGAAATGTTTTCGAAGAAATTGATCACCCTGCGGGTCGACCGCCTGCGCCAGTACTATCCCTGGCTCTCGGGCGGCCTTGATTATTTCTCCGGCCGCATGACCCAAGCCCCGCAAGACGCCGACTTCGCCCTGGCGTGGGTGGTCAAACAGGCACACACCCGGGATCAACAAGACGCCGCGCACGCCGCCCTCCGCGCCAAGTGCGACATTCTTTGGGCGCAACTGGACGCTCTTTACTTTGCTTACGTCGAACCGGGCTGGCCGCCGCCGGGTGCCTTTATCCCCAGCGACGCAAGATGATGAGCCCAGATCTGCAATCCCGCCCGCGCCTCGGGCCGGGCTGCCGCCTGAATGACGCTAGCAAACAACAGCAAGTCCTCCTGATGCCCGAACGCGCTCTGCGCCTGAATGGCCCGAGCCTGGAAATCGTCCAGCGCTGCGACGGCAACCACACCGTCCAGCAAATCATCACGGAACTCCAGCAAATCTATTCCAAAGCGGAACCGAAAAAAGTCGAGACCGACATCCTCGGCTACCTGACGCTGCTGCGCGACCAGCGCGCTTTGGACTTCGAATGATCGCGCAATGGTAGCCTCCGCTGTGCCAAGCGGCGGCCTTTCACCGCGATGCTAGACTTACGTGGGAACCCATGATGCCGCCCGCCAATCCCCTGGCCCTGATCGCCGAACTTACCCATCGCTGTCCACTTCACTGCGTCTACTGTTCTAATCCTGTCGAACTCACCAATCGCGCCGAAGAACTGCCCACGGAAATCTGGTCCCGGGTCTTCCAGGAGGCTTCCCATCTAGGAGTTCTACAAGCCGACTTCACGGGCGGCGAACCCCTTGCCCGCACAGATATTCTCGAACTCATCCGCGCCGCCCGAATGGCCGGTCTTTACGTAAACCTGATCACCTCGGGCATGCCGATGGACCAAGCGCGCCTGGCGAAACTGATCGAAGCGGGCCTGGACCACCTCCAACTCAGCTTCCAGGGCGCCCGCGAAGACACCGCGCAGGAAATCTCCGGCACAAAATCGCACGCGCAAAAACTCCGGGTGCTGGAGTGGCTGAAAAAAGTTCGAGTAGCCGTAACGCTGAATTTCGTAATCCACCGCCGCAACATCGACCAAATCGAGGAAATGCTGGAGATCGCGGAGTCCTCCAGCGCCACGCGCGTCGAATTTGCCAACGTCCAGTACTACGGCTGGGCGTTCGCCAACCGCGAAAGCCTGCTGCCGACAAGAGCTCAATTGGATCGGTCGCTGGAGGTGATCAAGAAAGCCGAAACGCGTCTGCGCGGAAAAATTCGGATTGAATCCGTCGTTCCGGACTATTACGCGAAATATCCCAAACCCTGCATGGGCGGCTGGGGCCGCAAGCTCGTGCTGATCACCCCAAACGGCGACGCACTTCCCTGTCACGCAGCGAAAGTAATCCCCGGCTTGCACTTCGCCAACGTGAAACAATCCGCGCTAAGGGAAATCTGGGAAACCTCCGAAGCTTTCGAGAAATTCCGAGGCGAAGCCTGGATGCAAGAGCCCTGCAAGAGCTGCGACCGCCGCGCCGTCGACTTCGGCGGATGTCGCTGCCAAGCTCTCCTTCTCGCCGGCGAAC
>Ga0209420_1000529_pt1 | contig 19833 bp, 14 predicted proteins | sample BlaSpr_A8_OM1_O1_FD_187972 | JGI IMG/M metagenome (GOLD analysis project Ga0209420, IMG submission 187972) | Forest soil microbial communities from Thunder Bay, Ontario, Canada - Black Spruce, Ontario site 2_A8_OM1_O1 (SPAdes) (version 2) | ecosystem: Environmental > Terrestrial > Soil > Boreal... | reverse complement strand
TTAGCAGTTTGTTGTTCCAGCTTCCTTCAGTTTCAAATTTTCCCGGAAATTTCGGCTTGCACGCAGTTCGCAAGCACACCAGTTTCCTGGTGGTCTTACCGCAAGGGTCACACCCGTTCCCATCCCGAACACGGAAGTTAAGCCTTGCCGGGCCGATGATACTGCGCGGGTAACTGCGCGGGAACGTAGGTCACCGCCAGGATTAAGATTCAAAGGCCGCAACGCCTAAAGCGTTCGCGGCCTTTTTTATTTTTGCGGCTCTCTTTTGTTCAGTTATTCTGTTCCGACAAAATGAGCAGACCTGAGAAAACGCTCGACCGGATTTTGCGCGGAAGGTCTGACGCCAATAGAGCGCTTGCAGCAATGCGCAGACCTCTCTCGGAGGGTGGATTTGTGGAACCAGTCAGGGCCGCCAGCATCGTGGTGCCGGCGCAATGTCACTAAGCAAATGATTCCCGCGCGCATGCGCCTGCCCTTTCTTGTCATCGCTCTCAGCGCCGCGATTCCTCTACCTGCTCAGAGCCAGCCGCAAACGCAAGGACCAGCGCAGAAGAGATCGTCCGCGCAGCCGGTTTACGAGGGTCCAGTCGAGCTTCCTTGCGCGAAAATTCTGGTAATGCCGTCTTCTGATTACATCGCGCAGATCGTAGCGATCGATGATTCCAACCTGGACGGGCAGCTGCGCGGCATCCGCCGGTACGGCGCCTGCTACGACGCGCGAACGGAACGACTTGCCGCTTCGCTTGGCAAACAGGGCAAAGGACCGCTGCTGGGCGCCCGTGGAAATTTCGGGGACTTCGAGTCGGCCCTCAAGGATTTCACGGCGAAGGCGCTGGAGGAAACTCAACAGTCTTCCAATCCCGTTAAGACTGGGTACGCAGCGCTGTACGAAAAGCAATTCCGCTACGCGTTTTACCGGAGCTACTTTCAAAAGCTCCAGAAGAGTCCGGCGTCTGAAAGGACTGAAAAATCGGGTGGCTCAGCCAGCGTTTCGCCCACAGACGCGCAGTCTTCGGCAAAACCTGAAGCCGATCCTATGACCCAGGCGAAGAATCGCTTTGGCGAGCTGCTGGCCGCAATGACCGAGGACAAGCGGCATGAAATGCACGCGGCTTTTGGACAAATCTTCGAGCGCAGCTCGATTGGCGAGCAGTGGAAGCTTGAAATTTATCGTTACGCGATCTTCCTGCTGGAACCCTCCAGCAGCAAGCCTTTCTCGCCGCCACCGTTTTAGATAGCGCAACCGGGCTAGCGCAGGCCGCATCTGTCTGATAGGCTTTCCCGTCCTAATTTGGAGATGAAAATGAACTTGCGGCTCCTGGCCGTTTTGGTAGGTCTCATTTCTTTGTTGCTTGCCGGCCCGAGTATTCTTGCGCAGGAAAGCGATGCCACAAATAAACTCGCTCACGATATTTACAAACAGCTTATCGAAATTAATACGACGGATTCAGTCGGCAGCACAACGGTGGCTGCCGAAGCGATGGCCCAGCGGCTGCGTGATGCAGGCTATCCCGCAAGCGACGTGCAAGTGCTCGGGCCCAACGCTCGCAAAGGTAATCTGGTCGCGCGTCTGCGAGGAACCGGGGCGCGCAAGCCCATGCTGATGATTTGCCACCTGGATGTGGTGGAGGCCAGCCGCGAAGATTGGTCCATGGATCCGTTTCAATTCATCGAGAAGGATGGCTATTTCTATGGCCGCGGCTCGGGCGACATCAAGGATGGCGACGCGATTCTGATGGCTGCGATGATCCGTCTAAAACAAGAACAGTTCCGACCCGACCGGGACATTATCCTTGCGCTCACCGCTGATGAAGAAGGCGGAAAGTTTAACGGAGTAGACTGGCTGATTAAAAACCACCGCGACTTGATCGACGCGGAATTTATCTTAAACCCCGACGCAGGAGATTTCGAATTGGATAAGGGAAAGAAACTGCTGGTCGGAATTCAGGCTGCCGAAAAGCTTTATCAAGACTACGACGTGAAGGTTACAAATCCCGGAGGCCACAGCTCGCTTCCGGGAAAGGAAAATGCAATTTACGAGCTGGCCGCTGCTCTCACGCGTCTGGAGCATTACCAATTTCCGTTGGAGCTGAGCGAAGTAACGCGCGAATATTTCAAACGCGAAGCGGACATCGTAGGGGGCACGACAGGCGCGGACATGCAAGCGATTCTTCAGACGCCGCCCGATGCGGATGCCATCGCGCGTCTTTCGGAATCGCCTTTTTATAACGCGCGCCTGCGCACCACCTGCGTAGCCACGAGATTGGAAGGTGGCCACGCGAATAATGCTTTGCCGGGAATGGCGCGAGCGAATATCAACTGCCGAATTCTGCCGGGGCACACGCCCGATGAAGTTCAGGCCACGCTTGAAAAGGTGATGGCTGATCCCAAGATTTCCATATCACAAGTCGCGGCACCGGGAGCCGGCCTGCGATCCAATCCGCTCTCCACACTTCAGCCGGAAGTGATGCACGCGATCGAAAAAGTGGTCCATGAGATGTGGCCGGGTGTTCCGGTTGTGCCGGTACTCGATGCAGGAGCGAGCGACGGAGCCATTTCGCGCGCCGCTGGATACACCACCTATGGAATACCCGGCGTTTTCATGGATGTGGATGACGATCGCTCGCACGGACGTGACGAGCGCATTCGTGTGGCATCCTTTTATTCTGGCGTCGATTTTTACTATCGCCTGATCAAGACGCTTTCCGCACCTCAATAATTTTCGCGGAGAAATACGGACCATGAGCTTGCTGAGACGCTCGCTGCTGATGGCCTCGCAGAGCCCGTGGCTGCGCGAACGTGCTCCACGCTACGGCTTCATGCGTCGCACAGTGAAGCGGTTCATGCCCGGCGAAAATGTAGAAGATGCGCTGGCCGCAGCGCAGGCGCTCGCATCCACGGGCATTGGCTCGGTGCTGACTCATCTCGGCGAAAATATCACCGACGGCGCCGAAGCCCAAGAAGTCACCAAACATTATCTGGATGTTCTCGATCGCATTCGCAATGCCAACCTGCCTACTGAAGTGTCCGTAAAACTCACGCAGCTTGGTCTCGATCTGGACCAGGAATTTTGTTTCGCCAATCTTGCAAAGCTCATCGAACGCACGCCGCCGGAAAAAACTCTGTGGATCGACATCGAGCAGAGTCCCTATGTGGACGCTACGCTGGAGCTTTATCGCCGCGCCCGCAAGGCAAACCCGAATGTGGGAGTTTGCGTACAGGCATATCTCTATCGTACGGAAAAAGATCTGGACTCGCTGATTTCGATCGCGGCTTCTGTGCGACTGGTAAAAGGCGCCTACAACGAACCAGCCGAGATAGCTTTTCCGTTGAAGAAAGACGTGGACGAAAATTATTTTCATCTAGCGCAGCGTCTGCTGAGCCCCGAAGCACGCAACGCGCGAGTGCGGGCGGCGATTGCCACGCATGACCGCTCACTGATCAAACGACTCACCGAGTGGGCTGCGTCTCAGGGCATCAAGAAACACCATCTCGAATTTCAAATGCTTTACGGAATTCAGCGCGCGGAGCAATTGCGTTTGGTGCAGGACGGTTATCGCTGCAACGTGCTGATTTCCTATGGGTCGTTTTGGTTTCCCTGGTTCATGCGCCGACTTGCTGAACGGCCCGCCAATGCACTTTTCCTTGCCCGCAATTTCTTTTCCCGCTAGTCGAATCCGTTCGGAACTTAAGGAACTTTCCCAGCTCCTCCTACGTACCTTCCAGCAAGCGCAGGAGGTGTGTCCATGCGAGATTTCTGGTGTGATGTGCGGTACGCAGCGCGGATGCTGGCGAAAAGTCCGGCGTTTACGCTGCTTGCGATGCTTACCCTCGCCGTAGGAATCGGAGCAAACACCGCGGTTTTCAGCGTTGTAAACTCATTTCTGTTCCATCCGCTTCCGGTCAGGGATCCTGGACGGCTCGTCGTTGTCGCCAACGGCACCGATGACTACCAAAGCCCGCACGAAGTTTCTAATGCTGACTTCAAGGATTTTCAATCGCAGAGCGACACATTTGCCGACATGACTGCCTACCTGATCCATTTTTCGGGGCTGACCGCGGATAATCGGAGCGAGCGAGTTCTCGCCACCTATGTGAAAGGAAATTACTTTTCAGCGCTTGGTCTGCAACCCGCGTTGGGACGGCTGTTTTTGCCAAAGGAGGGTGAAACTCTCGACGCTGACCCCGTCATTGTTTTGGGTTACTCCTACTGGAAGCGGCGCTTCAACGGAGATGCCTCGATTGTAGGCAAGACCGTAATTCTGAACGGCCAGCCTGTAACGGTGGTCGGTGTAGCACCCCCAGGATTTTTCGGAACGTTTTTTATCGTGGAGTCGAATGTTTACGTCCCGCTCGGGATGCTGGGGAATGATGCAGAGTCCAAGAAAATCTTCAATAATCGCGGCGAAAGGCAGCTCCGCGCTCTGGCCCACCTGAAGCCGGGTATCTCCATGGAAAAGGCGCGTGTATCTCTGCAAGGAATCGCCGACCGCCTTAATAAAGAATATCCGGAAACAAACAAGGATCTACGGATGGCCGTGATTCCCGAAACGCTTGCCCGGCCGGAAGCCTCTTCGGCCAGCCTGTGGCCGCTGATCGCCTCAGTATTCCTGGGACTAGTCGGAATGGTTCTTCTGGTTACTTGTGTGAACGTCACAAATTTGTTGCTGGCGCGCGCTTCTGTGCGCTCGAAGGAAATCGCCATTCGAGCGGCGCTCGGAGCGGGTCGCAGACGATTGTTTCGCCAGGTGCTCACGGAAAGTCTTCTTCTTGCTGGCCTGGGCGGTGCGGCAGGAGCGGCGTTGGGACTAGGGCTCATGAAATTAATTGAGACGATCCGCCTGCCAGGCGATTTCCCGATGCGCACAAGTATTCCGTTCGATTGGCGCGTGTTTCTGTTTGTAGCTTCCGTGGCAATCGTTTGCGGGCTTCTTGCTGGCGTGGTGCCCGCGTGGCGCGCATCGCGCATGAACCTGAATGAAATTCTGCGCGAGAGCGGTCGCAGTCTTACCGGCGGTGCCGGACATAACCGGATCCGCAATGTTCTGGTAGCAGGGCAAGCGGCAGGTTCGCTCGTGGTGCTCGTCATGGCCGGACTCTTTCTGCGCAGTTTGCAACATGCGGAGAAGACCACTCTCGGATTTAATCCCGACCATGTTTTGAATTTGACGATGGATGTGAGCCAACTGGGTTACGACCAGAATCGAGGCGCGAATTTCTATCGACAGGTTGGTGAACGCATTCGCGCTCTACCGGGAGTGGAATCGGCGAGTTTTGCTTACTCCGTGCCGTTCGGATATTACAGCCAGTGGGATAACGTTTGGAAAGAAGGCCAGGAAGGCCTGCCGGAAAGCCAAGTGCCGCGGCCACCTGACAACAAGGTGGACCAAGATTATTTTCACACCCTGGGGATCGAAATCGTTCGCGGCCGCGCGTTTGGCGCGCAGGATCAGAGCACTTCGACGCGCGTTGCGGTGGTGAACGAAACTATGGCGCGCACGTTTTGGCCGGGACAGGATCCGCTTGGTCATCACTTCCGCTATGGGACGGCGCAGGCGGACCCGGTGGAAGTGGTCGGCGTGGCAATAGACAGCAAGTATGTGTGGATTGCCGAAGATCGGCGCGCTTATTTTTATGTTCCGCTGACGCAGGATTACACCGCGGTACGAGTGTTGCAGGTGCGCGCGTCTGTGCCGCCGGCAGTCCTGACGCGATCGATTGAAGATCAAATCCACTCCCTGGAGCCGAATCTGCCCCTTTTCGAAGTCATGTCGATGGAGACAGCGCTGCAGGGTGGAAATGGATTGTTTTTGTTCAGGGTGGCCGCAATTTTCGCCGGAATACTCGGGGGGCTTAGTCTTTTGCTGGCTGTCTGCGGCGTATATGGCGTGGTTTCGTACGGCGTAAATCAGCGGACGCATGAAATCGGAATTCGGATGGCGCTCGGCGCGCAGCAGCAGAACATATTGCACCTGGTGATTCTGCAGGGCGTCAAACTCGTCCTGGCCGGACTGGTTCTTGGAATCGCGGCATCCGCAGGCCTCGCACGAGTGCTCGAAAGCCTGCTGGTCGATACCGGCGCTTTCGATCCTCTAGCCTACGGAGCCGCATCGCTGCTTCTGGTGGCCGTGGCCGTGATGGCTTGTTATCTTCCAGCACGCCGCGCGATGCGCGTGGACCCGCTCAGCGCGCTTCGCTACGAATAATTGATTGCTCGAAATTCCTGATCAGGCGCCCGCTGACTTCTCTTTATCGGAGAAAGCTTTGATTGCCGCGCGCATTTCTTCCTGTGTCGGAACGCGTTTGCGTGTGGCAATGGCCCACTGATGGCCGTACGGATCGATTACCTGGCCGTAGCGATCACCCCAAAAGGCGTCCATGATTGGCATGGTAACTTTCGCGCCGGCCTGGACTGCTTTTGAAAAAACCGCGTCGGCATCCTCGGTGTAGAGGTGCAGCGACACGGCTGTGCCGCCAAACGCGAGCGGCGAGAGACTGTGGAACGCGGGAAATTCATCGCTTAACATCACGATTGAATCACCGATTTTGAGCTCGGCATGCATCACGTTCCCGCGATCGTCTTTGCTCACGTTGCGGATTTCCGCGCCCAGAGCGTTTTTGTAGAAATCGAGCGCCTTCCATGCATCGCGGCATACCAGGTGAGGCGTGACGGAGTGGTAGCCTTCGGGAATTGGCTTTACGGCTTCTGACATAACATCCTCCTCTTCGTGGATTATTTCTTGCGGGTGTAAGTGGTTTCCTGAAATGCGGCTTCCTTGCCGTCCGCTCCGGTGCTCCCCAGCGTGACGACAAATTGGTCGTCGTCTACTTGGCGAATGGTGGCGTGGATTGGAATCTTATCGCCGCCATGATTTTGCGACATGCCGGTAAGATCGATGGTCTTGCCGCCATCGGGACTGGTGCCGGTGAGAAATAGCATGGCGGTAGACATGGTGTACATCCATACGGCTTCATATTGTTTCGTGAGGTTGTTAAAACCATAGATACGCGTGCCCGAAACCTGACGACCGAAAACAGTGTCGGTATTTTCTTCGACGATAAATCTTCCACCTAGAGTTACGGAAATTTTTGCCGTTCCGGTGGAAGCGTCGGCATTCGGCTGCGCGACAAATTTCACTGTTCTGGTGTACTCGCCGGCCCGTTGTGCCAGAAACGCTTGCTCAGGTCCAGGCTTTGTGGCGTCAGCGGCCGCCGGAACAAGGGGAGCGGACTCGGATTTTTGAGTCGTGCGATCCTGGGCCAATGCGGCAGTCGCCGTAAGATTCAGCAGTACAAGGACCGCCACGCTACGACTCACCTTAGCTAAATGACTCGCATCACTCATTCCGATCTCCCTTCGCGATTAGCAAGCGGGGAACGAAATACCGCTCGGAAATCTCATTCTCTTCGGAACTAGCTCGGTCTTTATCGGGTACGTTCGTCTTTTTCGATTTTGCCGTCACGCAAACGGATCACACGGTGCGCGTGGGCGGCGATGTCCGGTTCGTGCGTTACGAGAATGATCGTATTGCCCTGCTCGTGCAAGCGCGCGAAGAGCGCCATAATTTCTTCGCCCGTCTGGGAATCCAAGTTTCCAGTGGGCTCATCGGCCAGCAGGATCGAAGGAATGTTTACGAGCGCGCGCGCAATGGCCACACGCTGCCGCTGTCCGCCGGAGAGTTCGTTAGGCTTGTGCATCATACGGTCAGCTAGATCGACTTGGCTCAGAGCTTTTTTCGCACGCCCCAGACGCTCTTCTGAGGGCGTGCCATTGTAAATCATAGGTAACTCGACGTTATGAAGCGCTGTGGCTCGCGGCAGCAAATTAAAGGTCTGGAAGACGAATCCAATTTCCTTGTTGCGAATATAGGCTAGTTCGTCGTCATCAAGTTGGCTGACCAGCCGCCCCGCCAGCCAGTAACTGCCCTTGCTAGGCGTGTCCAGGCAGCCGATCAAATTCATCAGGGTGGATTTTCCGGAACCCGAAGGGCCCATGATGGCCACGTACTCGCCTTTGTGAATCTCAATGCTCACGCCGCGCAGTGCGTGCAACTTCTCCGCACCCATTTCGTAGGTCTTCCACAGATCTTCTGTCTGAATGACAATGCCGGCGTCTACCAGGTCTTTGCGGTATCCCTGCGGAGCAATAATTTCTTCGACGGCCACGTTCAGTGTGCTCCTGGACCAACTCTAGCTAGTCGAAGAATCTTCGCGCTTAGGCTCGGAATTATCTACTTTAATCGGAGCGCCCGGCCGCAAGGTGCGCAGCGCTTTGTAGCTGCCGATTACGATTTGATCGCCATCTTTTAAGCCATTGGTAATTTCAATATCAGTCACACCGGCCACGCCCGTTTGTACCGGGACGAATTCGGCCTTCTTTCCGCGGATCACGAAAACGCCTTGCACGTCGGTTTTCTGGCCGTTGGACCCGGTGTTTGTGCCAGAAGTGGGTTTAGAGGCTGCCAGCGTAACACTGCTGCCGTTTTTTCCCAGGGCCGCTTCGTCAATCTCTCGCTGCGTTCGCATAGCGAGCGCTTGAATCGGAATGGTCAGCACGTCTTTCTTCTGCTCCGTCTGAATCCTGGCGGTAGCGGAAAGCCCAGGGCGAAGTGAATCAGGCGGATTGTCCACCGTCACTACTACTTTGAAGTCACGCGCTTCCTGGGTATTGGCGGTGGTCTGTGTTGTTGCTGCCTGGCCGGAAGAGCGCAGGATGGCCAACTCGCCGACCTGGCTTACATGACCTTTGAAAGTTTTGCCGGGAAGCGCGTCAATGGTCACTTCGGCGGGTTGGCCTTCGCGAACGTTGGTGATGTCGGTCTCATCCACTTTCACTTCCGCGGTGACGATGCTCATGTCGGAAATGGTCATCAAGAAACTGCCTTCGGCGTTCTGAATTCCAGGCACGACGTTTTCGCCGACGCGTACAGCGATGTAGCTCACGATGCCGTCAATCGGGGCTGTATAGGTCGTTTTGCGGAGAATGTCTTTGGTATGTTTCAGTACTGCCTGATTCTGATTCATGTTCTCGCGGGACTGATCCCGTGCGGCGCGTGCCTGCTCGACTTGCGCTTTAGAGGCGTTTAGAGCGGCGACTGCGCTGTCGTAAGTAGCTTTGTTTGCGTCAAATTCTTGTTTCGCGATTAGCTGATCTTTGTAGAGCTCCTGAGCACGCTGCCAGTCAAATTTTGCCTTCTCCAGATCGGCCTGGCGTTGGGCTAGAGTCGCCACCGCAGAGTCGTAGTTGGCGGCGGCCACGCGCATGCCGGCTTGCGTGGCGCTGATGCTGGCCTCCTGTGCCTGCACGTCCGCGCCCGGCTGGATGTTCTCCAGATGCAGCAGGATATCGCCCTTTTTTACGTGGTCGCCTTCTTTCACCACAATCTTCGTGATCTTGCCAATGCCTTCACCCAGCACGTTTGTGTAATTCTTTGGACGGACTTCTCCGGAGGCGGTGACGACCGAGACCAAATCCTGCTTGACGACTTTCCCGGTCTGAACCGTTACCACGCCTTTATTCGACTGATAGATGCTGTACCAGGATATGGCGCCCAGGACCACTACCGCCCCTAGACTGATTGCAACTTTTTGCCACGTCTTCATACGTTACCTCTAGGCCCTCCTACCTGCGGACAGAATCGTCCGCTCACTATTGCATACGTCTGGAAGAGCCAGAATGTTTCTCGGATTAGACGAACTTAAAGAGATAAAGAGAGTTCCGCATACCAAATTTCGGAGACCTGCTCTTCTCTTAGGTTCCTGTACGAGGCTTCCAGTCCCACGATGAGCAAGCGGTCGAGTTCGGCTCGTCCACAGGTGCGGCCAAGGTGGGGTACCCCCTTGCGGAACCATTTTAAATGCAATCAAGCCGGAAAGAAACAGTGTTGATTGGCTGCCTCCCGCCGCATAAAGGACAGGCAACCCCATTCCATATAACGTGCTCATACACGTATACGTGTCCGGAAACTGGCGTTGACCTGTACCGTAGGACAGGTTAGAATTTTTGGCCAAATAGGGGAAAAAGGTTAATTATGGGCCGTTGCGCAAGGGTGTTTCTCATCGGCATTTTGGCTGCGACCTTCGGGTCTGTCCAGTTGGCCTACGCGCAGGGTGAATCGCAAAATCAGCAGAATCCTCCCGCGGACCAGAATTCCGCTAAGAAGTCTGCCAAGCAGAAAGGTAAGAGCGACAAAGAACTCAGAAAAGAACTCGATTCCCAATACAGGAAATGGCTGGACGAAGATGTCGTTTACATCATCTCTCCGGAAGAGCGTAGCGCGTTTCTCCACCTTGCGACGAACGAGGAGCGCGAGCAATTCATCGAGCAATTTTGGCAGCGCCGCAACCCTGATCCCGATTCGGCTGACAACACTTTTAAAGAAGAGCACTACCGCAGAATAGCCTACGTTAACGAGCACTTTTCCTCTGGCATCCCTGGCTGGAAAACCGATCGCGGCCGCATTTACATCATGTGGGGACCGGCGGATGAAATTGAGTCGCATCCTTCGGGCGGAAGCTATGAACGGCCCGCGGAAGAAGGCGGTGGAGAAACCTCCACATATCCGTTCGAGGATTGGCGGTATCGCTATCTAGAAGGGATTGGAGAAAACGTCATACTAGAGTTCGTGGATCCCACCATGAGCGGCGAATACCACCTGACCATGGATCCCAGCGAAAAAGACGCCCTGCTGATGGTTCCGGGCGCTGGCCTTACGGAAATGGAATCCATGGGCTTGGCTAGCAAGACGGCACGGTTCAACAACACCGACGGCACGCACGATGCTGCTCCAATCGGAATGGCCACCGAAGCCATGAATGAATTTACGCGACTGGAGCTTTACGCCAAGATCCAGCAGGCCCCTCCTGTTAAGTTCAAGGATCTGGAGGCGGTGGTTACTTCGCGACTGGTGCGCGATCAGGTGAAATTTGATTACCGTTTCTATTTCTTGCGGATCACATCCGACACCGTGCTGGTCCCCATAACGGTACAAATTCCTACCGGGCAACTCAGCTTTCAGGAGAAGCAAGGCGTCGATTCCGCTACCGTGAATCTTTTCGCACGAATCAGCACCTTGAGCGGCCGCATCGTGCAAACATTCGAAGATACGGTGAAGCGCGATGTTCCGGCGAGTTTGCTGCAACAGGCTCGTGCTGTTCCGTCGATTTACCAGAAGGCTGTGCCGCTAAGCCCCGGCCTGTATCGCTTGGATATCGTGTTAAAAGATGTGAACAACGGAAATGTTGGCGTGGTAAACACGCGGCTAGCGGTTCCACGCTTTGAAGACGACCATCTCTCATCCAGCTCGCTCATTCTCGCAGATCAGATTACGCCGGTGTCGTCGAAAGATATCGGGCTGGGTCAGTTCGTCTTGGGTGACGTGAAAGTCAGGCCCAAGCTGGACGCCTCATTCGCAGCCTCGGATGGCATGGGCGTTTTCCTGCAAATCTATAATCTGAAAGTGGATGACCAGACGCACAAATCAGACGCGACTGTGCAGTATCGAGTGATGAAGGACAAAACTACCGAGCCGGTTCTGAAGTTTGACATTCCCAAGGAAAAACTTCCTGAACACGGCGAGGAATTGACTCTGGAAAATATTATTACGCTGGGCTCGCTGCCTCCGGGTGCTTACAAACTGGAAGTGGCGGTTACAGACAACTTAACGAAGCAAACGATTACTCCGGCCATGGACTTTACGGTGAAAGCGGGTTCCGGAGCGGTTTCACACGCGAGGTGACCTCGTGGGTATGCGAATGATGCGCTTGTCGGTTTTCGGGGGGCTTCTATTCCTGCTGGCTATGCCAGTGATGGCTGCGCCAAACTCTGGCAAAATTTCCGGTGTGGTGCTTGATTCTTCCGGAACCCCGCAAATGGGCGCCACGATTTTTGTCACCTCCGACCAACTTCTGAAGCTATCTTCGATTGAACTGCTGACCAATGATCGCGGACGTTTTTCCACCGACCTACTTCCTTCCGGGACTTATTCGATCAAGGTAACTCTCGCGGGCTTTCTTCCTGTAATCGAACAACATATTCAGGTAAACGACGAGCACACCACCCTGCTCGAGATTGTTCTGGGATCGGTGTTTTCGTCGCTGGAAAAACTGCGTAGGCAACCTGACCAGCAAGTAAGTGCTGACGAATGGACCTGGGTCTTGAGAAGCGCGAGCGCTACGCGACCGGTTCTGCGCTGGCAAGACGATGATGATGTGATCCTCGGCGCTCCGCCTGCGCAGTTTGAAACTTCTCAATCTCAGGCGGGGAAAATGCGGCTCGAGCTGACCTCCGGGTCCGACCATCCCGGTTCGGTCTCAAACCCTGCCGATTCGCCGGGTACAGCTTTGGTCTACGACATGGGCCTGGGCGGTAACCAACAGCTATTAATGGCTACCCAGTTCAGTTACGAGAGCGGATCGTATTCCGGCGGTGTTGCAACGCAATGGATTCCGTCCGGCAAAGCAGGGGTAGGCCCAGTGGCTACCCTTTTGTTACGAGAATCGCAGCTTGGACCTGACGGGCCTACCTTCCGCGGATTGCGAATGTCATTTGACAATTCTTTTACGGTGGGAGATCGCATCAGCATTCGCTATGGCTCCGATTTCGTTATGGCCGGTCTTGCTGGCACTACCGCCGCTGCGCGGCCACGCGCTCAGGTAGCCGTTCAGATCACGCCGACCTGGCAGGCTTCCGTCCTGTTTGCAACCAATGGCTGGCAGGATTCCGCCGGCGATCAAAGTACGCTGCAATCCGCGCTGAATACGCTTGACGAATTTCCCATACTTCTACAGCGCGACGGACACTCCGTGCTAGAGAATGGCTCGCACGAAGAATTGGCTGTCGAACACACGGTTAACAAAGACGCCAGTATCACCGTATCTCTGTTCACCGACCACGCTTCCCACACAGCCGTATTTGGGCATGGGTCGGTTACCGGACCGGACTACTTGCAGGACTTTTTCTCCAACGTTTTTGCCTACGATGCCGGGGAATCCAGCTCCTTGGGAACACGCGTGGCCTATCACCAAAGGCTTTCCGATAATGTGAGCGCTACGATTATTTACGAATATGCCGGAGCATTGTCTCCCATCGAGGATCCCTCGGAAGCGAACTTGCGAAACCAGTTAGAGACGCGCTATCGCCAAAGTGCGGGCGTTCGTATCACGGCTAAGGCCCCGCGGGTCGGTACAAAACTTACCGCGGGCTATAAGTGGATCAACGGACCAGTCGTTTCGGCTGTGGATCCTTACGGCCAATCTCTATACAGCTTGGACCCCTACCTGAGTATAGGAATTCGTCAGCCGCTGCCGCGCTTCGTGCCCGGTCATGCCGAAATTCTGGCCGACTGCGGCAACCTTCTGGCGCAGGGTTACGTTCCACTGACGACGAGCGATGGTCGCGTGGTCCTGATTCCTACCTACCGGTACCTGCGTGGCGGCCTCAGCTTCCAGTTCTAGCCGCGCGAGAGTGTACCGGAATCGGGAACAGGTATTCCACAAACAGGATTGTGGCTTTCTCCGCTAACAGAGGCTCCTGTAAATTACTCATTTAAAAGACGATGTACTTATTATAATCCATAATAGCGTGGAAGCAGACGTGCTAGCATCTATTGTTGTTTCTGCTTGAGTTACGGGTGTAGCTGGATGAACGATAGTCTCCGAATGCGACTGGGCGCGGTCGTTCTGGCGCTCCTCACCCTATCTGCAATTGTATTTGCTTACCTGAATTTCCAGCAGCGTTCGCGTTTTATCCTTCCAGATGATGGTGTGACTTGGCTGGACACGCAACAGGGTGTCGTAGCCTGGCATGTGGTCGCCGACTCCCCTGCCGCTAAAGCGGGAATCAAAGAAGGGGACGCCGTAACGGCCGTGCGAGGCATTCCTATCCATCGCGCTACCGACGTTACCCGAGTCCTGTTTCATGCCGGACCTTGGACCGAAGTGCGCTACCAGATGCATCGCGGAGGGACGGGATTTGAGACGCCGCTGGTGACTGCGCCGCAGGATTCGTCTTCTTCGATCGAAAATTACCTGCGCATCACCGCGCTACTCTATATTTTCATCGGGCTCTTCATCTTCGTTCGCCGCTGGAATGCTCCGCGGGCTGTTCATTTTTACATTTTTTGTTTGGTCTCCTTCATTCTTTACAGCTTCCATTACACCGGCAAGCTGAACTCCTTTGACACCGCGATTTACTGGACGCAGTCGGTAGCCTGGTTTCTACAACCAGCCTTGCTGGTCCACTTCGCACTGGTATTTCCCGAACGTCGCGGTAGGCTGTGGATGAAGCTTGTGGCGCTTTACAGCCTTCCCGTCGCGTTGCTGGCTCTCCAGGTTTTTGTGGCGACCGGAACACTCGATTTCCTGCCGTCCATCGAGAGCCGCAATTTCCTGGATACTCTGGATCTTTTCTACCTCGGCATTTACTTCATGATCGCCGCGGGAATTTTTCTGGCCAGTTATTTCAGGGCTCCTAGCGGAGTATTGCGTCAGCAATTGAAATGGGTTACCGGCGGAACAATCGCGGGTATCGTTCCCTTTTTCTTGTTTTACGTGTTGCCGCGTACGGAAAGCTGGGTGCCTCAGCCCTGGATGAAACTCTCGGTCTTCTCTTTGGCTCTGATCCCGCTCTGTTTCGGGTATGCCATCATCCGCTACCGGCTGATGGACGTGGACATTATTTTCAAGCGCGGACTTGCTTATACATTTGCTACAGCGGCCATCGTTGGGATTTATTTTGCAGGCATCGCTTTGATTGGCGAAACATTCCACACGCGATGGCCTACGGGCCCCGCCGGTGGCGTGATAGCGATTGTGGTGGCAGCCTTCCTGTTCGAACCCGTGCGCGGTTGGATGCAGACGCGACTTGACCGGTTTTTCTACCGCGATCGTCTGGACTACCGGCGCACGCTCATTGAGTTCGGCCGCGCGCTGACAAATGAAGTTCGACTTGAGCCACTAGTCGGCTCGGTCCTTGACCGAATTTCGCAAACGCTGCTGGTAGATCGCTTGGCTGTATTCCTTGAGGATCCCGCGCAGGCAGGCCAGTTTGTGCTTTCGCGTTCGATGGGACTACGCCCTGAAGGCCCGCTTGATTTGTCCTTCCTGGATCCTTCGCGGCCTGCGTTGGAACGCGGATGCATGTTCTTTGAATCCGCACGCGCGGCGACGGAGGAAAGTGGGCCGGTTAGGCGTACGCTGGAAGAGCTGGACTTGAACTATTTCATAGCTTGCCGTTTCCGCGAGCGCACCGTGGCGATTCTCGGCTTGGGCAAGACCGTAGATGGCGATTACCTATCGAGCGATGACCTCGAATTGCTCTCCACCATCGCGGGCTACGTAGCCATTGCCATCGAGAATGCGCGCCTTTATCAATCCCTCGAACAGAAGGCCATGCAAATCGAACGCCTGAAAGACTTCAGCGAAAATATCGTCGAATCATTGAATATCGGCGTGCTCACCGTCGATTTGGAAGATTGCATCGAGTCTTGGAATCCACAGCTGGAAAATTTGCTGGGCATTCCGCGCCGAGAGGCGTTGAGGCGGCGACTTCAGGACGTTCTGCCCCCGGATTTGGTGGCCGAAATTTCGTCGCGTTACACCGCCGACCGTGTTTCTGGGATTTACAAATTTCATCTGAATACTCCCGCTGGACGACGACTCGTTATCAACGCTTCGATTGCGCCTCTGGTAGGGAAGAATGGCGCTCGTTTGGGCCGGCTGATTTTGCTCGACGACATAACCCAGCGCGTGCGCCTGGAAGAACAAATGGTGCAGACGGAAAAGCTAACCTCACTGGGTTTGCTGGCTGCCGGTGTGGCGCACGAAGTGAACACGCCACTCGCCGTAATTTCGAACTACATCCAGATGCTTGCCAAACAGATTCCCGCCGGTGATCCGCGGCAAAAAACAATTGAGCGGATCGTGAAGCAGACCTTCCGCGCCAGCGAAATCGTCAACAACCTGCTAAACTTTTCTCGAACCGGCGCAGCGGAGTTTGTGGAGGTAGATTTAAATTCCGTGTTGGAAGAAACCCTTACGCTCGTGCAGCATCCATTCAAAACAGCGCAAGTGAACGTGATCAAGAACTACACGGAAAAGTTGCCGCCGGTTCTTGGCTCCACGACGCGCCTGCAGCAGGTATTTCTGAACCTGTTTATGAACGCGCGCGATGCCATGCCGAGCGGCGGTATGCTCGAAGTACGCACGGGCGCGCACAACGGGTCGGTGGCAGTGGAAGTTACCGATACCGGCTCGGGCATTCCGGCAGAAAATCTCCATCGTATTTTCGATCCATTTTTTACCACAAAGGCCACCGGACGGGGCACCGGGCTGGGTCTTTCGGTCAGCTATGGGATCATAAAAGAGCACGCGGGTAAGGTTGACGTGCGCTCGACGCCCGGTAAGGGAACGTCCTTCCGGCTAGAATTTCCCGTAGCCAGGAAGGCGGTCCATGCCTAAAGGCTCCATTCTTGTAATTGATGATGAAGTGGAAATTCGCGAGGGACTGGAGGCTCTGCTCACCTCCGAGAGCTTCCAGGTAACGCTGGCCGATTCCGGAGAAGCTGGGCTGCGGCAACTCGAAGATCATCCCTTCGATCTCATGCTGCTCGACGTCAGCTTGCCTGACCGCAACGGGCTTGAATTGTTGCGCGAAATTCGCCGACGCGACCCGCAACTCGCCATCATATTAATCACTGCCTACGGGTCCATCGACATGGCTCGCGCAGCCTTCAAAGGCGGCGCTCAGGACTTCATTACCAAGCCTTGGTCCAACGATGAGCTGATTGCCCAAGTATCGCTGGCCATCGAAGGTCGCAGGCTGCGAGACGAAAACGTCCAGCTAAAGCGCGCTCTCAAGCAGCGGTACAATTTTCCTAACATCGTCGGCAAGAGCGAAAAGATGCAGACCGTGCTCGACCTGGTTACGCAGGTCGCACCTTCGCGCTCTACGATCCTGATCTCGGGCGAGAGCGGCACCGGTAAAGAGGTTTTTGCCAAAGCCATTCATTCAGCCTCTACGCGTGCGGACAAAGCATTCATTCCCATCAACACCGGTTCCATACCAGCTGATCTTCTGGAATCGCAGCTCTTCGGCCATGTGAAGGGGGCTTTCACTAGCGCCATCGCCTCGAAGAAAGGCCTATTCGAGGTGGCCGACCAGGGCACCATCTTTTTTGACGAGATTTCCACCATCAGCCCGGAAACACAGGCCAAGCTTCTGCGCGTGATTCAAGAGCGCGAGTTCATGCGTTTGGGCGGCACTGAGACGATCAAAGTTGATGTGCGCATTCTTGCGGCATCCAACGAAGATTTGATGAAGCTCGTTCGCGAAGGCCGCTTCCGGGAAGATTTGTTTCACCGGCTGAACGTGATCTCCTTGCATCTGCCTCCGCTGCGTGAACGCAAAGAAGATATTCCCTTGTTGATCGAGCGCTTCCTGGACCAGTTCTGCCAGGAAAACGGCAAGCCGCCACGCACGTTCACAAACGGAGCTATGAAGCTGCTCATGGATTACGATTGGCCCGGAAACGTTCGCGAGCTCGAAAATGTGGTCGAGCGCGCGATCGTTCTTTCTACGCAGGAATCCATGGATGCTGAACTTCTGCCCGAAAGTGTACGCTCTCGCGAAATCGTGAAAGGCGTTCGCTTGCAGCTCGCTGAATTTTTGCCGCCGATGCCCGGCGAAGCCGGAGAGTTCGGGAGTTCACCGTCGCTCTTTCAGATACTAGAAGAAGTCGAGCGCCGCATCATCGTTGATATGCTGGAGCGCACAAACTGGAATCAAACCGAGGCCGCTGAGCGCTTTCAAGTTCCGCTCTCCACGCTCAATCAAAAAATCAAACGCCTGGGAATTGAAACACGCCGCCGCACTACCCCCGTTCGCGGCGCTGCAGCGGGGTTTGGTGAAGATACGGCGGAGTTTCTGGCCGGCAAGTAGCCTCCCAACCGAACAGGATTTAGCGGTGGAATCGGGATAGCCGGATCAGGAAATCAGCGCGCGGCCGGCAATGTTCCCAAGGATGCGATAGGGCGCAGCTTCTAGAGCAACAAGCGCTTTCGGGGGAATCAAAAATGTCTGCTCGATGGCGTACTGGCCCGACATTACTGCGTGCGCCACGCAATCGGTGAAAACGAGCCAAGTCGCTCGCGGCGGAAATTCCAGCTGCGTCTTCGGGCAGTCCTTCTGGAATTCCGCGTTTTCCTTCAGAAAATCGTGGAATCGAAGCATGAACATATCGTAAGGTGTTCGTCCGATCACTCCGAAACCCAGCTTTGAACCAAAATCCTGCACCGTGCGGCTCAAGAACGAATTATCTTCAGCGATATCCTGCAGCCCAGCCCTTCCGGCGTATCGTCGGGCTAAGACCTCAAAACCCTCGGTGGTCCGCCAAACACGCGGCTTCTTGGGATTTAGATTTGTAAACACACGCAAAATGCGCGCTCCGCGTGTGGGGCGGCTGGGAAACGCATCCACGTGCAGCAGGTCGTTGCGCTTGTGCAGCGGTAGATCGCGGCCTTCTTCTTCCAGGGGCCGAAAACTGGCGAAATCCTGATTCCATTTGCCGGCATAAGGCGTCAAAAACTTTCCCAGGAACTGCGACACTTGCGCACTATAGCTACGCATGATTGCTTGCAGCCGGATAATCGTCTGGCGATCGCCGGATACTCCACGCAGCGTATCCTCACTCGGACGGTATGAAACATTTTTATGCATGCGCAGTTCCGACCATTCCTGCTCCAGCAGGTATTTCTGGTCCGCGGCGGGGAAGTCGAAAGGCGGCTCGCGAAAGAAAAGTATTTGCCCGTGTTCCAGCAGTTCGCAGTAAGCGCGCGAATGCGCTTCGCTCTGTCCGGAAGGAGTCCAGCCCGTCGGATGCTTGTAATCTTCCACCGGGACCCACGGCAAATTCGGAGTTGCGCTCTTGTTCATCTAACTTTTCGCAGGGGTAGGAAGCTTGTAACCGCGCGGAAGCAACGTTGTGCTTAGATCCAAACCTGAAAGATCCACACCGTCGAGATTAGTCTCGCGAAGGACGGTCGTCTTCAAGTCCGCCCCGGTAAAATCTGCGCCGCGGACTTCGGCCAGACGGAAATTTGAAGCCACCAAGTTTGCGCCACGCAGGATCGCGCCACGCAAGTCCGCCCGGAAAAGTTCAGCACCCCCGACTTTGGCTTCGGTAAGATCGGCTTCACTCAGATTCGCTTCGGTTAAATCGGCTTTGCGCAGATCCGCGCGGCGCAGCTTTGCCTTGCTTAAATTTGTAGAGGAAAGCCTGGCCTCGTGCAAATTTGCGCCTTCCAGGTTCGCGCCGTGAAAATCTACAAGATCCAGATTCTCGCGCTCCAGATTTATGCGGGAGAGATGCGCGCCGGATAAATCGGCACGAGCGCCAGTTTCGTCGCCACGCACGAAGCGTCGATGCGATTCAAGAATTTCCGAGACAGGCCTTCCATTGTGTTTGATCTTTTTGGGGGATCTCATCATGGCCGTGGATAACTAGGATGCCTATCGTATTTAGGGAGTATAACATGGCCGACCGAAGGTCAGATTATTGGCCGTGTGAGAATGTGTGGTACCGTCGAAGTATGGGCGATCGCCTTAATTCTTCGCTTCATCGTCGGTCTCAATTCAGGACGTTCGTATCTCTCGCGGCAATCTTTTTCGCGATGTCTCCCATGCTTCTCTTCCTTTCTCAGGCCGCCGCTTCGCAGCAAAGGCAGGACACTCCCGGCGATGAGATCGTCGCAAACCTTTCGGCAGGCCGCGTGATCATCGCGGTCGTGAAGGACGCCATACTCATTGCCACCATCGAAAATCCGGTCGAGCCGCAG
>Ga0209420_1000527_pt1 | contig 19903 bp, 18 predicted proteins | sample BlaSpr_A8_OM1_O1_FD_187972 | JGI IMG/M metagenome (GOLD analysis project Ga0209420, IMG submission 187972) | Forest soil microbial communities from Thunder Bay, Ontario, Canada - Black Spruce, Ontario site 2_A8_OM1_O1 (SPAdes) (version 2) | ecosystem: Environmental > Terrestrial > Soil > Boreal... | reverse complement strand
GCACCAGCACGCCGCCGGTGCGCACAAACTGGCCGCCAAACAGCTTTACGCCCAGGCGCTGGCCGGGACTATCGTGCAAGTTTTTAGATGATCCGCCGGCTTTTGTATGTGACATGGAAGTTAACCCTTACGCAAAAACAATAATTGGCGCCCCACCACTTGATCCTCGCGTGCATACAGCAGGGGAGTAGTGACGTGCTTAAAAACCTTCTGAGTGTAGCCTAATCCGGCAAGTTCGTCAACCAGACCAAGCGGCCGCCACTGTCCATGAACCCGCCAGGTCGGCACGCACAAACTCACCTCAGCCCCGGGCGCAAGCTGCGTAGCCCAGTGGGCCAGCGCCGAGGTGTAAAGCTCAAGCAGCTCACTCTGCAGGCGTGCCAGCCCGGCCGGAACAGGGGAGTGGGTAAACGGCGTTCCCAAATAACCCTCGCTCACCACCGCGCAGGCCGGCGGCAACATCACGGCGCGGGCATCAGCGGCCGTCACGCTCCAGTCCGGCAGCGGCGGGGGTTGCGGCGCGCGCAAGCGCACCTGCTGCTCCAGCCATTGCAAATTGGTCCGGGCCGCGGCCACCATTTCAGCCTCCAGATCCGAACCGCAAGCGCTCCGCCCCGCAATCAAAGCCTCGGCCAGTACCACGCCGCTCCCACAAAACGGATCCGCCACCACCGGCGCGTGCGTGGTGTTCACGAGCACCTGGGCCAATTTGGGCGGCAACATACCCACCCTGGCGTCACGTTCCGGCCGGCCGTAGTCGCGCTGCGAGTACCAGTCCACATCCTGCACCCCAAGGGTTTGCGCCACCGCCATACGTTTCCCGGCCACCACCACGAGCAATTCAAAACCATCCTCAAGCACCCGATTGTGCTTGAGCCCGGCCGCCGACACCGACGCCCCTGAGATTGGCAGCACCAGCCGCACCGAACCGCGCTCGCGCAAACGCTTCTTCAACGCCAGCCCGGCCGCCTCAACCTGCCGCCGGCCGGCTCCAGCGCCATACAAACTCACCGCAAACGGCGTTTTGCCTTCGCGCATCGGCAGCGCCGCCACATCCACCGGCAGCTCCCCAAAATCCGTCACCGCGCCGTCATACACAACGCGCCCCAATTTCACCACGCCACCCAGCTGATGAATCGGAACGGCACGCTCCACGAACGCCGCCGCGCCAAACGGTGCAACGGCTCCGTCACCGAGCAACGACTCCAGTTCCACCAGTCCGAGCTCCGGCTGGCGGCCTAAAATAGCAATGAATGGAAACGCTGCCATAGTCCTTGCATTATAATGCAACTATGAACCTGCGCCGCGTGCTCATTTTACTCGGCATCCTTGGCTTGATTGTCCTGATTTTTTCGACCTTCGGCAATCCGGCGACAATCGTCTCAACCTTCGCGCGCGGAAGCTGGTATGTGGTGCCGCTCGTAATCGTGACCCAGCTCGCGAGTTACTACTACAATGCCAGGTATTATCAGCAATTCTTCGCCATCTTCGGCCACACCACCGGATTTCGGCGGCTTTACGAAGCCTCACTTGCCATCAACTTCGCCGGCCAGGCCATTCCCTCGGGCGGCGTTGCCAGCACCACTTATCTCGCCCAGGCGGTAAAAGAATACGGCGTCCCGCCGAGTCAGGCCACGCTGGCTCAGATTGGACGTTACATCTTCACCTTTGCTTCATACTTCGTGGTACTGGCTTTGGGCTTTCTAACGCTCCTTTTCAGCAATGACCTGAACAAGGTTTCGGTCCGGGTAATGATGCTCATCATCGTCCTCACCCTGGCCGCCGGCTTCATGTTGCTCATGGTATTTTCGGAGCGCTCGCGGCTGGAAGCGCTGGTGAGGCCGGTAATTAACCTCATCAACGCCTTTGGCCGTCGCTGCCTGCGCCGCCGCCGGGCCATCGTGAGCGCTGCTCGGCTCGACCGCTTCCTCACCGAATTCTACCGCGGCTATCACGAAATCATCGAAAACAAACGCAACTGGCCGGCGCTGTTCTGGTGGTCGCTCGGCGGCAATCTCGCCGAAGTCGCCACCGTTTACGTTGTTTTCATCGGCTTCGGGCACTGGGTTAATCCCGGCATCGTGATTGTGGCCTACACGCTCGCCATTGCCGCCAGCGTCGGCGGCTTCCTCATCAACGGCCTCGGCGTCTATGAAGCCGGCATGATCGGCGCCTTCGCCGCCCTCGGCGTACCGTTCGCCCTCGCCTTTGACGTCGTGTTGGTCTACCGCATCCTCAATTTCGTGCTGTTTTTGCCCCCGGGCCTGCACTATTACCGCAAACACCTCAAAGAAGCCGGCTAACCATGAGTTTCAGTAAGCCCTCTCGACAGAAGCTCAAGCAAATGATTTAATAGGATTCGTCCTATTGCCTTTCGAAAGAAAGCGTCATGAAGCACGAGTTCTTTGTATGGTGCGCTCAGCAAGAACTGCGCCAATACCGTGAGGACGGCAAACTATTGAGATTGACTGCCCTCTATCGCCGCATCCATATTGACAACGGCAGTCGCAAGATCAGGCCAGATGAAGTTGATCCGAGGCTCACCGAGGAATGGGTCTGGCAGGAGCTTCTCCGTCAAGTGAAACGACTTCAGCAAGCCGCTAGCCGAGGCGACCGGGCAGCTATCGAAGACATTGATCTGATCTCTCGGCACTGTTTGGTCCCATACGAGCTACTCGGAGTAGAGCCCGCGTGGATCGACACTCAGTTCGTAACGTACAGTCAGCAACTGTATCAGGAGCTTATTGCCACCAAGTCACCAGGAGTGGCCTGCAACTTGCTGACGCTCCGCGCGCATGGCAATATTCCCGACTTTGAAACCGTCGACCCGCACGCCAGGTCGCTCATAATCGCAGTTATTCGCGCCCATGCCGAGGAACTGAAGCGAGGAATGCGAAGTGGCGACTTCATATCAGCGTTCGAACTTAGCGAACTACTACACCTCATTAACTGGGCCAACGGCAAGATATCCACCGGCCTATCTGAGCGAATACTCGGCATCACCGAAGAAGCAGCAGGATCAATCGCCTGCCAACTCCAACTAATTAAGCTCCAGGGACCCGGCCCGCTGAACTAAGTTTGGCGGGCCGCCGCCTTATTGGGGCCGATAGCCAGCATGGCGTAAAATAAGATCATGAACCCGCAGGTCATTTCGGTCACCGAATTTGTCAGCATCATCAACGAGACGCTCGGCTTCGCGTATCCTCAGGTCACAGTGGAGGGCGAGATCTCGGGCTTTAACGTTAACCGCGGCAAATTCGTATTCTTTGACCTCAAAGATGAAGACAACACGCTCTCGTGCTTCATGATGATCCACCAGCTCAAACTGCCGCTCGAAGACGGCATGAAAGTGCGCGTCACCGGCTCGCCCAAGGTTACCAAATTCTCAAAATTCAGCTTCACCGTCCGCGAATATGAATTAGCCGGAGAAGGGGAGCTAAAGCGCGCGCTCGAACTCTTGCGCAAGAAGCTGGAGGGGGAGGGGCTGTTTGATCCGGCCAGAAAGCGCCCCATCCCGCAATTTCCGCGCCGCCTCGGACTAATCACCTCGGCCGCCTCAGCCGCCTACGCCGATTTCACCAAAATCCTCGGTGCGAGATGGGGCGGGGTAGAGGTGCTGGTGGCTGATGTCTCCGTGCAAGGCGCCAAGGCTCCGGATGAAATCGTGGGCGCACTCGAATATTTCAACCATCTGGCCGACCCGCCCGACGTACTCGTACTAATCCGGGGCGGGGGATCGCTTGAGGATCTGGCGGCGTTTTCCACCGAGCCGGTCGCGCGCGCTGTAGCCGCCAGCCGCACGCCAATCGTGGTGGGAGTGGGTCACGAGGTTGATTTCTCGCTGGCCGATTACGCTGCCGACCTGCGCGCTGCCACGCCCACCGACGCCGCCCGCCTGGTGGTGCCGGACCGCCGCGAGGTCGCCGCCCGGGTTGAGCACCTCGCAAACCAGTCCGAAGCCGCCCTGCAAGCCGCCGTCGCCGCCCGCGCCCGCCGCGCTGACCGCGCCACCAGCCAACTCGAGGCCTATCTGCGCCGGCCCCGCGAACGAGTCCAAAATCTCGAAAGCACCTTTTGGCGCAACCTCGACCAGCTGGCTGCCCGCCGTACGCTGGCCGCTGCCCGCACCGAAGCCCTCGAGCGCATCCTGCGCGGCCTCGACCCCAAAGCCGTTTTAAACCGCGGCTACGCCATCGTACGCGACGATTCAGGACGACTCCTGCGCGACCCCGCCACCACCAGAGCCAATCAAGCCATTGCTATCCAATTGGCCAGAGGTCCGCTTGAGGCCAAAGTTACAAAAAATTGACTAAATAGCAAAAAATTTACATAATAACGCAGTCCTCTTGAATTTCACCCGAATGCACCTCACCCTAGGACGGGAGTTATCGTGGGATACTCTACGCCGCCGCCGAGCGTAACCGGCTCCAGCATTACCGCGCCGGCCCCGGAGGCAACGGAGGCGTGGCGGGAACGTGTCGTTCTGGCCGGCAACAGTGCTTCTGGTCAGGTAGCCAGGATTATGATCTGGCTCGCTGACCTGATCATTACGAATGGCCGGCTCGACTTCGCCGATGCCAAGGCCCGGTATCTCCGGGCTTTCCACCGAACCAAAAACAGCCTCCTGGAATTGCTGAATGCCTGGAACGCGCTCCAATGGCTTCGCGAGCGGCAGCCCGATGCGCCACCAGCGCACGGGGTGCTGTACTCACGGAATATCTCCGCCACCGGAGCAAACCATTATCTTACGTGGCTACTGGCAAAACGGCGCCCCGGCGACGAAGAGCGCCAGGCTGCACTCCTGCTTTGCCTGCTGCTATCAGAACAGAGGGAAGTTACTTCGGCCGAAGTAATGATCCAGCTCTTCGGCCAGTACCTGCGAGCAGAAGCGCCAGGCACCACCAACGCCATGGCCCGTGGCTTCTGGAAGGCCTGGGAACAACTGCAAAACCCGGGCTGGGAAACCGGCGTGCCGGAGGGCTACGAGTGAACGACCGGCCCCGGGCGCGATTGGCGCGCCCGGGGCCGGCGCCCAGGCTATCATGATACAATCCTCCTATGACCACCCCCGCCAAACCATTTGAATTCGACCGCGCTTTAAAAGAGCTCGAGGCAATTACACAATGGTTTGAGCAAGCCGACACTGACCTCGACGCCGGCCTGGCCAAGTTTGAACGCGGCATGGAGTTGGCAAGCGAACTCAAAACCCATCTCGCCGAGGTCGAAAATCGCATTGAAAAGATCAAACGCCGTTTTTCTGAGCCGGCCGCCTCTCGCGCCGAACCAGATGCAACAGCTGAGTCAGCGCCGCCCGAATCTGAACCTGAAACCGAACCCGCCCCCGACCAAACCGGCCTGTTTTAATGCTCTGGCTGGTCCTGCTGCTTGCGGTCACGATGCCGTTTGCCGCCGGCGCGCTGATTGGCGCCCCCTACGTACCAATCCTGGACCGCGACCGCCGCAAAGCGCTCGATCTCGCCGGCCTCAAACCCGGACAAACCCTCATCGACCTCGGTTCCGGCGACGGCCGTTTGCTCCGTGCCGCTGCCGCCCGGGGCATTCGCGGTATTGGTTATGAGGTCAACCCCTGGCTCGTATTCATCTCGCGCCTCGTCGGCTGGCGCTACCGCCAACTCATTACCATTCACACCGCTGATTTCTGGCACACCAAACTGCCGGCGGCCGATGCAGTTTATTTTTTTCTGCTCGATCGCTACACTACCCGCCTGGCAGCCAAATTCGAGGCTGAAATCACGCGTCCCACCAAAGTTATCGCATATATCTTTGAACTGCCGGGCCACACGCCGGTCCAGCGAACACGCAACACCTATGTTTATGAATTCGGCCACGAAGCCAAAACTCAACGTTAAACGCGCGCAGGGAAGTCAACTCCGCGCGCACGTCCGCTTCAGCCTGACAGAGCACGGTGCGGACTTCCCGCAGCGCGGCAGCTGCGTTAACTTGTAATCTGGTCGCCTGCGAGTTAGCATAAGCACTAACATGGACAATCAGCCAATCCTGTCCACCAGCCCGAATCCCTTGAGAAACGCCGGCATCCTGGGTGGCCCGTTCATATTCGGCCTTATCGCGATCCTGGCCATCGGTGCAGTCGGTTTCGCCCTTCTGAGCTTGCATTACTACAACCGCGCGGCCGCCACCACCAAATCGCTGAACGCTCAAACCGCCACCGCGGCCACCAAAGCCGCCGCCGGCCAGAAAACCAAAGACGCGGTAGCGTACCAAGCCGCCGGCGAGTCGCCGTTTCGCGAGTACGACGCCCCCGACGCCGATGGCTCGTTTGTCATTAATTTCCCCAAGGATTGGTCAAGCTGGGTCGATCAGGAGCAATCCGGCATCCAGGTCACACTCATTCTCAATCCCAACTTCGTCCAGGTCTTAAACGGCACACCCGCTCTGGCCGCAACCAAAGTTACACTGCAGGAACAAACCGGCACAGAATTCATCAGCCAATATTCGGGTCAAATCAGCGAGCACACCATGTCCGAATCCAATACCACCGTGGACGGGCAACCGGCCTATAATTTCACCGGCAGCTTCCCGAATCAGCGCTCGGTGCGCGAAGTCGTGGTGCCGGTCCGCGACAAAGTGCTCGTGTTCGACAACGAAAACGCCCAGTATGCCGATGAGTTCAGCGAAATTCTGGCCCAGGCCAAAATCAATCCCTAAACCATCCGTCTCATGCTTGAGCCGGACACGCGCGCAATGCTACCGTAAATGACAGAAAGGCGGTGCATTTGGTATGGCGCAGACCAACACGGAGTTGATTGAAACAACCACTCCCGCGCTTACCAGCCTCAGCGACTGGCTGGCGGCTTGCGACCGGGTTGAAACGCCCGGCCGCCTCCTCGCGCTCCTCACCCGTACCGCCAGCAAGCTCACCGGCGCCCCGGTCGCAGCTTTCACCTATGATCAGACCGGAATGTGCGAGCTGGTTGATGAACATGCGCTGCCGCCGGCTATCCGCGGCCGGCTGAAGTATCCCAACCTCACGCAGAGCAGCGGGCAACCTGAACCCGATCTCGCAAACTGGGCCACAGCCGCCGATGTTACCGCCGCCACCAAGCGTCTGAACGCCGGCCCTCCCAGCCTGCTGATGTTACGCACAGCGGCCGGACCGGGCGGCGGGGTGATAATCTGGGGCGCGCCGACGGCCGGCGCCGAGACCGCCACCATGCTGGAGCTCATTATTCACACGGCGGGCGGCGCTTTACACCGGCTCAAACTGGCCCGCGAGGTCAAAACCAATCTCGCTCAAACCATGGCGCTCCAACGCATCACTCAGGCCATTACGCGCTCACTCGATTTCGACCAGGTTTCATCCACCCTCCTGCGCCATGCCCGCAAATTGTTCCAGGTCGAAGCCGTGGCGCTGGCGCTCGCACACCCCGATAAAGCTCATCTTGAATTTTACGTTGATCAAGCTATCGGCCTGTCTGATGAATACATTAAAAGTGTCCGGGTGTCAGAGCGGTCAAAAGTCGTGCGCAAGTTGCTCACCAGCGCGCGGCCGATCCAGTTTTACGACGTCAGTGAAGCTCCACTCACCGGCGACCCCAAACTGGTCGCCAAAGAGGGGATTAAATCCCTGCTGCTGGCGCCGATTTTCTCCGGCGGCCAACCCGTGGGGGCGCTGGCGCTCATTGCCAAACATCCGCGCCAGTTTGATTACTCCGAGCTCCGATTCAGCCAGAGTCTGGCCGAGCAGGCGGGAATCGCGTTTGCCAATGCCAACCTCCACGACAGTTTGCGCAAAGTCAGCTATGAAATCGAGCAAACCCGCAACCTTATGCGCGACGGTCTGCTCGTACTCGATCTCGACCGCAAACTGCGCTACTTCAATGCCGCCGCCGGCACGCTGCTGGGGCTAACAGCCGCCCTGCTACAACACAAATTCCCGTCGCAGAGCCAGCCCACCCCCAAAGGCCTGTTGCTCGACCGGCCGCAAATGCGCGCCGCCATCACGAGCGCGCTCGAAGGCCGTCTCGCTTCCACCAACTTTTCGCTCGAGTCCGAAGGCCATGAGCCGGGCTATTTTGAGGCTGTGTATGCTCCTTACCGCGACGCCAAAGGCGCCCTGGTGGGCGTGCTCATCAACATTCGGGATATCACATCACTCTATCAGGAAAAAGACAAGCTCAGGTCCATTCAGAACAACATTGCCGACGGCCTCATTATGGTCGACGCAGCCGGGCGGACCGTTGAGCATAACGCCGAGTGGCGCCGGTTGTTTGACAGCCCCGAGGATCTCATCGGCCAGCCGTTTTTCACCATGCTGGCGGCGAGCGCCGATTTCAGTTTCGACACCGATCTGAACCAGGTTTTGGCCGAGGTCCTGCAAGGCAAACGCTTCACCTCTTACGGTCACAACCGCGCCCACAACCGCCATATTCAACTCAGCCTCAGCCCGATCAGCACCGCCGGCCGCGTCACCGGCGCCGTCGCCACCGCCCGCGACATCACGCCGCTCATAGAAAAAACTGTTGAGGCCAACGAAATGGCCGCCAAAGCCCAGCGCCATCTGCGCGAACTTTCGGGCCTGGCCGAACTTTCCGGTATCGTCGGTTTCAACATGGCCAATATTTACAAACGCTACCTGTCCAAAACCGCGACCCTCCTGGGCGCGCCCTCGGTTGCCATTTACCTCTACAACGCCGGGCGGCAGCGGCTCGAACGCAATGACGCGCTGGCGCCCGGACCGGCCGACCTGCCCAATCTCGAACTCGGTACCGACCACGCTGTGGCGACCGCCTTTGCCTCGCGCCGGCCGGCCGCCACCCAGGCCACCGGCGATTCCGGCCTCTACCAGCTGGCGCATCCGATCATGCACCACTCCAAAACGCTCGGCGTCCTGCTGGTGGGCCGTCCCGGCCGGCCCTTGAGCGAGCACGAGGCCCGGCTCACCCAACTCGTCGCCACCAGACTGGCGGTGTTGATCGAAAACGCCAATCTCTATCATGACGTAAACTCCCGCCGCGAGCGCTGGGAGGCCGTCTTCCGCTTCACCGAAGAGGGGATCATTATTTTCGACCGCGCCGGCACTATTGTCGGGTTTAATCCGGCCGCCACCGAGATCACCCAGTTCCATGCTGCTGAGGCGCTCGGCCAGCCGTTTGGACGCATCATCAAAACCGCCGGCGAAACCGGCGCGGCCGGCGGTTTGTCAGCCCTCCAGCGCGTGCTCACCGAGGGCGTCACCATCACCAAAAACGAACAATTGCTGGAAAACAGCTCCGGTGGCAAAGTCTGGACCGAAATCAGCTACTCGCCGATCTTCGACGACGCCGGCCGCGTCACCTCCGGACTCGCTATCATCCGCAACACCACCCGTGATCGCGAGGTGGAGGAGATTAAAAGCGACTTCATCTCCATTGTGAGTCACGAGCTTCGCACTCCGCTCACCGCCATCAAGGGCTTCCTCTCCATGACCTTAAAATCCGACTTCGGTGCGCTCAGTGAAAAACAGTACCACTACCTGAGCCGCGTCTACCAGTCCAACCAGCGCATGATTGATCTGGTGGAAGACCTCATGGATGCCACCTACATTGAATCCGGCAAGATCAACCTCAACATTGGCCCGGTGGCCATGGAGGGGATCATTTCCGAGGTGGTCTCGGAGCTCGCCGGCAAGGGCGCCGCCGGCCAGGTGATGTTAAATGTCCACCGCCGCCAGCGCCTGCCGCTGGTCCTGGCCGACGAAACCCGCCTTCACCAGATCGTCCTCAATCTCGTCGACAACGCCATCAAATACTCGCACCCCGGCACCGAAGTCGACATCGATTTCAAAATTCAGGGCGACAACCTCGTTACCATCGTGGCCGATCACGGCGTCGGCATTTCCAAACAGCAAATTAACCGCCTCTTCACCAAATTCGGCCGCATCTTCAACCCACTCTCCATTCAGGCCGGCGGCACCGGCCTGGGTCTCTATATTGTTAAAAATCTCGTTGAGTCCCACGGCGGCCGTATCTGGGTTACTTCCAGCGAAGGCAAGGGCTCGAAATTCCACTTTTCGCTGCCCATTGCCAAACAACTGCCGTTGCTCGAATAACAAGCCGCTGATGCTGGCACGTGGCTGCAACGATCTGATAAACTAAGGTCTGGGAGAACTACATGGCCAAAATTTTACTCGTCGAAGACGACACCATTCTTGTCGAAATGTACCAAGCCAAATTTGAACTCGAAGGCCACGAGGTCCACGTTTCCACCAACGGGGAAGAGTGCCTGGCACTCTTAAAAGACTACCAGCCGGAACTTATTCTGCTCGACATCCTCATGCCCAAATTAAACGGCTTCCACGTGCTCAAAGAGATCAAAAAGCAGCCCGGCCTGCGCCAGATTCCAATTATTCTGCTCACCAATCTGGGTCAGGCCGAGGTCGATATGAACCAGGAACTGGCCAAGGCCCTGGGTGTCAACGATTACCTCATTAAAAGCCACCACACCCCGGACGAGGTCGTGCAAAAAGCCGTGAAGGTGCTCAAGAACTCCGGCGGCAAATCCACCGCGAAATAGTTGCGCAAGTCTCGCAATTATTATTAAATAATCTCTGCACCTTGATCATACTTCCAATGGAGGTGGGTATGTCCGAATTGAATCCGCCGCAAGGCGCGTTTCAGGTCACACGTGCAGGAGGGGCTTCAGGAGCACTATTGGCAAGGAATCTAACGGCACTGAATCAACTCGCGCAGCGATATGTGCCCGGAGCTCCCAAGATCTCAGTAGTCGACTTCCATCTGGCGTCCGGCCACGGATCAGTGATCGTTATGGCCACCGCCACTGGTGACCAGAGCTTCAGCGGAATCGGTCAGCTTGTGGTCGTCTACGGATTGACCGGCAACGAAGCCTGGCTCCGGGATCTCATGGCTGTCGAGGGGGCCGCGCACAAGGAGATTCTGAGAGAGCTCGTAATCGCCCTCGTCCTCGCCGCCGGGAGACGGGAGTCCATCACGAAGCTACGGGCGGAGATCAGCAGCACACAGGCAGCGCTCACGGAGGTTCTCCACCAACTCGGATTCCGGATTGAACTCCGGGGGACAGATACGATCATCGTATCTTTGGACCTTCAGCAATTCGAACCCCCACAAAACGGGACGAGAGCCTGACGATGAAGTGGCCGCGGAGCGCGCACCAGCACTCCGCGGCCAAGCCGTTTATACTGGAATTATCAACACGAGAGGGGAGTGTGCCAAACTATCAAACCAACGGCATTATTATCGGCCGCACCAATTTTGGCGAAGCCGATCGTATTGTCCGCCTGCTCACACCCGATCACGGCAAAGTCAGCGCCGTGGCCAAAGGCGTGCGCAAAATCAAAAGCCGCCTCGCCGGCCACCTCGAGCTGTTTGGCGACGCCGACCTCTCGCTGGCCACCGGCCGCAACCTCGACGTTATCACCGCGGCCCGGTTGCGTTGGTATCCGCACGCGCTGGCGGCCGATTATGAGCAAGTCAATCTGGCCTATCTGTTTGGCCGCCTCGCCGACCGCACCGCTCAGGAGCGCACCCCGCAACCGGAACTGTTCGCGCACCTCAGCGAGGCGCTCCATGCCGCAGACGCCGGCGCCCGCGGCCCGTTGATTGAGCTGTGGTTTAAACTGCGCCTCCTCAATCTCATCGGCTACCGCCCCGAGCTCACGGCCTGCATCGTCTGCGGCACCCACGCCGGTTCCGCAACCTACGCGTTTGACGCTCCCCGCGGCGGTCTCGTTTGCACCAACGACGCCGGCGCCACCAGCCGGCCCATCAGCACCGAAGCCGTTAAACTCTGGCGGCTGCTCTGCGATTATCCCTACACCACCATTGCCCGCATCGCAGGCGCCGCCGATCTGGCCGCCGCCACTCTCCCGCTCGGCGATGAATTTTACGAACACCATTTGGGCCACAGCGCTCGAACCCAATGACTATCATAAGCAGTTGACACAAAGGATAGTTATTCTATAATAATATCAGGGGAAACCTCCGTACAAGCTTTGACATTGCGCACAGAGTTTCACAGTAGAACAGCCCAACGACAACCTTACTCCAAGAGAGATGGGTTATGCCAAAACTTCGGTTCTTTACCCCAAATCAGACCGCTGAGATGCTTCGTGTTCACCCCAATGACGTCCGACACGGCTGGATACCTCGGGGCTGGCTCACCCCGACCACAAATCAACTGATCCCCGAGGCCCAAATCAGGGAGATCATGAGGGGAGAGATCGAGCGGCTGTTCACGCCTGGAGAAGTCGCCCGGCTATTCCGAACTTCCTTCGACGCCGCCAACGATTGGATGACCCAAGGCGACCTGGAGGCAATACTACTTCCGGATGGTCAGCCGCGCGTCCGTGAATCAATACTTCGCATAGCTCTGCATCAGCCACGCGGACCGCTCGGATCCGACCCTCTTCTCACCACAGCAGAAATCGGACACATCTATATTGTCAAGTCCGAAGCTGTAATCAACTGGTTCAAGAGAGGTGATCTGCCCGGCTTCCGCACACCAAGCCGAACGCCGGGCCGTCCCAGTCTTGGAGATTGGCGCGCTCACCGGAGCGACGTCATTATCGCGCTCGGAGAAGAAGTTGACCTCAGCTCAGAGCCGCTCACGACTATTCCACAGGCTGCTCGGCATCTGGGCGTTACCTCTCTGACCGTCAGGAGAATGGTAGACGACCGCAGGCTCGACATAACTCGCACCCCATACCAACGCGGGCGTGGGCACCCGCGCGTTTGGTCTCGCTCCGTTTGGGCTCTCGCCGAGCAGCGCCGGCGGGATCGTTAATTGTCCATGGACCCAAAGGATAAGGGCGTCCGGGGCAGCGCCACGCGTGCTGCTCCGGACCCCACAAAAAATTAGGAATCATTTGTTACAATATCGCCATGTCAAACTCTGAATTATCCTGGAAGCTGGCCGACTTCCGCGCCAACGGCGTAGAACCGCCGGCCCGCTGCGTGGCCAATCCCGAGCTCAGCGAAGGCCAAATGATGTCGGCCGATGAGGTCGAAGAATTCATCAAAGACTCGGTCGCCAGCCTGCGCATTCTGGCCGACAAACATTCGCCGCACCTCGACCAGGTCACCACCAGCTACCGGGCCGACCTCGCTTATCTGCTTGAGGTTGGCTCATTAAGCGAAGATGACTATAATGACCTCACCAACGAAGCTAATCTACGGTTTTAATTACTGATGGCAAACTCTAAAACATCGCTCGAAACCCTCGTCGCGCTCGCCAAACGGCGCGGATTTATTTTTCAAGGCTCCGAAATCTACGGCGGCCTCGCCGGCACCTGGGATTACGGGCCGTACGGCGTGCTGCTCAAAAACAACATTAAGCAACTGTGGTGGCAGCATTTTGTTACCGAGCGCGAAAATATGTACGGGCTCGACACCGCCATTCTCATGAACGCTAAGGTTTGGGAAGCTTCGGGCCACACCGGCGCCGGTTTTGCCGACCCGCTCGTGGAAGACAAAGTCACCCATATGCGCTACCGCGCCGACCATTTACTCGAAGACAACGGTGTGGATGACGCTTCCAGCCTCGCAGTCCCGGAGATGGACGCCAAAATTAAAGAGCTGAAAATCAAGAGCCCGGCCGGCAACGAGCTCACGCCGGTCCGCCAATTCAACCTTATGTTCCCGGTCCGTATCGGCAGCACCGAAGACTCGACCTCAATCGCGTATCTGCGCGGCGAAACCGCCCAAGGCATGTTCGTAAATTTTAAAAACGTACTCGACTCACTACACCCCAAGCTGCCATTCGGCCTCGCCCAAATCGGTAAAAACTTCCGCAATGAAATCACACCCAAGGAATTCATTTTCCGCGTCCGCGAATTCGATATCATGGAGTTGGAGTACTTCGTTGACCCCGATACGTGGGAAGAAACTTTCGCTAATCTGCAGAAACAATCACACGCCTGGTTTACTCGCATCGGGCTGGCACCGGCCGATATCCACGAGCTCGACGTCCCGGCCGCCGACCGCGCTCATTACTCTAAGAAAACTGTCGACTTTGAGTACAAATTTCCATTTGGTGTCAAAGAGATTGCCGGCCTGGCTTACCGCACCGATTTCGACCTTAAAAACCACACTGAACACAGCGGCACTGACCTCAGCTACAGCGACGATACCGGCAAAAAATTCATTCCTCACGTCATTGAGCCCACCTTTGGCCTCGACCGGCACGTATTGGCCGTACTGGCCGCCGCCTACGAAGAGGAGGCGGCAGGAGAGGGTGATACCCGCATCGTGCTCCATCTCAAGCCGGAACTCGCGCCGGTGAAAATCGCGGTCAGCCCGCTGTTACGCAACAAGCCAGAACTCGTAAAAGTAGCCCGTGAGGTCTTTACCACGCTCAAAAAAGAGTTCGGCGCCGTGGCCTACGACGACAACGGCAACATCGGCAAACGCTACCGCCGCCAGGATGAAATCGGCACGCCGCTGTGCGTGGTGGTGGACTTCGACTCGCTCGAAGATAAATCCGTTACCGTCCGCCACCGCGACACCATGCAACAAAGTCGTGTTGAAATCACCAAGCTCGAGGATGGCCTAGCAGGTCAGCTCGCGTCGTTCTAAGAAACCAAAAGGAGAAACCGATCATGAAAGTTACCACCGCTGTTATCTTTGCCTCCGGTTTTGGCAGCCGAATGCTACCTGTCACCGCCGCTGTGCAAAAAGAACTGCTACCGATACTAGACCGGCCCGTAATCGACTATGTGGTAGACGACTGTCTGGCAGCCGGAATCACCAACTTTATCTTTGTCATTCGCCCCAACTCCCACGTGCTACAAGACTATTACGTTGGAAATTCGACCTTACAGAGTCATCTCGACCGATTCGATAAGTATAAGGCCCTGGAAAAGCTGAGGGCCATTCACGAACAAGCGACATATACGTTCGTGGAGCAACCCGAGAGTGCCGGCTATGGTACCGCGGTGCCGCTCCGCGTCGCCATCCCACACCTTCCGAAAGACGAAGCAGTTGTGATTAGTGCCGGCGATGATTTCTTGTGGCGTGCCGACGGCGGCTCAGATATGAAAGCTCTTGTCGAAGTCTTCGCGCGTACCGGCGCCTTCGGTGCCCTCATGGGTCTCGAACGCCCAGCCGGGGAGCTGCAAAAATATGGAGTTTTTGGCATTAGGAAACACGGAGGAGTTGAGTATCTAAGCGACCTTGTCGAAAAACCCACGCCCGGCAACGAGCCATCCAGCCTTATTAACATCTCGAAATATATTATGTCGCCGGATATGATCACCTACATTAAGCGCGTAAAAACTGACCCGAAGTCCGGAGAACTTTTAATCACCGACGGCGTATTAGCCGCTGCGAAGGAACACGATGTCGTACTGCAGCGCGCACATGGGCAATATCTCGATGCCGGCAACCTCGCCGGCTGGCTCGAGGCCAACCTGGTTATGGCAGGATTGCGCCCCGAGCTCGCCGCCCTTAATCTCGGGCGGCACTGAAACACGCACCAGCAATATTTTACAATCGGCCAAGTTTGTTATAAGATTACATCACGACAGAGCGATACAAGTGGGGGAATAGCGCTACTATATCGTTGACATACCATAAACGATGTTTTATAATTTTCCGTGTAATGGCAAACGAAACCTCAACCAAACTAAATACCGCCTACGACTACAAAGCCAGCGTTAACCAGATTCTGGCTGAATTACGCCGCGACCGCGACCGCCAGATTATTGCGCGGCGGTTTGGCTTTGGTCTGAATAAGCGCCAAACGCTTGAAAAAATTGGCAGCGATTTTGATATCACCCGCGAGCGCGTCCGCCAGATCGAAAAGGCCGCCATCACCAAGATGCGGTCGAGCGAATCGGCCGAAATTGCCCGCGCCGACGCGCTCCTGCGCGAGATCGTGACTGCCCAGGGCGGCATCGCGCTCACAACCGATGTCACGGCCGCGGTCGGCGCCCCGGATTCGGATGTGCCGTATCTGGTTTTTCTGGCCCTGTTGGCACCGAATGTTGAGCTCATTGAGGAAGACGACGACCTGCGCCAGTCTATCAGCCTGACCCCGATCTACTCCTACGCCAATGTCACGGCCCTGCTCGATGAAATCATTAAAACCATCTCCGATTATGGCAAACCGCCGACGCTGGCCAAATTAAAAGCCAGGCTGCCTTCCGAAATTGAATCAGCCACCCTCGAACAACTCATGCGTGTCTCCAAGCGTCTGGCGCACTTTGACGGCAAGTGGGGCCTCGTGAGCTGGCCGGAAGTCAATCCCAAGAGCATCCGCGACAAAACCTATCTGGTGCTCTCGCGCCACGGCCGCCCGCTGCACTTTTCCGATATTGCCACCCACGTGCGGGGCCTGGGCACCACCAAGCGTAATGTTACCGTGCAGGCCGTTCACAATGAGCTCATTAAGGACATCCGATTCATCCTCATTGGCCGCGGCATTTACGCTCTGGCCGAATGGGGTTACACGCCCGGCACCGTGGCCGACATTATCATGGACATCCTGCGCGACGAACAGCCCCTGCACAAAGACGAAATCGTCCGTCGCGTGCTGGCCAAGCGCCAGGTTAAAACCACCACCATTATCCTGAACCTGCAGGAAAAAGACCAATTCCAGCGCACCGCCAAGGCCACCTACAAACTCAAGGACCAATAATACGATAAGGAGGGTATCACGAACATCTCGACTCTCCTGAGCCCGGTCACTGCCATTTTTGACATCATTGGCCTCGTCCTGTTTCGCTTTAATGGCTGGGTCGTGGTGGTGGCTGTGCTTGGCTATCTGGTATGGCAAAACCGCCGGCGCGAACACTGGGTGGAAACCGTCGATAACGTCTTGCTGCTCATCGAAGTTCCGCGCGATAACGAAAAAAAGGAACTTTCGGCCGAGCAGATGTTTGCGTCCCTGCACGGCATTCTCCGGCCTAAATCCGAACTTCAGCGCGAAGGCTCCATCCAGGAGCACATCTCATTCGAAATCGTGTCAAGGACCGGCTCCATCCAGTTTTACGTCTGGACGCCCACGCATCTCAAAGATTTCGTTGAAAGCCAGATTTACGCCCAGTATCCGACGGTTCAGATTAAAGAGAACCCCGAGGATTATGCAAAGGTTGATCCGGCGGGCCGTACCATCTACGGCACCGAGCTCGGGCTCACCAAAGACAGCGTGCTGCCCATTAAAACCTTTGCCAGCTTTGAAGTCGACCCGCTGGCCGGCATTACCGGCGTGCTCGCCAAACTCGAGCAGGTGGGGGAGGAGGCCTGGATTCAGATCCTGGCCCGGCCCCTCGACGACAGCTGGCAGGACGAGGGCAAGCACTACATTGAAGGCGCAAAAGGCGGCGGCAAAATCGACCTGTCCAAACGCCTGATCGACATTCTGCTCCAAATTCCCATCTACGTTATCGCGAACTTCGCCCACGCGCTGGCCGCGCCGCCGAGCGCCACGGCCGCCAAAAAGGATGAAAAGAAAGCCGAGCTCTCCACCGGGCAGCAGGCGATCCTAAAAGCCGTGGAAGAGAAGGTCACCAAGCTCGGTTATCAGGTTAAGATTCGCATCGCTTATCTGGGACCGGACGAAGCCACAGCTCGCCAGCGCCTGCAGGCTCTGGTCGGCGGCTTCAAGCAGTTTAATACCACCAATCTGAACGGCTTCACCAACACCAAAATGTATAATTCAGTGGAATTCCTGCAGGATTACCAGGCCCGACTGTTCTTTGATCACGGCTACCAGCTCAACATCGAGGAGCTGGCCTCGCTCTACCATTTGCCGCACAAATCCGTTGAGACACCCAACATGGCCTGGACCACGGCCAAAACCTCGGAACCGCCGGCTAACGTCCCGGCCGAAGGCCTCACCGAAGCCCCGGATGTAAGTTTGTTTGGCCTGTCCAATTTCCGCGGCCGGCAACTCAAATTCGGTATCAAGCGCTCTGATCGCGGCCGCCATATGTACGTGGTCGGACAGACCGGCGCCGGCAAATCGTTTCTGCTCCAACTCCTCACGCTATCCGACATTTACCACGACCAGGGCTTTGCCATCGTTGATCCGCACGGCGACCTCGCCACCGACGTCATGAAATACATTCCCGAGCACCGGCTCCAGGATGTGGTGTACTTCAATGCCACCGACCGCAACTTCCCAATGGCCTTCAATCCGCTCGAGGTCGTTGACGAAGATGTTAAAAACCACATCGCCTCCGAGCTTGTGGGCGTGTTAAAGCGCATGTTCGAAAACTCCTGGGGCCCGCGGCTTGAGTACATCTTGCGTTACACCGCGCTGGCGCTGCTTGATTACCCCGGCGCCACCATGATCGACATTCCGCGCCTGCTCAACGAGAAAGCCTTCCGCAAGCGCGTCATCGCCCATATCCAGGACCCGGTGGTGCGCAGCTTCTGGGTCACCGAGTTTGCGTCCTGGAACGAAAAATTCGCCTCCGAAGCCGTCGCCCCTGTACTCAATAAGGTCGGCGCCTTCGTCGCCAACCCCCTCATTCGCAACATCATCGGCCAAAAAGAATCCGCTTTCAATATCCGCGAAATCATGGACCAGGGCAAAATCCTCATCGTTAACCTCTCGCGGGGGCAGGTGGGGGAAGATAACGCCGCTATTTTGGGTGCGCTCATGGTCACCAAAATCCAGCTCGCCGCCATGAGCCGGGCCGACATGCCACTCGAACAACGCCGGCCGTTCTATCTCTACGTCGATGAGTTCCAAAACTTCGCCACCGACTCGTTTGCCGTTATCCTGTCCGAGGCCAGAAAGTATGGCCTCAACCTCACGGTCGCCAATCAGTACGTTGCCCAGATGCCCGAGGTTGTACGCGACGCCGTCTTCGGCAACGTTGGCACCATGATCACGTTCCGGATCGGCCCGGGCGACGCCGCCGTCCTGGGCAAATACTACGAGCCCACCTTTGAAGCCGCTGACCTCACCAAGCTTCACAACCAGAATATCTTCATTTCCATGATCATCAACGGGGAAAAGGCCGCACCGTTTTCCGCCACCACCCTGCGCATGCCCGATCCAGAATACGATCGTACGCCCCAAATTATCGAGATGTCGCGCCGGCAATACGCTTCACACCGCGACGCCGTTGAGGCCGATATTCGCACCCGCACCGCCACGCCGGAGGAAGTTCAGGCTGAGGCGGCCGCCGAACGCACACAAAACCCGAACAAAGAATTCCTTGGAGCGCTTAAAAACCCGCAACTGCCGCCATCAGTGCAGCGCAATAATGACCGCCGGAGCGGGGGAGACAGCCACCAGGGCAACCGGACCGGCGGCAACACCGGCCGCCGCGAAGCTTACTCAGGACCAAACAGGGGAGAGGCGCGGCCACAACCAGGCGCCAGGGCCTACATTCCCCCGTCCGCTCCGGCCGGACCGTTCCCGGCCCGCACGCCGTCTCCTGCGCCAACGGCACCGGCAGCAATCGCACCCCAACCTCAGCATCAACCGGCCTCACAGCCACAGCCTGCCCATAGTCAGGCTCAAACCGCCACCGTGGCACCCGGCGAAGCCATCAGCTTTCACTAAAAGTGGACCCCGCTCACATCACGGGGTCCACGAGCGGACAAAGGTGCTGCGAACGGGGTATTCTAAGCCGGTGCGATCAGGTGTGAGAAGTCCAGTTCAGCCACCGCACTATCCCTCGAAAGCACACCGACGCCGATAGCCTGCACAGGTAGAACACCGGTTGAAAAACCACCGCGCACAACCTCGCCAAGCGCTGTCACGGCCGGCGAGTCCGCGTTAACCGCTGACCGGGCGTACATCAGCGGAACGGTTACGTTCCAGCCCGGAGTGAAATATCCGGCAGCGCCGCTAAACAATGCGTCAATCACGGCCGTCCGCACGCCGTACAACGTTTCGTCGTAATCGATTCGTGCCAGCACCGAAGACCGGGTAACGGTAAGGCCGTGGA
>Ga0209420_1000526_pt1 | contig 19915 bp, 14 predicted proteins | sample BlaSpr_A8_OM1_O1_FD_187972 | JGI IMG/M metagenome (GOLD analysis project Ga0209420, IMG submission 187972) | Forest soil microbial communities from Thunder Bay, Ontario, Canada - Black Spruce, Ontario site 2_A8_OM1_O1 (SPAdes) (version 2) | ecosystem: Environmental > Terrestrial > Soil > Boreal... | reverse complement strand
GGCTGTCATACTCCTGCGCCAGCAGGCCACCGAACATCTGGCTGTCGTCCACGAGAACCATCCGCTTGGCGAGCCGGCTGGCCACCTCGCTGATCGCCCGGGGGCGCTCTATCAGCTGACCAAGATCCTCGCCGATCAACGGGCGAACATCGTCGAGACGTTACACAGCCGTGCTTACTACGGCGTCAGTTTGGGCGACACGGTCATTGACATCACACTCGAAACACGGGGCGCCGCGCATATCACTGCCATTGCCAATGCCCTTGAAAGCGAAGGCTATCGCTATGAGCGTATTCAGTAAAACGATAGGAATAAGGCCAATGCAAGAGTTTTTAAGATTAAAACGCCTGCCGCCGTATGTCTTCAACATCACCGGCGAGTTGAAGGCTGCTGCGCGGGCGCGCGGATCTCCTCGCGCACGCGCGCGAATCTTGAGCCGCGGGTCTTCAGGTCCGCGACCCGGATCGTGTCCTCGAAGCTCATCCACAGCGCAAGACTGCGCGCCGTGCTCTCGAGCAGGGCGTGCGCCCTCGCATCGACCCCGCCCCCAAGCGCCGCGATCGACTCGAGACGGTCAAGATACAGGCGTGCGTAGGCGGGGTCCTGGTAGTCGAGGCTCCGGCGCGTGCCTTCCAGTGCCACCGCTTGCACCGGCGGCGGCAGCCGCCGTACCCGCTCCAGCAACGGCTGCATCGCGGGCGCCTGCGCTGTCACGGGAATCTCCTGCGCGAGCTTGTCGGTGCGCTCACGCAAGCCGCTGTCGCCGCGCTGCGCGCGCTGGCAGGCATCCTCGAAGGCTGCCAGATTGGCGTCCACGGCAATGCCGCTGTGGCGGATCGCCTCCTCGAAGCTGCGCTTCTTGAACGGCAACACCGCAGCGCCGCACAGTGCCCCGAGCAGCACCGAGCTGATGACGCTGCGATTGCGCTCGGCGGTCTCCTCCATGTCGAACAGCACCACGCGCTTGGCGCTGCCACGCACGAGTTCCGCGAGGCCCTTCGCATCCGTGATGCCGCTGCCCATGGCGCTCTTTTCCGCGATGGCGTACGAGCGATGGGTGGAGGAGATCAGCGTGGTGCGCTCAGGGGTTACCAGCCCGCGCTGGATGGCACGGCCCGCCTCGGCAAGCTCCGAGGCGATGACGCAATCGACATCGCCGGGTACCGGCATCAGGGCCATGACCGGCTCGCGGCCGGCCTGCTCGGCCGCCGCACGCGGGAAAAACTCAAGGTAATAGACGGTGGCGCCGGTGCGCTGAGCGACTCCAGGAACCGAGGTCGATTGCGCAAGGTAGCCCTCGGCGCTGGCGATCGCGATCAGCCAGTCCGCGAGCACGCCACCACCCTGGCCGCCCAGGGCCGCGATCGTCAGCTTGATCGGTCGCTCGGCCATGCCGCCACCGTCTCTAGAGCGCGTAGCGCAATCGCCTGCGTTCGCGGCTGCGCTGCAAGGCGCCGATCACGGCGCTGCGTACCCTGTGCAACACGCGATCCCAGCGCGAGGGGTTATAGATGATCTCGGCGCGATAGAACGAGGGACACAGCACCGCAGCGTCCGCCACCTCACCGCATACTCCGCACCCGACGCAGCTATCGTCGACATGCGCAACCGGGTCGCTGCGCAGCGGGTCCGGATTGTCTTTGACGGTCAGCGACGGGCAGCCCGACAGGCGGATGCACGAGTGATCACCCGTGCAGGTGTCGGCATCGACTCCGAATCGCTCCCGCACCACCCGCTCCCCATCCGCAATCGCCTTGCGCTGCTGGGGTCGTACGCGCCTTTGGCGATTGAGCTGGCACTCACCGTCCGCGATGATGACCTTCGGACCGCGCTCGCCAGTGCGCAGCGCCTCGCGCAGGACCTTGAGCGTGCCGCGCATGTCATAGGTGTGCGTGCGCCTGACCCATTTGACGCCGATCCCCTTGACCGCTTCGAGGATCGAGTTGTTGCCCTGGCGCTGTGCGTTGGTCGCGCGCGATGAGAGGATGTCCTGACCACCGGTCGCCGCCGAGTAGCCATTGTCGATGATCACCGTCAGATCATCGTGCTTGTTGAAAACCGCGTTGCCGATGCCGCTGGTCAGACCGTTATGCCAGAAGCCGCCATCGCCCATGATCGCCACGGCGCGCTTGCCGCCGTCGGTGCCGAGCGCGGAGGCGCCCGCAGCGCCCAAGCCGTAGCCCATGATCGAGTTGCCCATGTTGAAGGGCGGCAAGGTCGCAAAGGAGTGGCAGCCGATGTCGGCGCTGATATGCAGCGGACCCACTTCCTTCTGCAGAATCTTCATTGCGGCAAAGAACGGCCGCTCCGGGCAGCCGATGCAAAGGCCCGACGGGCGCGCTGGCACCAGTGCGGCAAGTTTCGCTGCCGCTTCCGCGGAGACCGTCGTCCTGCGCTGGTGCGGCGCGGCAGCGCTGGCGAGCAGCTCCGGCGCCCAGCGATCGATGAACGCGGCGATCCCGTTGCGCAGCACGTCCACCGTGTATTCCCCGAACATGGGCAGCATCTCCTTGCCCATGACGCGCGCGTTGACATCGGCGCGGCGCAGCATCTGATTGGCCGCCTGTTCGATGAATTCCGGCTGGCCCTCCTCGATGACCAGCACCGCGCGCTTGCCGGCGCAGAACCTCACCCATTCCTCGGGCAGCAGCGGATAGGTGACGTTCAGGACATACAAAGGTATTTTGCTGACTCCGAACACATCGGCGCAGCCGAGCAGCTCGAGTGCCCGCAGCGTGTTGTTGTAGAGACCGCCCTGCAGAACGATGCCGATGTCGGTCGCAGCGCCGGGCACGAATTCATTGAGACCCCGCTCGGCCACGAAGCGCAGCGCCGCCGGCAGCCGCGTCTCGATCTTCTCGCGCTCCTGCGCATAGGTTGAAGGCGGCAGGATGATTCTGCCGTAGTCGCGCGAGGGGGCTGCCAGGGCGTCCGCGGGGGAGAAGGCGGGGCGTCGGTTGTTCTTGGCGATGAAACGGCCGAACACGTGACAGGCGCGAATCCTCAGCATCAGCATGACGGGCGAATGAGTGGCCTCCGAGAGCTCAAAGCCCTCTTCCACCGCACGCACGATCGCCGGCAGCTGCGGCCGGGGATCGAGCAGCCAGATCTGCGATTTCATGGCAAAAGCGTGGGTGCGCTCCTGCATGATGCTCGCACCCTCGCCGTAGTCCTCGCCGAGGATGATGAGCGCGCCGCCCTTCACCCCGGCTGAGGCAAGATTCGCCAGCGCGTCCGAGGCCACGTTGGTCCCGACCGTCGACTTCCAGGTCACCGCTCCGCGCAGCGGATAGTTGATCGAGGCCGCCAGCATCGCCGCCGCGGTCGCTTCCGAGGCGCTCGCCTCAAAGTGCACGCCCAGCTCCTTGAGAATGCCCTCGGCATCGGAGAGTACATCCATCAGGTGCGAGATCGGCGCCCCCTGGTAGCCGCCGACGTACGCCACACCTGATTGCAGCAGCGCCTTGGTGACGGCGAGGATCCCCTCACCCTGAAACTCCTCGCCCTCGCCGAGACGCAGCGTCTTTACTTCACTGGCAAAGGAGCGCTCGGCCATGCGTTCAGGCCGGCACGAGCGCCAGCACCCGCAGCGGGCTGCCCGAGCCGTTGACGATCTTGAGCGGCGGGGCGATGACGATCGCACCGGTCGCGGGGAGCTGGTCGAGATTGGTCAGGCTTGCCAGGCCGAAGCGATTCGAGCCGTGCATGATGGTGTGACACGGAAACATCGGATTAAAGGTGTGGGCCTGACCGGCATCCGTGCCGACCGTCTCCACGCCCACCCCGAGAATGTCGCGCTCCTTGGCGAGGAAAGGCACGCACTGCGGGTCAAAGCCGGGCGTGTGTGAACCGTCCGGGCCGGCATTGAGGAACGCCTTGGCACCGCTGCGCTGCGACCAGTCGGTTCGGATCAGGACCCAGGAGTGCGCGGGGATACGACCGTGCTTCTTCTCCCAGGCCTCCACCACCGCGCGGGTCACCAGGAAGTCTGCATTCGCCTTGGCATCGGCTGCCACGTCGATGACGCAGGCAGGGCCGATGAAGCGATCGACCGGAATGTTGTGAGTCGCGTTGTTGGGGTAATCCTTACCCGTCACCCAGTGGATGGGAGCGTCGAAGTGGGTGCCGGTATGCTCACCGCAGGCAATGTTGTTCCAGTACCAGGCCGGGCCGCGCTCGTCGTAGTGCGAGATCTCCTCCAGCGAGAAGGCCTTGGAGGGGGCGAACGGCGGCGGCAGCTGGATGGTCGGCGTCGAGGGCTCGAGCGGCACTGTCAGATCGACGACGCGGATACCGCCTGCGAGGATTGCTCCGACCAGCTGGGCGAGCGTCTGCGCGCCGGACGCCGCGCCAGTGTGGGGTGTCGTGCTCATGGGTTCACTTCATTGGTGGGCCGAGGAATAATTGACACCTGAAGTAGTTTGCAAGATACCATACGACGCATGCTGGCGATACGGTTGCCCGGAGGGCCCGGATGAGGCGAATCGTCTGCCTGGGTGGCGGTCCGGCGGGGCTATACACCGCAATCCTGCTGCGCAAGGCACTGCCCTCGGTACGCGTCGAAGTATACGAGCGCAACCGAGCGGACGACACCTTCGGCTGGGGAGTGGTCTTCTCCGATGAGACGATGGGTAACTTCGCCGCCGCAGACCCCGAGTCGCACGCCGCCATCCTCGCGCACTTCCACCACTGGGACGACATCGCCGTGCACTTCCGCGGCCGCCGCATGCTCAGCGGCGGCCACGGGTTCGCAGGCATAGGCCGCAAGCGCCTGCTCAATCTGCTCCAGGAGCGAGCCGGCGAACTCGGCGTGCAGCAGTCATTCGAGCATCCGGTCAGCGATCCGGACTTGTTCGGGGATGCAGACCTGATCGTCGCGGCCGACGGGGTGAACAGCCTCACCCGCAGCCGCGCAAGTGCACTCTTCGAGCCGGACATCGAGGTGGGCAAGTGCCGCTTCATCTGGCTCGGCACCACCCAGCGATTCGATGCCTTCACTTTCGCCTTCGCGGAGACCGCGCACGGCTGGTTCCAGATCCATGCCTATCAGTTCAGCCCCGAGCTGTCGACCGTGATCGTCGAGACGCGCGAGGAGAGCTGGCGCGCCCATGGCCTGGATCAGGCAGACACCGCGCAGTCGATCGCCTTTTGCGAGGGGCTGTTCGGGCGCTACCTGGACGGTCACCGTCTGCAAAGCAACGCCAATCACCTGCGCGGCTCGGCGTGGCTCAACTTCCATCGCGTGCTGTGCCGAAAGTGGCATCACGGCAGCACGGTGCTGATCGGCGACGCCGCCCATACTGCCCACTTCTCGATCGGCTCGGGCACCAAGCTTGCGATGGAGGATGCCATCTCGCTCGTGCGTCAGCTGCGCGCGACGGACGATCGCGATGCGGCGCTTGGCGCCTACTGCAAGGAACGCCACGTCGAGGTCTTGAGGCTGCAGAGTGCCGCGCGCAATCGGATGGAGTGGTTCGAGAACGTCGCGCGCTACGTGCACCTGCCGCCCGAACAATTCGCCTACAGTCTGCTGACCGGCAGCCAAAGGATCGGTCATGCGAACCTCAAGCTGCGCGATCCGTCCTTCGTGGCCGGCTACGAGCACTGGCTCGCTGCCCGGGAAGCCTCGCGCCCGCGTCCTCCGATGTTTCTGCCGTTCAGGCTGCGCAGCCTGCAGCTCGTCAACCGCATCGTGGTGTCGCCGATGGCGCAATACTGCGCGACTGATGGGCTGCCGGACGACTGGCACCTGGTTCACTACGGTCACCGGGCACTCGGCGGCGCAGCTCTGGTGTACACCGAGATGACCTGTGTCTCGGCCGAGGGGCGCATCACGCCCGGATGCACAGGGTTGTGGAATGAGGCGCAGCGCGACGCCTGGCGGCGGGTCGTTGACTTCGTGCACGCTCGTACGCTCGCCAAGTTCTGCCTGCAGCTCGGGCATTCGGGGCGCAAGGGCTCCACACAGCTGGGGTGGGAAAAAATGGACCATCCGCTCGCGCAGGGAAACTGGACGATCTTGGCGCCCTCGCCGCTTGCTTATTACGAGGGACTCAGTCAGTGCCCGCGCGAGATGACACGCGCCGACATGGACAAGGTACGCGATGACTTCGTGCGCTCGGCGCGCTTAGGAGTGGAGGCGGGCTTCGACATGCTCGAGCTGCACATGGCGCACGGCTACCTGCTCGCCTCCTTCCTTTCCCCGCTGACCAATCAGCGCACCGACGCCTATGGGGGCAGCCTCGAGAACCGCCTGCGCTTCCCGCTCGAGGTGCTCAAAGTGGTTCGCAGCGAGTGGCCGCCCGAGATGCCGCTGTCGGTGCGAATTTCGGCCACCGACTGGGCGGACGGCGGTTTGAGCGAAGCGGACCTGCTCTCGATCGTGCGCGCGTTCAAGCAGGCCGGGGTCGATCTCATCGATGTCTCGAGCGGCCAGACCGTACCGACCCAGCACCCCCGCTACGGGCGCATGTGGCAGACCCCCTTCGCCGACAAGATCCGCAACGAGATCGGCATTGCCACCATGGCGGTGGGCAACATATATGAGTACGACCACGTGAACTCGATCATCGGCGCCGGTCGCGCGGACCTTTGCGCCATCGCGCGACCGCACCTCGCCAATCCCGCCTGGACGCTCGAGGCAGCCGCGCTGCAGGGATTCACCGAGCAGTGGTGGCCGGATCAGTACCTCTCCGGCAAAAGTCAGCTCGAGCGCAATGTGCAACGCGCCGCGAGCGCAGCACCGCCATGAACTCACGCCGCCGAACCGAGCTTGCCGGAAAACATGCCCTGGTCACCGGGGCGAGCCGCGGCATCGGCGCGGTCATCTCCGCCGCGCTCATCGCGCAGGGGATGCGGGTGTCCTTGCTGGGACGCGACGCGCAGGCGCTCGGCTCGGTTTCCGAAGGTCTCGGCGGCCCAAGCCACGCCCTGCCGCTGAGCGGCGAGGTCGGCAACGCGGCCTCGGTGCAGACGGCCTTTGCAAAAGCGCGCGCCGCCTTCGGTCCCATCGAGGTGCTCATCAATAATGCCGGCCAGGCGGGCAGCGCGAAGTTCACCGATACCGACGAGGCGCTGTGGAACCGCCTGATCGCCGTCAACCTCACCGGCACCTACCTTTGCACGCGGCAGGCGGTTCCCGACATGCTGCAGTGCGGCTTCGGGCGCATTGTGAATGTGGCGAGCATCGCCGGATTGCGTGGCGCGGCCTACATCTCCGCCTACGTGGCCTCCAAGCACGCCGTCATCGGTTTGACGCGCTCGCTCGCGCTGGAATATGCCACCCGCAACATCACGGTGAATGCGGTGTGCCCGGGCTACGTCGACACCGACATCGTCAAGAATGCGATCAGCAACATCAGGAACAAGACCGGGCGCAACGAGAGCGAGGCGCTCGCCGCACTGCTGGCCACCAATCCGCAACGACGGCTGATCGAGCCCGAAGAGGTGGCCGACAGTGTGCTGTGGCTGTGCCGGCCCGGCTCCGAGAGCGTGACCGGGCAGAGCATCGTGCTGGCGGGCGGCGAAGTCACCTGAAGGGGAATACCGGTATGGCCAAGGGCAAGACCAGCTTGAAACTCGTCGAGTCGCACGTCGACACCGAGACGCGCATTCACGACGACCATCACCTGTCGGTGCGCGCATGGCTGCGCATGCTGGCGTGCACCAACCGCATCGAAAGCTTCGTGCGCCAGAAGCTTCAGGCAAATTTCCAGACCACGCTGCCGAGGTTCGACCTGATGGCGCAGCTGGAGCGCTCGCCGCAGGGCATGAAGATGAGTGAGCTCTCGCAGCGCATGATGGTGACCGGCGGCAATGTCACCGGTATCACCGACGGGCTCGAGAAAGAGGGCCTCGTGGTGCGCGAGGTCGACCAGGCTGATCGGCGTGTATTTCGCGTTCGCCTGACGAGCGAGGGACAGCGGCAATTCCGCCGCATGGCCTCAGAACACGAGCAGTGGGTGATCGGGCTGTTCGACGGCATGAGCATGAAGCACAAGAACCAGCTGGTGCAGCTTCTGGGCGAGCTCAAGAGTCACGTCAACCAGTCGTGCGCTAACTAAGAGCAGCCCAATGAAAGACTTCGCCCCCGCTCCCAAACACTTCCTGTGGCGCCAGGACGGCCGCGTCGGGGTGGTCACGCTCAACCGGCCCGAGCGCAAGAATCCGCTCACCTTCGAATCCTACGCCGAGCTGCGCGATCACTTCCGCTCGCTCACCGGCGCGGGCGCGGTGCGCGCCGTCGTGCTCAACGGTGCGGGCGGCAACTTCTGCTCCGGCGGGGACGTGCATGAGATCATAGGCCCGCTCACCAAGATGAATCCTGCGGACCTGCTCAAGTTCACGCGCATGACCGGGGATCTCGTCAAGGCGATGCGCCATTGCCCGCAACCCATTATCGCCGCGGTCGACGGGGTGTGCGCCGGCGCCGGGGCGATACTTGCGATGGCTTCCGACTTCCGTCTGGCCACACCGCTGGCAAAGACCGCCTTCCTGTTCACGCGCGTCGGACTGGCCGGCTGCGACATGGGAGCCTGCGCGCTGCTGCCGCGCATCATTGGCCAGGGGCGCGCCGCGGAGCTGCTCTACACCGGACGCACGATGTCGGCCGATGAGGGCGCAGCCTGGGGATTCTTCAACCGCGTCCTGCCCGGCGAGGAACTCATGACCGAGGCGCTGCGACTCGCCGCCGAGATCGCCGCCGGTCCCACCCGCGCACACGCCATGACCAAGAAAATGCTGCACGAGGAGTGGCACCTGCCGCTCGACGCTGCCATCGACGCGGAGGCGCAGGCGCAGGCGCTGTGCATGCAGACCGAGGACTTTCAGCGCGCCTACCGGGCCTTTGTGGCCAAACAAAAGCCGCACTTCCAGGGAAGCTGACCCATGCGGACGCGCAATTTCCTCGAGTGGCCGTTCTTCACTGCCGCGCATCGTGAGCTCGCCGAGCAGGTGGACTGCTGGGCCACGCAACGCTTCCGGCAAGCGAGCGCACCCGATCCCGGTCATGCCGGCGATCGTGCCGCCCTCGATGCGCGCTGTCGCGAGCTCGTGCGCGAGCTGGGACGAGCCGGCTGGACGCGCTACTCGGCTCCTTACGGATCGGCCAACACGGTGGCCGAGTTCGATGTGCGCGCACTGGCCCTCATCCGCGAGACCTTAAGCTGGCATGACGGCCTTGCGGATTTTTCCTTCGCCATGCAAGGACTCGGCAGCGGCCCGATCTCACTGGCGGGCACCCCGGAGCTCAAACAGCGTTACCTGCCGCGCGTGGCCTGCGGCGAGAGCATCGCCGCCTTCGCCCTCTCGGAGCGAGAAGCCGGCTCAGACGTTGCCGCGCTCAAGTGCCGCGCGCAGCGCCAAGGCCACGAGTACCTGCTCGAGGGTGAGAAGACTTGGATTTCCAATGGCGGCATTGCCGACTTCTACTGCGTGTTTGCGCGCACCAGCCCGGCCGAAACCCGTCCCGACGGCTCCACGCTTGCGCGCGGCATCAGCGCGTTCGTCGTGGCGGCGGACACGCCCGGTCTTACGATCTCCCGGAGGATCGACGTGATAGCGCCCCATCCGCTGGCCACGCTTTGCTTCAGCGGTTGCCGCGTTCCCGTTGAGAGCCGCCTCGGCGCGGAAGGCGCAGGATTCAAGCTCGCCATGCGCACCCTCGATATCTTCCGCACCTCGGTCGCAGGTGCCGCGCTCGGCTTCGGGCAACGCGCACTGGATGAGGCAGTGGCGCACGCGCTGGCGCGGCCCATGTTTGGCAAATCACTCGCCGATCTGCAACTGACACAGGCGGCACTCGCGGAAATGGCGACCGAGATCGATGCTGCGAGGTTGCAGACCTACCGGGCCGCCTGGCTGAAGGATCGGGGCGGGGAGGTGCCGAGGCGCGAGATCGCCATGGCCAAGATGAGCGCGACCGAATCCGCTCAGCGGGTCATCGATCGCGCACTGCAGATGTTCGGCGGCCGCGGCGTGGTCGTCGGCGAGATCGTCGAGCATCTGTACCGCGACATCCGGGCGCTGCGCATCTACGAGGGCGCCACGGAAGTTCAGAAACTGATCATCGCACGCGAGCTGCTGGACGCCGCGCGCCGGAAAGAACCATGACAGCGCAAATCCTCAAGCCTCCCGAGTGGCCGCGGCCGAAGGGCTACAGCAACGGCATCAGCGTCCGCGGGCAGCAGATCTTCGTCGCCGGGCAGATCGGCTGGGATGCGAACGGCCGCTTCGGCAGCGCACGGCTGGCCGACCAGGTGAGACAGGCGCTGGCCAACATCCGCGCAGTGCTCGCGCAGGCCAAGGCCGGCCCCGAACACATCGTGCGGCTGACCTGGTATGTGACCAGCCGCGACGAATACCTCGCCGACCTTGACGGGATCGGCGCGGCCTACCGTGAGGTCATGGGCAAGAACTTTCCGGTCATGAGCGTGGTACAGGTCGTTGCCCTGATGGAAGCGGATGCGAAGGTCGAGATAGAGGCCACGGCCGTGCTGCCCGGCGCCCCTTAGCGTACCCGCCGCATGTGGAGACCCCCCGAACGAGTGCGCCATGACCCCGTTGCGGGCCATTGGCCGAGTGCCGCGGAGGCGGCCGCTTCGCGGCTTTTTTCCCCGGTCAGGGTCGGAGGACTCACGCTTGCGCAGCGCACCTGGGTGCCGGCGATGGTTCCCTGGCGCGCCGGCGAGGACGGCATCGTCACCCCGCAGGTTCTGGAATGGTATGAGTGCTTCGCGCGCGGGCGCCCCGGTGCGCTGGTAGTGGAGGCCACCGGCATCCGCGACGTGCCGAGCGGACCGCTGCTGCGCGCCGGGCACGATCGGTTTGCACCGGGTCTGCGCGAGCTGGTCGAGGTGGTGCGCCAGGCAAGCGGCGGGGCGACACGCCTGTTCATCCAGCTGATCGACTTTCTTTCGATCCGGCGCAGGCCCGAGCGCTCGCGCTATTTCGCAGAGTTTCTCAGAATCATGCCGCGGCATCGCGCCGCCTTCGGCGATGAGTCTGCGACGGATGCCGAGGTGCGCGCGTGGCTCTTGTCACTGACGCCCGAGGAAGCGGCTCGGGTGCTCGATGAGCGCGAGCGGGAGTCGGTTGAGTTCGGCGCGCGCGAGCGCGTGACCGACACCCACCTCGAGCACATCAGGGATCTGCCGGTGCGCCTGCCGGAACTGTTCGCCGCGGCGGCACGCCGCGCGCGTGAGGTCGGATTCGACGGCGTGGAGCTGCACTTCGCCCACGCCTACACGATGGCCTCGTTCCTGTCCCGCTCGAACACGCGCGGCGACGGTTATGGCGGCGCGCTCAGCGATCGGGTGCGACTGCCGCTTGAGGTGTACGCGCGCGTTCGCCGCGAAGTGGGTGAGGATTTCGTGCTCGGCTGCCGCTTCCTGGCCGATGAGTGCATCGCAGGCGGCTCAAGCGATGTGGATGCGAGCTACTTCGCCACGCAGTTCGCCCGTGCCGGCATGGATTTTCTGTCGCTGTCGCGCGGCGGCAAGTTCGACGATGCCAAGCAACCCAAGGTCGGTGAGGCGGCTTATCCCTACACCGGGCGCAGCGGCTACGAGTGCATGCCGTCCTACTTTTCCGATGCCCGCGGCCCCTTCGGGCGCAACCTCGAGGCCACCGCTCGTATCCGCGCCGCGCTCCACGCGCAGGGGCTCGCCCCGCCGGTCGTGGCGGCTGGCGGAATCCACAACTTCGAGCAGGCCGAGGCGATCCTGGCCAGCGGGCAGGCCGATATCATCGCTCTGGCGCGCCAGGCGCTGGCCGATCCGGACTGGTTTCGCAAGGTGGCGAGCGGACACGGCTCGCAGGTGCGCCTGTGCCTGTATACCAATTACTGCGAGGCGCTCGACCAGCGCCACCGGCAGGTCACCTGCGAGCTTTGGGACCGACAGTCGCTCGAGGATACCAACGTGCGCCGATCCGCCGACGGCAAGAGGCGACTGACCCCGCCGCGCTGGGCGCCGTAAGCGGACCCCGCCGGTCAGTGGCCGGCCGCCAGCCCCCGGGACTTGAGGTCCTCGTACACGATCGCCAAAAGATAAGGCTGTTTGACGAGGTTGCCGCCCCAGAGCTTGTCCAGGTCATCGAGCGGGTGGGAGGCGATCAGGGCCTGCTCCGACATTCCCGCGCTCATCGAGCGCGCCACGCGCCGGCGCACCTCGCGCAGCATGGCCTGATAAGCGCGGATGTCCGCGCGGTTTGCCACCGGCCCGTGCCCCGGAATCACCTTGGTGGCAGGTCCGCACAGGCGATACAGCGTGTCGTAGAAGGCAATCATCCCGTCGATCGACCCACCGTGCTCGAAATCGATGTCCGGGTAGAACCCGTGGAAGAAGGTGTCGCCGGTTTGCAGCACGTCCGCCTCCACGAAGCGCACGATCAGATCGCCATCCGTGTGAGCGGGGGGCGCGTGAATGATCTCAACGGTCTGACCGGCGAGGTGCAACTGCTGCGTACCCGAGTCGACCGTAAAGACCGGGATGCCGGCCGGATCGCGCGGGTACTGATCGCTGTTGCCGGTGTTTTCGCGCTGTGCCGCGACGATATGACCCCAGGTCTCCTGGCTGGCGATGATGAGGGCGCCGAGCTTTGCGAAGTCTGCATCTCCTCCGACGTGGTCCCAGTGCCAGTGTGTGTTCACGACATAACGCACCGGTTTTGCCGAGATACGCGCAACAGCGGCACGTACCTTGTCGTTGAGCTGCGGCCACTCCGCATCGATCAGCAGTACTCCCTCATCGCCAGCCAGCACGCCGATATTGCCCCCGAAGCTTTCGAGCATGTGCACCCCATGGCCGAGATCTCTGTCCTCAACCGCGGTGCGCTTCCAGTCCGGAAGATCCATCTTCAGTTCCGGCGCCGCCTGTGCCGCGCCGATCACGACGCCGAGCAGCAGCATCCATCCCGCGCCGCTGACCTTCACGCGTGCCTCTTGTGGAGGTGAGCCGCTCGCCAAGGAAACTCCTGGGGCCACACTCTGGCCATTCAGTGACTCATGGGACACCACACTAGGAACCGGGGGCGATCTCGGCCACCTCCTCCACGCTGCGTCCCGTGGCACGCAGCCCGGCATTGACTCCGGCACGATCCGCGGCCGAGCGATTCTGGCTGCCCTTGAACTTGCCGACGACCCTCGACACTTTGATCTCAAGCCCCACGATCGCGCGCAGCATGGCATCGATGTAATCCGCCGGCGCATCGCTCACCTGCCAGCGATCCGCGCGCCCGGCCTCGTGCACCTCGGTCAGGGATCGAACAAAGTCGCGCAACCAGGCGGCATCCTCGATGAAGCGGATGCTGCCGTGCAGGTGGACGGTGGCGTAGTTCCAGGTCGGCACCACCTTGCCGTGCTCCTTCTTGCTGGGATACCAGCGCGGGGAGATGTAGCTGTCCGCGCCCATGAACACCGCCAGTACCTCGGCGTCGGGTTTGAGCTCACGCCACAGTGAGTTGGCCCGCGCGATATGCCCGCGCACGATACCGCGGCCATCGGCCGACAGGTGCGATCGCAGCGGGATGTGGTTGGCGGTGAGGCCCTCGGCGGTCATCGCGATGAGGGTCGCCAGGGAATGCCGCTCGATGAAGGCCTGCAGCACATCGATGCGCGTTTCGCGAAACTGTTCCGGTATGTACACACCCGATCTCCACGGAACTGACTGCACGGGAGAATGCGCTGCGCTGGTGGAGCGCGCAAGACACACCCGGCGCGACGGAAGTTGCCCCGCCGCGCGCTTCACGACACGATAGCGCTCGGGGAGGACCACCGGGCGAATCGAGAAACATGACGACCAAGTACGACGCGATCATCATCGGATCCGGCCACAACGGGCTGGTGTGTGGCGCGTACCTCGCACGATCGGGTCTGAAGACCCTCGTATTGGAACGCCGCGAGATTGCCGGCGGTGCGGCCGTCACCGAGACGTTCAGCCCGGGGTTTCGTGCCTCGAGATTCTCCTACGTGATGAGCATCCTGCATCCGCGCATCATCCGGGACCTGGAGTTGAGCTCACTCGGCTTCGAGGTGCTGCCCGCCAACGATTTGTTTTGTCCGCTGGGCGAGGACAACTACATCGTCTACAGCGACGATATGAGGAAAACCCAGGAGCAGTTCGCACGCTTCTCCAGTCACGACGCCGAGATCTACCCGCAGTTCGCACGCTATCTGGAGGAGTCCGCGACCCTGGTGCGTCAGCTCTTGTTCGAGACTCCGGTGGATCCGGTACGCCGCAGCTGGAAGAGCTTCAAGGCGAGTGCCTCGCTGCTGTGGCGTTACCGCACGGTCGGCGATCGGGCCTACCGGATGGTGGACCTGCTGAGCCAGAGTGCCTACGACTACCTGTCGGCCTGGTTCGAGCACGACACGATCAAGTCCGTGCTCGCTTACTACGCCTCCATTGGTACCTTCGCCGGGCCCAAATCCCCCGGCACCGCCTACGTTCTCATGCATCACCTGATGGGCGAGCATCAGGGAGCCGGCGGCTGGGGATTCGTGCGCGGCGGCATGGGCGCCATTACCGCCTCCATCGCCCGCTCCGCGGCCCGCTTCGGCATGCAAGTCATGACCGAAGCGCCGGTGGCGGAGGTTTTGGTCAAGGACGGACGCGCGACCGGCGTGCGTACCGCCGACGGGCGCGAATTTCATGCCAGAGTCGTCGCCTGCAACGCGGCAGCCGGCACGCTGTTCCGCAAGCTCCTCGCGCCCGAACACCTGCCGGCCGAGCTGCTGCGCGACATCGACACGTTCCGCACCTTTTCGACCGCCTTCAAGATGAATGTCGCCGCACACGATCCGCCCCGCTACCGGGCCTTTGATGCGGCCCGCCTGCAGTTCAAGTACCCGACCTACGTTCATATCGCCCCCGGGATCGATTATCTGGAGCGCGCCTACGACGATGCCAAGTACGGCTGGTTTTCGTCGCGGCCCTTCCTCACCCCGGTGGTGCCGACGATCGTCGATGACTCCCTCGCCCCGGCCGGCAAGCACGTCATCAACATCTTCGGCGGGCATGCGCCCTACCAGCTTCGCGAGGGCGCCTCCTGGAGCGAGCACAAGCCCAAGCTCATTCAGGCCGCGCTCAGCGTGATCGAGGAGATGGCGCCGGGATTCTCCGAGCAGATCATCGACATCGAAACGCTGGTGGCGCCGGAACTGGAGGCCATTGTCGGCTTGCCACAGGGGCACATCTTTCACGGTGAACTCACGGCCGATCAGCTGTTCTGGCAGCGCCCGGCGCCGCACTGGTCCGACTATCGCACCCCGCTACGCGGACTCTACCAATGCGGCTCGTCCACCCACCCCGGCGGCGGCGTTTCGGGGATTCCAGGCCACAACGCGGCGCGCGAAATCCTCAGGGATTGGCCGCGGCTATAGGCTTGAGCGTATTCTTTCGCGGTCACCGTCAGCCACTCGGCGTCGCAGGGAACTGAGGGATTGAGCGGACACTCCCAGCCCTTGGGCTCGCTTGAAACGGCGCTCAACCATGCCGCCCGGCTGCTGCGAACGCAGCCGGCGCTGGCCGCCGAGCAGGCGGCCGAGATCCTGAAGGTCGCCCCCGCTCATCCGCCGGCCCTGCTGCTGCTGGCCCTGGCGCGTCGCGCCTGCGGCGATGCGGCCGCCGCCCTTGAAGGTCTGCAGCAGCTGCTCAGCCGTCAACCCAACTGGGCTCAAGCGCACTACGAACTCGGCGTGACGCTCGGAAACCTGGGACAGGGTGAGCCGGCGATTGCGGCGCTGCGTCGGGCGGTGGCCCTGAAGCCCGATATGCCGGATGCCTGGCGTGCGCTCGCCGACCACCTCGGCGCGATCGGCGACGCGCCGGGGGCCGATGCGGCGTATGCCCGCCACATCAAAGCCGCGACCCGCGACCCGCGCCTGCTGGCCCCGGCCGCCGCGCTGGTCGAGAACCGGATTCCCCAGGCGGAGGCGCTGCTGCGCGAGCACCTGAAGCGCCATCCCACCGATGTCGCGGCGCTGCGCATGCTGGCCGAGGTGGCGGCCCGCCTGCGCCGCCTGCCCGACGCGCAGGCGTTACTCGAGCGCTGCCTGGAGCTCGCGCCGAGCTTCGATGCGGCCCGTCATAACTACGCCACCGTGCTCAATCGCCAGGGCAAGGCAGCGCAGGCGCTGCCGCAGGTGGAGCAGGTGCTGGCGAAGGAGCCGCGCAATCCGGGCTATCGCAACCTTAAGGCCGCGGTTCTGGCCAATCTCGGCGATTACTCAGGATCCGCCGCCCTGTATGAGGGCGTACTGAAGGAGTTTCCGCAGCAGCCGAAGGTGTGGATGAGCTACGGCCACTCGTTGAAGACCAGCGGCCGCCTCACCGATTCCATCGCCGCCTACCGCCGCGCGATCGCCATGCAACCGGGTCTGGGCGAGGCGTACTGGAGCATGGCCAACCTCAAGACCTTCCGCTTCTCGGACGCCGACGTTGAGGCCATGCGCGAGGCCCTCGCGCGCGCGCAGCTAAGCGATGAGGATCGCCTGCACTTCGAGTTCTCGCTTGGCAAAGCGCTGGAGGATGCGCACCAGTACGAGGAGTCCTTCGCACACTACGCGGCCGGGAACGCCCTGCGGCGCAGCCTGCACCCCTACAGCGCACAGGAGAACGGCGCTTTCGTGCGCCGCACGCGGGCGCTGTTCACGCGGGAGTTCTTCGCGGCACGCGCCGGCGCGGGTGCGGCATCGGCCGAGCCGATCTTCGTTGTCGGCCTGCCGCGTTCCGGATCCACGCTGCTCGAGCAGATTCTCGCCAGCCACTCTCTGGTGGAAGGCACGATGGAGCTGCCGCACATTCCGCAGATTGCGCGCGAGCTGGCGCGCGGCGAGCGTGGGGATGAGGAGGACGGCTACTTCGAGTCGGTGGCGGCGCTCTCGGCGGCACAGGCACGGCAGCTGGGCGAGCGCTATCTTGCGGAAACACGCCTGCTGCGCAAGACCACGGCGCAATTCTTCATCGACAAGATGCCGAACAACTGCCTGTATGTCGGCCTTATTCAACTGATGCTCCCGAACGCCAGAATCATCGACGCGCGCCGGCATCCCCTGGGCTGCGGCTTCTCGTGCTTCAAGCAGCACTTCGCACGCGGCCAGAACTTCACCTATGGGCTCGATGACCTGGGACACTACTACCGCGACTACGTCGCTCTCATGCACCACTTTGATGCAGTGTTGCCCGGACGCGTGCACCGCGTGCACTACGAAAGCATGATCGAGGATACCGAGGCGCAGGTGCGCTCGCTGCTGGCGTATTGCGGCCTGCCATTCGAGGAGGGCTGCCTGAAGTTCTACGAGAACGAGCGCGCGGTACGTACCGCCAGCTCCGAGCAGGTCCGACAACCGATCTTCCGCGAGTCGCTCGAGCAGTGGCGCCACTACGAACCCTGGCTCGGACCACTCAAGAACGCGCTCGGACCGGTGCTTCTCGCTTATCCGGACGTGCCGGGGGACGAATAATCCTGTAATAATGGATCAAACATGATCAGGCAGTGATCTTGCCTGTTGCACAACCATCACGGATGAACATCAGGGGGTTGAGCCATGACGCGTAGCCGAAAAAGAAAACTGATGCGCCAGGCGGCCAAGGGCCGCGCGATTATCCGCAAAGGCATACCGGTGGCCTCGTGGCTGCTGGCGTCACTGCCGGCCGCCTATGCGCAGCAATCCGGCGAGCAGGCTGCCGAGTCAAGCGGCGGACTGCAGGAAGTCGTGGTGACCGCGCAGAAGCGCACCGAGAACCTGCAGGACGTTCCGATCAGCATCCAGACTCTCAGCACGGAGAAGCTGGAGGAGCTGAATATCCAGGACATCGACGACTACGTGAAGTACCTGTCGGGCGTCACGACCGTGAAGGGGCTCGGGCAGGGCGGCACGGGTATCGGCACGACGCACGTCTACATGCGCGGTGTGGTCAGCGGCCAGGACGGCAACCACTCCGCATCACAACCGAGCGTCGGCACCTACATCGACGAGCTGCCGATCACCACCGTCGACGGCACGCCCGATATTCACGTGTACGACATCGCCCGCATCGAGGTCCTCGAGGGGCCGCAGGGCACGCTCTATGGCGCGAGCTCCGAGGCGGGCACCATCCGCATCATCACCAACAAGCCCGACCCGACCAAGTTCTCCGCCGGCTACGACCTGACCGGCAATTCGGTCGATCACGGCGGGCTCGGCTGGATCGGTGAAGGCTATGTGAACATCCCGCTCTCGCCGAACGCGGCCGTTCGCCTCGTCGGTTGGGATGAGCACGACGCGGGCTATATCCACAACGTCGCCGGGACCAATCTGACTGCCGGCATCGTCGATGGTGTCAGGACGTTTCCGACCACGGGGGCGTCGATCAGCAATGCCGGCTTCGTGGACAGTCAGTACAACACGGTCACTACGGAGGGCGGCCGCGCATCGGTGCTGGTGAAACTCGGCGACAACTGGACCGTAACGCCGCAGTTCATCGGTCAGCACCAGAGGTCGAACGGCGTGTTCGGTTACGACCCCGGGGTGGGCGACCTCGACGTCGTGCACTACGGCCCGGAAGGCGAGGATGACACCCTCACGCAGAGCTCGCTCACCGTTGAAGGCAAGATCAGCGACTTCGACCTCGTGTATGCCGGGGGCTGGTTCGACCGTAACGAGCACACCGTCAGCGACTACAGCGACTACAGCTACTTCTATGACAAGTTCTTCGGGTCAGGATGCAACTGGCTGACTCAGACCGGTTACAACTACTCGAAGGCACATGGGATTGGCTCCTACTGCGGCGGCGTGTCGCCGTCCAGTTTCCCCGCGGGCTCGTTCGTTTCGGATCCGCAGGAGTTCGTGACGACGAACGGACACTACACGAAGTGGAGCCAGGAGCTTCGGCTCGCCACGCCGCAGGACCTGCCGGTCAAGGGAATCGTCGGCCTGTTCGTCGAGCGTCAGGTGCACGAGATCTGGGAGCAGTACACGATACCGGGCAACGAGACTGCGCCCGATGCCTACAGTCCGGGCGGCCTTGCACAGAGCTTGAGCATCCCCGGCGTCAATGGCAACACGATCTGGCTGACCGATGAGGAACGGGTCGATCGCGACAAGGCCGCATTCGGTCAGCTCGTCTGGGACATCACCAACCAATGGTCCGTGACCGGCGGCATTCGCTTTTACCACTTCGACAATTCGATACAGGGTTTTTACGGCTACTCGGCGAACTATCAGGCCTTTACGGGCTTCGGTGGGTATGAGCCCGGGCCACCTCAGACCGCGGAGGCATCCGGGCAGTGGGCCTGCGGACCTTCCGGCGTACGCGGAGACCCCACTTACCAGCCGTTCCACGGCGCGCCCTGCACTGACCTCAACGAGTCTGTCTCCGACAGCGGCCGAACGTATCGCGGCAATCTCACCTACAAATTCGACCGTGACAAGCTGGTGTACTTCACCTATTCGACTGGCTTCCGGCCGGGCGGTGTGAATCGCGTCTTCGATCCACCGCTGAATTCGGTCTACCCGCCGTACAAGACCGATACCCTGGTGAACTGGGAGATCGGCTGGAAGACCGAGTGGCTGGATCGAACGTTACGTTGGAACGCGGCCGCATTCCTAGAAAACTGGGACAACTTTCAGTTCCTGTTCCTCGGGCCCAATAGCGTGACGGTCGTGCAGAACGCAGCCTCGGCGCAGATCAGGGGCTTCGAGTCGGATCTGCAGTGGGCGCCGGTGCACGAGCTGCTGTTCTCCAGCGCGTTCACCTACCTGCATGCGATCACCACGAGCAACTATTGCGGCCCAGCCAACAACTCGGGCAGCAACTACCTTCCGGGCACCACGACCCTGACGACCAATTGCCCGAATCAGGTCATTACCTACGCGGACGGCGTTACGCTCACCGGACCGGAAGCACCGTCCGGCTCCCAGCTCCCGGTCGCCCCG
>Ga0209420_1000525_pt1 | contig 19922 bp, 20 predicted proteins | sample BlaSpr_A8_OM1_O1_FD_187972 | JGI IMG/M metagenome (GOLD analysis project Ga0209420, IMG submission 187972) | Forest soil microbial communities from Thunder Bay, Ontario, Canada - Black Spruce, Ontario site 2_A8_OM1_O1 (SPAdes) (version 2) | ecosystem: Environmental > Terrestrial > Soil > Boreal... | reverse complement strand
CTGGTAGTAGCATCGAACGACAGGATCTCCACCCAGGTGTCGGCCAAAATCAACCGCATGTACCGTCGCCCGCTCAAGCCGCCACTTGGTGTTATGCCTTTAAGCTGAGCACAAAGGTCACGAGCTTCCGATAGTGGCGAAGCTGCCTTGCCGAGTCGCTTACGTATGACCCACCTTACCCGGTCTCGCGCCCATTGGTGGCGGACGCTCGAAGGATGGGTCTGTAATACTTCCAGCAATTTGGTCCAAGCCTGTCTGATCTCACCCGCCAACACGAACGGAGATATCACCTGGAAGGCAACTCGGATGGGCGCCTCTTCGAGCATCTTCTGGTACCGAGCAGACTTAGGAAGCATTTTGAGGGACTTCTCAATGACACGGCTGTAGTCCTTTGAAGCGTCTTCACTCGCCGCACGCGTGAGCCACAAACCATGCGGAGAAAGATTGTAGATAGTGACCGGCCCTGACTCAAACAGGAACTGAGAGTGGATAGCAAGGCGTAGCGACATGTCGTAGTCTTCGTAGGTAACCAACTCTTCGTCAAAGTAGCCCGCTCTATCGAACGCTTCGCGGCGAATAAGTAGGCTTGCAAAGTGACCGGCAAAATTATCCGTCAGCATTGCCTCGAACACCCGACCAGACGGGGCCCGTGACGTGTCTGGAAACAAGTCGTCTTCCGCCGCGCTTCGCCTGATAGCTTGGCTATACAGCACGTCGACTTGCGGGTTTGCCATCAGCAAAGGAACTTGAACGCGCAGCTTATGCGGCAGCCATGTGTCATCTGCGCCAAGAATTGAAATGTACTGTCCAGTGCTTGCCCGGATACCGGCGTTCATTGCGGCGGAGACACCTTGCCTCTGAGGGAGCCTGATATACCGAACCTGCGGGAATCGGAGCACGACCTCGTGCGTCGCATCAGTCGAGGCATCGTCAACGACGACGATCTCGATCTCAAACTGCTCACCAAGTCCTTGTTGAGTTAGAATCGAATCCAACGCACGACCGACGAACTCGCCGTGGTTGTACGTCGGGATGATCGCACTTACGAGCGGTTTCGCGGTATTTGATTTAGTGGACTTAGCGCGAGTTCTTGAGACGTCCTGAACGAAGCCAAGAACATCCTGCGCGAAGCTGCCGCCCGAGAGCCAGCTCTTGTCCATTTCGGCCAAGTAGCTCCAGGCATCTCGAACCCGTGCCGGATCCTCCAGCAGTGCTGGTACGTCCCGCAGTTCATTAAAAAACAGAGGGTAGTTATCACCGAGATACTCTACGAGCGCCGGATGCCTGTTGACCAATAATGGTGTAGATCGGGCGATCGCCTCAACTATTGTCGTACTGGCGGAGACGTCCCAATATTGGTTCAAAATCACACTGGATGACATCAAATAGTCATACTGGGAATTGTTCACCTCATGAACTACATCCACATCACCCACCCGGGCTTGATTTCGATAAGGTGAGAATTTGTCGGTGCGCTCGATTGCGCGGGCTACCCAAGGCCGATCCTGCAGTAAATGGATTTTTTGAAAACCCTCGGGAACGTTGACTTGATAGATGGCGCGATGATTGCGCGCATACCAGCCGATTTGAACGATGCGCCGTTTCTGCTGGGCCTCCCACTCTTCGATTGAAAAGCGAGAGCTCGGAATCGCCGTGGGATACTTACGAACAAACACCGGACACTGCAGCGTAGTACGCAGCCATCCGCCTAGATACTCGCTCAACGCGATCGCACCTCTAAGGTGAACCAGACTGGCTTGGAACTCCGCAGTGGAGATGATCGTTTGGATTGGAGCGCTCGGATCGAGCCATTCAGGCAGGTTAGGAGGGTGATGGAATATTCCGACCCATGGCTCCCGCCATCTCTGCCGGTCGGCCGTATGCTGAAAGCTGCGCTCGACGAAGTCATCCAGCAGCACTCCGTCAGGACGATTAAAAACTCGCAGATGCTCCACTACGAATGGCCATCCGGCTTGATGTTTTGCAACGCCGAATTGCTTCAAATGTAGCGGAAGCCGGAAGTAGGCGCTCGGATTTACAGCGTCAGACCCGCTATCGGAAGCCGACCAAAACTTTTCGAGCATTCATCACGCTCTCTATTTCATACGCCAGCGCTGCGCATCTTTAGTAGTTGGCTATCGTTTGACCTTTGCCTCGACTCTAGCTCGCCGGATCGGGAACTCCAATTCGGACTGTTGGATCGCTCCATTGCAAGTTCGTCCAGGAGACTCTGGCGGTCGCGTCCGACCGTGGCGATCGCGAGCGTCTTGCCTTCACGCTGAAATGAAAGCTTGCAAATTTGATTTTCGATACTGCCGTCCAAATCGAGCCGATCCCACTCGCCCGCGCACGAGCACGGGCCAGTGGTATTGCGACGGTCTTTACTTTTCGCGAACGGCAGTGGATAAGCGGTCGATGGATCGGAGCAAAGCCAACACGGTCTCAGTCCTTATCATCGCAGCGATGCTGCTTTTCCCGGTGATCGCGCGGAGCGAACCCATCGACCACGTGAAGAGTTGCAACAACTTTGCCGATTTAACGCGGGCCATTGCCCAAGAGCGTGATGCCGGCGTGCCTGCGGCTAAGGTCAGGTCTGAGCTTGAGGCCACCACGTTAGCGCCTGAGCGAAAGAAGATCGTGGAGTCCGCCATCACGGTACTTTACGGCGACCCCAGCACCACGCCAGATCAAGCCAGGGCGGCCGCGCTTCGCGGGTGCTTAGGAAATCGATAAGAAAAATCGCTTCGCGCACAGACGCGGATTATTCGATCTTAACCAATAGACCGCGCGCGCGGGCGGCTTCGAAAATCCAACGAAAAAAGAAAAACGCGAACGCGAAATAGATCGCGTTGAGCCCCAAGCCCCATTCGAAGTGCAGGGTCGAAAACCCAGACCCTGAGAGCCCTTGCCGCATACCTTCGAACGCATGCGTGGTCGGAAGCGCCCAAGCTATGGGATGTAACCATCGCGGCAGCGAGCTCATTGGATAGAAGACACACGAGACCGGCATCAGCAGGCTGGCAAAACTCCACGCCAGTCCCTGGATGCGTGTGGTGTAACGGAAGATCAGTCCCGTGATCACTATCCCGAGCGCGATCCCGAAGAGCACCAGGTTAAGGAGGTAGGGAACCAACCCCAGCAGGCTCGGAAAAATATTGAACGAGTAGCACAGCCATGCGATGAGGGAGACGGCCAGCATCCCCACCATCGCGCGGATGAGATTCACGATGATTAGTCCAGTGATGTATTCCGAGACACTCAAAGGAGTCGAGAAAATGTTCACCAGATTGCGCGACCATAGTTCATCGAGGAATCCGACTGCCACGTCGCGCTGAAACGAATAGAACACGCCCCACAGAATCGCCGCGCCGAGCAACAGCCCAGCGATCGAAGTTTGAATTCGATGGTCGCGCGCCAAATAGAGGGTGAAGAATCCCCACATCAGCATGCTCAGCACCGGGAACACCACCGAATCGAAAACCTTGTTCAGGTTGCGGCGCACCTCGTAGGTGTGACGCAGCATCACCGCGCGAACCCTATGCCATTTCACGAATGCTCTCGGGTGGCCACGTGCAGAAATACTTCTTCGAGCGCTGGCTCGCTGCGCTCCTCTTTAAGGACCGTCTGAGTCACCTCGATTGGGCTGCCGGTCGCGATGACGCGGCCGTGGCTGAGGAAGATGATCCGTCCGCACATCGCCTCGACCTCCGCCATGTTGTGCGAGGTGTAAAGGATGGTGGTTGCGAGGCGCTGCTGCATATCCACCAGCGTTCCCCGCACATGCCGTGCGACTTGCGGATCGAGGTAGGCGGTGGGCTCATCGAGCAGCAACACTTTGGGATCATTCATGAATGCCTTGCAGAGACCCACTCGGGTGGTTTCGCCTGAAGACAATCGGGAGATGGGTTTGTCGCGAAGCGCCTCGATTGCAAATTTCTCCATTAACTCGGAGATCTTCGCTTCGCCATTGCGCACGCCGTATAGCCCCGCAAACACGTTGAGATTCTCTTTCACCGTGAGCCGCGGCGGGAACGCCATATACGGCGAGGTAAAGTTGAGGTCTTGCAGGATTTCTTCGCGATTCGCATCGAAAGGCTTGCCGAAGATGCGGATCTCGCCGCCGCTGCTCGAAATCAAACCCAGCATCATGTGAATGATGGTGGTCTTGCCGGCACCGTTGGGGCCGAGCAGACCGACCATTTCACCCCGCCGCACGAAGAACGAGACATCGTCCACCGCTTTGAAATTTTTGAACAGCTTGGTCAGATGTGCGACTTCGATTAGCTTGGCGGCCGCGTGCGTATTGTTTGATCGCGGCTCGGGTGCCTCGATAGTCGGCGTTCTCACGCCGCTAGCTATAACGTCTGGCTGGGATTCACGGAAGTGCAGCGCGTTGCCACGATTTTTCCGACGTGCGAAGTTCGTATCGCTATGCTGATTCTGTGTAATGGGATGCCGCGTAGCGCCTCGACGTGGTCATTCAACGTGGTGACCGGACTGCTGCGGCGATCGCATCCCGAGCAAACGGTGCAAGGCGCATATGACGAGGATGTCGCGCGTTTTCTGCGTGGGATCGACAGGGACACGGCGCACGCGGTCTTGAAGTGCCACGCCCTCGACCCGGTCGGCCATACGCTGGTCCATATCGGCGCGGCGAAGGTGGTTTATACCTGGCGCGATATCGCCGATGCGACGGTTTCGTACATGCGGATGTTCGGCGACGATTTCGAGCACGCGCTCCAGGTGATGAGCACCTCGCTGCAGCTCTACCGCTTCCATCTCGAGAGTGGCAACGCGGTTATCCTCGGTTACGACGACATCATGGACCATCCGGTGGAGGCCATCGAGTTGATCGCGCACTACCTCGGCCTCGAGGCGGGGCCCGGCGTCATCGCCGAGGTGAGCGAAGAAACTTCACTGGATCGAGTTCGCGAAAAGGTCGAGCAACTCAATTCCGACGAAACCAAGGCGAGACTGATTCGTCATGAGAACACGCTGTACGATCCCGATACGCTGCTCAACGTGAATCACATTCGCGACGGCGGTTCGGGATACGGACGCGAACTCCTGAGTCCGGAGCAGCTTGGGCAGCTCGAGGATCTGATGCGGAGGTGGGGTCTCTTCGAATAGTCGGAGAAAGTAGGACAGCTACCACGGAACGAATTGACACTGGATCAAATGGCGCGATATAGCTCTCGCGACCCAAATCTTCAGAGTCCTCGGAGGTTATTTCGTAATGGTTGGCAACCCTTTACTCATGGCTGGAAAGGCTCGTCTTCGCTTGCAGTCGATGGTTATTTCGATGCGTGAGGGGCGGCCTCTTGAACTCAAGGAACGTAACCGCGCGATGAAGCTTCCAGCCATTGCCGACCTCGTCATCACTCCATGCGAGGTCAAGGAAACTCACGGGACGGGTACCCTGCTGCTGCGAATGTTTCGCGATTCGTCATCGATCGTGTCGCTGCGGACCAGCGATTTTTATGACGGCGCGCAGAATTTCGGCGCCGCTCGGTTTTGCCTACCGCTCGCGCAGCTTTCGCGCCCCGATGTGATCTCGTGGGTGCGATGGTGCCTGACCGGCGCGACCGTGAGACGGATCATCTGCTTCCCGTATCTTCCCGCTGACGTGGTCGTTGCGCTCGCTGCCAAAGAACTATTCGGGGTACCGCTGTGCACCTACATCATGGACGACAAGAACGTCTGCGCGGACGGAATCTCCGACGAGCTGATGGAAGAGCTATTTTCGAAATCGGACCTGCGGCTGGTGATTTCGCCCGAGATGCGCGACGCATACGCCCGCAAGTACGGGATGAGTTTCTGGCTCATGCCGCCACTAGTCCCCGATGAACTGATCCAGCGCACTCCGCGTCAACCGACCGAAGGGGTCGCCCCGCGGCGCGGCATTTTGATCGGGAACATGTGGGGAACGCGATGGCTTGATATGCTGCGCGACGCGTTCCGCGGGACCGACTATTCAGTGGATTGGTACTGCAACAACCCGGATTCCAGGGAGTTGGAGCGCGCGAGCATCACGAGTGGGGACGTCCGCGCGATGGGAACGGTTCCCGATGCGAGCCTGCCCGGTATCCTGAACAGTTATCGATTCGCGGTGGTACCGTCCGATCCGCTCGACGGTAAAAGCCTTCCCGCTGTGTGCGCGATCGCGGAACTCAGCCTCCCTAGCCGCATTCCGACGATGGTGGCGGAGGCGCATCTGCCGGTGCTGGTGCTTGGAAGTCCGAAAACCGCCGCCGCCCGCTTCGTCGAGCGCTTCAACCTGGGGGCTGTGGTTCCCTACGATGCGGGTGCCGCGAAATCGGCGCTAGACAGAATCCTCACTCCGGAAAATGAAATGCAGATCCGCAAGCGCGCAGCATCGCTGGCAAATTCCTTTTCCGCCAAAGACGCCGCCGATTGGATTTGGCGCTCGCTTGAAGGCGGCCGCCCGAGCGACCTCAGATTTGAGGAACTCATGCCGTCCGAGGTCGAGTTGTCGTAGTATCACCGCGATGGACGAGCGCTTGGACAAAATCGAGCAGCGCCAGCAGGAGATGGTCTCGCTGGTCAACGAGCTCGAGCCGATCCTCAATTCACTGGTGATGAACGACACCGCGATCATCGAAGCGCTTGGTCACATGCTGACCAATCTTCAGCAGATGCAGGCGCGTAGCGAACAGAATCAGACTCGGATGGCCGAGGAACTCGAAGCGGTGGGCAGGCAGCTCCTGGCGCTCAATGAAACCGCATCTTCTTCGAAAGAACCGATCGTCATTGGCGCCGATCAGTTCGCGCTCGAGAATCCTGAAATCGGTCTGCTCGAGTATCTCGGCTCGTTTCTTGGCGATCGCGTCGCACTCGATGTCGGCGCACATGTGGGTCGCGTCTCCGAGCGGCTGCTCAAAGCCGGCTGCGAAGTGTACGCGTTCGAACCGTATCTACCGAGTTTCGAGAAGCTGTGCCACAACATCGACGGCGCGCCGAAGTTTCATCCGTTTCCGATCGCGATCGCTTCACATGACGCGACCATGAACCTTCACCTCGCGTCGGCGCCGCCCGGAATTAACACCGACCCAACTCTTTACAACAGTCTCGGTGAGCATCCGATGGAGGATCTGCAATTCATCGAGACGGTCCCGGTAAAGGTGCGCAGCCTCGCGAGCTTGCGTGGAAGTAGGGAGATCCCCAATACCGCGGGGCTGCTGAAGATCGATGCCGAAGGTTTCGATATCGAAGTTATCCGCGGCATGGGCGAGCCCAACTACGCCGTCGTGATGACGGAGTTCTGGGATCCCGCGCATCGCTTCGGACAGTCAGGAAAAGGCCGGCTCGAAGACCTCGTAACCGAGATGCGCGGTCGCGGTTATCCATGGCACATCGTGATTTATCATCTCGACGAAGACGCGACGATTTCCTACTACTGCAATCGCACCGACACAGTTTCCGGCTCTTGGGGCAATATCATCTTTTGCCGCGAGCACGCGACATTTTCGAAGGCCGCGCGCTGGTGCGAATCGGTCCTCACTCCAACCCTGCATCGGTAGGTCTTTCGCGAGAGTATCTCTCGCTTGTCGCGATCACCGTTCACGCATGGCGCATGATTCGCGACTAACCAGATTAGACACTAGCTGGCATCAGGGCGTAGGACTCGGACTCGGTTCGAGTTTCGCGCCCGAGGGCACGGCGGGGGCTGGTGACGAGCTGTTGCTTCCGCCGGCTGAAAACGACTGTTCATAGTCAGCGCCCGCCGTCGGACTTCCTTGGCCCGAGCAGCCGACGAGTAGCAGTACGCAGGAAAGGCACCCGGCGATCGTCAATAGTCTTTTCATTGGTCACACCCCATGCAGGCCACGGTTATCGCAACTTCAATCCACTGGTCAAACGGACGCCGCAAAGGACTAATCCGCGATCGGGGGAAGAGCGCCCAAAGTGCAGCCTATGAAAATAGTCCACGATTCATCTGGGCAATTTGGCACGCTGCGGACACTGATCGCGGAAAATGGGCAATTCGAGCCGCGCATGAACATCGCGCGGGGCTTTTGAAAGAAGCCGATCTCACTTGTATACTCGCCACTCGCTTCGCTGGATGGCGTTGTAGCTGACGCGCGAATTGAGAGGACATAATCTTTATGGCCAAGGAAAACTGGCGCATCGAGGGCGACTACTTCGAGTCCTGCAACTGCGAGGTACTCTGTCCGTGCCTCCTGTCGAACGCATCGGCACGTCCAACCGAGGGACATTGCGACGTGGTCCTGGGCTTTCATATCAAGCGCGGCAACTACGGAAAGGTGGACATCTCAGGCCTCCACGCTGTGCAGGCTCTAACCACGCCGGGACCGATGGCGAAAGGCGGCGGCACGCTCGCGGTTTACGTGGACAATAGCGGCAGCAATGATCAGCGCGCCGCACTCGAGGCGATCTTTACCGGCGCAGCGGGCGGCCCGCCGGCGCTGTTCGGGCCGATGATCACCAAGCTACTGCCGACCAAATCGGCGCCGATTTCCTTCAGCACCGACGGAAAGGTTTGGAAGGTATCGATTCCGAACATCACCGAGGTGACTGTCGAAGGCATCGCGGGCGTGGGCGATACGGTTTTCCTCGACAACGTCAGTCATCCATACAGCCGGAGGCTGGCCGCGGCAAAGGCCAGGTCGAGCAGTTTCAAGGATCACACATTTTCGTTCGAGAATTCTGGCCGCAACGGACATTTCTCGCCGATCAATTGGTCCGTCTGAGTCTTCAGCAACCACCCGCAACTGACGCGCCGATGCCGGCCGAGCCGGTTGCGGCCCCGTTGCCCTTTCGCGATCGCGTCTTGGTGCTCGCCGAGATCGGCACACTGACGGTGCTTGGCTGGATCTACCTGGTGCGAATGCCGATGGCGTCCGCTGACCTCGGTGCTTTCGCTGCGCGGCTAACTGCGCCACTGCCCTCGCGATGGGTCGATCTCTGGCTCGTGTTCATGATGTGGGCGGTGATGATGGTTGCGATGATGATGCCGAGCGCGAGCCCGATGGTGCTGATGTACGCGCGCATCGCGCGGGGCCGCGGCACCGCCTGGTTATGGCACGCGTCGATGTTTGCGGCGGGATACATATTCGTTTGGAGCGTCTTCAGCATCTTCGCGACCATAGGGCAGGCATTGCTCGCGCGCACAGCGATGATCTCCAATTCAATGAGCGTGACACCGATCGCAGGCGGAGCGATTCTGATCGCAGCCGGCATCTATCAACTCACGGCGCTCAAGAATTCCTGCCTCGGACATTGTCAATCGCCATATAGCTTCTTTATGACCCGATGGCGCGATGGAGCTTCGGCCGCATTCAGGATGGGAGTCGATCACGGCATTTTCTGCGTCGGATGCTGCTGGTTGTTGATGGCGATGCTGTTCGTGGTCGGCGTCATGAACCTGACCTGGGTTGCGGCGATCAGCATTTTGGTGCTGCTGGAGAAGGCGACGCCCTACGGACGCGCGATCGCAAACACCGCGGGCGTCGCGCTGATCGCATCGGGCGCGATTGTCGCGTTCCTCCGATAGGCGTCTTTTCCGACGACGCCCCATCTCGCGATCTGCTCATCGGTGACTCTAAGCGCCGGGGTGGCGGCCTCGCTCCCAGTCGGCGATCTGGAAATTCTTCGGCGAAGAGAACTATATGTAGTCAGACTTTCCATATGACGAATCGACCTTTCAATTCTAAAGAACGATCGCGGAAAATTTCTTTGATGTTTCCCCGCAAATGAGACAGAAAATCGTCTTCGACAACGCCAACAAACTTTACGGCCTCGGACTCAATTGAGTAGGCACCTCGATTTTCATTAGGAGAATGAACATGGCAAATTTGCCCCTCCTCAAGGTTCCCATCGTGGACTACGGACCCGAGCAGGCTGCGATGGAACTTTATCGCGCCCAAGGCGAGGAACGCGCGATGCAGCTCGGTAACCGCGGGCCGATTCGATTCGATCGCAAGGGCAACCTTGATCGGGCGATTGTCGATGCGTACGTGCGCTGCGGCTTCTACATCTTTGAGGGGTTATTGCGCGAGGAGGAACTTAAAGACATCGAGCATGACGTTGCAGACATTCTCGCGCGCACACCGGTGACCAAAGGGGCGAAGCTCGATAGTCAGGGGCGTCCCGCTCTCGGCGTCGATTGCGAAGCGCTCAACATCAGTTGGGTCAAGCCGCTTTCGGATCCGATCGGAGGAACCATTTACGCTAATGGTCGGCATCCGGTGAAGATGGCTGAACCTACACCTCCTAAAGAGGCGCCCGAGTTTGTAGTGCAGCTCGTCCTTGGGTCGTTGCAATTTTCCGACGCTTGTCTGCGGCTATACGGCCATCCTCAGTTGCTAGCGGCTGCCGAAACCATCAACGGAGAAGACTTCACTCCATTCAACGAAGCGGTTTGGATCAAGCAGGCCGGCTTGGGAGGCTCGGTCGCATGGCATCAGGACGGTTGGACTCACTGGGACAGCCCCAACCTGGACGAAGGAACCCACGGCTTCAACTTCATGGCGCAACTCTATGGATGCAATGCCGCCAATGGGTTGTGGGTCGTTCCGGGTTCACATCGGACCGGCAAAGCCGACATTAAGGCGATGGTCGAGGCAGCAGGCTCGGAGCGCTTACCCGAGGCAGTTCCTCTCATCTGTGCGCCCGGCGACGTAGTGATCTGTAATCGACAAGCGATTCATGGTTCCTTCGCGAACACTAGCGAGGATGTTCGGGTCACTATCAACTTCGGTTTTCATCGTCGCAAGTCGGTGCTGGGAGTAGTCAGCGGGGGTGTTCACAATCCGGTCGCGGTTTATGACGAGCAACGAATTCGCGAGCGCTCGCGTGTGATCATGTACGCGATCGATGCTCGCCAGCAGCGGTTTCCGGATGAGAAACCATATCGCTATAAGCCCTTCGCCGGTCAGGAGGACCAGTATCGGTGGGCTGCAGGACACAAGCCGGACCTTAAGGATTACAATCTGCAGGACCTCGGCATTTAGATGTTTGTGCATTAGGAAGCGTCGGAGGAGATAGACATTTTTCAGGGTTTACATAGCTCTATGAAAATCTCCTTCGGCATCCACCTCGCACCGGGACTATTTCTCCGCCGCGAAGAACTAGCCAGAGTCGCCGACCTGGTGAAGATGGCCGAGGACTACGGCGCGGCAGCTATCGGTACTTACGACTCGGCTTTTATTGGCGATGATGCTTACGTCCGAACGGCGCTAATGGCGATCGCGTCGACGCGTGCGAGGATCGGCTTGCGGCCCACCAACCCACTCACTCGAGAGCCACAGGTGATGGCGTCTTTTCTTGCTACCATCGACGCCCTTACCGGCGGCAGGGCCTTCATGGATATAGCCAGCGGCGACAGCGCGGTGCTCAACATCGGCTACAAGATCGCCACCCGCGCCCGCATCGAGGATTACGTTAACTGTGTGCGTTCGCTGCTAGCTACCGGCGAAGCGACCTATCAAAAAAGGCCGCAACGAATACGCTGGAAGTCCAGAGCAGTTCGCGATCGCATTCCGATTTCCATATGCGCTGAAGGACCAAAGATGCTGCACTTGGGCGGTAGAATCGGTGATGGTGTGATAGCAGGTACTGGGCTGTTGCCTGAGGTGATTGCGGACACTATCGCGAAAATTCATGCCGCCGCGCGGGAGGCGTATCGGGCGCCGTCCGAGGTTGATATCTGGTTCACGACCCGAACTTCTTTGCACGAGGATAATGAAAAGGCGATCGATAACGTCAAAGCTTCAGTGTCTTCAATTCTGAATCATTCGATGCGCTACAGCCTTGAAGGGAAGCTGGTTCCCGACGACCTCAAGCAGAAGCTCCGCGATTATGTGGATGGTTACGTGCTGTATGAACACGTGGTATCCGAGGGCAGTAATCCGCGACGAATGGATGAGCTCGGATTGACGAACTACGCGCTCAGTCGCTTCGCGCTAGCCGGCAATCCTGAGGCCTGGATCGCGAGAATCGAAGAGATCGCGGCGGCGGGCGCCACTAAACTTTGGCTCAATGCGGAAGGTGGAAGTCTCGACCGGCAGTTTCACTACATGCGATTGCTCGGCGAAAAAATCATGTCGCGATTCATCTAGCAGTCGGACGCTGCGCCACCAGATAAATTGGCGCACCATTGGGAGCAGCCGCCCCGCGATTTCAATTTACGTTCTGTTTTGAGACGAAACCGGTTTGTCCCTTCAAGGGCCCGTCACTGATTTGGACCTGGGTGGCATTGTCATCGGTAGAAATTACGTTAACTGGAGTTTGATCATCGATCTGTTTCGCTGAAATGTCTTTTTGTACGCTGCCCACCATGCCCGTTACCCCGCCCTGTTGAGCGCGATGTGACACATCCACTAGCGTTTGCTCATCGGGATAGAGTGGAATGGAAGTCTGGCCTGCGGTTACAACAAGTTTGTGCGAAAGAGCCGGCGTGCCGGGACTGTTATTGCAACCGATCAAGTTGGCCCCGATACTTACCGCGACCATCAGAACAAACGGCTTAAATATTTTCACTATTCATCACTCTTTGGTTTTGAGATGCATCAGTGTTGTGCGAAAAAGGCGCTGAACCACCAAGATGATCCCGGCAATAGGTCTTCTTCGATCTCGCGGCCCGGCAGAAGGTTTACAGACGACCGCTTAAGAGCATCACTATCAGTATAATGAGCACGATTCCGCCGATACTGATGCCACCGCGCGGCCCGTATGCATAGTAACCGCCGCCACCGCCGAATAGCAAAAGCAAGATCAGAATTAATAACAGCATGAGAACCTCCTGCGGAGTCTTTCGAACCTGCGCCTTCTAAGGTCGATGCTGTAGCACTCGCTTCCACCAATCACAATCTGATTTTCGGTTCGCGGCGCGCGAGGATACCGGATTCGGTCCGGAATCTGACTTCGCATTCGCATCTACGGTTCTAAAAGTTATTCCTGTATCATGGGATTCGTATATGAGATAACCTGCGACCGATTGCTCAACCCGCTTGTGTTGCCAGCCCGATTCAATGGAGTTCGTCGGTCTCAATCCTTGGGCGATGGAGCCACGGCAGGAGTCGGATGTTCAAAATTTTAGTCACCGACGCGGCCTACAAGCATGCGATTGCCTTGGTCCGCTACGCCAAGCGCGACATCCGTGACCTTTATGTTATCGGCCATTCGACTCGTTTGGGTCGCTTCGCGAAATGGCATTCCTGCTTCGATTCGGTGGTCTCGCGAATACCTCTCGAACAGGCACTCGAGACCTTGGAATATGACATGGTGATTCCGGTTGGAGCGCAGTCAGTCTTGACCGTTGCGGCACGCCGGCCGGCTATGGCGGTATTGCCAGGTCTTGACCAGCTGGCCGTCTGCTTCGACAAACGCCGCACAATCGAGTTGGCCCGGCGGGAATCAGTGCCTGCTCCGCGAACCTGGTATGTCGATCAGATCGACCAGCTCCGCGATATTACCGTGCCGTTTCCATGCGTCGTGAAACCCGCCAGAGAAGGTACGAGCTATAAGGCTGTTACTTATTGCGATCGCGCAAGCGAAGTATCGGGCGCCGTTGCCCATCAGCTAGCCCGGCTCAAAGGTGAAGCGGGTGTTCTCGTCCAGGAAGCCATTGGCGGAACGGGATGCGGCTTTTTTGCTTTGATGAACCATGGAAAACCGCTCCGCATCTTCATGCATCAGCGAATCCGGGAATCACCGCCCAGCGGTGGCCGCAGCACTGCGGCGCGCGCGTTTTATTCCGATCGATTGAAGGAGTTGGGCCTGAAGCTGCTGTCGTCGCTGGAATGGACCGGCGTGGCCATGGTGGAGTTTAAACAGAGGGGTCCCGACGATTTCGTCCTTATGGAGATTAACGGGAAGTTTTGGGGATCGCTGGAATTGGCCCTATCCGCCGGAGTCAACTTTGGCGCTGACCTAGTCCGTCTCTTTCGGGGAGAGGATCTCTCATACACCGAAGACTACGATCGCAGCCATGAGTTCTACTGGCCCCTCGACGGCGACCTCGTGACGCTCTGGAAGACTCGCGCATTTGGCAACCTCTTCGACTACTGGCGACCCAATGCGCATACCAATGTTCTTCAGAATTGGAGGGCTGATGCCTTGAAATCCCTGCAGCTCGCGAAAGAGGTAGTCGTCGGGTGAGTCCTTACAAGCGTTTTCTTCGCGGCGTCATCCATTGTCATTCCAAGTACTCATATGACTCGATGACCGACATCTCTTCCTATCTCAAGGCCGCGAAGAAAAGTGAGCTGGATTTTGTAATTTTGACCGACCACGACAATGTCGAGGGCGCACGAAGGTTGCGGGCTGAGGCGGCGCGAACGATGCCCGCGCTGGAAGTACCCTTGGCGGCCGAGTATTTGACAGATCAGGGCGACGTCATCGCCGCCTTCCTCACCGAGGAGGTGCGGTCGCGGTCCTTTCCGCAGTTCGTAGAAGAGGCGAGAAGACGCGAGGCGTTGCTTTTTCTTCCGCATCCTTACGTGGGGCATAAAGCTCCGGAAGAAATTGGCCCGCAATGCGACCTCATTGAAGTTTTCAATTGCCGTACTAGCGAATCCAAAAACGCGCGCGCTGCGGACTTGGCGAAGCGTCTGGATAAGAGAGCTTTTGCAGGTTCTGACGCTCATTTCGCCTGGAGCATCTCGAGCGCTGTCGTGGAGGTCGAAAATCTGGGGTCATTACGTACGTCAATGCTGAATGGAGAAATCAAGTGGGCGAGTCCACGCCAGACACACCGTTCAGAATACGGAGCCTCGCAATTAATCAAGGCGTGGAAGAGACGTGACGCTCGACTTGCCGCGCGACTCATGCGGAGTGGATTTGCGAGAATTCTTCGTCGCAAGCCTTCAGAGGTAAATTCTCGGACAATCTAGAATCGGATCTATACGTGGACAATGAACTCTTAATAGCCGCGGGAACCGTGGATATTACCCCGCGGCGTCCTATCATGCTGGGCGGTTACGCCGGGCGCACGACACCTTTCCAGGGCGTGGCTACCCAGCTCGAGGCAAATGTCCTGTCGATAACGAGTGCGTCTTCCCGCCTCCTGATTGTTAGCACCGATCTGCTCTATCCAGGTTCGATCCTCAGGGCCGAACTGCTGCGCGAGCTAGGCTCGACTTACCGGGACGAGAATCTCTTTCTGTGCGCATCGCACACACATTATGCACCTATGACGGCGCCTTCGATGCCACGACTTGGCATCGTCGATGAAGACTATGTGCGCTGGGTCTCGCAGGAAATTTCTAGTTCGATAAAATCTCTTAGTACCAGGCGAAGTGCGTTCAGTTGCGCTTACTCAGAGGGTGCGGTTGACCATTCCATAAATCGCCGCCTTGCATGTCTCCGACTTACTAAGTCCGGGCTATCGCGATCGATAGGCTTCGGACCTAATCCCGCCGGAGAGCGGGATGAAAGCGTTCGTATCATCAAGTTTCTTCAACCCAGCGGCAGCCCGATCGCTTTGATTTGGAACTACGCTTGCCATCCTTGCGATTGCTGCGATCGTCTTCAGGTATCCGCAGCCTTCCCCGGGATCGTTCGAAGCCGCTTGCGTAAAGAGTTCGGTGATATTCCGATCCTGTTTTTTCAGGGCTTCTCGGGCAATGTTCGACCGCCATTCTCCGGAACCTCCTTTGGAGTAAAGCCGGTAATCAAAAGGATAATAATGGGGCCGCAATTCAAGGAGCCCACGAGGTACGAGTCTGAGAGCTGGTCGAACAGTTTGGCTGAGTCTGTTTCATCACTAAGCCAGTTACCCTCGCGGCCACTCGATATTCATTCACCGGTAGCGAGGCGGGTTAACATTCCGGAAGACGAATACACAAAGGGCGGCGACGGCGACAAGTCTCTATGCTGGCACTTGATTGATTGCGGCGGATTTAAAATTGCGGGAATAAACGCAGAGCCGGTGGTTCAATACAGACGCCTCATTCAGGGCTATTGCGGGGACGTTCCGCTGCTCACGGTCGGCTGTATTGATCAAACGCACTGCTATCTACCGATCGACGATATGATTCCGGAGGGGGGATACGAGGTCGATGGCTTTCGCCCGCTGTTCAATTTCGGCGGACGCTTTTTGGACCACATTCAGGAGTCTATAGTTCGAAAAGTGGAGGATTCGTTCGCGTCGTCTTTTGATCGTTGACAATCGGCCCTTCTGCGAAGTCTTTCGAACCCGCGCCTCTAATGTCGATGCTGTCGCACTCGCTTCACCAATCACAATCTGGTTTTCGGTTCGCGGCGCGCGCGAGGATGCCGGATTCGGTCGGGGATCTGACTTCGCATTCGTGATCTATCGGTGCTAAGAGTCATTCCTGTAGTTCTCGTCTCGATTCCTTCATCTAATTTGTTCATCGGAGGTCTTTCACATGCGACGTAAATTTCTGGTCGGCATTTTGTCGATTGGCATCTTGGCTGCTGCATCGGTATGGGCGGAGGCTGGAGGGAAAGGTTTCAGCAACAACGACCTCAAAGGCACTTATGCCGAAACCTTCAGCGGCTTCATCGGCACCGCCAGCAATCCATTTCCTACCAGTAGTGCGATTGCGCAGTCGGGAACCGGAACCGAGACCGCCGACGGGAAAGGAAACTTTACCGCCAGTCTGGTCTTCAGCATCGGTGGCTCGACCTGCAGCGGTACGGTGGCCGGCACTTATCACGTCAATGCCGATGGGAGCGGAACCTCGACCGGAACCTTCACGCCCAATGCCGTGGCGCCGAGTGGAATTCCAGCCAGCAATTACCTCTGCCCTTCGCAGATGACCGGTGTTCAGGATGAGGCCTTTACCATCGTCACGCTGCAGCGGGTTAGCTTCATTGCTACGGATGCTGATTCGGTCGTCAGCGGGACCGCGCTGCGTCAAGGTCTCGTGAACGGTGATGACTAGAACGGCGCATCCGCGCGAGAGAGATTAGAACTTGCCATTTAGGCCACTTGGTTTATCTTGTTTCGGCTGAGATAGACGCGGCGGTGAATACGCCAACGGAGGCTCTTTGGGCGGCGCAACAGTTCGGCCTCGAGGGATTTGCTTGAGCAACTAGTTGGCAGAAGTTGCAAATGAAAGAAGCTCGCAAGAGTGAGCGGCGGCTGGTCGCGATCCCGAGCGCCGACGTTCATGGCTATAGCAGCCGAATGGCCGCCGACGAGGAGGCCACCGTCAGCGATGTCAAGCGCTGCCGCCAGATAGATATCGCCCGTTATTGAGCGGAAAGCGAAAGGCGGGCCCTCGTCGGCACAAGGGCCCACCTCCGGTAGTCAGGAAAGTCGTCGCCGGTTTAGTTGTTAAAAGTTGCCGTAGCAGCGATGTCTGCCGACACACCCCCGACGATACCGAGACCTGGGGAACCAACTGTCGCATCTTCCGCGGTCAGTACCTGACGCGCCCGCGCCAGATTGTCGCTGGTGCTCGCCGTTCCATGACCTTTCAGCAAGTACATCACCTGCGATCCGACGGATTGTTGAAGGCCCGTAACAGTCCCCACGATCGTTGCCTTGCCATTGGCCGCAGCGATGGCGTCTCCAAGGCGACCGAAAGCCGCATCCGGCACGTCGTCCGGCAGGTTTATGCCGATACATTTTGCCATTCCGTCCGTGGCACATTGCGCGGCGCTATCGATGTATACGAACCAAACGGTGTACACGTCGCCTGGGGTCAGATCAGTTGCCCGGATTTCGGCCGTCACCCCTGTCTTAGTCGTGCAGAGGTACGCAGTTCCTGCGACTGTCTCCATAGCCGGCGCCAGTGCTACCTTGCGACAGGCCGCTTCCGCATTGGTAAACGAGCCCAGCACTGTCGCGCTTAAGATCAGCATAGAAATGCCGATGACCAACCGTGATGCGATCTTCCAATTCTTCATAAATCCTCCTCCCGATGTTTCGATTGCGGAGTACCTGAATGATTCCTCCACGCTTACTACTGATGGCGTGAAGAATTGGGACACATAATGTGAAGCCGCGTTGGACAACTCTGATACTCATCTCGGAACACGGGGCTTAACCGAGCGCTTAGGCTTCAGCGTGTCGGGATGACGGCGGAGTTGGGCTCCGCCGTCAAAGACCTTCGAGATGGGCGGTTACGGACCGACCGCCAGACCGCTGGGAAAACCAAGCTCCGTATCGTCGCCACCGGATGCGGGCGCTGAAATCACCGCAGATGGCGCGACATTTCCGGTACTGCCCGCTGGATAGATTGTGATCGATCCGGCGCCCTTTTGTCCGGTGGCAGAGCCGGTGCTGTTCGCTACGTATATGGCCCCGCCGGCGTCCACCGCGATCCCGTAGGGTTGCAGCAGTAGAGTGTTGGTTCCTACGATGGTGGCCTTGGGCCGGACATTACCGGTGCTGCCGGCAGCAAACACCAGCACCTCATTAGTTAGAGAGTCGGCAACGTATATGTCACCGTTAACCGGATCCAGGGCCATACTCTTCGCGTCAGGAGTTAAAAGCCCGGTAAGCTTGCCAGCGATAATGTGCGTTGGGGTCGCCAGTCCATTGCTGCCGGGAGCATACTCGACAATAGCCGGTTGGTCATTAGCACCAACGCCCTGATCGTTATTGTCGAGTACAAATATGTTTCCGGTCGGGTCCAGGGCTATGCCGGTCGCGCTTCGCACGTGGATGCCGAAAATAGACGCCATGGGTGCAACGTTTCCGTTGCTGCCCGCTGCATAGATATTGACCGCGCCGTAATAATTCGAGCCGGCATATGCGGCTACATCGGCAACGTAGATGTTGCCCGAGGAGTCTAGCGCTATACCGGCAGGATCTACCAAATTAGTGTTGGAGCCTGAAATAAATTGGCTCGGCGGGGCGTTTCCATTACTGCCCGGCGGGTAGACGGAAATGGATCCGCCGTCGGCATATCCGTCGATGTTGTTGGTTACGTACAGGTAGCCGCTTGAATCGATGGCAACTCCTGATGGAACCGCGAGCATTGGGTTCGTGCCGTTGATGGCTGTGGAGGGCGCGATATTGTCGTTTCCATCAGTCGGATAGCTAGTGACGCTATTGTTGGAGGCATTAGTAACGAAAATCGATGATCCCACTATCTGAGTGGGGACTGCACTGGGGGTTGCGCTTGGAGTTGCGGTCGCGGTGGGAGTCGGAGTTGCTGTGGCCGGAGGAGAATCTCCTATCGCCTCGCCGCTCAAACCAATATCCACATTGACTTGCCCCCTGCTCGCATTGCTGGTGATGTAGAAACCATCGGTGAAAAGTCCTGCGGCAGGCGGCGCGAAAAGCACCGTCACTTCGAGCGAGGCTTTCGGCGCAAGAACCGCCTGTCCCGCCCCCTGGGTGATGGTAAAAACCGATGTGCTGTTGCCTCTGACCGTTACCGCTAGCGGCGCGGAGCCGGAATTGCGAACCCTAAAACTCTTCGATTCAGTGGCGGCGGTCCTGCCGAAATTTATTTCTCTGAACTGGAGACTGTGGGGTTGAACGACACTGACTGGAAGAATTGTCATTACGCCGAAGGTCGGAACTTTAGCAGCGGCAGTTTCCGCCGATGCACAGATGATGAGGCCCATTATCAAACTCGCAAATACGACGGAGTAGCCGGTGATTTTGCAAAATCGCCAAATACAATTCATAAATTTCCTCTCTCTGAGACCGGAGTCGCGGGCATTATGCGAATCTGCATTTGCGCGCCGCTGTTACTACTCAGGGCGTGAAGAATTGGGACACATAATGTGAAAGCCGCATTAGAGGGCGCTGATATTCATCTCGGACTTGAAACACGGTGCCTCGAGTACCGGCGTTTCAGGCTAGGTAGTCATTACTTGAACCCAGGTTCAACTGAGCGCTTAGGCTTCGGCGTATAGGAGAAATAATCGCCGGTCTCGATGGTTTCGCGCAGGATGCGACCTAGAATCGGATCGCGTTCCTTGATTCGCTCGATAGCCGCATCGATTGCGCG
>Ga0209420_1000524_pt1 | contig 19925 bp, 11 predicted proteins | sample BlaSpr_A8_OM1_O1_FD_187972 | JGI IMG/M metagenome (GOLD analysis project Ga0209420, IMG submission 187972) | Forest soil microbial communities from Thunder Bay, Ontario, Canada - Black Spruce, Ontario site 2_A8_OM1_O1 (SPAdes) (version 2) | ecosystem: Environmental > Terrestrial > Soil > Boreal... | reverse complement strand
CGCGGCAGTATTTTCGCGGGAACAGCGCCGCGGAGCGCGATCTTTATGCGCGCGTCTCGCAGTTGTGGGAGACCGTCGAATGGGATTGGTATCGCGGGCCGGAGAGTGGAGGTTTTCTCTACTGGCATTGGTCGGCGGAGTGGGGATGGCAGATTCAACATCGGCTCACCGGCTTCAACGAAGTCATGATTACTTATTTGTTGGCCATGTCATCGCCGACGCACGGCGTTCCCGCGGATCTGTATTACTCCGGATGGGCGAGTCAGTCGGAGCACGCGCTGCACTATCGGGCGGGATGGTCCGGCAGTGGGGATGGAGATCACTACGCCAACGGCCACACCTATTACGGAATCAAGCTGGATGTAGGCGTGGGAACGGGAGGGCCGTTGTTTTTCACGCATTACTCGTACTTCGGATTCGATCCGCACAGTTTGCACGACCGCTTTACTTCTTCTTATTTTGAGAACAACCGCAAGCTGGCGCTCATTAACCGAGCCTATTGCATCGACAATCCCAAACACTTCTCTGGATACGGGCCGAATGCCTGGGGTTTGACCGCGAGCGATGGCCCGAAGGGTTACCTGCCGCATGCACCGGACAACAACAATGACGATGGGACGCTGACGCCCACCGGCGCGCTTGCCTCTTTTCCGTATACTCCGGAGGCATCCATGGCCGCGCTGAAGCACTACTATCGCGATCTGGGAGCGCAGCTATGGGATATCGACGGTCCGCGGGACGCTTACAATCCAGAGCACAACTGGGTTTCACCAATTTACATGGGGCTCAACCAGGCGCCCATCGTCGTGATGGTGGAGAATTACCGAACTGGCCTGCTGTGGAAAACCTTCATGGCGAATCCGGAGATCGGCGGGATGCTGCATAAACTGGATGCGATTACGGGGAAATAGCGCCGAGACCTCTTATGCTTTTCTCGATTGAGGTTCGGGTCAATTTCTTTGTGCACTGAAGAAAGCGACCGGGAACTCCTGAAATAGATCCTTGACCATGAAATGCTGTGCGCCAGCTTCGTTTCTTGATGTCAACTCGGAGCGCGTGAGAATGTTGTTCCATTCTGCGGGCGCATGGGCAGGCAAGATGAGCCGGGTATCTCCCCAGTCGAACTTCCCTTCGCCTTTCGCCGCCGCTTGCTCTGGAACCCCTTGCTCCGGAACCCCTTGCCCCGGAACCCGCGCCGGAACCTGCGAAAGCCATCGGGGAATCGCCGCCAGCACGTAGGAATTTTCGCGTCTGCGAACAAATGCAGCAACGTTGCGAGCATTTGCTCCAGCCGATTGGAGTGGGACAAATTCTCCTTCGCGGAACAGATCCGCGTGATCGCGGCGAAAACGGATGGCTTTCCAGATCAGATAGAGCTTGACGCATCCATCGCGCCAGTTTTCGCTAAGATGATGCAAGGCCTGGACGGAATCGGCATGGGCAATGCTCTCGAGCGCGGCCGCTCGTTTGTCGAAGTCGATGGGGCCGCGGTTGTCGGGATCGACCAGCCGCAAGTCCCATAGTTCCGAGCCTTGGTAGAAATCCGGGACGCCCGGTGAGGCGATCTTCAGCAGCGTTTGAGAAAGACCGTTGACCATGCCGAAGTATGCGACCTTGGTCTGAAACTGACGAAAATCTTCCAGGAACTCCCGATTGTCTTGCTCAGAAAGAATTCTATCGACGAATTTCAGAAGAGCATCTTCATGCGGTTGATTCGGCCGCGTCCAGCGCGTGTGGACCATGGCTTCGCGCGTCGCCTTAATGATGTGATCCTGCACTCTTTTGCGCAGGGTGGCGCCATCCTCCTGATCGAGTGGCCATACGCCCAGCAGCGTCTGATACAGAAAATATTCTTCATTGCGATCGGGCACGGCCTCACTCTTGACGATTTCCTTGTGGTGGGCGTTTTGCCTCGACCACAGATCCAGGTGATCCTTCCACTCGGACGGCATTTCGGAAACCGTGTTGAGCCGGGCGCGGACATCTTCGCTCCGCTTGGTGTCGTGAGTCGAACTGGCATCGAGGCTGCCGGGCCAGCTTTTTTGCCGGTCTTCGAGAAAGGCATAGAATTCCTCAATCGAAGTTGCGTGCGATGGGCACGGGTCTCCGCCGACCTCATTCAACGACAGCAGAGGATGGTAGACGTAGAGCGAAGTGTCCTCCAATCCCTTGGCTACGATGGGACCGGTGAATTGCTGCCACCGGGTGACGAAAGCCAGGCGGGCTTCGCGCTGATCGACCAGCACGTGCGGAAGGTTCAGGATTAGCAACACCTCGCGAACGAAATCAAAATAAGCGGAGCTGATATGTTTCGCCCGGGCGCGCGCCGCCGTGAGGGCGTCTTCAATAAATCTTGCGCACTGAGCCGGTATCTCCATATTCCGGATATAAGTTCGGTAAATCGAGAGGCAGGCGGTGACTTCGATCAGAGCTTCGATTAACTGTCCGCGGTTCAACTCCCGCGCGTAACGATCCTGAGCAGCAAGTTCGGCCAATTGTCGCCCCAGAGTTCGCATCTCGACTCCGAGCAGGGTATTCATGACCAGCTTTTTCTTCTGGTACACGACATCCGTGAAGTTCTGCCGGCGACCGATGAAAGTGGAATAGATTTCCTCCATCCGGCGCGCGCCCTCCGGCTCCACGAACAGACCATTGGCTTCATTCAGATAGTCATAGCCGGTGGTTCCGCTCACGGGCCAGTCGCTGGGCAGACATTCCTGACGGGAAAGAATTTTTTCCACCAGCAGATACGACGAGGCTTCCTTGCGGACCTCCTCGGAAGCGAGCCGCTCTTGCAGCCGGTTCAGATACGCCAGAGGGTCGCGAAGCCCGTCAATGTGATCGATGCGCAATCCCGCGAGCTGGTTCCTTGAGACCAAGCGCAGAATATAGCCGTGCGTGGCTTCGAAAACGACCGGATCCTCGACGCGGACGCCGACCAGATCCGTAATCGTAAAAAAGCGGCGATAATTGATGCTCTCATTCAGGTTCTGCCAGAACGCGAGCTTATAATTTTGTTCCGCAAGCAGCCGCTGGAGGAAGGCAACACTGCCGGCATCGCCTTCTTTGCCATTGATTTCGGCCACATTTTCCCCGACAAACGTGGCCACCTCCGGGCTGCTACTCATCAGGGAGCGGAGGCGATCGCGCGCCGATTCAAATCGCAAACGCCGATCGGCGGAGGTTTCCGCCGACCGTCGATCCGCGCCCGGAAGCTCCGATAGCGACGCGATAATCCCGGAGTATTCGTGGAATGCGGGAGCATCTTCCCCCAAAAGCTGTTTCAGTCGATCGTAACGATGATTGAGAATCGCGTGATAGGAACGCGTGGTGAGGGGAAATAAAGAATCGAAATATTGAAAAAAGAAACGACTCTCCTGGAATATAAGTTTAATCTCGCCAGAGTCGAGCGCCTCGCCGAACGGACGTCCCAGGACGGGAAGGAGGATTCTACCGTCAAGGCTGCGGGAGTGAGGATGCCATTCGATATCGAAGAACGCGGCGAAGGCGGACTGCGCACCGTTTTCCAGCACATCCATCCACCAAGGATTCTCCGGGCTGGCCGCCATGTGATTGGGCACGACGTCGAGCAGCAAACCCATTCCGCGATTTTGCAGTTCGGTTTGCAGGGTCGCAAAGTCTTCTTCACTGCCCAGCTCTGGGTTGATGCGCGTGGGATCGGTGACATCGTATCCGTGATCGCTTCCCTTACGGCTGGCCAGAACTGGCGACAGGTACAGATCCGAAATTCCCAGTTCGTGAAGGTAATCGAGAATCCTCGACGCGTCCGCGAAACGGAAGTTCTGGTTGAGTTGCACCCGATACGTCGCCGATGGCAAGCGTTTAGGCGGCATTTTCCAGGCTGCCCTCGGGCAACAGAATGTGGAGTTGCGAAGCCAGGCGGTTCAAATCCTCGTGGCGTCGCACCGCCACCGGGTCTGCGCCTGGAGAGTGCCACCCGTTTTGCTGGAAGGCGGTGACCAGCGGTCGATAGCAGACATTCTGTGCTTCCCAAAGTACCACAGGAAATGGAAACACCGGGATCAGATCGAGCAGCTTGATCAACCTCTCGGCCGCAGTGAGATCGGAAGGATTCGCGGCAAAGTCGGCGGCATCTTTTTCCAGGCGCTTGCGGACTTTAAATTCGAGAGTCGTCGAGTCCAACTCGATCTTGCTGGCAGCCGCTTCTCGCAGCAGGCCCTGAATGCTGTCGGGATCAAGATCTGGACGCTCGAGATGGTGCTCCAGTTGGCTGTTCAGAGCGAACTGGGCAGCCGACTTCAGGGCGTTCGGCACGGGTATGTCCAGCCCATTCAGGAAACGAATGAGAGGAGCCTGGCCCTCGAATACGGTGCGGTAGACAGCCGCCGCCGAATTCAGGCTCTCGTTCAGAATCAGATTCGTGATCTTCCGTTGTTCGTCGCGGAAAAGCTGACGTAGGGAAAATGTCTTGTTGCCGTAGACCTGATCAAGCAACCGGATCACTTCGGCGGTATCGGCTTGGGCGAAGGCTGCGACCAGTTTCTTTTGATCTTCTTCGGATCCGTTGTCCGCGGTGCGGATGCCCGCAGTCACGTTGTGGTCGCCGAGATGGAGAACCGTGAAGTCCAATGCAGCCGATTCCTCGGTAATGGCGGAACGAAATCGCGCGCACCCGGTGGCCAGGCGTATCTTCCCCTCCGCTTCCACGAAATACCGTTCCCGTTCCACCTCATAGCAGTATATGCGCGTCTTTTCCGGGTAGCTCTCGAACAGAGAACTGATGGCGTAGTGGCCGCCGACACGTTCGATGTCGATGACCGCAGGCTTGACCCATTTTTCGTAGATCTTGGCGCCATCCCCGGGTTCGGGCAGATTGCTCTTTGCCATTGCCAGGTGTTGCAGAAATTCCGACTCGAGTTTTTCGCGGCAGCACTCTTCGGCGAGTTGCAGGGCGCGTCCCGCGTAGTGAATGACCTGGACCGTTTCCAGGCCGGAGAGTTCGTCGAAGAACCATCCGCAACTGGTGTACATGAGCATCGCGTGACGCTGCATCTCGAGAAGCTTGAGGGCAATCACCTGCTCCTGGGGTTGGAGCGGGCGGATAGCATGGTCGGCGAAGAATGCTTTGCGGGATTCGTCAGAGCGGTCGAGAATCAAGCGGATGTAGTCGTCGCGAGTGGCCCAGGGATCGCGGACAAATTCCTTCAGTCGCGACTCGAAGATGACCGCCAGCTTATCGCGTAACCCATCCAGCGCGGAGCGGAGCGGAGCACGCCACTGCTGGTTCCAGGCATGTCCGCCGGAATTGCAGCCACAATCGCTGCGCCAGCGTTCGACGCCGTGAACACAGCTCCACGAACTGTTGTTGACGATCTCCACGAAGTGTTTGGGAGGGTGTTTCTCCAGAAATTCACCGTAGTTGGTAAGCTTGGCTACGTTCTGTCTTTCGATCTCGTCCAAGGCATAGCTGAGCGCCATTTCGCCACGGTGGTGATGGTGGCCGTAGCTTTCTCCGTCGGTGGCGATGTGCACCAGTTGAGGTCCTTGGCGGGAATCGGAGAAGCCGCTCATCAGCCGGTCGGCAAATCGTTTGCCGTCGTTCAACAGTCCTTCGAAGGCAACGCCTTGCGAGATAGGGCCGTCGTAAAAGAAAAGATTGATGCGCTTTTTCGATGGAAGTTCGGCAAGGTAGGCTCGCGCCGGGTCAATGCGGGCTCCGCTCACGTCTTCGAACTTGGAGCTGTTCTTGGACCGGATCCGTTGGGCTTGGCGCGGCGCCAGAATCGTGAACTGAATCCCGTTTTCCGCAAGGACTTCGAGAGTTTCGGTATCCACGGCGGTTTCCGGCAGCCACATTCCTTCCGGCTTTCTTCCGAAACGGCTCTCAAAATCGCGCATTCCCCACTTGACCTGAGTCACTTTGTCCCGTCGGTTGGCGAGAGGAAGGATCATGTGATTGTAACCCTGCGCGATGGCGGAACCGTGTCCGGAAAACCGTTGGGCGCTCTGCTGGTCGGCGTCAAGAATCGCCTGGTAGACGGAGGGAGACTGTTCTTTCAACCACGACAGCAGGGTGGGTCCGAAGTTGAAACTGATCTCCGCGTAATTGTTGAGCAGTTTCGTGATGCGATTCTCGGAGTCAAGAATTCGCGAGGCCGCATTGGGAGCATAGCATTCGGCCGTGATGCGCTCATTCCAGTCGTGATAAGGATAGGCGGAATCCTGCAGCTCGACCGCTTCAAGATAAGGGTTTTCGCGCGGGGGCTGATAAAAATGCCCATGGATGCAAACGTATTTCACAGCGCCTCCGTGTTCGGTGGGATTCGTTCGACGACCAGGAAAGACTGCGGCGAGAGGCGCAGTTCACCCGCAGTCAGAAGCGTTATCTCCCGCGCGGGATTTGATTCTGGCCCATTCCAGGACGCATCGGCCGAGTCAATGACCATCTTCCATCGTCCTACCATGTCGGGAAGGTTCAGGCTGACCGGACACTCCGCAAAGTTCGACACCACCGCCAATTGTCGAGAACGCTCTTCCTCTTCGCGCATGACCAACAGCGCGCAGCTTCCCAGTTCGCGAACCGTCTGCGGGCCCGGTTTGCCCAATGCATACTCTTCGCGAATGCGGATCAGCTGCTGGTAGAAGCGCAAGAGCGTGCGGTGGGGCTCTTTTTCTTTCAGGGAATGATCGAGGTGGGAGCGCGAGAATGTTTGTTCGTCCTGGGGATCGGGCACGCTGTTTTCCCAGCCAAACACGGAGAACTCTTCGCGCCGTCCGCGACGCACGGCTTCGACCAGTTCGCGATCTCCATGGCTGGTGAAGTATTGAAAGGGGGCGGTCTCGCCATACTCTTCGCCCATGAACAACATAGGCACAAAAGGGGAAAGCAGGGTGATTCCGGCGGCCAGCTTGAGCGCTTCGAAACTCACCAGGCCGGTAAGGCGTTCGCCGGCAGCGCGGTTTCCTACCTGGTCATGATTCTGACTGCATACAACAAATTTTTCCGGCGAGATACCGCGGGGGGAGTTGCCGTGACGGCGCTGGCGGTAGTTGGAGTGTTGTCCGCTGTAATACCAGCCATCTTCGAGCGTCGTCACCAGGGGCGTCATGCCCTGGAAATCCGAGTAGTATCCGAGATTTTCCCGGGTCAGCAAAGTATGCAGAGAGTGATGAAAGTCATCGCTCCACTGGGCGTCGATACCGTACCCACCATGCTCGGGATCGCGCAGGATACGAGAATCATTCAAATCGCTTTCGGCGATCAAATGAAGTGGCCGGCCGAGTCGCTCGGACAGCTCCGCGACCGCAGACTTGAGCTCGGCGAGAAAGTGGCGGGCGCCGAAATCGTAGATTCCATGAATCGCATCCAGGCGCAGCGCGTCGAAGTGATAGTCCTCGAGCCAATATAATGCGTTTTCGATGAAGAATCTCCTTACTTGGTCGCTTCCTACGCCGTCAAAGTTGATGGCCTGGCCCCAAGGAGTTTGATAGCGGTCCGTAAAGTAGGGTCCGTAAGCATTAAGGTAGTTGCCTTCCGGCCCGAGATGGTTGTAAACCACGTCGAGCGCAACTGAGAGGCCGTGGTGGTGGGCCGCGTTTACCAGGCGCTGGAGCGACTCTGGCCCGCCGTAGGTGTTCTGGGGAGCGAAGAGATAGACGCCGTCATAGCCCCAATTGCGGGGCCCGGGAAACTGCGCGACGGGCATCAGTTCAATCGTCGTAACTCCCAGGGCAGCGAGCTCGGGAAGATGGGGGACCAAGGCATCGAAGGTTCCTTCCGCGGTATAAGTTCCGACATGGAGTTCGTAAAAGACGGTGCGATCCAGCGTCGTGCCTTTCCAGCCGTGATCGGTCCAGGCGAAGGCATTCAGGTCGACGACTTGCGAGGGACCGTGCACTCCTCGCGGTTGGAAGCGGGAGGCTGGATCGGGCAACTCCCGGTCCCCCTCGCGCTGGTAGAAATATTCAGAGCCGGGATCGAGGGTCTCGACGATAGCCGAATGGTATCCATCTGCGAGTGGCTCCATGGGAACGAGCGCACTCTGCCCCGGCCGCCCGCGGGCAAAGCGCAGGCTCACTGCGCGCGCCCCCGGAGCCCACAATTGAAATTCCCAGCTGCCGTCTGGCAGCCGGTTGGCGCCCACTCGTGTCTGTTTGGTCTGAACTTTGGTGGATAGCATGCATCGACTTTCGGGCGTGGCAAGGACTCGTAATCGGCGACGTACTGCCCCGCCTGTAGTTTGCGCCAAGATCAAGGCAGCCGGGTATCCGGCTTAGCCAGTAGATGCGCTGGAAATATCTCGGTTACAGATTCTGGCGTACTGGGAAGTGGAAGCGTCTGCCGCGGTGCCTAAATGTCGAACACTCGATAGACGGCGGAAGGGGTTTGAGCCTGTAATAAGGTGATGGCAACGTTATACACGGGGCTTCCGCCAATCGTTTTTCCTTCCAATTGCCCGTGGTGAGCATGGCCGTGCAGCACCAGATCAGCGCCGTGGCGATCCACAACCTCAGCCAGACGCGTGGTGCCGAGAAAGGGCAAAATCTCGGGCGCTTCGCCCTGAACGGTGGCGCTGATGGGCGCGTAGTGGAGCACTACCACCCGCTTCGGAGTACGCAGTTGCGCCATCGCACGCTCTAACTTCAGGGCCTCATCGATGGAAGCCTGTACAAACTGCTTGACCTCTGGTTCGCCGAAGGCGGTTAACAAGCCGCGCCCAAAACCTCCGATGAAGCCCTTGGTGCCGGCGAATCCCACGCCGTCACGCTCATAGGCAGTTCCATCCAGCACCTTGAGTCCGGCGGCGGTCATCATGCGCATCAATTCTGCCTGCTTCCCGCTTTCATAGTCGTGGTTTCCCAGCACGGCAATGGTCGGAACTCGCGAGCGGACCACCAAATTCAACAGCGGTTCCATTTCTTCCGGCAGGCCATAATTGGTCAAGTCTCCCGCCAGCACCAGGACATCAGCTTCGTCCCGCGCCCGGCTGAGTTGATCGTGCAGTATGTTGTGCAGGGACGGGGAGAAGTGGATATCGGCGGTGGCTGCGATTCTCATCGCGTTATATCCATCGCCGGAAGGCTTTTCAAACGGCGGTTGCGATATTCCTGAATCAGGTTGTCCAGACCCCACTCGTTCACATCGATGGCGAACTGTTTGTCGTCGATCAAGCTGCCGCGAAATTTTGCTCTCGGATCGGGATGGGAAACCGCGTCCTCGAAACGTGACAGCAGCTCGCGCCATACCTGTTTGGGAACGTAATCGGTCTGTGCGGGATAGCAATAGCGGAACAATACGAGCGCCCACAAAAGCATTTCCCAATGCTCTCCCACCCGCCGTAGAACCCGCTGCCAATCGAGTTTCCCTCCAGTTCCATAGATCACGTGGGCAATGTCGACGCCATCGAAACGCTCGCGGCGGTCGACAAATATTTTTGAGGCCACCAGTTCTTCCGCCGCAAGCACCCGCGTCGGCACACCTTGCACCAAGGCGGGCTTCGCGAGTTCAATCCACGAGTCATCGACCAGGATCGTGGCGTTGCTCATCCCCGTGATGAGATCGACAAAGAACCCATCGCGATGAGCCTTGAACAACCACACGGGGTCACAAACTTCACACTCGAAACCCTTTTCGCGGAGATGCCGAAGGGCTAAAGCTGCGCTCGGCGGCGTCAGAAACAGATCGAGATCCTTGGTGTCGCGGCAAATGCCGGTGTGTTCGCGAAGAGCAAAGGCTCCGGCAACGACAAAGGAAACGCCGTTGTTCTCCAGGAGTTCAAGGATTTCGCGAAATAGAGCCTGCTGTTCCCGGGGAATTTCTATCGGTCCCGATGAGGTTTCCGGTACGAGATGCTCCTGCGGCGGCTCTTGCATGAGACCTTGGATGTGAAACCAGTATCGACGGTTGTCGCTTACACCATCTCTCGAACTTTGTCGGAGAGCACAGTCAGGGCGATCTTGACGCGCATGGATAACGCTACTGGCCTGAGAATTGGCAAGTCTATCCGGTATTGCCTGTAACTGGAGCTCGAAATCGAGGCGGAAAATCGATGCGATGGCCGACTCCTCATCCCTCCAATCCTATCCCATCACTTCAAAGTTGTACGATGTTGGAACGCGAAATGGCGCTCAGACCGGATGGGAAAGCGGGGTAGATATGAAGGCCGGCGTAGCTCAGAGCAAATTCGCAGTCCTTATTATGATCATCCTTATGATCATCGTGGCTCTCGGGACCTGGTTTGTGCAGGCCTCCGTAGCCGCCGCTCAGCTGGACGGAAGCCTGAGCGCTTTGGAGCAGTCGTTTGCGAATCCTCCGGATGATTGCCGAATCATGGTGCGGTGGTGGTGGTTTGGCCCGGCAGTGACCAAGCCCGAATTACAGCGGGAACTGGACGAGATGAAAGCCGAGGGTATTGGCGGAGTGGAAATCGCGACGCTATATCCGCTTGCGCTGGATGATCCGAAAACCGGCTTCCACAATCAACGATTTCTTTCGGATGAACATCTCGATGCGATTCGATTCGCCGCGACCGCAGCCCGGAAACTTGGGTTACGAGTCGACATAACCCTGGGAAGCGGCTGGCCGTTTGGAGGTCCGCATATACCAGTGACAGAAGCTGCCGGTGAGTTACGGGTCGAAAGTGTTCCAGTTCCGGCGGGCACACATTCGATCGTTGTGCCCGACATTGAAACCGGGGAGCAACTGATCGCTGCCTTTCTCGCTCCGGCGAGAGATGGCCGGGTTTCGTTGCAGAATGCGAAGCAAGTTTCGACTCGTGAAAACGGTCATCTCGAAATATCTCCTTCACCCGAGGTCGCGAGCTTCGCGTTCTTCTTTATAAGCAGTCGCACCGGGATGACCGTGAAACGCCCGGCGGTGGGCGCGGAGGGTTTCGTGCTGGATCACTATGATCGGGCCGCCATTCGAACTCATCTTCACGCAGTCGGAGATCGGTTGCTGGAGGCATTTGGCAATCAGCCTCCGTACGCAGTCTTCAGCGACAGCCTGGAGGATTATGGATCGAACTGGACGGGCGATCTTATGGAGCAGTTTCGCGCGCGACGTGGCTACGATCTCACTCCTTATTTGCCGGCGCTGATCGGCGATGCGGGCCCGCTGACGGCCGCCATTCGGCATGATTGGGGACGAACGCTCACCGAACTGGCAAATGAGCGATTTCTTGCTCCCCTCCATGATTGGGCTCACCAGCATCACACATTGTTTCGATCGCAGACCTATGGATACCCACCGGTCACGCTCTCGAGCAACCGGTATGCGGATCTTCCCGAAGGTGAGGGCAAAGGACAGTTGATGATGTGGCGAGAATTCTCCGATCTGCGTTGGGCTTCGTCGGCAGGACATCTGTTTGGCAGCCCGGTGATCTCGTCGGAAACCTGGACGTGGTTGCATTCTCCAGCGTTTCGCGCCACGCCTTTGGACCTGAAGGCAGAAGCCGATCTGCACTTCTTGCAGGGCATTAACCAGTTGGTTGGGCATGGGTGGCCGTATTCCCCCAAGGAAGAACCCGAGCCGGGATGGCGAATGTATGCTGCAACGGCTCTCAATGCGCATAATCCGTGGTCGTTTGCCATGCCGGATCTGGCTCGTTATCTGCAGCGGGTCAGCTTCGCGCTGCGGCAAGGAAAGCCGGCCAATGACGTGGTATTGCTGCTGCCGAATGACGATATCTGGTCCACGTTTTCGGCGAAAAGTAATTCCACGAATCCGGTGATCAGCCAGGGAGGCTTCAACATTGCCGGTTCGAATTTCAGCATGGATGAATCGCTAGACAAGAATTCCTTGGTAAGCCGGCTGATTCCCCAGGTTCTCGACTCTGGATTCAATTTGGACTTTATTGACGCCGACACAATTGACACTGTGGGCATTCCCTACGCAGCTTTAATTCTGCCCGGGATCGAGCGGCTGCCGCTGGCGACCTATCAGAAAATAGAAGCCTATGCGCGGCGCGGGGGAATCGTAATTGCTGCCCACCGCTTGCCTTCGACGGCACCGGGTTTCGTTGAGGCGGAAGCTGACGGTCGACGGATTCGGGAGATCTCGCAACATCTGTTCGAGGAAAAGGATGGGGTGGGACATTTCATTCCCGACGAGAAGCAACTGGGGCCTGCGCTCGCAACTCTTCTGACTCCGGATGTCGTTTTTTCTCCACCGACTCCACGAATCGGGTTCCTCCATCGCAAGCTCGCAGCTGGAGATCTGTATTTCATCGCCAACACCAGCAATCGATCACACCACATTCAGGCAACATTTCGTCATTCTGAAAAAGCTGCTGAATGGTGGAATCCGTCTACCGGCGCAGTATCTCCCCTGGAGGCTCCTTCGGCCGTGGATCTCGACCTGCAGCCTTATGAGTCACGACTGATCCTGTTCACGGATTCGGCGAGTCGGATCAAAAAAGGAAAACCGGTCGCGCCCGCTGCTCCCTCGCGAACGATCGACCTCACCACGAACTGGAAGATTACGTTCAGCGAGACCAAGCAAACAATCGGCATGCCCAAGCTTCATTCCTGGAGCGAGGATCCGGATTTCAAATACTATTCAGGTCCGGTGAGCTATCTCGGAACTTTCGATCTTTCGGCCCAGGACCTCAGTTCCGGAATCGTTGGTGAGCTTGATTTCGGAACGGGCACGCCGATTGAGGAACCGGACCCGCTGCCGCAATTCAGCATGAAGGCATATTGGGAAGGACCGGTTCGAGAAGCGGCGGAGGTTTATGTCAACGGAGAGCGCGCAGGATTTGTTTGGCACCCGCCCTATACGCTTGACGTAAGCCGGTTCCTGACGGTGGGGAAAAACAGCCTCCATATTATTGTCGGGAATACGGCAGTCAACTCGTTGGCGGGGGGTGCGCTCCCTGCTTACCGGCTGCTCAAGGAGCGATATGGGGAACGATTCACTCCGCAAGATATGGGGAACTTGCAGGCCTTGCCGTCCGGAATCCTGGGAGAACTCAAACTGAGGTTGGCCGTGCGAGTTCAGCCCCAGTGAAGGCAAGCATGATGATGATTCGACTCCTGGTGCCGGGGGTGCAACGATTTGGCTTCCAGATGGTTTTCGCCTCAGGCAAAATGATCGTACTCGGAAACCTCAAAACGACCTCAGCGCTTGCGACCGAGTTCGGATTGGCCGGGATCGCGAGCAAGGTTCAGGCCAACGAACTTCAAGACAAGCTTCAAGACGGACTTCAAGACGGACTTCAAGCGGAAAGATGCGGAAAAGGCGGAACTCCATGTTGATTTCAAGCCCGGTGCGAGCGCTCTCTTTATGGATCGCGGCACTCTCGATCGTTGCCGCCCCGTCTCGGACATTCGCGCAAACCCTTGATGCTCCCACCGCCGCCGAAGACCCTCGTGCCCTTGACCAGACGTGGCAAAAAGCGAGCGCAAAATATGACACCGCCCGCGCCGTCATCCTCCATAACGTCGATCGCGTCAATGCCGAAGGTCCCTTTCGGCCCGATTGGGAGTCGCTCCAAAACTACGAAGTTCCCGAGTGGTATAAGGACGCAAAATTTGGAATCTTCATTCACTGGGGCGTGTATTCAGTTCCTGCCTTTGGCAGCGAGTGGTACCCGCGGCTCATGTATATCGCGGGCTCGGAAGAGTACAAGCATCATATTGTCACTTACGGGACTCAGGATAAGTTCGGATATAAGGACTTCATCCCGTCGTTCAAGGCGGAGAGATTCAATCCGGCGGCGTGGGCTCGCCTGTTCAAAGAGGCTGGCGCAAAATATGTAGTTCCAGTGTTTGAGCATCACGACGGCTTCGCCATGTACGCGTGCAGCCTCTCCGATTGGACCGCCGTCAAAATGGGGCCGCATCGCGATCTATGGGGTGATCTCGCCCAGGCGGTTCGGGCCGAAGGACTGCATCTCGGTGCTTCCTCCCATCGCGTGGAACATAACTTTTTTCTGGGCGTAGGACGCACTCTGGCCTCCGACGTCAACGATCCAAAATACGCCGCGTTTTATGGGCCTGCGCACCGCTGGATGGAAGCCAACGATCATACTCCACTTACCAACGACTTCACTTTCGTCTCCCCGGCCTGGACCGACGACTGGCTTGCGCGGTCGGCGGAAATTGTGGAGAAATACCACCCTGACATCATGTATTTCGATTGGTGGATCGGACAACCTTCGGTTCGCGAGAACCTCGCCCGCTTCGCGTCGTTCTATTACAACGTGTCGCTGCACCATGGGGGACCCATGGGCGTGATCAACTACAAGGAGTTCGCGATGCAGGGGCACTCTGCCGTGCTCGACGTGGAACGAGGCCAACTGGCGGGCATTCGGCCGCTCTACTGGCAAACCGATACCTCGGTCAGCAACCAATCCTGGGGCTACATTCAGAACGATACCTTCAAGTCGCCGGAGTTTGTGATCCACCAACTCATCGACATCGTGAGCAAGAACGGCAATCTTCTCCTGAACATCGGTCCACGCTCCGACGGCACCATACCCGAAGAGGTTCAGCAGGTGCTGCGCGAGGTCGGTTCCTGGCTCGAAATCAGCGGCGACGCGATCTACGGCACGCGAACCTGGAAAATATTCGGCGAGGGCCCGACCAAAGTGAGCGAAGGCGCATTTCACGATACCGACACCCATCCCTATACTGCGGAAGATTTTCGCTTCACCCAGAAGGGCGATACGCTTTTTGCGATCGAACTTGGTTGGCCGTCGAGTCGGGAGGCAGTCATACACTCGTTGGGCAGCGGCGTAGAGGGTCCTCCAAAGATTCGATCCGTCGCCTTGCTCGGCTCCGACAGGAAGCTGGAGTTTGAACAGCGCGAAGATGGCTTGCACATTCATCTGCCGGAACAGCCCGCGGGAAAGTACGCGTATGCCTTCCGCATTCAGATGAATTGAAGGCGCTCATGCGGCGTTAGCGCCGGGGCAAGATCGAGCGCCGCCGCTCCTAGATGGTTTCTTCCGCGCTGGCGACAATCTGGATTTCGACCTGCTGCGCTCCTAACCCGGGGTGGACGGCCTTGAGCCGCACCGTTCCCGGCTTCTCCTGCGCGCGAATCCATACCGCCCCGGTACCGCCGATCAGCGAAAATGGATTGTCTCCGATGATGTCGGCCGGACCTTCGACTTCGAGTGCGATCGCGTCGTTGGCAAATGGCCGAATCGCGCCGAACTCGTCGGTGACGCGCAGCACGACTCGGGTGGCGTCCGCGCCGTCGGCCATCAACGCACGGTCGTCGGGTAGAAGCAGGAACTTTCGATCGACACCGGTTCCTGAGAGGCGCTTGGAGATCACCTGCTTTCCTTGGAGATAGCCCTCGAGGCGCAGATCTCCCCATTTGTGGAACAGGTTCCCCATTTCCAGGACAAAGGGTGCATAACGGAGAGATGCAAACTGCTTCCGGTCGGGGTCAACCTCAGCAATCAGCTTGTCGTCGATGTAGAACTTGATGTGGTCGCAGTTGGAGCAAACGACCGCTTTCGAGAATCCGATCGATGCGTCGCCTCGCGCCCAATGAAACGCAGGTTCGAGCACAATTTCCTCTGCCGGATCGCACTGCGATTTGTAGAACCCCGCTGCCGGCTTGGGTTCGCGGAATATATCAGTGACCCCGTGATAACAGATGCGGTCGCCGGACCCGAAATTTCCATGCGTGTTGTAATCGAAGGCGCACCAGCCAATGCCGCCGGCATATTGCGGATTTGACGCAAGCTGGTCGTGGATGCGGGCGTGACGCAGGGTGTGCTCGGTGAGGCGTTCCACCTGGTCGATGGTCTTGGTGGGATAGGTGTGTCCTACAAATTCCGTGTTTAAGTATCGAGAATGATTCGGCGATTTTAGGGGAAAACCAAAATCGTTCACGGTGAAGACGTCTTCCAGGAATTCCGATGCCTGGAAGTTCCGGATGCCGCCCGTCTGCCGGGTTGGGTCGAACTGATGAGCCACGGCATTCGTGCGCGCATAGAAATCATGATCGTCTTTGGATTCGTTGATGCGTACTCCCCACAGGATGATAGACGGATGGTTCCAGTCGCGACGAATCATGCGCCGAAGGTTATCGACGGAGATGTCCTGCCAGGCCTGGTCCCCGATGTGCTGCCAGCCCGGGATCTCTTCCAAAATCAGAAGTCCGACTTCGTCGCAGGCGTCAAGGAAATGACGCGACTGCGGATAATGCGAAGTGCGGGCGATGTTGCACTTGAGCTGGTTACGCAGGATCAACGCGTCGCGTCGCTGCACGCGGCCGGGCATCGCCTGGCCAACAAATGGGAACGTCTGATGACGATCGAGCCCCCGTAGTTTGATGACTTTGCCGTTTAATTCGAAGCCGTGATCGGTAAATTGGGCCTCGCGGAAAGCGAAACGGCGAGAGTCTTGATCGAGCAACTGGGTTCCGCGACGTAAGCGCACGCGAGTGGAATAAAGGTTGCGCTCTTCCAAGCTCCACAATTTGATTCCGCTCAGCCGGTCGAGGCGAAGCGTATGCGGCAGCGGCTCGCTCGGCGCCCCCGCAGACGCCACTGGTTGCGAGGCTTTCGCGATCACGCGGTCGCCGTCGAGCAATTCGACCTCAATCGTCAAGACCTCCTTAGACGCTTGCAGATGCTCGACGTAGCAGTCGAGATCGACGCTGGGACTGGCCGAGAGAACATCTTTCGGCCGAGCGAAAATGTTTTCGATAAATGTCGATGGCACGATGCGCAACGCAACTTCGCGATAGATGCCGCCGAAGGTGAGGTAGTCGATTTCATATCCGAAGGGTGGAATGTCGGAACGCTCCGACGAGTCGACGTCGACAGCCAGGACATTTTCCCCATCAAAGTCGATGTGCGGGGTTAAATCGAACGAGAATGGAGTGTAGCCGCCCTTGTATTCTCCGAGACGCTCTCCGTTGATCCAGACCGTGGAAGCGGTCATCACGCCTTCGAAGTCGACGAAAACATGCTTTCCGCGCGCTTCCGGCGGAAGCCTGAAGCGACGGCGGTAGAGCGACACAAACTCGTAGGTCTTCTCGTCAAACCCGTGCCACGGGAGCCGGACATTGGTATGCGGAATGACGACCCGGTCGAATCCGGAATCGTCGAATTCTTTTGTATGCCCACCTTCTACAACAGTTCGGCTGTAACGCCACTTGCGATTGATGGGAAGAATGATGCGCCCACTCGCCGGCGAGGCGGCAGATTGCGCGGCACCCTCCGGAATCGCATAGGGCCCGAGAGCGGCTCCAGCGAGAAGTGTTCCTGTCTGTTGTAAGAATCTGCGTCGGTCCATTCGTTCCCTTTCCCCCTCGGTCCTTTCTTGATCATCGACTTCGAGCTCAGGAATGCGTTCATGCAGCAATGCGATTTACGCCGCCCAAGTGAGCAACTGGCCGAGGTCGGCTGCCGACGTGGACTCGGTTCCACGGGGCATACTCGGGCCAATGACCAGCGCCCGGTTGTGCCCTTCAAACCAAACCAAGAATGAAGACTGTTCGGCTCCGGGAAGCCGCTGTTGATTCAGCCAGTTGTAGTAAGCACCCATGTCGGCATCGACGAGGGATCCGACCGGATCGAGTTCCGGACCGGGCGCGACGGCGGTGATGAGTTCATTCATCGGCCGCTGCCGCTGCCGCGGGGCGAACCGCACCAGTAAGGTCAGCGGCTGAGCGCGACGCAGCGCTTCGCGTGCAGCCCACTGAGCAAAAATCGTGCTAAAGATTTGCGTTCCCGAGCCCTCGGTCAAAAGTTTGATATCGAAACGTTCGAGGACTTCGTCGCCAGGCTTGCCATGATTCTTAGCCCCCACTCCCAGATCCCACGGTCGCAGCTGCGCCAGGACCGTGCGCAACGCTTCCGGCCCCATACCGGGACGAGCCAGCTCCGTTTGTATTCGGCCCAACAGAGCGGCTCGGGCCGGTTCGAGAGCCTTATAAGAAACCGTCGTAAGCTCTGCGGCGTGATCTGCTTCTTCGCCACCATCGATATACCAGTGGCCATAGGGAGCGGGATGCTTCTGCGCCCTGGCCGCAGCGGCATCGAGCAACAAACGCAGCCCATTCTCTGGATTGACGCGGGTGAAATAGGCGCCGTGGGGACGCAGCTTACGAAATAACGGATCATCGTAAGAAGCGACTCCTTTTCCGATGACGGTGATGCCTAGCCTCGGGAACGGAGGGGGCTGGGGCGGCACCGCCACGCGTAAACGCTCGGCGTAGTCATTCGACGCCGTGCGAAATGCATCGAGCTGGTGCGTGCTCCAGAGATGAGCGGACAGTTGTTCCACGAACTGAGCTGGAAACTTTACCCAATCGAAGGCTTCCAGCTGCGCGGAAACATTGATTTCCTCGAATTCGTGGAACCATTCCTTCCGTTGATCGTTCGAGAGCGAACCGACTTTCGCCAGTTCCCTTTCATGTGCGGTTTGCTCGGCGGGAAACTTGAAATCGTAATCAATCAATTCGCGGAGCAATCCCGGCACAAAGCTGAGGGGTAACTTCTTGAGCGTCCCGAGATAGTCGGTGACCAGCTTCCGCGCTTCGAGCGGATACACAGCGAACTGCTCCGGTTTGAGATCCCGTGGCAACATGAAAGTTACAATAGCTCCTCGATGGGCTTGCCCTGAGCCAGCGACGTAGAAAACCCGAGCATCGCTCCGAGCGTGGGCACCAGATCGGTCGATTCCGTGGGTCGATCCAGAGCGACTCCCTGGCGAATGCCCGGCCCGGCCACCAGCATCCACGTAGTCCTGGAGAGCGCGTCGCCGGTGCGATGATGCTGGAAACCGTTCCCTCCGGCATCATCGTCAGAGTCGCGTCCGAAGTCGGGAAGGATAAAGAGCGTAGTCTTGCCCGCGTATTCGGGCTCGCTCTCGATTGCCTTCCATAAGTCGGAGCACAGGCGGTCGGTGCGGCGAATACCGTCGACATAGAGCGAGTACGCTCCCGCGTGCGCGATGTCGATGTCGTGCATCGTGATCCACAAAAGACTGGGCGCCACCTGCTGCATCAGCCTGTGCGCGATGTAGACGGAAAGCTCATCCGGGCTGGACAGGGTCTGCGCATGCGCTTTGAAATCGTCGACCGAGAGCTTCAGAATCATTTCCAACTGCTGCAGTTCGAACTCGCTGCCCGCCAGCTCCGGCGCATAGAAAGGCGCTTCGTAATTGTCACGCAGCAGGTGCTGGTAGTCGTCGCGGCGGCCGGAGGTCGCTGCGGTCAGTAGATGCTTCGGCAAAATCACGCGCGCGCCCAGGCCAGGCCCATAGGATCGATGGCTGCTTTCGCCAATCCGATTGAAACCGTTGCTGGGAGCCACCACCCACGCATCCGAGGCCGGACGCTTGCGGTCTTTGCGAAAGTACTCGAAGACGGTCGGGTGCTCGGGAGGAAGGGAAGCAAAATTATTAATGGTTTCATAAACGCCCGTAGCCAGGCTGGCGGTAGCAACGTAATGGCCCAGGATGCCGCGATTCACCACTTGGGTAAAGAAACTCGATTGCGGTATGAGTTCGTTCATCAGATGCGGAATGTTTCCCTGGCCCTGGGGCGCGAAAGTCTCCTGGTCGCGCGCCCCGCCACCGAACGTGATGACGACAACCTTTCTGTTCCTGGGGGCGATCCCGGCGCGAGCAAGAACACCGGAACCGACGAGCGCGCCGCCCAGTGCCAAGCCTGCAGCATCCCGCAAAAAATCGCGCCGGGTCAAGGCGAGCCTTCCGGCCAGCTTCTGTGCCACCGAGGATTGATTGAGGGGTACCATGATCCAGAGTCTAGGACTGAAAAGTTATCGTTATCACCGCTTTTTTCGTTCTCATTGCTTGGCCGACGGATTGTCCTTTGCCGATAACACAAACTGTTGAATCTCCGCCCGCTGTTTGTCGAGATCGGCCAAGTGTCGCTGGCGAATGCCTTGATAGACCTGGAACTGCTGCTGGGCAAGATCTTTCTGGCCGGTCCGAACATAGGCTTGCCC
>Ga0209420_1000521_pt1 | contig 19979 bp, 22 predicted proteins | sample BlaSpr_A8_OM1_O1_FD_187972 | JGI IMG/M metagenome (GOLD analysis project Ga0209420, IMG submission 187972) | Forest soil microbial communities from Thunder Bay, Ontario, Canada - Black Spruce, Ontario site 2_A8_OM1_O1 (SPAdes) (version 2) | ecosystem: Environmental > Terrestrial > Soil > Boreal... | reverse complement strand
AGAAGCAAACGATGAGGTTGACCGACCCGGTCGCAGATATGCTGACGAGGGTGCGCAACGCGCTGCAGGCGCGGCACCAGAAGGTGGACGTTCCGGCTTCCCGGCTGAAGGTGGAGATCGCCCGCATCCTGAAGGAAGAAGGTTACATCTCGAATTTCAAGGCCACGGAAGAAGAAGGTCACAAGGTCATCCGGATTTATTTGAAATACGGCGCGCACAACGAGGCGGCGATTTCGAAGGCGGAGCGCGTTTCGCGGCCGGGCTGCCGGGTTTACGTGCGGCGCAGCGAGATTCCTCGTGTGCTGGGCGGAATGGGCATCAACATTCTTACGACGCCGCGCGGGGTGATGACGGGGCGACAGGCGCGCAAAGAAGGCGTTGGTGGCGAGTTGTTGTGCGAGATCTGGTAGGAAAGCAGCCTTCAGCTATCAGCCGTCAGCTTTTAGTGAAGCGCGGCTGAGAAGAAGCTGAAAGCTGAGAGCCGAAACTTATGTCACGAATTGGAAAAAAGCCGATCCCGATCCCCAAGGGGGTGACGGTCAAAATTGAAGGCAATACGGTACTTGTGCAGGGGCCGAAGGGCAAGCTGGACACTGCTCTTCCCACGGGCATCAAGGTGGAGCAGAAGGATGGGAACATCGTTGCCATCCGCGAGAATGATTCGCAGGCTGCTCTGCACGGGCTGGCGCGCGCGCTGGTGAATAACGCGGTTGAAGGCGTGACCAAGGGCTGGACGCGCGATCTGGAGATTGTCGGCATCGGCTACCGCGCCGAGATGAAGGGCAAAGGGACGGTGGTTTTCAACCTGGGGTATTCGCATCCCATTGAGTATCCGCTGCCGACCGGCGTTGAGGCGGCGGTCGATCCTAAGCAAACCAAGATTTCGCTGACTGGAATTGACCGGCAGCAGGTGGGGCAGGTGGCGGCGGAAATGCGGTCACTGCGTCCGCCGGATCCGTACAAGAATAAAGGTGTGCGGTATGCGGGCGAACGGTTGAAGAAGAAAGTGGGTAAGACCGGAGCGAAGTAGCGGGTCTTGCGTATCAGGTCTTGGGTTTTAGGAACCCAACACCTAAGACCTATCGCCTGCGACCCGGGTTTAGCGATCGAGGACAGAGTCTATGTTTACGAAGAAATCTAAGAATCAGAAGCGCGAACACATTCACGACCGGATCCGGAAGAAGATGCAGGGGACGGCGGAGCGTCCGCGGCTGAATGTGTACCGTTCGCTGAATCATATTTATGTGCAGGTGATCGATGATCTGCATGGCAGGACGCTGGTTTCGGCGAGTTCGGCTGAGGGCAAGAAGGAAGAACGGCGCACCGGCGGCAACGTGGCAGCGGCGAAAGCTCTGGGCAAGACGATTGCCGAGCGGGCTAAAGCCAAAGGCGTGAGCAAGGTTGTGTTTGACCGCGGCGGTTACATTTATCACGGGCGGGTGAAGGCGCTGGCCGATGCTGCGCGCGAAGCGGGCTTGCAATTCTAGACGAGGCTTTCAGCTGTCAGCTCGCAGCGTTCAACTGGAGCGGCAAGCTGAAAGCTGATAGCTGAAAGCTGGGTTTAAAGAATGCCAACTGTAATCAAGAAGCTCGATCCAAATTCGTTTCAGTTGAAAGACCAGGTCGTGGCCATCAACCGTGTCACCAAGGTGGTGAAGGGCGGCAAGAACCTTTCGTTTGCGGCGCTGGTGGTGGTGGGCGATCCGTCGGCGGCGGTGGTGGGGCATGGCGCGGGCAAAGCCAAGGAAGTTCCGCAGGCCATTCGCAAGGCAATCGAGGCGGCGAAGAAGAATCTGATCAAGGTGAACCTGACGCAGACTTCGATTCCGCATCTGGTGCTGGGAAAGTATGGTTCGGGGAAAGTGCTGCTGAAGCCGGCTCCGGAAGGCACGGGAGTGATTGCCGGGGGCGCGGTGCGTGCGGTGATGACCTCGGTAGGAATCCAGAATGTGCTGACCAAGTCGATCGGCACAACTAACCCGCACAATGTGATCAAGGCGACTTTTGACGCGTTGCGGCACCTTAAGAGCCGCGAGAGCGTTGCGGCGATGCGGGGAAAGTCATTGCAGGAATTGTAGCTAGTACCCGGTACCGAGATTGAGGAATTAACGATGACGACGAAGAAGCCGAAAGCGGTAAGCGGAAAGATTCACCTGAAGTGGGTGGTTTCGTCCATTTGCGCACCGGTGAAACAGAAGCTGGTGGTCAAGGGATTGGGATTCACGCGGTTGAATCAGGTGATCGAACGTCCGGACAATGCGGCGATTCGTGGCATGGTGGCGAAGGTTCCGCATCTGGTCGAGATCTTGAAGTAAGGAAGCGCGCCAAACGCGCGAGTGAGCGTTCTCGCAGAGAACGCGAGAATGTTCGCGCGGCGCGCCCAGATCCTTCGCGAGACAAAAGGCGTCTCGTTCAGGATGGCAGAGACGAGAGGTTCGAGATCATGAATTTATCCAATATTCGAGCACCGAAGAAGGCGTCGGAGAAGCGCAAGCGCGTGGGGCGCGGTATGGGCTCCGGCATGGGCAAGACGTCCACTCGTGGACATAAAGGGCAGCGCTCGCGCACTGGTATGCGCCTGATCCGCGGGTTTGAAGGCGGGCAGATGCCGCTGCACCGGCGCATGCCGAAGCGCGGTTTCACCAACATCTTCCGCAAGGAATTCAACATCGTCAGCCTGGAGCGACTGGTGGCGCTGGGCGAGGAACTGCACGCGGCGCCGATTACGCCCGAGGTGCTACGCAAGGCGGGAGTGACCAAAGCCAAGCTTCCGGTAAAGATTCTGGGCGATGGCGAGCTGACGATTGCGATCACCGTGCACGCGCATAAGTTCTCGAAGTCGGCGCAGGAAAAAATCACCAAGGCGGGCGGCAAGGTTGAGGTCTTGCAGTAATGGCTGCTGAGAGTGGAGTATTTCCAATCTGGGGGAAGATGGCGAACATCTTCCGCATCCCTGACCTGCGTAAGCGGGTGCTGTTTACTTTGGCGATGCTCGCGGTTTACCGGCTGGGCGGACACCTGCCCACGCCGGGGGTGAACTTCCTCAAGCTGGAACAGTATTTCAACCAGAACGCGGGATCGCTACTGGGGTTCGTCGATCTGTTTTCGGGCGGCAATCTTCGCCGTCTCACTCTCTTTGCGCTGGGCATCATGCCCTACATCACGGCATCGATCATTCTGCAACTTTTGACCGTGGTGTATGAGCCGCTGGCCAAGCTGCAAAAAGAAGGCGAGCTGGGGCGCAAGAAGATCACGATGTGGACCCGCTACCTCACCGTCATGCTGAGCGCAGTGCAGTCGTTTGGCATCGCGATCGGCCTGGAGAAAGCGGGAGATTTTGTGCTTCACCCGGGCCCGAGCTTCGTCCTGATGACAATGTTGACGTTGACCACGGGCAGCGCGTTTGTCATGTGGCTGGGCGAGCAGATCACAGACCGCGGGATCGGCAACGGCATGTCATTGCTGATCTTTGCCGGCATTGTGGTGGGGCTGCCGCGGGGCGTGCAGGATCTGATCGAGAAAGCGAAGAACGGAACCTGGGGAGCGATCACGCCGGTGCTGATGGCGGGGCTGGTCGTCTTCATGATCGCGGTGGTGGCGTTCATTGTTTACGTCGAACGCTGCGAGCGGCGCATTCCGGTGCAATACGCCAAGCGGGTGGTGGGACGAAAGGTAATGGGCGGGCAGTCTACGCATTTGCCCTTGCGTGTGAACGCCGGAGGTGTGATGCCGGTCATCTTTGCGTCTTCGATTCTTACTTTGCCGCAGACGATCGGCTACGGGTTGAAAAACAGCCGCTACTTTGGCGACATGATTCGAATGCTGGGCTGGGGCGAGCCGCTTTATACGTTGCTGTATGCGCTGGGAATTATTTTCTTCGCGTACTTCTATGTGTCGATTGTGTTCAACCCGAGCGAAGTTGCCGACAATATGCGGAAGTATGGCGGGTTCATTCCGGGCATACGTCCAGGGAAGCGCACGGCCGACTACATCAACGAAGTTCTCACCCGCATCACGCTGGTGGGCGCGCTGTATCTGATCATCATCTCGTTCATCCCGGAGTGGATGATCACCGGCATCCACTTGAACCATTTGCCGTTCTGGCTGGGAGGGTCGCTGTTTGAGCGGCTTCCGGTGTGGGTGACGAACGGGCTGGGAGTGAATTTTTATTTTGGCGGAACGTCGCTGTTGATCGTGGTGGGCGTGGCCATGGATACGGTTACGCAGGTCGAGGCACAGCTGATCATGCGGCATTACGATGGATTCACGCCGCGCAGCGGACGGATTCGCGGGCGCAGAAACTGGTCGTAGGGCGGCGCTTAGGTCATAGGTCTTAGGCGATAGGAAAAGAGATGGTCTTGCCTAACACCTGAGACCGAAGACCTTTTAAGTAGTGAGGTTGCTGAACACTGTTCGGGAGGCTTTGGCCAACTCGATGGCGCAGGAAACCTCACGTGATGTAGGTCCCGTCGTGCTGCTTGGGCCGCCGGGTGCCGGTAAGGGCACTCAATCCAAGCGCATCATGGAGCGGTATTTGGTTCCGCAGGTTTCTACGGGCGACATCCTGCGGGAGAATGTGGTGCAGGGTACGGAACTTGGCATGGCTGCCAAGGCCGTCATGTCTCGAGGCGAGCTGGTTTCCGACGACCTGGTTTGTGAAATGGTCCGGCTAAGACTGAAGCAGCCGGACTGCAAGCGGGGCTACATTCTGGATGGGTTTCCGCGAACTGCGGCCCAGGCCGGGTGGCTGGATGCGCTGCTTGAGGACAAGTTCTTTGACAACTCACGGCCCACGCGGGCCTGGCCAATTGTGATCCGCTTAGACGTGGACTATAATCAGTTGTTGCTCCGGATCTCTGGACGCCGTTCTTGTCCTACCTGTGGGCGGATCTATAACGTTCACTTCCAGCCGCCCCGTTTCGATGAAGTTTGCGACGTTGACGGGACGAAGCTGGTGACCCGCAATGACGACCGGTTGGAAGTGATTGCGCCACGGCTGGCGGCTTATCAGGAGCAAACTACTCCGGTGGCGGATTACTACCAGCGCACGGGAAGATTGGTCTCGATCAATGGCGACCGGCCGATGGACGAGGTCACAAAGCAGATTTTCGGGATTATCGAGGACCATAACGCATAAGAATGGCGATTGTGTGCAAGTCGGCGGCGGAGATTGAGCGGATGCGGCACAGCGGCCACATCGTGCGGCAGGTTCTCGATGAGGTGCGCTCGATGGTGGCGCCGGGCGTGACGACGATGGACTTGGAGCGGGCTGCCGAGAAGAAGATTGCCGCACTCGGAGCCAAACCGGCGTTCAAGGGGTATTACGATTATCCGTGTGTGTTGTGCACGTCGGTGAATGAAGAGATTGTGCATGGTATTCCTTCGGAAAAGCGGGCGCTGAAGGACGGCGATATTGTCTCGATTGATTGCGGCGTGGTGCTGGAAGGGTATTACGGTGACGCGGCGATCACGGTTCCGGTCAGCGATGCGGTCAAGCCGGAGTTGCGGAAGCTGCTGACCGTGACTGAGGAATCGCTGTACCGCGGCATCGACCAGGCGCTCATCGGCAACTCGGTGGGCGATGTGGGAGCAGCGGTGCAGGAGCACGTGGAGGCTGCGGGGTTCAGCGTGGTCCGGGAATTTGTGGGACACGGTATTGGGACTCGTTTGCACGAAGAGCCGCAGGTGCCGAACTTCGGAGCGCGGGGTCACGGCGCGAAGTTGCGGGAAGGCATGGTCCTCGCAATCGAGCCCATGGTGAATTACGGCAAGCCGGAGACGCGAGTGCTCGGGGACAAATGGACCGCGGTCACGGTGGACGGCAGTTTCAGCGCGCATTTCGAGCATTGCGTCGCCGTGACGAAAGATGGACCGGTGATTTTGACAAAGTAAAAAAGCTCTCGGCCATCAGCTCTCAGCTTTCAGCGAAGAACTGATAGCGACGGCTGATAGCTGATAGCCCTGAGAGGTGCATGAGCAAAGAGGACGCGATTGAAGTGATGGCGGTGGTTCTCGAACCGCTGCCCAACGCCATGTTCAAGGTGGAACTGGAGAATAAGCACCAGGTACTGGCGCATGTGTCGGGCAAGATGCGAAAGAATTTTATCCGGATTTTGCCGGGAGACAAGGTTGCGGTGGAGCTTTCGCCTTACGATTTGAATCGCGGGCGGATTGTTTATCGCTATAAATAGAACATGTTCAGGGATCGGAAACGGTATTATGAAAGTACGAGCATCAGTAAAGAAAATTTGTGACAAGTGCAAGGTCATCCACCGCAAGGGTGTGGTGCGGGTGATCTGCGTCAACACGAAACATAAACAGCGCCAGGGTTAAATAGCTGGGAGAGGTCAGGAACAATGGCACGTATCGCAGGCGTTGATTTACCGCGCCAGAAGCACATCAACATCGCGTTGACCTATATCTACGGGATCGGACATCCGCGCGCCGGCAGCATTCTGGACGAGGCCAAGGTGGACCCGATGAAGAAGGTCCAGGACCTCAGCGAAGAGGAAGTGAATCGCATCCGCACCGTGATTGAAGCGCAAGGTATGGTGGAAGGCGATCTGCGGAAGGAAGTTTCGATGAACATCAAGCGGCTCATCGAAATCGGCTCCTATCGCGGCTTCCGTCACCGGCGTAATTTGCCGGTCCGGGGACAGCGCACGCATACCAACGCGCGCACCCGCAAGGGTCCACGCAAGGGAACAGTATCGACCAAGAAGAAAGCGACGACGAAAACGTAAGAACGGTCTTAGGTCTTGGGTGTTAGGTGTCAGGGGTTCGCTCCCGATGCTTAACTCGAAGGCCTGGGACCCAAGACCTAACACCTGAGACCGAATTTATGGCCAAACCAGTAGCAGCGGGCGGCACGGCCGCGCCGGAGAAAAAAGGCAAGAAGAAGACCTTCAAGAAGAAGGAGCGCAAGCACGTTCCGCATGGGCTGTGCTATGTGCAGGCGTCCTTCAACAACACGATCGTGACCATCACCGACATGAACGGCAATGTTCTGTCGTGGAAGAGTTCGGGATCGCTGGGCTTTCGAGGGTCGCGCAAGGGGACGCCGTTCGCGGCGCAGCAGGCGGCCTCGAATGCAGCCAACCTGGCGCGCGATCATGGCGTGCGCAGTGTGGACGTGCGGGTTAGCGGTCCGGGTTCGGGGCGCGAGTCGGCGGTGCGCGCTCTGGCGTCGTCGGGCATTGAAGTGCGCTCCATTCGCGACGTGACGCCAATTCCGCATAACGGGTGCAGGCCGCCGAAGCGGAGACGGGTGTAAAGGCAGTTCTCAGTTCCCAGTTCTCAGTTCTCAGTTCAGAGCGAGGGCCAAGAGATTGTGGGTTTAACTGAGAACTGACAACTGAGAACCTGAACGGGACGAAGGGTGAAGCCAAACCTGTAAACCGGTCATCTAAAAGGAGAACAATTTGGCACGTTATACCGATGCAGTTTGCCGTCTGTGCCGCCGCGAGGGCATGAAGCTTTTCCTCAAAGGCGCAAAGTGTTTTAGCGATAAGTGTCCCATCGAGAAGCGCAACTTCGCTCCCGGACAACATGGGAAAGACCGCAAGGCCAAGATTGTTGGCTACGGGCTGCAGTTGCGTGAGAAGCAGAAAGCCAAGCGCATCTACTTCACGCTGGAAGGGCAGTTCCGCAACTACTTCGAAAAAGCCGCGCGCACGCGGGGCGTAACCGGCGAGTTGTTGCTGCAGCAACTGGAGCGGCGTCTCGACAACGTGGTGTTCCGGCTGGGCTTTGCGCAATCGCGGCGGCAGGCGCGGCAGTTGGTGCGTCACGGACATGTCGCCGTCAACAATCGCAAGGTCAACATTCCTTCCTATGAAGTGAGTGCGGGCGAGGAGATTTCCATTCGCGAGAAGAGCAAGAAGCTCACCGTGCTCGAGTTGGCGAAGGAATTTGCCAGCCACGGCACGCTGCCCAACTGGCTGGAAGTGAATCGCGATGCGTATACGGCGCGGGTGCTCTCGTTGCCCAAGCGCGAAGATATTCAGTTGCCAGTGAATGAGCAGTTGATCGTTGAGTTGTACAGTAAGTAAGGTATTGAGCAATTGAGTGACTGGGTGATTGGCGGATTTGAAATCGCTGGATCGCCAAATCGCTCAATTTATGGGTCCACATTTCGAGCCAGATCAGCCTCTCCCCGTATTGACCTGAGTTGGACCACTCAGCGAGCGGGGACTGAGCCAAACGGCCGAAGGAGAAACAAATGCTTTGGAAAGGTTTTCAGAAACCGAAACGTCTCGCAGTTGACACCTCCACCCTCACCGACAAGTACGGCATTTTCTGGGCTCAGCCTTTTGAACGCGGCTTTGGCACTACCGTGGGCAACGCCCTGCGGCGCGTGCTGCTGAGCTCGATTGAAGGCGCCGCGGTTACCGCGGTGAAGATGGAAGGCGTGCTGCACGAATTCCAGTCGATCCCCGGCGTGGTGGAAGATGCTACCGACATCATCCTTAACCTGAAGCAGATTCCGTTCAAGCTGGCGGGCGATGCTCCGAAAGCGATCTATTTGCGCGCCGATCAGCCTGGCGTGGTCACCAGCGGCATGATCGAAGCTGATGGTGATGTGGAAGTTCTGGATAAAGACGTTTACATCGCCACGGTCAGCGAAGGCGGCAAGCTGGACATGGAAATGCGGCTGAAGCGCGGCCGCGGCTACACCTCCGCCGATAAGAACTTCGACGAGGATCTCGGGATCGGATTCATTCCCATCGATTCGGTACACTCGCCGGTGCGCAAGTGCAACTACACGGTGGAAGCGGCGCGTCTTGGCCAGATTACCGACTATGACAAGCTGACCCTCGAGGTGTGGACCAACGGTTCGATCACTCCCGCCGACGCGATCGGCCTTTCGGCGAAGCTGATGAAGGATCACATGAATATCTTCATCAACTTCGAGGAGGAGATCGAAACCGGTGTATCTTCATCGGATGATCGCAAGCCGGAGATTCATAACGAGAACCTGAACCGGTCCGTGGAAGAGCTTGAGCTTTCGGTACGCAGCTATAACTGCCTGAAGAACGCGAATATCCAGACTATCGGCGAGCTGGTGCAGAAGACGGAATCGGAAATGCTCAAGACCAAGAACTTCGGCCGCAAGTCGCTGAACGAGATCAAGGAAATACTCTCCTCGATGGGTCTGAGTCTGGGTATGAAGATCGACGAGCACGGGAATGCTGTGCCGGGGCCGACTTCAAATCTGGTGCTGCCGGCTTCGGCTTACGGTCCGGACGATCAGCTGTAAGAACAGTGGTCAGTGGCTAGTGGTCAGTGGTCAGAAACACCAAAGACTCGCTGCTAGCCACTGACCTCAATACTAAGAGACTGAATACTGGCCACTGACCACTGGCCACTGAGGTTTTGCCATGCGTCACAAAGTTGCTGGATATAAACTCGGACGGAATACCGCGCACCGGCGCTCGCTGTTGCGGAACCTGGTCACGTCGGTGATTGTCGAGGAGCGGGTCGAGACGACCGTTCCCAAGGCGAAGGCCGCGCGGCCGATCGTCGAGAAGATGATCACGCTGGGCAAACGCGGCGACCTCGCTGCGCGCCGGCTGGCGGGCGCTTACCTCATGACTGACGAGGCGCTGGTAAAGCTCTTTGACACCGTCGGACCACGTTTCGGCGATCGCAACGGCGGTTATACACGCATCATCCGCACTGGTTGGAATAAAGGCGACGGCGCCGACAAGGCTTTTCTCGAGCTGCTAGGCAGCGAAAAGGTGCTGGACGAAAAGCGCGAGAAGCGCGCCGAAGCCCGCGCCAAGAAGAACGCAGAGGCTCGGAAGGCGATGGAAGATGCTGAGGCGCAGGCGCAGCACGATGGCGGGATTGAGCCGGTCAAGGAAGAAGCCGAAGACAAGAAAGAGTAGCCTCGATTTTGGATCAAGGGCACGGCTTAGGCCGTGCCCTTTTTTTCGGACCAGGGACGCTCCCAACAGCAGCTTTCTCCCTGGGCTTGCGCCCAACTCGGAATGACAAGCCTCGAGGGAGCCGAGCTTCCCCGCTCGTACATGTACTCCCGCGGCTTCCGGCGGTAATCTTGCCGTAATTTGCCATCCGGATAAAATCTCTCTCAGATGGGATTTACTCGAACACAGATCGCGATTGCCGTGGGAGCTGCTGCGCTGCTGGTGTTTGGATTTCTGGGCTACATCTGGTGGCTCAGCAATCAGGGGCCGGTGCTCGCGCGGTCCGAAGACCACGATCCCTTGACGGGCCTGCCGGTCAGTATCCGGATGAATCCGCTGCGCGACCGGACAATTGAACACAGCGCCAACCTGTTTCTTCGCCAGTTGCGCGATGGCCACTGTGACGAGCTGCTTTCCGGGTGGGAGCACGACTATCGCAGGAAGTATGCCCACTTCATCTGCAACTCGGAGGCACAACATCCACTCCTTTCCTGGGATCTGGCGGAGTGGGAGAGCGCGCCTCCGCTGACGATTCTTCACTACCGCGGAAAACGCCTTACGAGCCCAGGCCAGTCTGCAACCTACAGGGAACTGTTCACCGTCACTGAGGAAAATAAGAATGGGCAGTGGTTGGTGAGTAAGTACGACGCTATGTACTGAGAAGCAGTCCTCAGTTCTCAGTGTTGCGGACGCGATGCATTGAGTCCATTATCAGATTCCTGGTTTTTCTCGGCCTTTTCTGTGCCTCCCTTTCCCCGTGGTAAAACCTATTCATGCACGAACCGCCTGCCGAGCGTGAGCCTTCCGCTGCGCGGAACATCTACGCTTTCGGCCTCACTTCTTTCCTGAACGACACCGCCAGCGAAATGGCGTACTGGGTGTTGCCGGCGTTTCTGGCCTCGCTGGGCGCGGGACCGGCGCAGTTGGGATTGATTGAGGGCGTTGCCGAAAGCGTGGCGTCGTTTGCCAAGCTTTTTTCTGGATACCTTACTGATCACGTCCGTCGGCGGAAGCCGATGGTGGTCGCGGGATACTTTGCCGCGAATGCGGTGAAGCCGCTGCTTGCAAGTGTGACTGCCTGGCAGCAAATTCTGATGATTCGCTTTACTGACCGGCTGGCCAAGGGCGTGCGTGGAGCGCCGCGCGACGTGATGGTCGCGGAATCCGTGCCGAAGGAGCGGCTGGGCGCGGCTTATGGGCTGATCCAGTCGATGGATTCGGCTGGAGCCATCGCTGGGCCGCTGGCCGCGCTGGTTCTTCTGTCACGTTTTGGGATCCGCAGCGTGTTCTGGGCAGCGGCGGTTCCGGGAGCATTGTGCGTGCTGGTTGCGCTGGTGGGGATTCGGGAAAAGCGCCGGGCGGCTGTTCGCGGACCTGAGGAGCTCAAGAGTGCGACCTTGTTTTCCGGAGAGCGGATCGCCCTGCCCGCGTCCTTCTACTTTGTTCTCGTCGCCGTGACTCTTTTCTCGCTGGGGAATTCGAGTGACATGTTTCTGGTTTTACGGGCGCAGAATGTTGGGATTCCGGTGGCGCTGGCGCCTCTGCTTGGACTGGTCTTCAACATTACGTACACGCTCGCATCTTGGCCTGCTGGGTGGTTCAGCGACCACGTCTCGCGGCGGCTGGTGGGCTCGGCGGGATATGTGATTTTCGCCGCGGTCTATTTTGTTTTTGGGCGGGCGCCGTCGACGCTTGCGATCTGGATTGCGATGGCAGTGTACGGTTTCTATTACGCTCTGACGCAGCCTGTGCTGAAGGCTCTGGTTGTCGAGACTGTGGGCGAATCGGTGCGAGGGCGCGCACTTGGGATTTATTTTTTTGTGACCAGCGTGGCTACTTTGGCCGCGAGCTTGATCACAGGCGAACTGTGGAAGCATTACGCGGCTCCGGTTCCGTTTTACTTTTCGGCAGGGATGGCTTTGGTTGCAGCGGGGATTTTGCAGATGGCTGATCGCGGGCGAAAAGATCCTCGCAGGGGCTAAGCCCAATCCAAAATGCCGGTTTTGAACGCAGGCCTGAAGGCCTGCTCCACCTGCTATGAAGGGGAAGGCGTGCTCTTCCCGAAACTTCTTATCCACAACAACACGAGCACCTGGGCTGCTATCCCCGCACATGTGTCGAGAACAACGTCCCGCACGGTGCCGGTGCGCGAGGGGATGAAGGATTGGTGCCATTCGTCGAGACTGGCTACCAGAGCGGTTCCAAGGATGGCGATGTTGGCCCAGCGCACGGTCCACTGCAGGTGGTCCGGCGCGGTCAAGGTGGCTCGCCAGGCTCGGAAAAGCAGGATGCTCAGAGTGCCGTAGCCGACGACGTGACCGGATTTGCGAATGTAGAAGTGCCAGTACCCGAAGTGCGTCCGGTCCACGCCAAAGAGGAAATGCAGCAGAGGGTAAAGAAAGCGGCTGGTGTTGTGGGCTGAGAGCAGGGCGCTGGATTCAATGGCAATGATGATGAGCCAGAGGATGGCGGCGATCCACGCCTTGAGAAGATTTGCGCGGTCGGGGTTCAAGCGGGAGAGCCATGGCCCTGCTGCGACGGGCCGGACAGCCGAGGGCAGTGGTCCCCACATAAACGGGGTCTCGGTCGAGACCCGCTACTCGACGCCATAGTTGGGGGCCTCGCGGGTGATCATTACATCGTGGACGTGGCTTTCGCGGAGACCGGCCCCACTGATGCGGACGAAGCGGGTTTTCTGCAGAAGTTCGGCGATGGTGGCGCAGCCGCAGTAGCCCATGCCGGATTTCAATCCGCCGACCATCTGGTGGACGATCATCGCGACTGAACCACGATAGGGGACGCGGCCCTCGATGCCTTCAGGGACGAGTTTGCCGAGGCGGTTGGATTCGCCGTCTGTGGCTGAAAACGCGGCAGAGGAATCACCTTCGGTGTTCTGAAAATAACGTTCGCTGGAACCTTGTGCCATGGCGCCGATCGAGCCCATGCCTCGGTACGACTTGAAAGAGCGGCCTTGATAGAGGATGAGTTCGCCCGGGCTTTCGTCGGTGCCGGCGAAGAGTGAGCCAATCATTACGGCGCTTGCGCCTGCGGCCAGGGCTTTGGTGATGTCGCCCGAGTACTTGATGCCACCGTCGGCGATGATGGGCACGCCAGCGTCTTTGGTGGCGCGGAAAGCTTCGGAGATGGCGGTGATCTGAGGCACGCCGGCGCCGGTGACTACGCGGGTGGTGCAAATGGATCCAGGACCGATGCCGACCTTGATGCCGTCGGCTCCGGCGCGAGCGAGTTCGCAGGCACCGTCGAAAGTGGCGACGTTGCCGGCCAGCAGTTGCATCTCCGGGAGCTTCGACTTCACCAGCTTTACGGCTTCCAAGACCTTGGTGGAGTGGCCGTGGGCGCTGTCGATGGCGAGAACGTCGACCTTGGCTTCGGCTAATTCCTGGGCGCGTTCGAGGAAGTCGCCGGTAGCGCCGATGGCGGCGCCTACGCGCAGGCGTCCCTGGGAATCTTTGGCGGCGTTAGGATACTTCAGCTTCTTCTGAATGTCTTTTACGGTGATTAGTCCCTTGAGGTTGTATTTGTCGTCGACTACTAGGAGTTTTTCTACGCGATGCTCGTGGAGGATTTCTTCGGCATCCTCCAAGGTTGTGCCGACGGGCACGGTGATGAGATTTTTCTTGGTCATCACGCGATCGATGGGAATATCGAAGCGGGTTTCGAAGCGCAGGTCGCGGTTGGTGAGGATGCCGACGAGTTTGCCGTGCTCGGTGATGGGCACGCCGGAAATCTTGTAGCGGCGCATGATCTCTAGCGCGTCGCTGACCTTGTCGGTGGGCGACATTGTGACCGGATCGACGATCATGCCGCTCTCCGAGCGCTTCACCTTGTCGACTTCATCGGCCTGCTGCTCGATGCTGAGGTTGCGATGGATAATGCCGATACCGCCCTGCTGGGCGAGCGCAATCGCCATGTGCGATTCGGTGACGGTGTCCATGGCGGCGCTGACGATGGGAATGTTCAGGGTGATGCTGCGCGTGATTTGGGTCTGAGTGGTGGCGGTGGCTGGGATTACGTCGGAGCGCGCGGGTAAGAGGAGGACGTCGTCGAAGGTGAGAGCCTCGGGTACGGGAAAATGAATCATAAGTTTCTCGGAAATCTCCCCGCTAAGGGGGAATCTTCATTCTAGAGAGAGCGCGGGGTTGAGGCAAATGTTGACAGCAACGCCTGCATCCTGCCATCGGGGCGGCGGGCGAGGACGCCCGCCGGACAGCCGCCGGGACGGCGGGGCTACAATCAACTATGCGCAAAATGATTCTCTTCTTGTGGATTTTAGGGTGCTTCACCACCAGAGTGGCGGCTCAGCAATACGATCTCGTGATCGAGGCTGGACGCGTTATCGATCCTGAGACCGGGCTGGACGGGCTGCGCAATGTCGGGATTCGCGATGGGAAGGTTGTCCGTATTTCTTCTGAGACTTTGAGCGGACGGCGGGTGGTTCATGCTGGGGGGCTGGTGGTTTCTCCTGGATTCATTGATCTGCACCAGCATGGACAGGACATGGCGAGCCAGCGAGTCAAGGCGCTTGACGGCGTGACTACTGCTCTGGAGCTGGAGATTGGTGCGCCCGACGTTGCCCAGTTCTTGAAATCAAAAGAAGGCCACTCGCTGATTCATTACGGTACGTCGGCCAGCCATGTAGCGGCGCGGGCTGCAGTGTTCGGCGCGCCGCTGCCTGCCGGGACGATTCTACCTCAGAGCGGACCGGCGACTGATCTGCCGGCCACTCCGGAGCAGATCGAAGCTATGCGGCAGAGGCTACGCGCGGAGCTTGATGCTGGCGGCTTGGCGGTTGGTATGGGGATTCAATATGTCCCGGGAGCGACGCGGCTGGAAGTGATTGACATGTTCCGCCTGGCGGCGGAGCGGGGGCTGCCGGTTTACACCCACATGCGCAGTGCCGGACGGGTTGAGCCGGGTTCGGCGATTGAGGCGGTGAGCGAAGTAATCGGAGCGGCTGCAGTTACGGGTGCGGCGCTGCACATTGTTCACATCAACAGTACATGCCTGCGCGATTCGCTGGAGTGTCTTGCGATGGTGGAGGGAGCACGCGCCCGCGGGCTGGATGTCACGACCGAGGCGTATCCCTACATCGCGGGTATGACTGCGGTGAACTCGGCAGTATTTAATCCGGGCTGGCGCGAAAAACTTGGAATTGATTACGGCGATCTTGTGCTGCCGGATACGGGCGAGCACCTGACCAAGGAGCGTTTCGATGAGCTTCATAATTCCAACACCGCGCGGTGGGTGCTGGTTTTCGGGAACACGCAGGAAATTGTGGACAAGGTGATTCCGCATCCGCTGGTGATGATCGCGAGCGATGGCATCGAAAGCCATCCGCGCAATGCGGGGACTTACTCGCGGGTGCTGGCGCAGTATGTGCGCCAGAAGGGAACGGTTACGCTGATGGATGCGATCCGCAAGATGAGTTTCATGCCGGCGGAGATGCTGGAGCGGTCGACCCCGGCGGCGCGGCACAAAGGCAGGTTGCAGGAGGGCTGCGACGCTGACATTGTGGTGTTTGATGCAGCGACTATCAGCGACCGGTCTACCTTCGAGAAGCCTATGGAGCCGAGCGTGGGCGTGCGGTATTTGGTGGTGGGGGGAACCGTGGTTGTCGATGAAGGCAAGATTGTGCCGGATGTGTTTCCGGGGCGAGCGCTGCTTGGGCCGGGTTGGCTCCGGCAGTGATACGCGGAACAACGGCGCCCTGCGGCCGTGCCGGCTTATGAGCCCAATCGAGTCGTGCCGAATCACTTAGTGAGGCGACTACTGACTCTGCGGTTCCTTGTGTTGTGCATCTCTGGCCGTCGCTGACTTCTGTCCTGAATTGACAGAGAACAGCATGTAATGGTCAAAACTATGGCGGCGATAATAGCGATGCCTATTAATCTCAAGGAAGAGATCGACACTCTGCGGCAACCAAAGCTGAACGTTCTTCTTTTGGAATTGGACCGGACCGTATTCGGTAACCTGATGCTGGACGGAAAGCCCCTGAACAGAATTCACGAGTTCCGATTCGAGACGCACAACCTGAAAATTGTCGGAATTGATCCAGGCCCGTCCCTTCTGGCTCACACCATAAGTTTGGTCCCGCTCGCCGTAATCTTCCAGCCGTTTGGGCTTGTCTTCCCGCTGGCGGAAATGTACCAGCCAGGTCGCGTTTCCACGCCACTGGCCCAGGCCTTCACAGGTCAGATCGAAATTCTCCTGCATGTCAGGATGGAAGATAAGCGCCGCGGCCATAAATCCCTGAGTGGAGATGTGATCGGGAAGGCTAGGGAGTGCGTCCCGATTATTGCGATATTCGTCAACGGCTAAGAACCCAGGGCTCTGCTCGGTGATTGAAGCCACATAGTCGAACTTGCGAGTCTCCTTGGTGAGGGGATTGCCAGCCCGATCGAGCTGCTCATGGAGCAGGTCTTCAATGGCGCTGAATTGCGACATGGAGCCGACCAGTTCCTTCACCCTCTCACCGGCCATCTCTAACACTTCCTTGGTGGGGCAGCTTACGCCCGGCGCAACGAATGGCTTTACCTCATCGACTCCGGGAGGACCCCAGGCGCTTGGTGGCAGGCTGGGGCTGGAGGATGCCAGCACCAGATCACTTACCGGCTCTTCACTGGGTGCTGCATTGGCGGCATCACGGGCTTCGATTTGGGCAATCAGCTTCTTTACCTGCGGAACGTTTGGACTACTGGCGTTGGTTTGCAGGAATGAGTTCAAAGCGGCAATGCCTTCCCGGCTATGCCCAAGGCTTGCCAAGGCTTGCCCTAAAGCCAACTGGGCGGCGCTTGCGGAGCCTTTTCCAGCTTCGATTGCCATTTGAGCTTGTTGCCGAGCTTCTTCGAACGCCTTCTGCTGCAAGTAGGCATCCGCGAGAAGAGTGTGCGCCATCCAGTCCGCAGAATTTGCAATCACGGCCTGCTCCAGCGTCTTACGCGCCTCTTCCGTCTGTCCCTGCTGCAACTGTTCACGCCCCAGCAGACTGAGAGCCTGGGCCTTCCGCGGATTCAAAGCTACGGCGCGCTTCAGGTAGGTCCCCGACTTCTCTATGTCTTTCAACTGCAGGAACAGATATCCATATAAAAAGTTCAGCTGGGCGCTGGATGGAACGGCTGCGTAAACTTTTTCGAGGTGTCTCTGTGCCTTTGTGAAATTTCCCGACTTGAGTTCGTCAACCGCCCGCTGCGCATCCTTGCGCAACTTGGGCGGGATTGCGTCGTCGCTGGCACTCAATTCAACCGCGGATGGGTCGCTTTGCAGGATTATCTCCACTTTAAGAGTCCGTGCGCGGGCGACTTGTACTTCTACTTCCTTGCGCCCAGTCAGGTATCCGACTGCGCTGACTTCAAGGTCGTAATCTCCAAAGTCGACGCAAAACGTCGCCTCGGATTCCTTCGACGTACTCTGCCAAAGCGTGACATCCTTCTTTTGCTCATGCAGTTTGGCAACCGCCTGGCGATCGAGAAGAGCGTTCTTCTCAGTTCGAACCGTCAGCTGAAGAGTTTCCCGATCGCAGTAAGCTTTTTCTAGCTCATGCATACGGAGATCATCGATTGCGGGCTGTCCTGATGGCAGGGAGCCTGGCGATGTCAGGGGGCCTGCCGATGGCGGGGAGCTTGGCGCGTGCTGGGCGCGCGCTGAGGGAGGAAACAGGAAAATTTGGAAAAGCAGCAGTCCTGCCCATACCGGGCAGGAAGAATGATGATTTTCTTTTCTAAGGGAACACGCCGATATCGCCGATATCATTAGGGCCCGGTGCGGAAGGGGAACCACTTCGCGTCGCCATTATAGGCCCAGTTGATTCTTTTTCGAGGCTTTTACGTTGAGAATACGCACTATTCCGCCTCTGGTACAGATGCTCTGATTTTACGGTGAGCGGCGGGGTAACGCTGCCGACTTTCCCCGTGACATTGGAGGGGAGCCATTGTCGTGGGGCACCCCTGAAAGTTGGGGGATTTGTCTTTTTCCGTGGTCGGGGCGTATATTAGAAAACTGAGAACTGTTGTGTAGTACCGGAGTTTGGCGAAGCACACCAGTGGGCGCAAGCCCACTTTTTCGTTGCCGAGGAATTGGCTGGGTGAGGTGGGCTGCAAGTTATTGGATGCATGGCACTTGAGCTTGATCGGGTACGCGAGATTGCGGAGCGGGTAGCGGCCTCCAGCGGGCTGGAAGTGGTCGACTTGGAGTTTCGCGGGAGCGGCAATGCCCGCATGCTGCGCGTGTTTCTTGACAAGCCCGGGGCGGCGAGTGGCGATCCGCTGGCAGGAGTGACGCATGGAGATTGCGTGAACTTCAGCCGCGAGTTTGGCACCATCCTTGATGTCGAGGATGCGATACCGACAAGCTATACGCTGGAAGTTTCTTCGCCTGGGTTGGACCGGAAGCTGAGCAAAGCAGCTGAGTTTGAGCGCTTTGTGGGCAGCCGGGTGAAGCTGACGACGAGGAATCCGGTGGGCAACAATCGGTACTTCGAAGGGCGGTTGGAAAGTTTTCGCGACGGCCGGCTGACGCTGGATTTGAGCGTGGCGAGCCACAAATCGCGCCGCAAGATGAAGATGAGCGCGGCGGGCGCGGAGCAAGGGCAGAAGATCGGGATTGAATTTGCCAATGTGGAGAAGGCGAATCTGGTACCGGAAATCTAGAAGCGGGTCTTGGGTCAGAGGTGTTAGGTCTTCGGGTTTTGCCTAAGACCTAAGACCTGAGACCGCAAGACCTGCAAGACGCGGTCGGCTTCATAACGGAATCTTTTATGGCCAGTGAGCTTTACAACACGATCGACGCGTTGAGCCGCGAAAAGGGCATTGATCCGCAGATTGTGGTTAGCGCGGTGGAAGATGCCATTGTCATGGCTACGCGCAAGTACTACAAGACGCAGGAAAATCTGCGCGCCGAACTAGATAAAGAAACTGGCAAGATCAACGCGTTTGCGGTGAAGACGGTGGTGGAGACTCCGGAGCAGGTGGAGGATCCTTTGCTGCAGATCACGCTGGAAGATGCGCGCAAGGTAGATCCGGCCCTGGAAGTTGGCGGAGAATTGCGGACGCCGAAGGTTACGGAAGGGATCCTCGGCCGCATTGCGGCGCAACTGGCGAAGCAGGTGATCTTCCAGAAGGTGCGCGAGGCTGAGCGCGACACGGTTTACAACGAGTACATTGGACGCGTTAATGAAGTGGTAAATGCGACCGTGAAGCGAGTGGAAGGTCCGGACGTGATCTTCGACATCGGCAAGGCGGAAGCGCGGATGCCGCGCAAGGAGCAGTCGCGGCTGGAATCGTTTGCCATCGGCGAACGCGTACGCGTGGTGATTGCGCGCGTGGAAAAAGCTTCGAAGGGTCCCGGTGTGGTTGTGTCGCGCGCCGTGCCGGATCTGGTGCAGCACTTGTTCCAGACGGAAGTGCCCGAGATCTACGACGGGACCGTGGTGATCCGCGCTATTGCGCGCGAAGCTGGAGAGCGCACGAAGATTGCCGTCATGTCCAAAGACAAGGACGTTGATGCCGTGGGCGCCTGCGTGGGCATGAAGGGGATGCGGGTGCAGTCGATCATCCGCGAACTGCACGGAGAGAAGATTGACATCATCGAGTATCACGAAGATGCGGTCACGTTCGCCGAGAAAGCACTGCAGCCAGCGAAAGTCAGCAAGGTGACCGTGGTCGACTCCGGCGGCAAGCATCTCGAAGTTGTGGTCGACGACAGCCAGCTTTCCCTTGCCATCGGCAAGAAGGGCCAGAACGTGCGGCTGGCGGCGAAGTTGCTGGGCTGGAAGATCGACATCAAGAGCGAGGAAGAGAAGCGGCAGGAAGTGGAGCAGCAGATGTCGGCGATGGTCACGCAGACGGCTACGCCGTTAGAGAGCGTCCCGGGTCTGGGTGAAGGACTGGTGGAGAAGCTGAACGCCGCGGGTGTGAGCACGGTGGAAGCGCTGGCCGACATGACGCCGGAACAGCTTGAAGCGATTGAGGGCATTGGGCCGAAGACGGTGGAAAAAATCAGTCTTGCGGTGAATAATTACTTTGCCAGCCTGGA
>Ga0209420_1000520_pt1 | contig 19980 bp, 12 predicted proteins | sample BlaSpr_A8_OM1_O1_FD_187972 | JGI IMG/M metagenome (GOLD analysis project Ga0209420, IMG submission 187972) | Forest soil microbial communities from Thunder Bay, Ontario, Canada - Black Spruce, Ontario site 2_A8_OM1_O1 (SPAdes) (version 2) | ecosystem: Environmental > Terrestrial > Soil > Boreal... | reverse complement strand
GTCAACGAGGAGACCAGGGGCCGCCGGGTCAATCCCGGCCGGGCCGTCATGCTGGCCACCGCCCTTCTTGCGATCATCTACATTCTCGCCCAGGTCGGCCTCCAGGGCGTGGTGAAGCCGGCCGCCCTGCAGGCGCACGTCACCACGGCCATGATCTACGCCGCGCAGGCCATCGGCGGCGGGACGTGGGCCAAGGTCATGGCGCTGGCCATCGCGTTGTCGGTCGTCGGCGCGACCGGAACCGGGATCGTGATCGTTTCGCGTCTGGTCTACGGCATGTCCACCCGCGACGTCCTTCCGCGCTCGCTGTCCAACGTGTCACCGCGCTTCAACACGCCCGTCCTGGCCAGCGTGATCGCGGGCATATTGATCATCGCGGTCATTACCGTGGACCTGACGGCAGCCGGGCTCAGCAACATCTTCAGCGATGTCGTCGGGGTGTCCGGGCTGCTGTTCACGATCTTCTACGTGATGACCGGCCTGGCCATGATGGTCTACTACCGGACCCGGGTCTTCGCCGGAGTCGTGGACTTCCTCACCATTGGCCTGCTGCCGGCCGGCTCGATAGTCCTGCTCGGCTGGGTGTTCGCGAAGACCATCACCCAGGTTCCGGTGGGCGAGGTTTACACCGTGCTCGGCGTCCTCGGCACCGGCATCGTCGTGATGATCCTGGAGAGGGTGCTGCGTAACCCGGAGTTCTTCCGGATAGACCGCGAGAAGTACACTCGCCAGCGCCGGCAGTCGGCGGGAGACTCGCAGGCCTGACGGAGCCTGTTTTACCGCCTAGCGGAGGGTGCCGGCCGGCCTGGTCTCCCAGGACGTCCAGATCGGCCGGTATCCCTGCTGGCTCCAGAACGGGACAGATAGCGGATTGGTCTGCTCGTAATGCAGCAGCGTGACGGCGACTCCCGCGTCCGCGATCTCGCGATGCAACCGCGCCACCAGCGCGGCGCCTATTCCGCTGGCGCGCTCGGCGGGCCGCACAAACCCGAACATCAGGTAGGCGGCCGGCGCCCGGGAGACCATCGGGGCGATCCAGCCCGCTGACTCCGGCCGTTGCGCCGCCACCATGCCAATCGCCGTGTCGTCACGCTCGGCCAGCCACGTCCAGCACTCCGGGCGGCCCAGCAGCCCGGCGGCCTCCCGGCGCAGCGCCGCGGCTGTGCTCGGCCGTTCGATGACGCCGGCGAAGTGCGCGTCAAACTGGATCACTTCCATTCCCAGGCGGACCACCGTGTCGATGTCTGCCGGGGTGGCCCGTCTGATTCGCAAGTCCTGACGCTCGGTACCGGCGGTGCTTGTGCCCTCGGCGCCGTCGTCCGCCGGCCCGGTGCGATCGGGGCGGCGGCCGGTCGTGCGCGCCGCAACGACCCCGAACGGCGCCAGCCCGTGGCGCACGAGGGTCGCGATCCCGCCGATGTCACGGCAAGGCCACGTGACGGCGGCGGCCGTGTCCGGCAGGCCTGCCTCCGGCAGGCTGGCGAGATGATCACGCCAGCGGGACAGCAGCCGGTCCAGTGCTGCCGCCAGGTCCGGGCCTGCCGCCCAGGCCGTCAGCTGGAACCGGCGGGCCGCGCCCCAGGCGAGGTCAAGCTCGTCGGGACCGCCCTCCCAGTGCTCACAAGCGCCGACGGCGGTCGGCTGCCCATCGGCTCCGGTGACGACCAGCCTGACACCGCACTGAGCCACCGGTGCCACCGGATCGGGCAGCAGTGGATCGAGGGCACGCCAGCGCCGGGCGACCTCCGGGATGACGAGGCTCGCCGAGTCTTGGGAAGCGGCTGACACGACATCCTCCGGGCTGCTTGGCGTCCGCGCTGGCCCGATCCAGGTTCGCGGCGACCGATAACTCCCCGATGATCTCCGACAGTCTTTCCCTGAGGTTTCGCAGCAGCGGATCGTCCGGCGGCAGGACCTGCTCGGAGCGCTCAACGGTATCGTGAATCAGCCTCGTCGCGTCGGTCAGCCGGCCTGCCTTGAAGTACACGGTCGCGAGGTTTGCGCGGCGCTCCAAGGTCTGCGGGTCATCGGGACCGAGGACCCGCGCGTAGCCCTCGCACGCCTGCTCGTAGAGCGCCAGCGCGGAGGCCATCTTCCCGGCCGAGAGGTACGCGGAGGCAAGGATGCCTCGGGTAACGATCGTGTCCATGTGATCGGTGCCCAGGACCCGCTCCCGGTCTGCGAGGACTCGCTTGAGCTGGGAGATGGCGTCCTTGACGCGGCCGCTGGCCAGATAGGTGTCGGCTAGCTTCTGGCGCGCGGTCATGGTGTCCGGATGCCGCGGTCCCTGGATCCGCTCGTGGTCGGACAGCGTGCGCCGCTGCAGCGCGATCGCGTCGTCGGGCCTTCCCGCGGCACTCAGCGCGGCGGCTAGCTCGTCCCGGGCGCGGAGGGTGTCGAGGCTGTCTGCTCCCAGGAGGCGCTCGCAGTCGCCGACGGCACTCTCGAGAACCGGGACCGCGGCTTCCGCCTGGCCGGCAGCGATGAACGCGTGACCGAGTGCGATCCGGGCGGCGATCGTTGACGGGTCGTCTGGCCCAAGCACGCGGGAGCGGCCCGCCGCGACCCACTGAGCCCACGCGACGGCTTCCGCCGCCTGGCCCGCCGCCATCAGCGCGGCGGTCAGCTGGCTGCCGGCCATTAGGGTATCCGGGCTGCTCGGGCCCGCGATCCGGTCGCTGGTCGCTGCTAGCTCCCGCCAGTAGGCGACCGCCGGGCCGGTCAGGCGGGCGCCGTCCATGCTCCGCCCGGCCCGGACGAGCAGCGGATGGCAGCTGCCCTCTACCCACAGCGCATCGCCGGCCACCTCCTGGAGGCCGACAGCACAGGACCGCAGGTGCGCTGCGATCCATGGCTGATTCTCATCGGCCGGCCACACCTCGAGCAGCGCATCCGCGGCTGCCTGGGCAGCCCGTTCAAATACGTCCTTGGTCGTTGCGGCCCGGATTGCCGTCTGCACCGTCGGGGTCATCCGGACCGTCGGCGGCGTGGCCGCCGAGTCCACGGTCAGCAGACCCGCCCGTTCGAGGCTGAGCAGCGCGCTCCAGGCGACATTCGGATCGACCGGCGACCCACCGCCGCCTTCGCCGAGGTACTCGCACGTGGCCAGCGCCGTGAACACCGCACTCGGGATCGCGTGACCGTCAAGGAGGGCGGCGAGCGCGAGCAGATACTGGGCACCTCCGCCCGGCGACAGCCGCTCGGCGTGCTCCACCGAAAGGGTCCAGGTAACCGCGGCCGCCGAGTTCGCGCCCGTTGTGGTCTTGGCAAGCTGAGCGCGCCGATGGTCGAAGTGGCTCTGGTATTCACGGCAGGTCAGGCGCGAAGTGGCGATCATCGCACTTGCCTGCGCCAGCGCAGGGGGCTCGCAGCCAAGGGCAACGACGAGGTCTATCGCGCCGAGGCGCTGATCCGGGTCCGCGGTGAGGCGCCCCATCAGATAGCTGAGGGCCTCGCGGGTACTGAACTCCGGTACCGGGAGGGTCCGTACCCGGGCCCGGCCGGACAGCATCCTGCGATCGGGTGTGGTGATCAGGACCCGGCCTGCCTGCCCGGTTGGCCACAGCCCGTTCAGGTCTTCCGTGTCGCGCAGATCGTCGAGCACGATGAGCCACGACCGGCTGGTCTCGCCGAGCCACTCGACAAAGCTGCCTGCCACCGACTCGGCGTCGCCCATGTGGTCGGACGCGGTCGCCGCCGCCGCCTCGACAAAGCCGGACAGCAATGACGCCCGCGATGACGCATCGAGCCATAGCAGCAGGTCTGCCTCGCCGGCCCGCCAGATTGATTCGGCTGTATACACCGCGAGCTGGGTCTTACCAGACGATCCCAGCCAATCCGGCGACCCGGTCCCGGCGTTCCCGGGTTGCTCGGTCTCCCCGGCCTGGCGAGCCTCGCGGGCAGGAACCAGCGCCACCGTGGCGCCGGGAACCAGCGTCCCGGCCAGCCCGGGCGCCGTCTCTGGCCTGGCGCTGAATCCGTCTGCAAGTGATGGCATGCCCAAGCGGATCGGCCATGCCGCCCCTCGGCCATGGGCCCCAACTGAGCCCGTGGCCTGCGATGGGTCGACCATGGGCTTATCCGCCGCCGTCCGTTAGCACAGAATCCTCCCGCCCACCCAGCGCAAACCCCGACATTACCGCCAATGTGACCGGGATGCCGACGGATTGGCGCGCATTACTTTGCCCCCACAACATGCCAACAACCTCACCGTGGCGCAATAGGCGCGCCGGAACGCATGTGGAACGGGGCGGCAGCCGCCACGGATCCCCGGCTGGAACACGGTCAATGTCCGGACGGCGTTCCTTTTATACGGCCACATTTGTTACTGCCAGGTTAACTGGAACGCGGGTGCCGTCCGTGGCTCAGACATCGCTCGCCGCGTGCTGCTGTGATTGGCCCAGAATGGTGGCGGCTGCCGGTCTGCCGCCACGGCCGGATCGCTATGATGCGGCGCGGGTTTCCGGCAAAATAACGCTCTCGCCCTAGCCTGGGCACCCGCCCTTCGGCGTCAGCGCCGGCGGGATTCCTGCGTCTTGAGTCCGGCCTGATCCGTCGTCGGGTTCACCGCCCAGTTTTGGTAATGGCTTGAGCCGCAATCGCCGGGACGGCCCGGTCGGCCGCCTCGCGACTGCGGTAAGCCCGAGCTACTTGCGCACAAGCAAGAAAATGAAGATAACGAACTCTGGCCCCATACCTGACAAAACAGGCCTGGTTGCCGCGAGTGCTGCTCGGTTGCCTTGAGTGCTGGCCGTTGCCGGGTGCCGGTGTGTTGCCTGCGAGCACTGGTGTGTTGCCTGCGAGTGCTGGTGGGTTGCTTGCGGGTGCTGGCCGGTTGCCTTGCAGTACTGGCCGGCATCCGGGCCGCCGCGAACCGGTCAGCCAGGCCCGCCTGCGCCGGGCCATGCGTGGCCGCCATCGGAGCGGGGCGCCGGGCCATGCGTGGCAGGTCATCGGAGCGGGGCACGGGTCGCACGGGCCGACCCCGCTGTGGCGGGGCGGTCCCCGGCGGCCGGGGGGCGGACTTGGCCACAGATATGACATGGCCGTCAGCTTTCCGTCATATGACATAAGCGTCAGCTAATGCTTAGCAGACCCGGCCGGATTTAGGGTTCTGGCCTTCCAGCAGCGCACGGGACCGGGCTCAGTCGTATAACACGTTCTACTTGCGGGCGCAAACCCGCCCGGCAAAGTCGACGCGCATGTCATGTGACGCTCATGTCATTTTTGCATTTCAAATGAGTCCTGTGTCCAAATAGAACCCGTGGCACTTGATGGGACCCCGGCCAGCCGGGTGAGCGGTGGACCGCGCCCGGAGGCGCCGTCGGCCGTGGCTGCCACGTCCGCCGCCGCCGTCGAGGCCACATCCGCCACGTCCGCGGCTGCTGTCGACGCGATGGACCCTGGATTCGCGCGTGCCTCCGGCGAGAACTTCCCCGTCGCCCTGCGCCTCCTGCCTACGAGCCGCCGGCAGTACCTGATGGCGGTGTACGGCTTCGCCAGGACGACCGACGACATCGGGGACCGGGCCCCGCCCGAGCAGCGCATCCGCCTGCTGGATGAGCTCGAGGACGACCTGCGCAGCCTTTACGCCGGCCAGTCGGCGGACGGTGCTGGGCCCAAGACCCAGGTGGTACGCGCGCTCGGGCCTGCGGTGACCGACTGCGGCATCCCTATGCAGCCGTTCGCTGACCTCATTCAGGCGAACCGGCAGGACCAGGTCGTCGGCCGCTACCAGAGCTTCGAGGACCTGCTGGGCTACTGCCGCCTGTCGGCCAACCCGGTAGGCCGCATCGTGCTGTACGTGTTCGGCTGCTTCTCCGAGCGCCGGGCCGAATTGTCCGATTCGGTCTGCACCGCTCTGCAGCTCGCAGAGCACTGGCAGGACGTGGCCGAGGACTTCCGCGCCGACCGTATCTACCTGCCTGCGCAGGACATGAAGGAGTTCGGCTGCACCGAAGAGGATCTGTCGCTGGGCACGGCGCCGCCGCAGGTGCGCGCGCTGATCGCGTTCGAGACAGAGCGGGCCACCGCGATGCTCGACGCCGGGGCCCCACTGATCGGGACGCTGCGCGGCGCGGCCCGCGTGGCGGTGGCCGGGTATGTCGCCGGCGGCCGGGCCGCGCTGGCGGCGATCGCCGCGGCCGGCCACGACGTGCTGCGCGGCACCCCGGCGCCGCGCAAGCAGCGGCTGGCCGGCGAGCTGCTCCTCGCCTACGCGAGGGGGCGGTGAGCCGATGACGGCCCTGGCGGTGGACGACACCGACGTCCGCGCCGCGTACCGGCACTGCGAGCAGGTGACCCGGACGCAGGCGAGAAACTTCTCATACGGCATCCGGCTGCTGCCCGCGCCGAAGCGCCGCGCGCTTTCGGCCGTGTACGCGTTCGCCCGCCGGGTCGACGACATCGGCGACGGGACCCTGCCCGCCGACGAGAAGCTCGCCGCGCTGGGCGAAGCGCGGGCCGCGGTTGCCGCCATTGACGAGGCGGGCGCCGGCGCGGCAGAAGGCGACCAGGTGCTCGTCGCGCTCGCCGACGCCGCGCGCCGGTACCCGATCCCGCTCGCCGCGTTCGGGGAGCTGATCGAGGGCTGCGAGGCGGACGTGCGCGGCACCAGCTACGCGACGTTCGGCGAGCTCCAGCACTACTGCAGGTGCGTGGCCGGCTCGATCGGGCGGCTCTCCCTCGGCGTGTTCGGCAGCCGGGACCCGGCAACCGCGGAGAAGCTCGCCGACAACCTCGGCATCGCCCTGCAGCTGACCAACATCCTGCGCGACATCCGCGAGGACCTCGGCAACGGCCGGGTGTACCTCCCGGCGGAGGACCTCAAGCGCTTCGGCACGGAGCTGCTGCCCGGCCGCATTGACGACCTGGCCGGCGACCCCGGGCTGGCCGACGTCATCCGGTTCGAGGCGCAGCGGGCCTTCGGCTGGTACACCACCGGGATGCGGTTGCTGCCCCTGCTCGACCGGCGCAGCGCCGCGTCGGCAGGGGCGATGGCCGGGATCTACCTCCGGCTGCTCGAGCAGATCGTGGCCGATCCCGCGGCCGCGCTGCGGCAGCGGCAGTCGCTGCCGGGCAAGGCCAAGGCCATGGTGGCGGTGCGGGCGCTGGCGGGGGTGCCTGAGCGTATTCCGGCATCGGCCGGTAGCTCCGCCGCCTCAGACTCAGCCGCCAGTGGCCCCGGGGGCCCCGGCGGCCCCGGCCCCGGAGGGACGGCATGACCGCGCGGACCGCCGTCGTGATCGGCGGCGGCCTGGCCGGCATCACCGCGGCCATCGAGCTGCGGGACGCTGGCGTCGGGGTCACGCTGCTCGAGGCCAGGCCCAGGCTGGGCGGCGCGACCACGTCGTTCTCCCGCGGCGACCTGACCATAGACACCGGCCAGCACGTGTTCCTGCGCTGCTGCACCAGCTACGCCGAGCTGCTCGCCAGGCTCGGCGTGACCGGCTCGGTGGCCGTCCAGGACCGGTTCGACGTCACCGTGCTGTCGCCGCACGGCCGTGCCAGGCTGCGCCGGTCCGGGCTGCCAGCCCCGCTGCACCTGGGCGCGTCGCTGGCCAGCTACCGCTTCCTGTCGCTGCCGGAACGGCTCCGGGTGGGCCGCGCCGCCCTCGCCCTGCGCTCCCTCGACCCGGCGGAGCCCGGTCTTGACGCGCACCGGCTCGGCGACTGGCTCGCCGCCAGGGGCCAGGACGAGCGCGCCCGCCGCAGGCTGTGGGACCTGTTCATCGTGTCCTCGCTGAACATCGCAGGCGACGAGGCCAGCGTGCCGCTGGCCGCCACCGTGCTGAAGACCGCGCTGCTGTCCGGCAACGACGCCGCGGACATCGGGGTACCCACGGTGCCACTCGGCGAGCTGCACGGAAGCTCCGCCGCCAGCCTGCTCGGCGAGCTCGGGGCGGAGGTCAGGCTGGGCGCGAAGGCGGTGGCCGTGGAGCCGGGCGCCGGGGGAGGGTACCTGGTCCGGGTGGGCGCGGGCGCCGACGGTGGCGACGGAGCGGAATCGCAGCCCGCCGCCGCCGAGCAGATCACCGCGGACGGTGTGATCCTGGCGGTTCCGGCCGGTCCCGCGGCCAGGCTGGCCGGCGCGGCGGGCGTGACCGGCGCCGCCCGCTGGGACGACCTCGGCAGCTCGCCGATCGTCAACGTGCACGTGGTCTACGACCGGCGGGTCATGGATCTGCCGTTCGCGGCGGCTGTTGACTCGCCGGTGCAGTGGGTATTCGACAAGACCAGGACGGCAGGGCTGCGCAGCGGGCAGTACCTGGCGCTGTCGCAGTCCGCGGCCGATGACGACGTGGACGTCCCGGTGGCGGCGCTGCGCGAGCGGTTCCTGCCCGCCCTGGAGCAGTTGTTCCCTGCGGCCGCCGATGCCCGCGTCACCGATTTCTTCGTTACCAGGGAGCGCCGGGCGACGTTCCGCCAGGCGCCAGGATGCAGCGCGCTGCGCCCGGCCGCCGCAACCTCGCTCCCGGGGCTGATGCTGGCGGGCGCATGGACCGATACCGGATGGCCGGACACGATGGAGGGTGCCGTGCGGAGCGGACGCACTGCTGCACAGGAACTGATCCAGGCGCTGGCAGCGCAGGCCACGGGCGAGCCCGCGGGACTCCGGGGGCAGTCATGACCGCCACGATCCCGGCGGGCGTGGAGACCGCCCGCGACCTCGTCGGGCCGGCGATCGCGACCGCGGTGGACCGGCTGAGCCCTGAGGTGCGCATGGTCGCCGCCTACCACCTCGGCCTGACCGACGCCGACGGGCGGCCGGAGACGCGCACCGCGGGCAAGGCGCTGCGCCCCGCCCTGGCCGTGCTGTCGGCGCGGGCCGCGGGTGCGGCACCGGAGCGCGGCGTGCCAGCGGCCGCCGCGGTCGAGTTCGTGCACAACTTCTCGCTGCTGCACGACGACATCATGGACGGCGACACCGAGCGCAGGCACCGGCCGACCGCCTGGACCGTGTACGGGATCGGCGCGGCGATCCTGGCCGGTGACGCGCTGCTGATGCTGGGCCAGGACCTGCTGCTGGAAGGCCCGGCGCCGCAGGGCCTGTGGGCGTCCCGCTGCCTGGCCGCAGCGGTGCAGCGGCTGATCGCCGGTCAGGGTTCCGACCTGGCCTTCGAGCGCCGCGACGACGTGACGCTCGAAGAGTGCAAGCAGATGGCCGGGGACAAGACCGCCGCGCTGATGGCGTGCGCCTGCAGCATCGGCGCGATCTACGTGGGAGCTCCGGCGGCGCTGGCGATGGGGCTGGCCGGGTTCGGGGCGCACGTGGGCCTGGCGTTCCAGCTCACCGACGACATGCTCGGCATCTGGGGCGCACCGGAGGTAACCGGCAAGCCGGTCATGTCCGACCTGCGCACCAGGAAGAAGTCGCTGCCGGTCGTGGCGGCGCTGACCAGCGGCACCGAGGCGGGGCGGGAACTCGGCGAGTTGCTGGCCAAGCCGGAGGCGCTGACCGAAGACGAGCTGGCCGACGGCGCCAGGCTCATCGAGGCGGCCGGGGGCCGGGACTGGGTCGAGGCCGAGGCAGACTCCGCGCTGGCGTCGGCCGAGAAGTGCCTGGCCGAGACCGAGATGCCGGATGACGTACGGGCGGAATTCGCCAATATTGCGGAGTTCATCACGGCACGCCAGTGGTGAGGCGCGGAGCAGCCCAGATGGTGGCCGGGGGAGCAGCCGGGACGGTGAAGGGAGCGGAGAGCTGAGGGTGATGGCGCGATGACCGTGACACAGGCCCGCCAGGGAACGCCGACGACGGCCGAGGCCGGCCGCACGGCGCTTGACCGCGCCGTCGGGCACCTGCTCGGGCTGCAGCACGAGCAGGGCTGGTGGCAGGGCGAGCTGGAGACCAACGTCACCATGGACGCGGAGGACCTGCTGCTCCGCGAGTTCCTCGGGGTGCGCACGGCCGAGCAGACCGCCGCCGCCGCCCGGTGGATCCGGTCCTGCCAGCGCGCCGACGGGACCTGGGCCAACTTCCGCGACGGCGACGCCGACCTGTCCACGACCGTCGAGGCGTACGTCGCGCTCCGGCTGGCCGGCGACGCCCCCGACGCCGGCCACATGGCCCGCGCCGCGGCCTGGATCGCGGCCCAGGGCGGCATCCCGGCCACCCGGGTGTTCACCCGCATCTGGCTGGCGATGTTCGGCCAGTGGTCCTGGGACGACCTGCCGGTCATCCCGCCGGAGATGATCTACCTTCCGGCCTGGTTCCCGCTGAACGTGTATGACTGGGCGTGCTGGGCACGCCAGACCATTGTGCCGCTGACGATCGTTGGCTCTCTGCGACCGGTCAGAACTCTCCCGTTTGGCCTGAACGAGTTGCATTCCTCCGGGTCTGGCCACATCCCGCGAGCCGGGTCGGCCGGTTTTGACCCCTGGGCGGCCGTGTTCAACGGGCTGGACCGGGTGCTGCACCGGTACGTCAAGCGGCTGCCCAGGCTGGCCCCGGCCCGGGCCGTCCGGGCGGCGGCGATGCGCCGGTGCGCCGAGTGGATCATCGCGCGGCAGGAGAAGGACGGGTGCTGGGGCGGCATCCAGCCGCCGTGGGTGTACTCGCTGATCGCGCTGCACCTGCTCGGCTACGGCCTCGACCACCCGGTGATCAGCCGCGGCCTGGCCGGCCTGGACAGGTTCACGATCTGGGAGGACTCGCCGGACGGGCCGGTGCGGCGGCTCGAGGCGTGCCAGTCACCGGTGTGGGACACGGTCCTGGCGATGGTCGGGCTCGCCGACGCCGGGCTGCCGCCCGACCACCCGGCGCTGGTGTCGGCGGCCGGGTGGGTGCTGGACGAGGAGATTCACGGGCCCGGCGACTGGCAGGTCCGCAGGCCGGGCCTGGCCCCGGCCGGCTGGGCTTTCGAGTTCGACAACGACGGTTACCCGGACGTCGACGACACCGCCGAGGTGGTGCTGGCGCTGCGGCGGGTGGGGTGGCCGGCCGCCGGCATCGCCGACGCCAACGCGCGGGCCACGGAGTGGCTGACCGGCATGCAGTCCAAGGACGGCGGCTGGGGCGCGTTCGACGCCGACAACACCTCCCGGCTCGTCGGCAAGATGCCGTTCTGCGACTTCGGCGAAGTCACCGACCCGCCGTCGGCCGACGTCACCGCGCACACCGTCGAGGCGCTGACCGCCATGGGCGAGGGCGCGGGCAAGCCGGTCCGGCGGGGCGTGGCCTGGCTGCTGCGGGCCCAGGAGGCCGACGGGTCCTGGTTCGGGCGCTGGGGCGCGAACTACGTGTACGGGACCGGTGCCGTCGTGCCCGCGCTGATCGCTGCCGGGGTCCGGCCCGGCAAGCCCGCGATCCGGCGCGCCGTGGCCTGGCTGGTCGGCCATCAGAACCCGGACGGCGGCTGGGGCGAGGACCTGCGCTCCTACGACGACCCGAGCTGGGCGGGCCGCGGCGAGTCCACCGCGTCGCAGACCGCCTGGGCGCTGCTGGCGCTGCTCGCGGCCTGGGACGGCAGGCCCGACGCGCCGGAGGCGGCCAGCATCGACCGCGGCGTGGCCTGGCTGGCGCGCACCCAGCGCGAGGACGGGACCTGGGACGAGCCGCTGTTCACCGGGACCGGCTTCCCCGGCGACTTCTACATCAACTACCACCTGTACCGGCTGGTGTTCCCGGTCAGCGCGCTCGGCCGATACGTGACCGGCGCAGGACCCGGCGGCCCGCAACGTGAGCACGGGGGTGTGGATTGAGCGACAAGCTGATCGTCTGTTCTCCGCTGCGGCCGGAGGCGCGAGCTGTCCGCCGCGGGATCGGGGCGGACGGCCAGGTGCTGCGCACCGGATACGGCGCGGCCAGGGCTGCCACTGCGGCCGACCGGCTACGCGGCGTCACGTTCAAGGCCATGGCGATTGCCGGTACCGGCGGGGGAGTCACCGCTGATCAGCAGCCGGGTGACCTCGTGGTCGGAACTCAGATCAGCCGGATCGGGTCGGCCACCTCGGTCGCCTGCCCGTCCGCGCCGCTGCTGGCCGCCGAGCTGCGCCGGGCCGGGCTGCGGGCCGACGCCGGCAAGATCGTCACCGTGGACCACCTGTTCGCCCGCGGCCAGCGCGAGCGGCTGGTCGGCGAGGGCGCCCTCGCCGCGGACATGGAGTCGGCGATGCTGCTGGACGGCGCGGCCGGGCGGCCCACCGTGGTGGTCAGGGCGATCTCGGACACCCCGCGGCGCCCGCTGCTCAGCCCGTGGGCGGTGCCGGGCGGCATCGCCGCGCTGCGGTCGCTGCGGCTGGCCGGCCCCGCGCTCGCCCGGTGGGCCGAGGCGTGCGGGCCGAGGCGGGTGCTGCTGGCCGGGCCGCGCTCGTTCTGCGCGGGCGTGGAGCGGGCCATCGAGATCGTGGAGCGGGTGCTCGAACAGCACGGCGCCCCGGTCTACGTGCGCAAGCAGATCGTGCACAACAAGGTGGTCGTGACCGACCTGGAGGGCAAGGGCGCGATCTTCGTCGACGAACTCGACGAGGTGCCGGACGGCGCGACCGTGGTGTTCTCCGCGCACGGCGTCGCGCCGGACGTCCGGCACGAGGCCGCGGACCGGGGCCTGCAGACGATCGACGCGACCTGCCCGCTGGTCGCCAAGGTGCACGTCGAGGCGCGGCGGTTCGCCGCCGATGGCTACCAGGTCGCGCTCATCGGCCACGCCGGGCACGAGGAGGTCGAGGGCACGCTCGGCGAGGCGCCGCAGGCGATCACCCTGGTCGAGACCGCCGAGGACGTGGCCAGGCTGCGGCCGCGGGACCCGGACAAGGTCGCGTACCTGATGCAGACCACGCTGTCCACCGACGAGGCCGGGGGCATCGCCAGCGCCCTGCTCGACCGGTTCCCGGGCGCGCGCGGTCCGGGCAGCGACGACATTTGCTACGCCACCACCAACCGCCAGCTCGCGGTCCGCGCGATCGCCGCCGAGTCCGACGTCGTGCTGGTCGCTGGCTCGACGAACTCGTCGAACTCCATACGCCTGGTGGAGACCGCGGAGCGCGCTGGCACGCCGTCCTACCTGATCGACGGTCCGGAGGACATCGATCTCTCCTGGCTCGCCGGGGCGTCGGTCGTCGGGCTCACCGCCGGGGCTTCGGCGCCGCCGGCCGTGGTGGGCCAGATCATCGACGCGCTGTCCGGACTCGGGCCGGTCGACGTCAGCGAGCGTGTGGTCGCAACCGAATCCATCCGCTTCGGGCTTCCCAAGGAGTTGAAGCAATAGATGCCTATGCCACTGCGCCAGAGCCTGCGTGTGGGGTCCTACCTGATGCGCCAGAAGCTGGCTCGCCGTGAAAAGTTCCCGCTGCTCGTGGAGCTCGAGCCGCTGTTCGCGTGCAACCTCAAGTGCGCGGGCTGCGGCAAGATCCAGCAACCGCACACGCTGCTGAAGCAGCGCATGCCGGTCGAGCAGGCGCTCGCCGCGATCGAGGAGTGCGGCGCGCCGATGGTGTCGATCGCCGGCGGCGAGCCGCTGATGCACCCGCAGATCGACGAGATCGTGCGGCAGCTCATCGCGCGCAAGAAGTTCGTGTTCCTGTGCACGAACGCGCTGCTGCTGCCGAAGAAGATCGAGAAGTTCACGCCGTCGCCCTACTTCTCCTGGGTGGTGCACATCGACGGGCTGCGCGAGCGGCATGACGAGTCGGTCTGCAAGGAGGGCGTGTTCGACGAGGCGGTCGCCGCGATCAAGGACGCGAAGCGGCGCGGGTTCAAGGTGGGCACGAACACCACGGTCTTCAACACCGACACCCCGCACACCGTGATCGACGTGCTCAACTACCTCAACGACGACCTGGGCATCGACCAGATGCAGATCTCCCCGGCCTACGCCTATGAGAAGGCACCGGACCAGGACCACTTCCTCGGCGTCACCGAGACCCGGGAGCTGTTCCGCAAGGCGTTCGCCGACGGCAACAGGAAGCGCTGGCGGCTCAACCACACGCCGCTGTTCCTGGACTTCCTCGAGGGAAAGGCCGACTACGGCTGCACCGCGTGGGGCATCCCGTCCTACTCGCTGCTCGGCTGGCAGCGGCCCTGCTACCTGATGGCCGACGGCTACGCCAAGACCTACCAGGAGCTGATCGAGACCACCGACTGGGACTCCTACGGTCGCGGCAAGGACCCGCGGTGCGCGAACTGCATGGCGCACTGCGGCTACGAGCCTTCCGCTGTCCTGGCGACCATGGGCTCGCTGCGAGAGTCCCTCCGCGCCATGCGCAGCTAAACCGGGCCCGGGCCCCCGGCCCGGCGGCCTCGCCGCCCGCGCGCGCCGCGGCTCCGCGCGCGCCCGGCTTCGGTTTCCATGATCGCGGTGGATTGTTCCGGTATGGCAACCAAAATCAACCACGATCATGGATGCCCCCTGCCAAGTGCGCCCGGCGTCGGCTCCGGTTGCATAGTGTCTAGTGATCGCATCCCGAGCCGACCGGAAGGCATCCGGCAGTGACTTCGCCCAGCACCCAGCCGCAGAGCACGCAGCCCGTGCCGGCGGGCCAGGCTGGCGCGCAGGACGGCGGCGCCAGGCGGCGTGGGCTCGACGCGGGCTCCTGGTGGGTGCTGGCGCTGCCGCCGGTGATCACGTTCGTGATCATGCTCTGGGGCATCACCGGCGCCTCCTACTGGCGGGACGAGGCTGCCACGATGTCGGCGGCCCAGCGGCCGCTCGGCAACCTGCTGCGGACGCTGGGGAACATCGACGCCGTGCACGGCGCCTATTACCTGCTCCTCTGGGTGATGGTGCACGTCGGCGGGTCCGGGGAGCTGGTGACCCGGCTGCCGTCCGCGGTGGCGATGGCCTGCGCCGCCGCCGCGGTGGTCGCGATCGGCAGGAGGCTGATCTCGCCCTGGGCCGGGCTCGCCTCCGGCCTGGTCTTCGCGATCCTGCCGGAGGTCAGCCTGTACGGGCAGGACGCGCGGCCGTACGCGATCGTGGTCGCGCTCGCCGCGCTGGCCAGCTACCTGCTGGTGCGGGTCATGGACGCCGGGCCCGATGCCAGGCACCGCTGGCTGATCGGGTACGCGCTGTCTCTCGCCGCCCTGGGCATCGTGGACATCTTTGGCCTGCTGCTGCTTACGGGGCACGCGGTGACCGTGGGGCTGCGCTGCCTGCGCGAGACCGGGCCGGCCGGGCCTGACGGGCCTGGTGCGGCGGACGGGCCGAGCAGGGCCGATAGACCCGCCGCCGCGGACGGGCCGGGCAGCGCCGAGCGCGTCCGGGCCGCCAGGTCGCTGGCGCTCGGCTGGCTCGCCGCCGCCACGGCAGGCTGCTTGCTGACCAGCCCGGTGCTGGCGCTCGGCTACGTGCAGCGGGGAACGCTGTCCTGGCTGACCCCGCCCACCTTCGCCGCGGTCACCGGCCTGCACGATCTGGTCGGCCCGGCGGCCATGTCGGTCGCCGTGATCCTGGTCGTCGCCGTCGGCGTCGTGGTCAGCGCGCTGCTCGGCCGCGGCCGGCTGCGGGCCAACTGGCCGGGCTCGGTGCCCGCGCTATGCCTGCCCTGGCTGATCCTGCCCCCCGCGATCCTGCTCGCCGCGTCGGTGATCACCCCGGTCTACACGCTGCGCTACGTCCTGCTCTGCATCCCGGCGATCGCGCTGCTGGCCGGCGCCGGGCTTGCCTCGCTCGGCTGGATAGCCGGCCCGGCGGCGCTCGTGGTGATCGCGCTGCTCGGGGTGCCGATGCAGCAGCAGGTACGCGCGCCGAACGGTCACGTGGACAACGTCAGGCAGGCGGACCGGATCGTGGCCGACAACAGGCGGCCGGGCGACGCCGTCCTGGAGTACAAGGCGGAGAACTTCGCGCAGGCGTACCCGTACGGGATCCGCCAGCTGATCCCCATCGCCCAGGCCGAGTCGCCGATCCAGTCGGCCACGCTGGTCGGCACGTTCCTGCCCGATCCCGTGGTGCGGCAGCGGCTGACCCACGTGTCGCGGGTGTGGGTCGTCGAGTACGGTCGCCGCACGCCGCTGATCATCCTGAACGGGCTGCACTTCCGGCTGGTCCGCAAGTGGAAGGTCAGCGACATCTGGCTGTACCTCTACGAGCATCCGGCCATCCCGGGCACGGCCCCATGACGCCACCTGCGAGCCGCGCGGTTCTGGGTGGCCGCGCCGGGGTCAGTGCTGGCGAGCACCCGGACCGCGCCGCGGCCTTCGACGCCGGGCCGCTCTGGATGCGGATCCTGCCTCCGGTGGCCATGTTCGCGATGGGGCTGTGGCGGATCACCGGCCCGTCCTACTGGCGCGACGAGGCGGCGACGATGACCGCCGTCCAGCGCCCGTTCCCTGAGATCCTGCGGATGATGGGCAATGTCGACGCCGTGCACGGCGTCTACTACATGATCATCTGGGCGGTGGTGTGGCTCGGCGGCACCGGTGAGCTGGTGACCAGGCTGCCGTCGGCGGTGGCGATGGCCTGCGCCGCGGCGGCGGTTGGCGCGCTCGGCCGGCGCCTGGTGTCGCCCCGGGCCGGGCTCGCGGCCGGCCTGCTGTTAGCCGCGTTACCGCAGATCAGTCTCTACGCACAGGACGCGCGGGAGTACGCGGCCGTCACCGCCCTGGCGGCGACCGGCAGCTACCTGCTCGTGCGGGCGCTGGCCGCGGCCGGCCGCAGGACCGGCTGGCTGGCCGGTTACGCGGTGTGCCTGGGCTTGATGGGCAGCCTGAACGTCTTCAGCCTGCTGCTCGTGGGCGCGCACGCGATCACGGTGGCGGTGGCGGCGGCGCGGGATTGGCGGCGCGATGGCAGCCGTGCTCCCGGGGTGTCGCTGGCCGCGGGCTGGCTGGCGGCGGCCGCCGGGGCGTTCTTGCTTGCCAGCCCAATCCTGGCGCTCGGCATCGCGCAGCGGGGCACTCTCTCCTGGATCACCACGCCGCCGCTGCTCGGCACCATCGAGGGGCTGCGGAAGCTGGTCGGCCCGGCGACGATGGTGCTCGCGCTCTGCCTGGCCATCGCGCTCGGCGTCGTCTTGAACGCGCTTGCCAGGCGGCCGCTGCGGGCCAGCTGGCCCCCGGGGCTGCTAGCGCTTTGCCTGCCGTGGCTGCTGCTGCCGCCGGCGGTGCTGATCGGGGTGTCCTACGCCTCGCCCGTGTACACGTTCCGCTACGTGATCTTCTGCGCCCCGGCCGCAGCACTCATCGGCGGGGCCGGCCTGGCCGCCCTCGTGCTGCCCTCGCCGCGCGGAGCGCTAGCGTGGGTCCCGGCCGTGGTCGCGCTTGCGGTGGTCGCGGCGCTCGGTGTGCCCGCGCAGCTCGCCGCCAGGGGGCCGGACGGCCACGGCACCAACATCAGGAAGGCGAACGCGATCGTGGCCAGGGCGCGCCGCCCCGGGGACGCGGTGCTCTACCTCGGCATCGACTCGAACTACTTTCCCGCGGCCTACCCCGGGGGCTTCGTCAAGCTCGACAACATCGGCCAGGCGATGACGCCGAGCCAGGCCGGCAACCTGGTCGGTGCGCGGCTGCCCGCCTCCGTGATCCGGGCGCGGCTCGGTCACATCCGGCGGCTGTGGCTGGTCGAGTTCGGCCCCCGGCCGCACCCTCGGCTGCTCCATGGCCTGGGCTTCAGGCTGCTCCGGAAGTGGCGGCCCTCCCAGATATGGCTGCTGCTTTATGCGCGGAGCGGGCAGGTCGCCCGATTCCGGTAACTTCGCAGAACTCCTACAGCATCTCTTCAGAGAGAACCCTCATCATCTAAACCGGCGCAGGTCCCTTGCGCTCGGCGTCAGCGATTCCGCGCCGCGGCGGCTCGGCCCGCTCACGCGGCGACCGGGGTTCCAGAGGAGTTCTCATGTTCTTCACGTACCTCCGGCGTGAACTGCGTCGGCGGATGCGCCAGGCCATATTCATCTCCGTGGGCCTCGCCCTCGGGATCGGCCTGGTTATTACCGTTACGGCCGCGTCGTCCGGCGTGAAGGCCGCCCAGGGCACGGTGCTGCAGAACCTGTACGGCGTCGGCACGGCCGCAACCGTCACCAAGACCCCCACCGCGGGATCATTCGGCACCGGCAATCGCAACTTCAACTTCAAGCCGGGCGCGACGGTGAAGATCGACGACCTGACCGCCACCCGCAGCCTCGGTACCCTCGACGACTCAGCGATCACCACGATTTCCAAGCTGAACGGTGTAGCGGGTGTCGGCGGAGCGCTGACAGCCAGCGACGTGGACACCACGTTCAAGATCCCGGACTTCAGCAGCGGCGGTGGTGGCGGGGGCGGTGGCGGCGGCCGTGGCGGCGGCGGGGGCGCCGGGGGTGGCGGCTTCCGCGGCCCGGGCGGTTTTAACGCCGGGAACGCGGTGTCGGTCGACGGCATCGACCTGTCCTCGAGCGCGCAGGCACTCGGCCCGCTCAGCAACGGCAACCTGACCTCGGGCCGCACGCTGAAGTCCTCGGATGCCAGCTCCGACGTGGCGGTGGTGGACTCCAGCTACGCGAAGTCGGCGAGCCTGAAGGTCGGCTCGACCGTCACGCTCGCGAGCACTAAGTTCACCGTCGTCGGGATCGTGACCGAGCCGGCCAGCGACTCATCGGCGGACGTGTACGTCCCGCTGGCCCGCGCCCAGGCGCTCTCGTCGACAACCGGCAAGGTGAACACGATCTACGTGGCGGCGGACAGTTCGTCGGACATCTCCGCGGTGCAGAAGGAGATCCAGAAGGCGGTGCCGGGGTCGACGGTGACCACGTCAGCGGACCTGGCCGGCGAGGTGACCGGGTCTCTGTCGAGCGCGTCGAGCCTGGCGAACAACCTCGGCAAGTGGCTCGCGATAGCGGTGCTGATCGCGGCGTTCCTGCTGGCCAGCCTGCTGACGATGTCGGCGGTCTCCCGCCGGGTCAGGGAGTTCGGCACGCTGAAGGCGCTCGGCTGGCGCAGCCGCCGGGTGATCGGCCAGGTGATGGGCGAGTCGGTCACCGTCGGCGTCATCGGCGGCCTCGTCGGCGTCGCGCTCGGGTTCGCCGGGGCCGCGATCGTCTCCGCGATCGCCCCGGCCCTGTCTGCGTCCGTGGGCCAAACCACCGGCTCGGCGACACCGGGAGGCGCCCGGCAGTTCAGCGGCGGCGGCAGCGGCGGTTTCACCCCGCCCAGTGGCAGCGGCTTCTCGCGCCCCGGCACGGGCACCGGCGGCCAGTCCGTATTGGTGCACCTCACCGCCTCGGTCACCGTGGACGCGGTCGTCCTCGCCGTGGTGCTGGCCCTGGCCGGGGGCCTGATCGCCGGCACCTTCGGCGGCTGGCGGGCAGCCCGGCTGCGCCCGGCCGCCGCGCTGGCCAGGGTCGAGTGAGCTGAGTTGAGTGAGCTGAGCTGAGCTGAGCTGAGTGAGCTGATCGGATCCAGTCCTGAAAGGAAGCCATGTACAAGCTGACCAATGTCAGGAAGGACTACCCGAAGGGCCGCAGCGTGGTGCACGCGCTGGCCGGGGTGGATGCGGTCATCGAGGACGGGGAGTGGCTGGCCATCCAGGGCCCGACCGGCCACGGCAAGAGCACTCTGCTGCAGATGCTCGGCGGCCTGGACCGCCCGACATCTGGAACCGTGGAGTTCGACGGCCAGGACCTGGGCGCGATGCGGGAGAGCGAGATCACCCGGGTCCGGGCCACCTCGATCGGCTTCATCTTCCAGACCTTCAACCTGATCCCAACGCTGAACGCGCAGGAGAACGTCGAGGTCGCGCTCGCTCCGCTCGGCGTCGGATCGGCCGAGCGCCGGGCGCGGGCCGCGGCGGCGCTGGAGAGCCTCGGGCTCGAGGAGCGCGCCCGCCACCTGCCGGGCGAGCTTTCCGGAGGCCAGCAGCAGCGCGTGGCGATCGCCCGGGCGCTGGTGAAGGAGCCCAAGGTGGTGCTCGCCGACGAGCCGACCGGAAACCTTGACGAGGGCACCAGGGACGACATCATGGGGCTGCTGGAGAAGCTCTGGCGCGAGCATGGGCTCACGCTGATCGTGGTGACCCACGACAGCTCGGTGGCGCGCCGGGCACAGCGCATCGGAATCATGCGCAA
>Ga0209420_1000519_pt1 | contig 20006 bp, 19 predicted proteins | sample BlaSpr_A8_OM1_O1_FD_187972 | JGI IMG/M metagenome (GOLD analysis project Ga0209420, IMG submission 187972) | Forest soil microbial communities from Thunder Bay, Ontario, Canada - Black Spruce, Ontario site 2_A8_OM1_O1 (SPAdes) (version 2) | ecosystem: Environmental > Terrestrial > Soil > Boreal... | reverse complement strand
GCGAGCCACTTCGTCAACAGCGACGGGCTGCCCTCGCCCGAGCACTACACCACCGCGCGCGACGTGGCGACGCTTGCGGACGCCCTGATCCGCCAGTTTCCCGAGTACTACCCGTTGTTCAGCCTGAAGGAATTCATGTGGAACAACATCCGTCAGGGCAACCGCAACACGCTGCTCGACAAGGACCCGAGCGTGGATGGCCTCAAGACCGGCCACACCGACAGCGCCGGCTACTGCCTGGCCACCTCCGCCAACCGCAACGGCATGCGCCTGGTGTCGGTGGTAATGGGCGCCCCGAGCGTCAAGGCACGCGAGGATGCCAGCGCAGCATTGCTCAACTACGGCTATGCCTTCTTCGAGACCATCCGCCTGAAGTCGGCGCACGAGGTCGTGTTGAAGCCGCGCGTCTACAAGTCCGCGAGCGAGTTCACCCCCGTGGTGGTGCCCGCGGATGTGTACGCGACCATCGCGCGCGGCTCGGCCGCAGCGCTGCACTCCAGCGCGCACCTGTTCGTCGAGCCGCTGATTGCACCGCTCAGCGCCGCCAAGCCTGTCGGGCAGCTCACCATCACGGACGCCAGCGGCCAGATCATCGCGCGCATCCCGCTCGTGCCGCTGACGGACGTGCCGCCCGGGGGTCTGTGGACGCGGGCGATGGACGGCATCGCGCTGATGTTCCACTGAAGGAAAGTCCCATGGCCGAGCCGCTGCCCGTGTGCTATCTGAACGGCACTTACCTGCCGCTGACGGAGGCGCGCATCTCCCCGCTGGATCGCGGCTTCCTGTATGCCGATGCGGTGTATGAGCTGATGCCGGTGTACGGCGGCCGGGCGTTCCGCTTCGCCGCCCACACCGAGCGCCTCACGCGCAGTCTGGCCGGCATCAGCATGGAGGACCCGCATACGCGCGAGCAATGGCGCGCGATTCTCGGCGCACTGATCGAACGCAACGGCGGCGGCGATCAGTACGTGTACTGGCAGGTATCGCGCGGCGCGCAGCTCGGTCGCAGCCACGCGCCGCTGCCCAATATCCCGCGCACCGTGTTCGCCTTCTGTGCGCCGCTGCCGCCGACCACACCCGCTACGCTCGACAAGGGCGTGGCCTGCGTGACCGCCACCGACACGCGCTGGGCACGCTGCGACATCAAATCCACCGCGCTGTTGGCCAACGTGCTGCTGCGGCAGCTGTCGGTCGACGCTGCGGCGGCGGAGACCATCCTGCTGCGCGACGGGGAGCTCACGGAAGCCTCCGCGTCCGCGGTGCACGTCGTGCTCGGGGGCGAGCTGCTCATGCCGCCGAACTCGCGGCGCATCCTGCCGGGCACCACCCGCGGCGTGGTGGAGGAGATGGCCGCGCGTGCCGCCATCCACTGCCGTGTGGTGCCGATCAGCGAAGCGCAGCTGCGCGCGGCCGATGAGGTGTGGATCTCCGCGGCCACGCGCGAGGTGCAGCCGGTGACCTCGATCGATGGCCATGCGGTGGGCGGCGCCCGCCCCGGTAACCTGTGGCGTCGCGTGTACGAGGAGCTGCAGCGCTACAAGCGCGAGCTCGAGGGCACCCCGTGGTGAGCCAGGCCGATGCGCTGCAGTTTCCGACCGACTATCCGATCAAAGTGGTCGGTCGTCCGCAGGACGGGTTTCGCGCCCGCGTGCACGCCATCGTGCTGCGCCACGCGCCGCAGCTTTCCGCCGAACGGGTGCGCGAGCGCCCGAGCGCCAATGGCAACTTCCTGTCGATCTCCTACCTGTTGCCGGCCGAAAGTGCCGCCCAGGTTGAAGCGCTGGTCGCAGACCTCAGGGCCTGCGACGGCGTCGTGATGCTGCTCTAAAAACAAGTGCTTATAACCACTTTGTCACCGGCGCAGCCTGCGGTGGTCTGACGCTGGCCGGCCGGCCCCGGTAGCATCGCGGCCATGTCCATCACCCTTGACCAGGTTACCAAGCACTACGCGGGCGCCCCGGTCGTCAACGACGTTTCGCTCGACATCGGTGATGGGGAGTTCTTCGTGCTGCTCGGACCCAGCGGCAGCGGCAAGAGCACGCTGCTGCGCGCGATCGCCGGCCTCTCGGGTGTCGATCACGGCCGCATCGCGCTGCACGGCCGCGATGTCACCCATGTCGCCGCGAGAAAGCGCGGTGTGGGCCTCGTGTTCCAGAACTACGCGCTGTTTCGCCACATGACGGTGGCCGACAACATCGAGTTTGCGCTGCGGGTACGGCGCATGCGCGGCAAGGCCCGCCGCCAGCGCCGCCAGGAGCTTTTGCGCCTGGTGGCGCTGGAGGGGATGGACGACCGCCTGCCGGCCGAGCTGTCCGGCGGCCAGCAGCAGCGCGTGGCGGTGGCGCGCGCGCTTGCGCACAAGCCCGAGGTGCTGCTGCTCGATGAACCCTTCGGCGCGCTCGACGCCAAGATCCGCGAGGAGCTGCGCCGCACCATCCGCCAGGTGCAGCGCGAGCTCGGCATCACCACGGTGCTGGTGACCCACGACCAGGAAGAAGCCTTCGCCATGGCCGACCGTATCGGGGTCATGAATCTCGGGCGGCTCTTGGAGATGGGCGCGCCGCACGAGCTGTACTGGCGACCCGCCACGCGCTTCGTCGCCACCTTTCTCGGCGCGGCCAACCTGATCCTGGCGCGCCGCACGCCCGATGGCATCCAGATAGGGGCGAGCACCGTCGCGCCGGCCGAGCGTGCCGCGGGTGTGCAGGAGCACGAAGTGGTCGCGGTGGTACGCCCGGAGGAAGTGGAAGTGGCCGCCAGCCGCGAAGCCCTCACCTCCGGGTACCTGGCCGACGGGGTGGTCGATGAGGTGCTGTTCACCGGTGCGCGCGAGAGCCTGCGCGTGCGGCTCGAGGAAGGCGTACAGGCGCCGCTGCTCGCCGATGCCGACGGCGCGGCCAGTGCGGCGCTGCAGGTGACACGCACGCAGCACGAGCAGCGCAGCTTCGAGGTCCGCACCGGGCAGAGCGTCGCCGTGGGCGTGCGGCGCCTGCACGTGCTGCCGACGCCGCTGTCGAGCTTTACCGCCTGCGCCGTGAGCGCTGTGCTCGCCGAGGCACTCAGCCGTCAGCCGCTGCTCGCCGAGCTTGCCGCGCGCATGAAGACGCGCATCGCGCAGCGGGTGGAGCCGCACTTGGGAGTCGCCGACGCGCCGTGCGCGGTCGAAGGCGCATTCGTCGGCGTCACCGTGATCGCCTCCCAGACCGACTGCGCCCACCGCGCCGAGTGGCTGCTGCGGCGCGGGGCGAAGGATCTTCTGGTACTGCCCGAGCACGCGCATGCACCGCAGCGCGTGCTGATTCACTGGATGGGAGAGGCGGCGCGCAGCGCAACGCTTGGCATGTCGGCGAGCGTGCTGCGCCACGTCCCGGCGGAAGCCGTTTACGTTGGCATCTTCGCCGGCGAGAGCAATCGGGCTCCGCAGGGGATGCGCGAGCTGCTCGATGCGCGCTCGGAGGCGCAGGCGGGCCACGGACTGGAGATGCGCACCGAGCTGCGCTTCGGCGATGTCGCACAGGAGCTGGCACAGCGCCTGGCCGAATCGCCTGCGCAGATGCTGATCGTGGGCGTCACCGATCTGTCGCGTTTCACCGAGCGCTTCCGCGCGCTGCTCGATGGCGGGCAGTGGCCGGTGCTGATCGTGCAGCGCGGCGCGACATGAGTTTCTCCAAACCCAGCGTGCTGCCCGGCTTCGGGCTGACTTTTGGCTTCACGACGTTCTTCCTGAGTGCCATCGTGCTGCTGCCGCTGGCAGCACTGGTGCTGGCCGCAGCCTCCATGCACTGGAAAGACTTCCTCGACGTGGTGCTCAGTGCCCGTGCGCTCGGCTCCTACAAGTTGTCGTTCGGCGCCTCGCTGCTGGCCGCATCGATCAACCTGGTGTTCGGCTTCATCCTGGCCTGGACGCTGGTGCGCTACGAGTTTCCCGGGCGCAAGATCATCGACGCGCTGATCGACATGCCGTTTGCGCTGCCCACCGCCGTGTCAGGCATCGCGCTGACCACGGTGTTTGCCCAGAACGGGTGGATCGGGCGGTATCTTGAGCCGTTAGGCATCAAGGTGGCCTACACCTGGCTCGGCGTGACGCTGGCCCTCACCCTCATCAGCATGCCGTTCGCGGTGCGCGCGGTGCAGCCCGCCCTGCTCGAGGTGCAGCGCGAGCTGGAAGATGCCGCCGAGACCCTCGGTGCCGGCCGCCTGTACGTCTTTCGCCGCATCATCCTGCCGACGGTGCTGCCCGCGCTGCTGACCGGCTTCACGCTGGCGTTCGCGCGCGCGGTCGGCGAGTACGGCTCGGTCATCTTCATCGCCGGCAATCTGCCGATGAAGACCGAGATCACCCCGCTCCTGATCGTCATCCACCTCGAGGAGTTCGACTACAAGGGAGCAGCGGCTCTTGGGGTGGTGATGCTGGCGATCTCCTTCGTCATGCTGCTCACGATCAATCTGCTGCAGGCGTGGGGACGCCGCCGGCATGTGCGGGTGGCGCGCTGATGGCCGCCGCGCTGCCTCACGGGACACTTGCCGGCGACACCACGCGCCGGCCCGGCCAGCACACCTGGATGCACGCGCTGGTGCGCTGGATGTTCATCTCCGTGTCGCTGACCTTCCTGGCGGCGGTGCTGCTGGCGCCGCTGGCGACCGTGTTTGCCATGGCGTTCGCCAAGGGGGTGAGCGCGTACCTGCACGTCTTCTCCGATCCGGACACGCTCGCCGCGATCCGCCTCACCCTCATCACGGCGCTGGTGGTGGTGCCCACCAACACGGTGTTCGGGCTCGCGGCGGCCTGGGCGATCGCCAAGTTCGAGTTCCGCGGCAAGAGCATCCTCATTACGCTCATCGACCTGCCGCTGGCGGTCTCCCCGGTGATATCCGGCATGGTGTTCGTGCTGCTGTTCGGCCTGCACGGCTGGTTCGGCGTGTGGCTGCAGGAGCACGACATCTCCATCGTGTTCGCGCTGCCGGGCATCATGCTCGCGACCATGTTCGTGACCTTCCCCTACGTGGCGCGCGAGCTGATCCCGCTGATGCAGCAGCTCGGCAACGACGAGGAGGAAGCGGCCATCACACTCGGCGCCGGCGGCTGGATGACCTTCTTCCGCGTGACCCTGCCCAAGGTCCGCTGGGGCCTGGTCTACGGCATGATATTGTGCAACGCGCGTGCGATGGGAGAGTTCGGCGCGGTGTCGGTGGTGTCCGGCCACATCCGCGGCTTCACCAACACCATGCCGCTGCATATCGAGATCCTCTACAATGAATACAACTTCGTCGGTGCATTTGCCGTCGCTTCACTCCTCACACTGCTCGCGCTGCTGACGCTGGTGGTCAAGACGCTGGTCGAGCGCACCGGCTACCGCCGGCGCTGACAGACCATGGCCGCGTATCTGCAACGCCTGTGGCGCGCGCTGTGGCCGGATCCTGCCAGGACCAGCCTGAGCTGGTGGCTGGTCGCGATCCACCTGGCGCTGGTGCTGGCCGTGGCCGGCGGCCTCACTTTCACCGCCAGCCGCATGCTGCACGATCTGGCGGATCAGCAGGGCAAGGCGCGCGTGCAGCTGGCGGCCACCACCGCGCGCGAAGACTTAAGGCGCATGGGCGAGGATGCGCACGCGGCGGCGCGGGCGCTGGCCGACCGGCCGACGCTGCAGCGCCTGCTGGCGGAAGGCCAGAGCGAGGCGCTGCCCCCCTTGCTCATGCGCTCGTGTGAGTCGGCAGAAATGGACGGCTGCGCGGTGCTCAACGGCAAAACCGTGATCGCCGTGGCGGGCCCGGCGCTCGACTGGCAGCAGATCGTGACCGCCAGCGCCGAACAGGGCTCCACGTTCATGGCGCTGCCCTCGACCGGACGGGTGCCGCTGCTCGGGGCGCGCGCCGCGCTGGGCGATCAGGGGCTGACGCTGTACGTGGTGCGCCGCCTGGACGATAGGCTGGCACACGCCCTGAGCGCACAGGTCGGGGCGGAGGTGCGGCTCATCGACTACCGCTCCTACACCGACGGGCCGATCAGCGCCTTCACGCCGTTGTATTCGGCGGCATTCGCCGACGGCCATTCCGCGGTCCTGCGCATCGACTCGCAGGACGCCTACGCCTCCGCCGTGCCGGTATTCGCCTCCAGCGGAGAAGCCATCGCGCTCATCGAGGCGCTGCTGCCCACCAGCGCGATCGACGCCTCCTCGCTCCTCAAGCGGCTGGTGGTCATCGCGCTGGTTCTCGCCGCGATAGCGGTCGCCGCCGCGGTGATCCTCGGCGAGCAGGTGGCAGGTCCGGTACGCTCGCTCACCGCGGCCGCCACGCGCCTCGGTGCCGGGGACTTCTCCGCCTCAATTCCGGCGGGCGGTGCCGCCGAGGTCGGCAAGCTGGCGCGCACCATGGAAGACATGCGACGCAACCTCATCGAGCTCACCAGCACGCTGCGCAAGCGTGAGGCGGAGGCGCGCGCGGTGCTCGGCGGCATCGTGGAGGGCGTCTACGCGGTCGACAAGAACCGCATCATCAGCTATCTGAATCCGCAGGCGGCGCGCCTGCTCGGGGTGGCGCCCGAGGAGGCGGTCGGGCGCTTCTGCGGAGACGTGCTCAAGCCGCGCGACGAGGCAGGGCGGCGGCCGTGCGAGGTGAACTGTCCGATCCTGCAGGCGCGCAGCGAAGGCAGCGCCAAGTCCGTCGAGCAGCTGACGGCCCGCGGCGGCGAGCCGCGTACGACCGTGATCACCAGCGCCTCGCAGGTTGATGGCCTGCAGGTTCAGGTGATCCGCGATGAGACCGAGCTTGAGGCGGTACGCCGCGCGCGCGACTCGGTACTGGCGAACATCTCGCATGAGTTCCGCACCCCACTCGCCGCCCAGCTCGCCTCCATCGAGCTGTTGCTCGAAGGCCTTGAGCACATGCCGCCCGCGCAGCTGCGGGAGCTGGTTGCCTCGCTCGAGCGCGGCACGCTGCGCCTGACGCAGCTGATCGACAACCTGCTCGAGAGTGTACGCATCGAGTCAGGCCAGTTCGCCATCCGCCACCAGAGCGTGTCGCTGGCGGAAGTCGTGGAAGATGCCCGCTCGCTGGTCGGCTCGCTGCTCGCGCAGCGTCGCCAGACGCTCAGTGAGGATCTGCCCGAGGACCTGCCGCTGGTGAACGGCGACAAGACACGCCTCACCCAGGTGTTCGTGAACCTGCTGGCGAATGCCAACAAGTTCGCCCCCGAGGACAGCGTGGTGCGCATCGGCGCGCAGACCCTCGGCGCCTCTGTGCGCGCCTGGGTCGAGGATGAGGGGGCCGGGCCGGCGGCCGCTGACGGGGAGCAGCTGTTCGCCCGTTTCCGGCGCGGCGGAGCCGAGCCGGAGCCGGCCGGCCTGGGACTTGGGCTGTGGCTCGTCAAGTCGATCATCGAGCGTCACGGTGGCAGCATCGACTTCGAGCGCACCGCCGAGGGGCGCACCCGTTTCAGCCTGACCGTTCCGGTGGAGACCCAAGCATGAAGGTCCTGGTCGCCGATGACGATGCGGACTTGCGCGAACTCATTGCCTTCACCCTGGCAGGAGCCGGCTACCTGGTGGTCAAGGCGGCCGATGGGTCCAGCGCCGTACGGCGCTTCGAGGAAGAGCTGCCGGATCTTGCGGTGCTCGACATCAACATGCCGGGACTCTCCGGATTTCAGGTGTGCGAGGCGATCCGCGCCCGCTCGCGCGTGCCGGTGATGATGCTCACGGTGCGCGGCGAGGAGGCCGACCTGGTGCGCGCGCTCGATCTTGGTGCCGATGACTATCTCACCAAGCCGTTCAGCCCGCGCACGCTGCTCGCACGCATCAAGGCGCTGATGCGCCGCGCCGGCTTGGAGAGCTCAAGCCCGCTGTCCGCAGGCCGTGTCGCCCTCGATCTCGAGGAGCATACCGTACGCATCGGGCAGGCCGATGCGGTCCGCCTCACCAAGCTCGAGCTGCGGCTGCTGCAGATGCTGCTCGCCAACGCCGGTCACACCGTAAGCTCCGATCGGCTGCTGGTGCAGGTGTGGGGACACAGAAGCGGCGGCGACCGCCAGCTGCTCAAGCAGCTGGTGCACCGCCTGCGGCAGAAGATCGAGCTGGATCCGGCCGCCCCGGCACTGCTTCGCACCTCGGCAGCCGGCTACAAGCTGCTCGTCGATTGAAGAGCGAGGCGAGCGCCGCCGGCGCGATCCTGCGCTGAGTCTTTGGCGTGGTTCGAATGCGCTGCGGCGCCGTTGCGCCGGCCAGCTAGTGCGCGTAGATCTGGTCGAACACGCCGCCGTCGCTGAAATGCGTGCGCTGCGCCTCGTCCCAGCCGCCGAAGTCGGCGATGGTGGCAAGCTTCAGCTGCGGGAAGCGCTCCGCGTAGCGCGCGGCAACTTCCTGGTCGCGCGGTCGGTAGAAATGCTGCGCGATGATGTCCTGGCCCTGCTTGGAGTACAGGTACTCCAGATACGCGCGGGCCACTTCGCGCGTGCCGTGGCGCAGCGCCACCTTGTCGACCACCGCGACCGGCGGCTCGGCGAGGATGCTCACCGACGGCACGACGATCTGCAGCTGCTCGGCGCTCAGCTCGCGCACCGCGAGCAGCGCCTCGTTTTCCCAGGCCACCAGCACATCCCCGAGTTGGGCGTGCACGAAGGTGGTGGTGGCTCCGCGTGCGCCGGTATCGAGCACCGGTACGTTGCGGTATAGCTGGCGCACGAACTCCCGCGCGCTCGCATCATCGCCGCCCGGCTGCGCGCGCGCGTAGGCCCACGCTGCCAGGTAGTTCCAGCGTGCGCCGCCGGAGGTCTTGGGATTGGGGGTGATGACCGACACACCGGGCCGCACCAGGTCGCTCCAGTCGTGGATGCCCTTGGGGTTGCCCCTGCGCACCAGGAACACGATGGTGGACGTATAGGGTGAACTGTTGTCGGGCAGCAGGCTCTGCCAGTTCACCGGCAAGAGCTTGCCCTGCGCCGCAATGGTGTTGATGTCGGCCGCCAGCGCCAGCGTCACCACGTCCGCGGCGAGACCCTCGATGACCGAGCGCGCCTGGGTGGCAGAACCGCCGTGCGACTGCTCGATGCGCACCTGCTGGCCGCTCTTGCTCTTCCAGTAGCGGGCAAAGGCGGCGTTGAAATCGACGTACAGTTCGCGCGTCGGATCGTAGGAAACGTTGCGCAGCGTGACCGTGCCCGTGCCGGGCGCCGGTGCGGGGCCGCCGCAGGAGCTCAGCACGAGGAGGGCCGCCATGAGCGCCGCGCCGCAGCGCACCCAGCGGGGGGTCATAGGCATGGGCGCATGCTAGCCGTGCGCGCGGGTGCTGTCAGTCCCACGGCGGTTATAGGGCGCTTTGCGGCGCCAGCTGCAGCGCGCGCCGCAGGTGCGGCTCGAGTGCATCCGCGCACGCGCTGACGCTGCCGGGGCCGCCGAGCTGCGACAGCCGGGTCATCTTAAGCCCCGCGTAACCGCACGGGTTGATGCGCTCGAACGGGGCAAGATCGAGTGCGACGTTCAGGGCAAGTCCGTGGTAGCTGCCGCCGCGCCGCACGCGCACACCGACGCTCGCAAGCTTCATTGCGCCGACGTAGACCCCGGGAGCGCCGCGGCGGCTGTGCGCGTCGATGCCGAACGAGGCCGCCAGGTCGATGACGCTGTTCTCGAGCGCGCTGACGAAGTCGCGGATGCCGAGCCCCAGGCGCTTCAGGTCCACGAGCGGGTACACCATCAGCTGCCCGGGCCCGTGATAGGTCACCTGTCCGCCGCGATCGCTCTGCACCACCGGGATATCACCCGGCGCGATCAGGTGCGCGCGGCTCGCATTGACACCGAGGGTGAACACCGGCGGATGCTCGAGAAACCAGATCTCATCGGCAGTAGCCGCATCGCGCTGCTCGGTGAAGCGCTGCATGGCGCGCCAGGTGGGCTCGTAGTCGCACAGCCCGAACCGCCGGATCACCGGCGCGGGCACCGCGCAGGCGTGCGCCGCTGCGGGCGAGGCGCGCACCGGGAGCGCCGTGCCGGCACTTGCGCTCATGCGAGCCGGGCCGAGTTGTCGAGGCCGGCGTTGTTGCGGTTCAGCGCCTGCTCGGCGCGATAGCTCGAGCGCACCAGCGGGCCGGCCACGCACTCGAGGAATCCACCGGCGAGCGCGAGCGCACGATAGCGGTCGAACTCATGCGGCAGCACGAAGCGCTCGACGGCAAGATGGTTCACGGTGGGGCGCAGGTACTGCCCGAGTGTCACGATATCGACCGCGGCGGCGCGAAGATCAGCGAGCGTCGTCTCGATTTCCTGGTCGGTCTCGCCCAGGCCCAGCATGAGGCTGCTCTTGGTCAGAAGCTGCGGCCGGTCACGCTTGGCGTGGGCGAGCACCTCGAGAGTCTGCTCATAGCCTGCGCGCGGATCACGCACCGGATGCGTCAGCCGCCGCACCGTCTCGATGTTCTGAGCGAACACCTCGATGCCCGAGTCGACCACGGTGGCGACATCGCGCAGCACGCCCTGAAAGTCCGGAGTCAGGGCCTCGACCGCGGTGGCCGGGTTGCGGCGCTTGATGGCGCGCACGCAGGCAGCGTAATGGGCCGCCCCGCCGTCCGCGAGGTCATCGCGATCGACCGAGGTCAGCACCACGTACTTCAGTTTCATGAGCTCGACCGTGCGGGCCGCGTTCTCGGGCTCCTCGGCATCGAGCCAGCCGTGCGGGTTGCCGGTGTCCACCGAGCAGAAGCGGCACGCACGCGTGCACACCGCGCCCATGAGCATCAAGGTGGCGGTGCCCGCATTCCAGCACTCCCCGATGTTCGGGCACTTCGCTTCCTCGCACACCGTGGCGAGACGGTGCTCCTTGACGAGCGCGCGCACACTGTCAAATCCGGCGCCGGTGGGGGCCTTCGCCCGCAGCCACGGCGGCTTGCGTACTGGTGTGGCGCCGGCCGGCGCGCCGCGCGCCTTGATGCCGTCTCGAACCGCGGTAAAGCCTTGAGGCGTAACGTATTTCTCACCGCTTCGCGGCGGCACAGACTCGGCGATGACGGGGATGCCCTTCAGCTGCGACATGGCCTCATTGTAGCGCAGGCAGGCACTCTTCCAGGCTCGCCAGGCGCTCAACGGTGCCGACATCGCACCACCGACCGCGATGCAGCGTGGCAGTTACCCGCCCGGCAGCGATGGCACGGTTCAGCAGCGGCAGCAGCGGAAAGCGCTCCTCGGTGCAGCCGGCGAAGAACTCCGGGCGGTAGAGGCCCACACCCGAGTAGGTGAAGCGCTCGCCTGCCTCGCCGATCACCCGCCCGCCCTCGAGTGCAAAGTCGCCGCGCGGGTTGTGGGGGGGGTTTTCGATGAGAACCAGGTGCGCAAGCGCCTGCGGCTCGAGCCTGACGCGCGCAAAATCGATGTCGGTCCAGATGTCGGCGTTCACGGCCAGGAACGGTTCAGGCCCGAGCAGCGGCACCGCGCGCAGGATTCCACCGCCGGTCTCGAGCGGCACCGGCCCCTCATCGCTCCAGGTGATACTGACACCGAACCGGTGCCCGTCGCCGAGGGCCGCGTGCAGCTGCTCGCCGAGCCAGGAGGTGTTGACGATGACCTCGCGGATGCCGGCGCGCGCCAGCGCCAGCAGGTGCCACACGATGAGCGGCCGCCCGCCGACCGGTACCAGCGCCTTGGGCAGCGAATCGGTGATGGGCCGCAGGCGCTCGCCGCGGCCGGCTGCCAGCAACATCGCCTTCATGCCGGAGCACCGGCCGCGCCGGCGCGCCCGGCGCTGACACGCGCGTTGGCGCGCGCCAGCGGCGCGACGACGCGCTCCTCGATGAAGCCCGCGAGCGCGGCGAGTTCACCGTACAGCGCACTCGCCTCGCGCACGTAATCCAGCGTGCGCGGCAGGTCGGCCAGATAGCCGGGCTTGCCGTCGCGGTACCACAGGCGGCAGAAGATCCCGAGCACCTTGAGGTGCCGCTGCACGCCGATGAGGTCGAACCAGCGCAGAAACTCAGCCTCGCTCGCGCCGGCCTCGCCCCCCTGGGCGCGCAGCCGCGCGCGAAAAGTCCCTACCCAGGCCACCACCCGCTGACGTGGCCACGCGATATAACAATCCTTCAGCAGCGACACCAGGTCATACCCCAGCGGTCCGCTGAGTGCGTCCTGGAAGTCGATGATGCCCGGGTTGCGCTCGCCGACGAGCATGAGGTTGCGCGCGTGGTAGTCGCGGTGCACGAACACCAGCGGCTGGGCGAGAGCCTCGCGGATCAAAAACTCGCAGCTCTCGGCGATGAGCGCCGTCTCGGCCGCCGACAGTCTGAGCGCAAGATGTCTTTGCAGGAACCACTCGGGCATCAGCGCCATCTCGCGCGCCAGCGCGGCGCGATCGTAGCGAGGCAGCTCAACCGGCGCAGCGCCGGCGCGCACCTGGATCATGGCGAGCGCATCCAGCGCATCGCCGTACAGCCGCTCCGGATCGTCGCCGGCGCGAAGGCGCTCGAGGTACAAGCTCGTGCCCAGATCCTCGAGCAGCAGCAGCCCGCGCGCGATGTCAGCCTCGTGCACGTGCGGCACGTGAGCGCCGAGCGCCTCGAGCATCCCTGACACTTTCAGGTACGGCCGCACATCCTCCTTGTCGGGCGGCGCGTCCATGACGATGTAGCTCGCCGCACCGCTGAAAACCCGAAAGTAGCGCCTGAAACTCGCATCGCTCGAGGCCGGCTCGATGCGCGTCACCGGCAGGCGCAGCTCGCGCGACAGCCACCCGTCAATCAGCGCCAGTCGCGCGTCGGTCTCAAACATGTGAGAGGCATGGGTATTTCGGCCTGCGTCGCTGCGGCACGCCATTATAATGCCGCACTTCATGCTGCGTTCGAGCCCATTGTGCCTCCTCATCGCCTCGCTCGGCAGCATCATGCCCGCCGCCTGGGCCGAAGATCCGCCCTGTCCGTCACAGAACAAGCCGCTGACCGCCGCGCCGGCCAAGACAGCGCCGGCCGCCTCAGCGAAGAACGCCCCGCGGAAAATCGCCGAGGGCGGCAAGATCGACGTCACCGCCGATCAGTTCGAGGGCAGCGTGGCCGGGGGAAAGGCGAGTCTCAAGGGCAACGTCGAGGTGCGCCAGGGCGATCGGGTGATCCGCGCCAACGAGGCGCAGGTTGACCGCAACAGCGGCTCGGTTGAGACCAACAGCCACATCGATTACAGCGATCCTCTGGTCCACGTCACCGGCGCCAGCGGCAGCTACTCGCAGTCCGCGGGCGCCGACTTCACTTCCGCGCAGTTCAATTTCCTGCAGCGCGCGGCGCGCGGTTCGGCGCAGGAGATGGCGCTGACTCCCAAGGGCGTTTTGGACCTGAAGGGAGTGACGTTCACGACCTGCCCGGTGAACGATGACTCCTGGCACATCAAGGCCAAGAGCATCGTGCTCGATACGCGTGCCAAGATCGGCACCGGCCGCGACGCGCAGATCGACTTCATGGGCGTACCGTTCATCTACCTGCCGTGGGTGTCGTTTCCGCTCTCCTCCGACCGCAAGAGCGGATTCCTGTTTCCCACCATTGGCAACACCTCCTACGGCGGACTGCAGCTCTCGGTTCCCTACTACTTCAATATCGCGCCGAATGTCGACTTCACCTTCGAGCCCACCGAGTACAGCCACGCCGGTCCCGACCTCGCCGGGGACCTGCGCTTCCTGACGCAGGATCAGCACGGCGAGCTCGACTGGAACTATCTGCCCGACGACCGGGTGTTCGGCGGCAGCCGCGACCGCGTGCGCTTCAACGACGTGGCCGAACTGCCCGGCTTCTGGCGTCTGACGCTCAACGCCTCCGAGGTCAGCGATCCGTTCTACTTCGAGGACTTCTCGCAGGGCCCGGAAGGGGCGAGCACCGCATTCCTCGAGCGCAGCGCGCTCATGTCCTACCGCGACGAGCACTGGCGAATCGACGGCGAGGCGCAGCAATACCAGACCATCGACTACACCCTGCTGCTCACCGACCGACCCTACGCGCGCGTACCCAGACTTGCGGTCAGCAGCGACTACACGCTAGGTCCCGAAGGGCTCATCCACTACGGTTTCGATTCCGAGCTGGTGAACTTCCAGCGTCCCGGGGGAACCCTCGAGGTCAGCGGCTGGCGGGCCGACTTCACCCCCGGAGTTTCGCTCGATCTCACCGGTCCTGGCTATTTCGTGCGTCCCGCGCTCGCCTGGCGCGCCACGCAGTACGAGCTGGACAACACCGCGCCGGGGCAGCCGGGCTCGCCCTCGCGCACGCTGCCGATCGCAAGCTTCGATGCCGGGCTCATGTTCGAGCGGCTGGCCGGCTCGCACGATCAGCGCAAGCTCACCCTCGAGCCGCGCATCCTCTACCTGAAGGTGCCGTATCGCGACCAGGACGACCTGCCGGTGTTCGATACCGCCCTGCCGGATCTTCTGAACCCGGTGGAGTTGTTTCGCACCAACCGCTACGTCGGCGCCGACCGGGTGAGCGATGCCGACCAGATGAGCGTCGGAGTCACCAGCCGCCTGCTGGACGCCTTGAACGGGCGGCAGTTCATCTCCGCCACCCTGGGACAGACTTACTACTTCGAGAGCCCGCGCGTGGTGCTGCCCGGGGAGACCCCGAGCACCGAAAACAAGTCCGATTTCGTCGCGCAGGTGGCGCTCACCGCCTTCCAGGACTGGAGCGCCGACATCGGCGTGCAATGGGACCCGCAGACCGAAGGCAGCGAGCGCACGCAGCTTGACCTGCAGTACAAGCCCGCCAACGATGCGGTCATCAACCTCGGCTACCGCTACGAGCGCTACGTGTTCGACCAGGTCGAGGTATCCGCGGCGTGGCCGATCAAGCACAACTGGAACGTGTTCCTGCGCGATGTCTACTCGCTGAGCGATCACGAGTGCACCACTTCCGTGGATTCGACCTGCACGGTTGGCGGCGTGCCCGTTGAGTCTGCCCGGCTGGTCGGTTTTCTGGAGCGCTTCGCCGGGTTCGAGTATCGTTCGTGCTGCTGGCGGGTGAGGCTCGGGGTGCGCCGCTATGTGAGCAGCCATACCGGCAGCCAGGACACTGGAATCTGGCTGCAGCTGGAACTCACGGGCCTGGCCAGTGTCGGATCGGCATCCGACGCCTCCCTGGGCCAGGAAATCCGGGGCTACCTTCCCCCGGAAGGCCTGAATCTAAAGAATCAGGCCCCATTGAGGGGCGTCTGGTAAGTGAGGAAACCCATGCGGCGGATCTTGATTTCGGCCCCGACCTGGCTTGCCTTGGGGCTAGCGGGCCTTGCCGTGCAGGGCAGTGCCTGGGCGCAGACCCGCGAGCTCGCCACGCGCGGTGAGCTGCTCGATCGCGTCGTGGCCATCGTGAATGACGGCGTCGTGCTCAACAGCGATCTTGACGCCCAGATCGATGCCATCACCGAGCGCATGCGCCAGCAGCGGCTGGAACTGCCGCCGCAGAACGTGCTGCGCCAGCAGGTACTCGAGCGGCTGGTGGTGCAGGAGATCGAACTGCAGCACGCCGGCCGCGCCGGGGTGAAGGTCACCGACGAGATGCTCAACTCCGCGCTCACGGACGTGGCCAAGCGCAACAACATCACCCTCACGCAGCTGCCCGACACCCTCAAGCAGCAGGGTGTCGACTACCCGAGCTACCGCGAGGAGGTGCGCAAGGAAATCACACTCACGGTACTGCGCCAGCGCGACGTGCTGCAGCACATCAGCGTCACGCCGCGCGAGATCGACCAGTTTCTCGACAAGCAGGCGCGCACGCCTTCCGAGCACAGCGAGTTCAACGTGTCGCACATCCTGATCTCGGTCGGTCAGGAGGCGAGTCCGGAGCAGATCGATGCGGCCGCCAAGCGCGCGCAGGATGTCTACGAGCGCGCCAAGGGCGGCGAGGACTTCGCCAAGCTCGCGGTCGCCTATTCGAACAGCCAGACGGCGCTCGAGGGCGGCGCGCTCGGCTGGCGCAAGGGCAGCGAGCTGCCAACCTTCCTCTCCGACACCGTTGCGAAGCTTAAGCCCGGCGAGGTGGGCGAGCCGCTGCGTACCCCGACCGGCTTCCACATCGTCAAGCTGAACGAGGTGCGTGGCGGCAGCAGCGAGAATTCGGTGGAGGACCAGATCCACGTGCGCCACATCCTGATGAAGACCAACGAGCTGGCGGACGATGCCACCGTGCGCACCAAGCTGCTGGCGATACGCGAGCGCATTCTCAAGGGCGAGGACTTCGCCGGCATCGCACAGGTCAGTTCCGAGGATCCCGGCTCGGCCGCCGAGGGAGGCGATCTTGGCTGGTCGGGACCGGGAACCTTCGCGCCCGAGTTCGAGACGGTGATCAACGGGCTGAAGGACAACGAGATGAGCGAGCCGTTCCACACCCAGTTCGGCTGGCACCTCGCGCAGGTGCTCGGGCACCGCCGCTACGACAACACCAACGAGATCAAGCGCCGTCAGGCCATGGAAGCGATCCGGGCCAGCAAGGCCGACGAGGAAACGGAGCTGTGGCTGCGCCGCATGCGGGACGAAGCGTACGTCGATTTCAAGTCGTAGCGTTGCACGCATTGCGTTGACATCGGGCGAGCCGGCCGGAATCGGGCCGGAGTTGTGCCTCATGCTCGCCGGCCGGGAAATGCCCTGCGAGCTGGTGTGCCTCGCTGATGCGGCACTGCTCACCGAGCGCGCAGCGCTGATCAACCTGCCCGTCACGCTGCACGACTATAAAGGCGCGGCCGCAGCGCCCGCAGCGCTCAAGCCCGGCAGCCTGTGCGTGGCGCATGAGGCGCTCGCAGTTCCCAGCAGGCCCGGCCAGCCCGACCCGGCCAATGCGCGCTACGTGCTGAAGCTTCTGGATCGTGCCATCGACGGCACGCTGGCGGGAGAATTCGACGCCATCGTGACCGCGCCGGTGCACAAGGGCGTCATCAATGATGCCGGCATCCCCTTCACCGGCCACACGGAGTACCTCGCGCAGCGCAGCGGCAGCGCGCGCGTCGTGATGCTGCTGACGACCGGGGAGCTGCGCGTGGCGCTTGCGACCACTCACCTGCCGCTGCGCGCGGTGAGCGCAGCCATCACGATCGACTCGCTGTGCGAAGTGGCCGCGATCCTGTCACGCGAGCTTGCCGAGCGCTTTGGCATCGCCGACCCGCGCATCGCGGTATGCGGGCTGAACCCGCACGCCGGTGAAGGCGGCTACCTCGGCGATGAGGAGGTTCGCGTGATCGCACCTGCCATCGCGCGCATGCAAGCGCAGGGAATCCGTGCCAGCGGTCCGCTGCCGGCCGACACGGTGTTCGTGCCGCAGGTGCTGGCAGGTTTTGACGCGGTGCTCGCGATGTATCACGACCAGGGCCTGCCGGTCGTCAAGCACGCAGGCTTCGAGCGGGCGGTCAACGTGACGCTCGGCCTGCCCCTGGTTCGCACCTCGCCCGATCACGGCACGGCGTTCGACCTGGCGGGCAGCGGCCGCGCCGACTGCGGCAGCCTGCTCGCCGCGGTTGAGCTCGCGATCCGGCTGGCCGCCAGGCGGCGCTGATGGCCGCGCCCCGAGCTGGCGCAGCTGCGCCGCGCCGCCGGCGCTTCGGCCAGCACTTCCTGCACGACCCGGCCGTGATCGAGCGGATCGTAGGGTCGCTCACCATCCGCCCGGGCGATCACCTGCTCGAGATCGGCCCCGGGCGCGGCGCGCTCACCGCACTGCTGCTCGAGCACAGCGACTGCACGGTCGATGCCATCGAGATCGATCGGGATCTGTCGGCGCGGCTGACGGAGCGCCTCGGCGCCGCACCGCACTTCGTGCTGCACGTGAGCGATGCCTTGGAATTCGACTTCAGCGCTCTCGCGCGCGAGCGCGGCGGCCGGCTGCGCATCATCGGCAACCTTCCCTACAATATTTCAACGCCGCTGTTGTTTGCCCTGATGGCTCACTCCGCTGCGATCCAAGATCTCACCGTCATGCTGCAGCGGGAGGTGGTCGCGCGCCTCGCGGCACAGCCCGGGGGTGGCGATTACGGGCGCCTCACCGTCATGCTTGCCCCCACGATCGAGGTCCAACGGCTGTTCGATGTGGGCCCGGGGGCCTTTCAGCCGCCGCCCAGGGTCTGGTCCGCGGTGGTACGGCTGAGCATGCGCTCAGCGCCCTTGTTCGCGGTGAGCCCGCATTACGGGCAGGTCGTGGCGAGCGCCTTTGCGCATCGCCGCAAGACGCTGCGCAATGCATTAAGTCAGCTCCTCACGCGCGATGAAATCAGCGCCTGCGGCATCGATCCGGGCGCCCGGCCCGAGACCCTGGCCCCGCAAGGATTCAACACGCTGGCTCAGGCTCTCGACCGCGCGCGCGGCGGACGTTAGTCTTCGGGTTGCACGGTGATACAAGGGGACTCGCATGACGACTTATCGTCGTGTCCTGCTGGTCGTTGATCTCACGGATGACAGTCTGGCGATCGGGCGCAAGGCACAGGCGCTCGCCGCGGCCCTCGGGGCGGAGGTCGAGCTGCTGCACGTCGTGGAGTTCGTGCCGGTCGAGCCGATGGGCGAGACGCTGCTGCCCTCCGTGCAGCTCGAGGACGAACTGCTGGCGGGCGCCAAGCAGCGCCTGTCGGCGCTGGCCGCACAGCTCGGGCTGCCCAACTCCCCCTGCCGGGTGGAAAGCGGCAACGTCAAGTCCGAGATCGTGCGCGTGGCGCGCGAGCGTCGCACCGACCTCATCGTGCTCGGCAGCCGGGAGCGCCACGGCCTGTCGATCCTGGTCAACCTGACCGAGGACACCGTGCTGCACGCCGCTCCCTGCGATGTGCTGGCGATGCGAGCGGGTCGGGCCTGAAGCGCGGACGTTTCGGTAGAATGACCCTCATGACTGGCGATGATCACAAGATCCGGGTCGACGTGGAGACCAGCTATCTGGACGAGCAGTCCGATCCGCGCGAGCGTCGTTATGTCTTCGCCTACACCATCACGATCCGCAACGAGGGACAGGTACCGGCACGTCTGCTCACGCGCCATTGGGTCATCACGGATGCCAACGGCAAGGTGGAGGAAGTCCGCGGCGACGGCGTGGTCGGAGAGCAGCCCTACCTCAAGCCCGGACAGGGATTCCGTTACTCGAGCGGAGCGGTGATCGAGACGCCGGTGGGCTCCATGCAGGGCAGCTACCAGATGCTCGGCGACGACGGGGCGCAGTTTGATGCCCCCATCGAGCCGTTCCGGCTGGCCATGCCCGGCATCCTTCAGTGACGCGCTATGCGATCGGGGACGTGCAAGGCTGTGATGAGGAACTGCGCGCCCTGCTCGCCCGCCTGAGGTTTTCCGCCGACCGCGACCAGCTTTGGCTGGTCGGCGATCTGGTCAATCGCGGTCCGGGCTCGCTCGCCACCCTGCGGCTGGTACGTGCGCTGGGCGACAACGCCGTGGTGGTGCTGGGCAATCACGATCTGCACCTGCTCGCCGTGGCGCACGGCGTGCACCGGCGCAGAAAATCCGACACGCTCGATGAGGTACTGGCCGCGGCGGACCGCGAGGCACTGCTGGAGTGGCTCATGACGCGGCCACTGGCCCATGCGCAAGGCGCTGATCTCATGGTGCATGCCGGGCTCGTGCCGCAATGGACGGCGGCGCTGACGCTGAGCCTGGCGGCGGAGGTCGAGGGCGCGCTGCGGCGCGACCCACGCGCGCTGCTCGAGCACATGTACGGCGATGAGCCCGATCACTGGGACGAGCGCTTAAGCGGAATCGCGCGGCTGCGCTTCGTCATCAACGTGCTCACGCGCCTGCGCCTGTGCAGCGCTGACGGGCGCATCGATGTGGCCTCGAAGGGTGCGCCGCCGCCGGCGCCCGCGCAGATGCGTCCGTGGTTCGAGCACGCGCAGCGGGCCAGCCGTGAGCAGCGCATCATTTTCGGCCATTGGTCGGCGCTCGGCCTGGTGCAGCGCGACGGCGTCGTCGGACTCGACACCGGCTGCGTGTGGGGCGGCGCGCTCACCGCGCTCGATCTGGATGCGGACGCCGCGCCGCTGAGCGTTTCGTGCGCGGGCTATCAGCGCATCGGCGCGGCCTGAGGCTACGGC
>Ga0209420_1000516_pt1 | contig 20094 bp, 29 predicted proteins | sample BlaSpr_A8_OM1_O1_FD_187972 | JGI IMG/M metagenome (GOLD analysis project Ga0209420, IMG submission 187972) | Forest soil microbial communities from Thunder Bay, Ontario, Canada - Black Spruce, Ontario site 2_A8_OM1_O1 (SPAdes) (version 2) | ecosystem: Environmental > Terrestrial > Soil > Boreal... | reverse complement strand
CCCCTCGCTCGCCGCGCCCAAGCCGCAAGCCACCGGAATCACGGGCCAATATATTGAGGCGCGCACCGCCGATGTATATACCGGCCCGTGCTTTGCCAACTCGGAGACGAATCTTGTAGGCAAGCAAGCCGTCATGGCCTGGCACATTGACCGCGGTACGTGGGACCACGTTTCGCTCGACGGCTTGAGCGTCGTCGCCGTCGTGCGCGCCAATGCCACGATTGGCGATCCCTACACCGATCCGCTTCCCGCCAAGACGCTCTTTATCGTTGATCAGAAAGCTTCCGAGTCGCAGCGCGCGGCGCTGGTGAATTTTGCTCAGGCACAGGGTGGCGCTCTTTTGCGCGACGCCGTTGCCATCCAGGCCGCTCCGATCCAATTTGCCGCTGCCGTCGGCGGCAATCACAGTGCCGCGACGCTCACGGCGGGGAATCTCGTGCACGTGACCTCGCGCGCGATCAATGACAATGACGAGCTCTGCCACAATGAAGAGGTCTACTACCCGCCGCTCGCCGCCAATCTCACGCACTCGATGCCGGCCGTAGCCACCGAATCGAGCTACAGCGGGAACCAGTTGGGAGTCACTTGGAGCGAGTCCTATCGCCGCGGTGTCTTTGTCGGCTCCTTCACGGACTAAGCGTCGAGCGTCTCGCGTTTTGGCGCACCGTGTCGCAAGGAAATCTGCGACCGAGAGCCTGCCTCAATCGGCAGGCTCCTTTTTTATCTTGCGAGCCTGCGCGCCAGCACGCGCTTTCCTGTAATATCTGAAGTCGCAGCAGCCGTTATCATACGAACCGTCGCGCGTGGAGAGCGTTTGTGTCGGGCAGGTCCTTGGACTTGCGGCGTTTCTGACCCTGTGAGGCAAAGGTCGAATGAAACCACACCTTTGGCGTGTAATCCGCTTTTTTTCCGTCTTCCTGTTCGTTACATTCGCCGCCATCGTCGCGCCCGGTGCGTCGGCGCAGACTTACAAAGTCGAGCAAGCCGCCGCCCCGGCCCCACAGGAACTTTCCTCTGCGGTCCGCGCCGTCCTCGGCGATCAGGAGCTGCGCGTCAGCGGCCCCAATGGATTTATCTGCGAAATCTGGGTCCGCAAAACCGTGCCCGCGAAAGCGCCTGGTCAGGATTTGGGCGTCGCTTATCCGCAGCTTGACGAAGGCACGCTTGTCGCCGCCGTAAAATTTGCCTCCACGCTCAAGGATTATCGTAAACAGGAAATCAAGTCTGGCGTATACACGCTGCGTTACGCGCTCACCCCCGTGAATGGGAATCACCAAGGCGTCGCCCCGCAGCGCGACTTTCTTTTGGCGATTCCCGCGGCTGTGGATCAGGATCCCGTTAACGTTACGGAAGCGCAGACTATCGAACTCGCGCGCAAATCCGCTACCACGAATCACCCGTCCGTGTGGTGCCTGATGCCGGGCGAAGGTGATGCTTCCGCTCCCGCGGCCATTTCGCATGACACGAGCGACGAATTCTGGATCGTCAATTTCACCGCGACGTTCGGTTCAACCCCCACGCGCATCGGGCTCGTCGTCAACGGCACCGCCCCCGAAGCCTAGGCGCACGCAACGACCATGTATCTCTGTCCCTATTGCGGCGAGGACATCAACCAATCCACCGAAGTGTGCCCGCATTGCCAGGCCGATCTCACGCAGCCGCAGGAGGGCGAGGTACCGAAGCCGCCGCCGTCGTTGCGCTCCGTGCTGATTCGCTGGGGCATCGTGATCGCAGTGGTCGCCGCTTTTCTGTGGGGATTTTTGTGGTACGTGCTGCCCGCGCAGCATGGCGATGTTGCGCAACGCGCCGAGCAATCCGCCGTAGCCTCGCTGAACGATTTGCGCGCCGCGCTTGCCGCCTATGCCACCGGGCAGCCTGACGGCTCGTTTCCCGATTCGCTCGAGCCGCTGGGTGAACGCGCCCGCGAAGCTGCGCAGCTCGCGCAAAGTGTCGGCTATCAATTAAACTACACGCCCGCGCCTCCCGATGCTGGTGCTGTACGCGGCTATTCGCTCCAGGCCCGCGCCGGCAATTTCGGCTTCCGCAGCTTCTATCTCGATCAGACCGGCACGCTGCGCGCCACCAAGGAAAATCGCGCCGCCACCTCCACCGACCCGCCGCTCTAATCGCGCGGTGCCGTGGTGATCGGTTTGTGTTGTGTAGCGCAGGGCCTTGGCCCTGCGGTTTTTTCGCTCCCGGCGTCGCTCTCCATCCCACCACGAATTAAGAAAGCTTTCGAGGGCGCAATTGCGTTGGGCAACGCGAATGAGCCTACCGCCCGGAAGTGCTATACTTGCCGCGGCAGGCCCGAGCCGACAACGGTCCAGGTTCACTCGAATTCCTCCGCGGAGAGGTGCTGGAGTGGCCGAACAGGGCTGCCTGCTAAGCAGTTTCACCCCAAAAGGGTGACGGGGGTTCGAATCCCCCCCTCTCCGCCATAGTTACAAATTCCCAGTGAACTTGCGTACTATTGAAGTTGGTGTACTGTCGGTGTACTGTTGGTGCCAGATTCATTCCTCACGCGCTCCGGAGGCTTGGATGGCACTCGAAATCAGCATCTATAACCGACAGAAGCAGGTGAGCAAACAGGGCAAGGAATATGTTGGGTACGCCCTAGCCTTCACGCCAGGCCAGCGTGGCGCATTGCCATCTTCGGCGGATGTACCTCCTTTCTACATACGGGACCAGCGCGGCGGCACCCAGTGGGTACGCCTAGAAGCGCGAACCTTGCAAGAAGCGAAGGCGGAGGCGGCCCAGCAGCAGCATGTCCTGAAGGCAATTGCCAACGGTGTTGAGGTTGTCGAAGCATCGGAGCGAAGTGAAGAGCGCCTCGTTTCCAAGGTCGCGGCCTACCTTGCCGAAATCGAGGCTAACCGGGCACGACGGTCTTGGCTCGCGTACAAGAACACTTTGGAAAGCTTCTTCCTGAAATCCTGTCGTAAGACCTATGTCAGCGAGATAAACCGCCAGGACATCTTGACGTTCAAGACGTTTTTGAAGAATCAGGACATCGCGGACCGCTCTATCTATAACCACTTCCTGAACGTGATGATATTTCTGAAGTGGGCCGGTCATCGAGTGGACATCAGCAAGAAAAAAGGCGATTGGCCGGACAAAGCGGAGCGGGTCGTCGAGGCATACACAAACGACGAACTGCGGAAGATGTTCCAGGCCGCCACGACCGAGGAGCGCTTGCTGTTAAAGGCCTTTCTCTTCACCGGATTCCGCGAAGGCGAAATTGCGCACCTGACGTATCGCGATATTGACGTAACCAACTCCCTCTGGCGAGTCCAGAAGAAAAACGGATGGGAACCGAAAACGAAGGCCTCACAGAGACAGGTAGCCGTCCCAACCGAACTGACTGAGAAAATCGTCGAACGAATGCAAAAGAATAAGAGAGGTCTTGACGACTTCATATTTCCTCAGAAATACCATCAGAACAGAGCGGACGGTCACTTGTTGAAAATCGTAAAGCGCGTAGCGAAGAACGCTGGCCTGACCAACATTCGCGTTGACCAGCATAAATTCCGCGCAACCTACATTACGTTGCAACTACTGAATCCCGAGAATCCGCAATTGGACGTGGCAAAGTGGGTCGGTCACAGCAACACAAAGACCCTGCAGCGTTACTATGAGGCTGCGAACCTCCGAAACCCAAACACCCACAAGCGCGCCACGAAGAGTTTCGCGGGTTTCGTCGGAACGGGAGATTGAGCCTTTGCCCGTAATCGAACTGCTGGCCTTGCTGGTGATTCCCCCTTTAGTCGGTGCTGTGATTGGCTACGCCGCATGGAAGGGAAAGCCAACTGACTTCGGGCGCGACATGTATTGGATGTGCTCTGTGATTGCCTGCTTGGCGACGGTCAGCATTGGTGTGTATTTACAACGAATGGACGCCGATATGAGAACGTCGCGCTATCCACTTCAATTGGTTTTGTTCGGCCTTGATGTCCTCTGCGCTGGGATTGCATTTGGCTGCTTGATAGGAGCCTTTGCATACCGCCGCGGCATTTAGTCATCCCTAGGCCGCCGAACGTAAAGCCTCCTGTTCCTTCTTGCGAATGAAGGCGCGAATCGCATCAGGGCTCAACAACCACTTGTGACCAATGGGTACGTAAATCAATTCGCCAGCGCGGCACAATTCTCTAACCGCAAATACGGTTGTGCTAAGCCGCCGTGCGGCTGTAGGAATGTCCATCAAAAATAGTTCATCGGCGATTATTTCAGGGACAACGGATTTCTTCTTTCGCGGCACAGGATAGTCTCCGAGGCAGGCTCCAAGCGGAACCCATTTCGAGACCGTCCCGTGAATCTGGCAGGAGGTTTGGTGCCGACGATGCTGCGTCTGCCGCCCTCGTTTAGCGGAACAAGACCACCGTCATTTGGCGTAGCGTTCCAGGTTGCAGTCCAACCTAGGGAATCAGGCCGCTCCATGCCTATGCAATTCCAGTTCGATATAGTACTACAACTTATCGAGAAAGTCAACATATATTTGCCAGCGAAAGAGTGACGCATAATTGAGGAGCAGATAGCATCCACGTTCCGGGTGGCTACCCGGAGCACTTGCCTCAGCCCGAAGAATATCCATATCTAGGCGCAGCGCTCTGGCTCACACTGCTAAGTCGGCGCGGGGTTTGCTGTTTTGCCCATCAGGCCACCCGGCACTTAGTGATCCGCGCACGCACAAGGATTAAAGACTTCGATTCGCAGGACAAACAGAATCGTCAGTAAATCCTACCGGAGAAATCATGCCGGTCGCGAATGTATAGGCCGCAAAGAACCGAACTAACAATGCTGCGGATAGGAGGAAGAAAATTGTGTCGTAGAGCATATGTTCGCTCAACTGTAACTCGAAGGGTGCTCTTACGCAATGGGACGCAGGAACCCCTGCAGGTGCGATTGTGAGCGGATTAAGTGCGTATCAAAGACGCACCCAATGTAAATCCGCTCGCCCTACACGTACGCCCAACCCTTTTAGTGTTTTGGCGCTATGCCCAGTAACAGCGACGCCGTTTTCATTCCAACCCTGATGGCGACTCAAAAATAATTTTGTTTTTTTTTTTGTTCTGTCCGACGCGCGGTCAAATGATACTGCGCTCCGGATTATCCGAGGACGCCAATTATGGAATTTCTTTAAACGGCCCAACGCCGCCAGGGTTTTAGGCGATAGTTTCTTTCTCATCGGCGGGATTATACTTCACCGACACATTCGCAGGAGCCGGGCCGTTGCCAATGCTCTAAGCGTTTCGCACATTCGAGACATGCGATGGGTCAACGTCCACAACGTATCGCGTTGTCGGCTCGGTTTTATATACGCCTTGTCCCCAGTAGTGTACCTCTGTCCAAAACGTCACTGTTCTGACCCCCAAACCAACTGCCGCCAACAAAGTGATTTCTTCTCGAAGGTCAATGGGCAAGGTTTCGAATGAGTTTAGTTTTCTTTGCAATACTAGTGTATGAGCGCGGTTTGGAGTGTTTGGAGGCACAACGAAATGAACAGTAACGTGCTCAATCCACACGCCCATCTGGGAGAGATTCGAGACTTCAAGAATGGCAGTGTTGTGTCCACCTGCGAACTGCGGCTTGACCCTAAAGAAAAGCCAACTCGCGTGCCGCTCCTTCTCTATTGTCTCCTGAAGCTTCAAGAGCCCGTTGGAAACGACATATTGTCGATAGCCTGCCCATGCGATAGCAGCGGTCAACACAACGTTGATGATGTCTGTTATCCAGTGCATGGATGCCGCCCTTCCAGAGCGTTCTCGTGCGGGATTATACTGGGAGCACGAGTAGGAAAGCTAAAACAACTAACCAGTGACCGCACTGTTAACGTTTGAAAGCCTAGGGGTGCATGATGTCGCAGATTTTCATCAGTTTTATTCATGAAGAAGAGGAATACGCGGCCGCTGTAAAGAGGTTCATCGGCAAGGTGCTAGGCAAAGCCGCTGAACCGTTTTTGGCTTCGGACAAAGCGCAAATCCCGGCAGGCGAGATTTGGCTCGATAGAATCAAAGAACAACTGAGACAAGCTCAGGTGATGGTGTTGATGTTGAGTCCGCGCTCCGTTAAAAAAGCGTGGGTTAATTTCGAAGCTGGCGCTGCGTGGATTCGAGAAATAAAAGTAATACCCGTCTGCTTTAACGGCATGACAAAAAATAAGCTGCCCAAACCCTATTCGAGCTACCAAGGATTAAATCTGTTTGAGGCCGAAGACCAGTTCTACTTGGTTTCGTCGATTGCGGCTCATTTAGGAATGCTGCCGCCCACTGCCGCGTGGCACGACAATTGGTTCGACACAGGCAAGAACCTGGAATTTACGTCAGCGAGGTCTGCATACCAATTTCTGCAGTCGGACTTAGAGGTTATAAGCAACGTCGCCAAGATGATGGCTATTGACAACGAACACCAACGCAGAGACAAAGCTCGTACGCTGAAAACGCCTTCGTAAGAGAAGCAACGCGCTCACCGAAGATGCACCCAATATGCGGCTCCCAGCGTCAGTATGGCGATGTACAATCCAGGCAGAGCGATGGAATACCGTCCGCAGGATGAAAACCACATTGACTTGGAACGACTCCGAGCACGTCTGAGAAAAATGTCCGATGCCGCGCTGCTTCATTGGGGGCGGTGTGGCGTGCGCCTCTGTTCAGCGGAGTTCAATCGCGGCAAGCCCCCGCGGCAGGTTTTTGTAATTCAATTGGAGGAGGCCCGCGCGGAATGGCGAAGGCGTTCCCTAAAGGAGTCCGAGCCTATCGAACTTCGTAACGGTGTGACGGATAAACGATGAAATTTCTAGTAGCGTGAGAATTACCAACCGACCTTTCACAATTTCAGGTTCGCCAAACGCCAGGTTCAAAAGAAAATGCGTTTGCTCATCCATATCAGCTTTGGGAACAGTCAAGAGCACGTCGCCTACCTTTATCGGAAAGAGTTTAGCGGCCGGGGGTATGAAAGTCCCCTTCAGGTCAGGTGCTTTGCTGCTGGCAGGATAACTACCGTAATACTGCTCTATGATTTTTGCTCGCTGACTTGGCAATATGCTGTGACCTTCCAAGTCCGTCCACACTGGCAGCAACAGCCGATGCTTATCAATGTTGTTGAGACAATGCAGGTACCAGAGGATTTTCCCCGCGCCGTCTCCGTAAGGCTGAAGCGCGTCTATCTCTTTCAAAGCAGCTTGCTTCATTCCCTGGGTCTTGCCGTCGCGTGTCTCTTTGTACTTCAGGGCATCTTCGGCAATAGGAAAGTACACCCGCGAAAATGGACCCGGTAATCCTGTACCGACGACAACGAGGTGATGTGCTAGATGGTCTAACGCACCGCGAAGATTGCTGAGAGCGTCTCCGACAATTGTGGAAAGCTCAAGAGGAATTTCCCGAATGCCCGCTACGTAAAACGACCGTTCATTGGTCCGCGGGTCATCTCTGTGTTTAACCGTATACGAGTCGTCGTTAAAAAAGGCATCCCACGCGGTTTTCAACTCCGCAATGTGCTTATTAGCGCGTTCGACTTTCAGAAGCAGAACGTCAATTAACTCCCAGTGTTCCATTGCTTTCTTTCAAGTGTCTGCGTTCAGCGCAGTCCGTCTTAGAAATCTCCGCAATCCGGCGAAACTCACGCGCTGCTTTCGTCGCCGTCATCGTCAAAATCAACCCTGCCCGACTTGTCCGAGTCTGCTTCGCCGTGATTGCTCCGATAAAATCCGTGGAGTCGCCAGAAGTGGCACTCTTAGGGCACAGTGGTACTTTTGAAGTGGATGACGTGATAGTCAATCCGTCGTGTAAGCGCATCTTGCCAAATCGCCACTACAAATATGAGAGCCGACAATAAAAGAATCGTGCAACGATAACGATGTGTCGCAAACAGCATTGTCCGCTCATTCCAGAATGCAGCAACTGCTCCAACTTCGGCGACGGTATAGAGAAGAAGGACAGAAGATGCACGGAACGCCACATGCTGTCGGCCTCGCGAGGAAATCGAATCCGTACACATCGACTTTGCGACGTAGGTCCCCAAGTCCTCAGTGTATCCCAACCAAGAATCGCTTCGCGCCGGGCCTTGTGATTTGAACAAATACATCAACCAGTCCACAAGTTGGTGAATTCCGTAGCGGTTGAAGGCGAACCAAATGTTGCCTGCCGACAGGGCAACCACGGCGGCAACTACGATCTGCTGCCATGAGCGAAAATCTACACCTAGAAACCAAGACGGATGGGCGACCGCAGCCGCACCCATGATGAGTATTCCGGGGAATAGATGCCTGAAAATAGCACCTAGATTCTTGCTTATGCTCTGCACCAAGTCGGATTTGCCGTCTTCTGCGTTGTGCGGAACTTGTACCGGGGTACTCATCGTGGCGCAAATATATCAACCAGTAGATTCCCTCGCAAGACGTGCTGTCGGCGTGGAAATCTATGCCCGGCCTGCAGCCTGTCGCTGCTAGACCCTTCGTTGCTTCCTGCACCCAGTTGCCGCCCGCAAAGCGGCGTGACAGACCGTACGATGCCCGTCTGGCTAATACGGTGCTCGCCCGGCGCACGATGTTCGATTTGGCGACATGGAAGAGGGTCACCATGACAAGGGGATTGGAGGGGGACGTGTGAATGTTTTTCGGGTCAAATCCCGCTAACTTATTGATTTCAACCAAACCAGTTACGGGCAGATTTGCGCGATCTTCGCTCCATATTCGCTTCACCCGCTAAAACGGCGGATTTTTGCGGATTTTGGTTTTCAGCAAACTTCTTATTTTCTATGACTTCCACCGTAGTGCGCCCGTAGTGGAACGCCTAGGTGTATGAAAGCAAAGGATATGGTGTATATCTGCACCCCTAAAATGCAGGCGGTGTTGCCACTACACCAGAGTTTTTCAAGGATTTCGGGGCGCGATTCGCTTGTCCAGAGAGCGGACTTACGAACTTTCAATAGGTTACGGACATTGGCGAACTGACCATACGGGTGGCGACTTGGGAAGTGAAGGGACGCCGCGGGGAGTGAAGGAGTGCGACAGGAGTAGCAACACGACTCGGAGTCCGTCACGGCGGACACGACACAACCAAAGTCCGCGACCGCGGACACGAAAGGAACACACAATGACGCAAATGCATATCGCACGAACCAGCAACAAGGGTGGGTATTTCAGAACCAACATTTTTCTGGCACATCGCCAACGGAAGGAACTTCGCAAGTTAGTTCGCGCAACGGGTATTCGCTACAGCGAGCTGATTAGGATTGCGGTTGACTCTTATATAGATGCAGCACTGTCCGCGCCTGCGGATAAGGAAGAAGTCACCGCAAAGTAGCCCCGCAGTAACGCAGCACAATCCTCTAAACAACCTCGGGCAGACCTGAAGTTGAGAAACGGAAAAGAAATATGGACGGAAGTTTTGATGCAGCAAGTCTAGCCATTGCTTTGGACGCGGCCTATGACACCAGCGACCTCCAGATTATAAAGGCCGAAGTCGCAGCGTTTCGGGCAAGCACAACACCAACCGACGACGAAATGCCGCCCGACGCCTGGACGCTCCCCGGCTGGGCGGAGTACTGCCGGAAATTTGGTTGGGACCCAGAAATTGAAGCGGCGGCAAATGCTTCGGAAAGCAGGCAATAGTGAACAACGTTATCTCATTTGACCGATGGCAAATTGCTTGGAAGCGCGGACTCCTAAACAAAACGCGAAAATGGAATTGATGAAAAACTTTGACGCGGAGAACCCGCTGGTGTTTGCCGATGCGAAACAAACTTCAGCATCTATTATCTCCAACGGTTACGGCAGTGATATTTTGCAATGTCCTGACTGCTACAAAAAGTATAGCGAGGGTAGTTACACCCATGCCGAAGGCGCCTATTGCTTGCGAAGTCCAAACGCCACCGCGGAGTTTAGGCCCATTCCACACGTCCCTCTGGTGGACGAACGTGAGGGCACTTACCGCAATGCGGTAGCGGTCTTATTCTGGTGCGAAGATTGCCATGGCTGGTTTGAAGTAATCTTCCGACAGCATAAAGGCCAAACTTTCGTCTCCGCCCGCATGGTTGCTGAAAGAATGAAGTTGGAGACCGAAGAACCAACACCAGCGGCGGACACGCTCAATACTGACGGCGGTGCCAAGTGAGCGCACAAGCGCAAACGTCTGGTATCCCCAAAAGTGTTATTCCGCCTTGGCCAGATTCAACGCGCCAAACTCACGCCAGTGTGAAACGACAGACCCGACCAATGGTGGAATATGCTTTAGATTGCGTCCGACGTGGTTGGTATGTCTTTCCCTGCTGGCCGAAGAAGAAAAACCCCGCGACCAAAAACGGCGTGAACGACGCTTCAAACGATGAAAAGCAAGTTCGCAAATGGTGGGCGACGAATCCGAATTTCAATCCGGCTATCGCGCTAGGACTATCAAATCTGGTCGTCTACGATTTTGACGGAAGTGAGCCGTTTGCAAATCTGCCCGCGAGTTTCACCGTCAAAACCGGGCGCGCCGCGGTCAATGGCATCGGTGGTCTTCAAATCTATTTCGCCGGCTCATGCGCGACTCGCAAGCATTCCGACCGTAATGGAGAAGTTCGCGGACGTGGTTCTTATGTCATGGCGGCTGGCAGCGTTCACCCCGACACGGGGCGGCGGTACGAAGTCGTTAACGATGTTCCCCTCGTCGCATCACCAGAACAAAATGAAGCCGCGCCGATTAAGAAAGGCGTTCCTGTATGCCCCGCTAAGTTGGAATCGCTTGCGACAAATATCGAAACGGCATTCAAAGCCGCGGGGATAACATCACCCGAATACAAGACACCAGAAAGAAGCGCAGGGCCTGCGGCAGGTTCCGTCAAGTGGATCATCCGATGCCCATGGTATTCAGAACACTCACCAAAAAACACATCTGAAAAAGACACATCCTCAGCCGTCATTCTTTATTCTGATGGCAAACGCATTTACACCTGCCAGCACAGTCACTGCCTGAACATTCACCAGTGGAAAGAACTACGCGCGTGGATGCGAGAGTCAGTTGATTTGGCGGCGGAAGACGCATTCTGGGCGTCTGTAATCTCGGCGTCGGATAGCACCGCAGTTGCAACACTTTCCGCAAAGTAGTCTATAAAACACGTTTTGATGGTTTCCGTTATCAAACCTTCAGTGTGTCTACGTTTTCCCGCACTTAAAATCTCCGAACGAATTCTGAAACAGAAAAGGATCACTATGCTTCTTGGAACTATATTGTTTTTCAATCGCTATCGTGGGTATGGATTCGTAGTGCCCGACGATAGCAGCGATGATTTGTTTTTTCCGTTTAAGGAAATCAACCTCCCTCATTTGCCGCGGCACAAGCGGATTCTGTACAAAGAACAGCGAGTCTCCTATGTCATCAAACCGAACGAACGTAATCCTGAAGTTTCACCGTTCATCGCCGGGGATGTCACACCCCTTGAAGCCGGTCCCCCGGTTGCCAATGCAGACCGCGATGCGAAGCAAGACTCAGCGACTAAAGCGCTGGGAGACGGCGGTGTATTGTGATTCCGACCGTAGCAAAAAGCGCGCCAATCGTAATCACGGACGGTGACTCATTTATGTCTGAACAAATCCCACCGAGAAAGGTCCTGATAGAGACACGTGCGGGCGAGCCCGTCTTTTATGAACAATCCATCAATCAGATCTTCGCTTGGCGCGGACTGGGTAAAACGAATCTTGGCCTCGGTCTAGCGCGCGCGTTCGCCTGCGGTGAAACACTCTTAAACTGGCGAGCCGCAGAACGCCATCGCGTCTTGTACATCGAAGGCGAGGTGCCTGCAAGCCAGTTGCAAGAACGCTGGCGCAAAATCGTCGGCAAAACAGAAGGGTATGCCCGACTCGCTACACTGGATAAGCAGCCCGGCAATAGCTTCGCATCAATGGCGACTGAAAATGGGATGCAGCGGGTTGAAGCCGCTCTCGCGCAACTAGAAGCCGAAGGGTTCAAGACGGAAGTCCTGATGCTGGACAACATCAGCACGTTATTCAACATCCGGGCGAACGATGAAGAAAGTTGGATTGTCATCCAGTCGTGGTTCACTTCGTTGCGGAGCCGCGGCATTTGTTTGTTTTTCTTCCATCACGCCGGGAAATCTGGTCTGAGCCGCAGTCATTCCAAGTCGGAAGACATGCTGGACACCAGTATCAAACTGGAGGCACCCAAAGACCCGGAGCAAGGACATCTTCATGCTGTGATGACGTATGACAAGGCGCGGGCGGGTTTATCCGAGCCGTCATGCGAGATTCTGATGCATCGAACGCACTCGGCGGATTGCTCGTGCAAAACCGCAGCGACGGCTCGGTGGTGCGGCGGTGATGGGGTGTCTTGGGAATACCGTTTGAGCAAAACCAAGAAAGAGGTCGCGTCGGACCTATTCGGCGATGGGATGTCGGTTGCAAAGGTCGCCGCGGAGCTTGGTGTGGCCCTCGGCACGGTCAAAATGTGGCGGACGGAATGGGGCCGGGACAACCGTTTGGGCGGCGATTTGGACCGCGATTTGGACCGCGATTTAGACCGTGATTTACTGATGTAGGGCAGGGGATGGATGGGGTGGATGGGTAGGTGGATGGGTGTGTTTTTTCATCCAGTTCTCGCCGCAGGAAAATGCGAGTCATCTTACACATTATGCGGGACTTGCGCTGCCATCCTTTTTGCTTGGATGGGTGGATGGGTCTATATATAAATCAAAATCCATCCATCCGTAAAACCCTACTACGCCTCCGTTGTCACTACGGCGGGCGTAGGATGAATAGGGCAGCGAGAATACATCCTGGGAATCTGACCCTGAGAATCTTAGATGTGAGAAACGACCTCTTTATGATTGTGATTTGCTAAAAGCGGTCGTGTCCAGATCGCCCGGACAAGTGACCCTCCGGCATGCCGTGTGCCTTCCGAGCGCGGCGCGCGGGGAGCTTGTCCGTCTCGGTGGACAGGGTTAGCCGGGCCGGTTCTAAGCAGGAGCCCGCGGAGCGGGTTACCCTGCGGTTACGGTGCAGTTAAGGTACGTTTAGGATACACCGTAGAGGCGCTTTAGAGACCGTTTCTAGGGACTCTACCGACACACCAGATGGCAGCAAGGAATGCAACACATGTCGCTGATTCTTCGCTTGATACGGCGCAAGACAAAGCAGAGGTTTTGATTGTCGTATTGCAGCAACGGCCAGGCTTTTCTCTAAGGCGGTCTCGAATCTCTTGAATGCATTCGCGCTCGTGGAAATCCTGTTCAAATCTTGTGGAAATCTGCCTGTTCGCAGTTTGCGTTCGCCTGAGAGCACGCCAGCGTCGGCACGGGCAGGTTTAAGAGGCGTTTGCGAGGTTATCCAGCACGGCAGGCGCTGCGGCGGTTTCGGCCGCTGTGGTAATCGAGCGTTGCGGGACTTTGTCCCCCTACGGTGGCGAACAAAGTTCGCTACCAGAAATCTGTGGTCGAGGGATGGGGGGTGCGTCAGAAAGGCACGTTTCTGGAGCAGTTCGGGCAGCAAAAAGCCCCGCTCGGAACACTGGGCTTAGCAGGGCTTGGCAGGAGACGTTTTTGGCGCAGTTCTATGCGCCCAGACGGCGGGCACTGCTCGCTGAAATACCCATGCGCCGGGCAATCGCGCGTCCTGAGAGCCCCTGTGAACGCAGAGCGGCAATCTCGCGGGCGTCAACGGTGAGTTTCGGCCGTCCGAGCCGCTTGCCCCGAGCGCGAGCAATAGCGAGACCTGCCTTAGTGCGTTCGGCAAGCCGGATGCGCTCTTGTTTGGCAATGGTCGCCATGATCGCTATCACCGCATCACGGAAAACACCACACGAATCGAAGTATTGCTCCGTGTAGCTCCGAAAGCCCACGCCGTACGACGTGAGCCGGTTCAGATGCTGCAGCGTTTCGAGAACGCCTTCGCGGCTCAGTCTGTCGAGCGACCAGAAAAGCACCAAGTCAAACTTTCGCTTCGAGGCATCGGCAAACATCGCTTGGAACTCAGGTCTATCCGCGGTGCCGCCTGATTCTCGGTCGGTATACTCGCGCACGACGTGCCAACCCTGCTTGTCGGCGAACTCGCGGAGTTGCACGGCCTGATTCTCAGTATCTTGCCCTTTGTCCTTCGTGCTGACGCGGGAATAGATGGCGATGTTCATGGTTTCTCCTTGGCGAGCCCAGCGTTGATATAAATGCGGATGAGTTGTGCTGGGTTGATTGCCTTCGATGCAGCGACTTTGCCGAGCCGTTTGATTTGCTCCCCGGTCAGCCAGATAGTTGTGCGCTTCATGGTTGGCTCCTACCCGTAGTATGCTGCAAGTGTATACGTGCTGTCAAGGAAAAAGCGAGAGTCCCCGAATACTTTTCGAAAGCCCTTTTGCTTTTCGGGATTGCGCCGACAAACAGGAGTCGCGCTAAAGATGAATTTGCCGTGGAGGTGAGCGCGTTGCTCTGCTCTCGCCAAATAGTCCTACGGAAGTTTGGGTCCCATAGTCAGACCCCCGGTCGGGAACCCCTTTTGGTGTGTGGCTGGGAGCTTGGACGCCGTGGACGTTTCGAAACCGGATTCCAGTAGCTCGGCAGTTTAGCGGCGATTGAGAAAACTTATGGGGAAGAGACTCGCAGAAAAAATTTCACAAATTTTACGAACTTTCCGCAACCCGTTTGCGTCGCCTAACGAAGATAAACACCGCTACGGCCCCGATTCCAAACATCAGCAACGGAACTGGCCCAAGGCGTTGAACACTCAAGTCGTCAAAGTCGGTGAGTGCGTTCTTTGCGGGGTCAACAGGGTCGTAGTAGACCAGGACTTGCTTGCCGACCTGCAATTCATTGGTCCTGGGACTTTGCCACCCTGTATAAGATTTGCCGTTCACATAGAAGGTGTATCCGTACTGATTGTGATTCGCGAGGTCATGTGCAGTGATGACTCCCTGAGTTGTTTGTTGCCGCTTGGCAATCGCGTCATCGGTTTTCCAGCCGTGAATACAAAAAATTAAGCCCAAGGTCCACGGCAGGGCTACCAGCAGATTCCACCAAGAGGGATAGCTCCACACCCGAGTTGTTCTCTGGTCCCATCGTTCGAATATGCCCATGGTCGGTTGACGCTATTGAAGCACGGTACCCTAGACTTCTCAGTTTTACACGCTCACCGCAATTGTGGGTAAGAAGAAAAACCGAGTCCGCGGTGTCCGCCGACTAGTTATCAGATCTCAAGAGCTATCCGCTCGGATATCCAGTACAGCAACAAACTCAGCAACAAGAAAAGAGCAAAATCGTGTCCTACTATTTCTTAGTTCCAACGACCCAGCAGTCTCAAAATGGGCAGACAGTCACCGCGCCAGAATATTTGTCTACCGACCTAGCCGGTGTGAACTTCGGTTCCATCCCTTTCGGGGCTGAGCCGCTCGCACTGCTTGCGCTGACCGCACCTAACAGTGCGCTCGCCGCGGAGACGGACGTTTACGCCTTCCCAGCAGATACCACGACCCTTCTCCAGGCGTCAGACGTGACCACGCTTGGTGCCTACCTCAGCAACCTGAATCTGCCGTCTTCGTTCTTGGTTGCTGGTATGACTTTTCAATCGGTCGTTCGTCAGTCAGCGCAGATAGCGTTGACTTTGCAATACGCCGAAGGTCCAGCAGGAACAAACGGTGCTTCGGTCTTCGACCAACTTGTCGTCGGCAACACAGCATCCGCTTCACTTCAAACGATTCCAACTGGCGTCTTCAGTTTCGCTGACGTAGACGCAGCGGACAGCGTAGCGGACAGCATCGTCGCTGTGTCGCAGCAATTCACTCAACCTATTTATGTCGGCGGAGGCTCACTCTAATGTCAGTTTTCAACACACTTTTCAATGACCCGATGAATGGCGCGAATGAAAATCCACTTTCATTCGGCGGAAATTGGGCGGAAGTCTATACCGGACTCTACCCAGCACAAATCTTGAACAACGAGTGCACGGCCGTTAGCGGCGGTGAAGCGCTGATGTATTACGTCGGCGGAAAGGACTTCACGGCGGACCAGTTTGCATCATGCGCTGTCGCAAATCTTTCCGAGACGGATGGTTCTGCTGCCATAAGTCTGTACGTCCGTTTCAAGCAATCCACACAAGCGGGATATTATTTCTACATCAACTATTACAGTGGCCAAGGCGCATATTTAGGCGAGCTTTATAGCCCATCGTTTAGCTTTCTTGGCTCTGTCTATGTAGACACCCTGAACGTCGGGGATGTTTTACGACTGTCCGCGGTCGGCACGACTATCACAGTCTGGCGCAATGGCACCTCAATCCTGACGGCAACCGATGCCACCAGCGACCTTGATGGTTCAGTTTCCTTCACTCTGAATTACTCAACCGCAGTCACAGACGCAGCGATGACGAATTTTCTCGCGGGGTCGGTCAGCCCCTATTCCATTAGCGGGAATTGCGGCGTCGCCGGAGCCACTATCAGCAACGGAACGTTTTCAGTCTCGGCGGACGCTTCAGGGAACTACACAATCGGCGCGTCGAACGGAACCGTCACGATTACACCGAGTCTGTTGAATCACTCTTTTTCACCAACCTCGCAGAACGTCACGGTGTCGGGAAGCAATGTCACGGGCGTCAATTTCACCGATGGCGTTCAGTACGCACCAGGGACGCAGCCCGCACAGATGTTTTCCGCGGACGGGTCGGGGCATTACTGCGTAATTGATAACGGCGGCCCTGGCTTGCAGGATGGCCTGAATTACGATTGCGTGGAGAACGGAGCCGAGTTCAGCAATATCGGCACAAACTTCTATCCCAACCAGTCGGAGCCTGATTTTATCCCGCGGCAAAGAACTGTCTGCGCCGCTCCAATTGTGACTTTTTTGAACCCAGCTTAAATCCGGCCTGCAACAAATCATCCGCATCACAAATCCGCAAAAAGAAAGCGAGTATTCAAATGGCAAGATATAAACCGCCTGTTTCAGATATGACTGGTATGCACTTCGGCAGACTTCTCGTAATGGGCATGGTTCCGAAGAATGAATGGAAAACGCATCAGGCGCATTGGCACTGCAAATGTGTCTGCGGCCAAGAGCGTGTCGTATGTGGTGGCGATTTGCGGAATGGACACACAAGGTCGTGCGGGTGTTGGATGACGGAGGTTAGGCGCAAACAGCAGGGACCGAGCAACCGAAACTTCAAGCACGGCGCATTTATCGGCGGCAAACGCACCAGCACCTCGGTAAGTTTCCAGGCAATGCACGCTCGGTGTGAGCGACCAGCAAATGACAACTTTCACTTGTACGGAGCAATCGGGGTAAGAGTCTGTAAAAGATGGAGCGGCGCGCGGGGCTTCGAAAACTTCCTCGCCGACATGGGTGAGCGTCCAATCGGCATGACCCTCGACCGCAAGTTTAACGGAAAGGTTTATTGCAAACGTGAATGCCGGTGGTCAACACCGAAAGAACAAGCGAACAATCGCCGCAAGTCAGGAGTCGCTAATAGCCTTGCCAAAGCCGCATAGCAGCAAGAATCGAAAGGCGTCGGCAGGAGAAGCATTTCTGATGCAAGTTACTTCAAAAAATGACCGAGAAGCCAGCCCACCAGACCGCTGATAATTGCGATGATCCCCTGCTTCGCAAAATCCTCACGGTTCTTGGCGAAAAACGACGGTGAATCGCGCTTTGTTTTCAGGCTCAAATGAGACGACGAGTTGATAGAGCCAAGTAAGAATATCAGCGCGCCAATCAATGACGCGATGAGTCCTGGTGAATAGCGGATTGTGGCGTTAGACCCCGAACCCTCTTTGTTATTAATGCAGAGTAGAAGAAAAACGATCCCCAAAAGGATTGAGACGGTGAGACCAGGTTGTCGAAACCGGGGCTGCTGTTGCGCCGTCAGAAATTCGCCAACTCTGTAAAACAGATTGTCTGCGGCATCCGTTATTTCTTCCGTCCTTAGCTCATGAAAGGTCGCTTGAGAAGGCGAAGTACCCGTAAAGACGATTTCAGTCTTGTTCAGTAGAAAATGGACAGCAGGATTGTCGCCTTGAATATCGAGCTCTTTCACCCTAGAACCGACTTGCGATTGCATCTCGTCAAGAGACTCGTAGCGGTTTTTGCTGTCTGAGATTGTTAATCCATTACACGCTTCCCGAAAGAATCCGACCAATTGATCGAGCTCTTCCCGGTACATCTTCAGATAGTAGAATCGCGCAGACTTTGTATGTCTTATCGGTTTCATTACGTTCCCCGGATTATACCAATCGGGGCCTAGCAGAAACGACACCTTTAATTCGACTAAGAGAAACAATCCAGCGCAACTCTTAATCCCAATAATCCGGTTAACTCTGAAAAATTAAGGTTGACTTGGAGGCTAAATCGCTTCCGAGTCAGCGCAGTTCATCAGGAGAGAAAGGAAAACACATGACTAAGCCAAAACACGAACCACCTGAACTGAAGGGTCTCCGCTACAAGCCAGTTGAGAGTGACGAAGCCGATATCGCGCCTGAACTGAAGGGCCTTCGATTTGTTCGTGTCGAGGAACCTGTAGACGCAGCGACTTTGACTCAGCGAAGCGTCAAAGCGACGAAACAGGGCACTCACAGGCTCGCCAAAAAGAAGTGACGCTTTAAGTAATCATCGGAAGCGCTGGTTGCCGCTCGATGCCGTACCGACCCAGGGGCGCATGTGGGAACTGCGGCCTGACTCAAGGCAACGTGACGTAGTACCCTGAATACAGACACGTCCCGTTCAATTCGCGGTTAACGTTGAGGCCCTTGGTACGCGCCGTGCAGACCAACGCGGAGTTGGGGTCGAGGTACATAGTTGCAGAGGCCGTGTTGGCGAAATAGGAGTTATCGGGTTGGGAGAGGTCGTTGTCTACGGCCTGTGCATACACAACAAACGGGCTCCCGGCAGTGGTCGCAGAAGATGAGAAGAGCATGTATGTGTTCGCCCGGTCGGCACCGACGGAGTACGTCTCCGCTTGAACAACTACCTCCTCGTTATTCGGAGTCGTAATTGTACACGACGCACTAGTCCCGGCGCTTCCAACTTCACAGAGCGCGGTCCAAGCGTGGCGGGCTGGCTCATCCACATTTTTGTTCGGAATGGGATTTGCGGTCGTGTTGGACACCTCGACCAGCGTGGCCACGGCCGCGCGAACAGCCCGCGGACCGATCATCGCGAATGTTGTCACCAGCAGGGCGCAAGCCGCTGCCAAATATCCGAGCTTTGTGAGTGGTTTCATTTGCATTCTCCTTTGTGTGAATTCGAGTGTTCGTTACAGTTGCATCGCGTTTGAAACCGATCGTCGCCTGCGGAGAAGAAATCCCAGTGCGAGCAGGCCGCTGGCCAGAAGCGAGAGCGTCGCAGGTTCGGGCACGAACGAACTGGTGCCGGACGTCGTAATGTCCAAGGCATAGGCGCCGGAGGTGTTGGGACAGTCCACGCCGTTGATCTCGATGTTGCAAAAGCTACCGCCGGTGAAATCGCTGAACCCTTCGCCCAGCGTCCCATTGTCGTAAAACGCGTTCGGAACGTAATCGCCGTCGCTGAGGACGACCGTGTAGGTGCCCGCGGCCAGCGAGGAGAGCGTCATAGTGATGTCACCGCATTGCGGCGAGCCGCCAATCACCGGCGCTCCCGCGGGCGGGCAGCCGCCGAAATCCGGGTTTTCGTAGTTGTTTTGGTCCAAAGAAGTTGCGAAAGGATCACCGGAGCCGTCGGTAAGAATTGTGGCTCCGCTCCCGGTTCCGGAAAAAATCGCCAAGAAGGGACCCGTGCCGCCCGGCGAAATCACGGTGCCGGCGGCATTCGCGCCGCCGCCGAAACCGTAGGTCTGCAAATCCACCGCACCGGCAGAGGCCAGCGTGACGACAAACTCGGCGGTATCCGTGGACGAAGAAAGGTTTCCTGTATACGACACGGTGTCCGCACGAACCGCGGGCGTGCCGAACGCGAGCGCTAACAACATTACCCACAGAGCTGTTGAAAAAGATTTTCGCATGTCAAAAGTCCTCCTCGCAGTGTCCCGCCGGGGGTGGAGGACACACCCACCGGGCTGCCAAGTTTCGATTCACGATTACCGTTGGTGATGCCGGTCGTTATAAAAGGACTTTTGATCTGGCGATCAGCCCGGCATACGCGAATTCTGACCAGGGTTGCCGC
>Ga0209420_1000514_pt1 | contig 20141 bp, 17 predicted proteins | sample BlaSpr_A8_OM1_O1_FD_187972 | JGI IMG/M metagenome (GOLD analysis project Ga0209420, IMG submission 187972) | Forest soil microbial communities from Thunder Bay, Ontario, Canada - Black Spruce, Ontario site 2_A8_OM1_O1 (SPAdes) (version 2) | ecosystem: Environmental > Terrestrial > Soil > Boreal... | reverse complement strand
GCGGATTGGGGCGTCATCCTGCTCGACCCCGCCGATAAAGATTTCCACGATCTGGCAAAGCCCTTGTTGCGCGCGGCAATCGAGCGATCCTCCGAACTCGATGACGCGCTTCTGGCGCGAGGCAAAGCTATCGAAGCCGCCGGATATCACCAGCAAGTCAAGGTAACTTCAGCAACCACGCTCCTCTTTGCAGTGAAAAATGGCGCGCGCACAGGTATCCGCCGTCGCAATAATTCATCCAACGGCGAAGAGTTCGCCATCGGCGAAGAACACATCTCGCGCGCCGAACTGCTGGAGCGCATCGAGAATTCTCCCGAGAAATTTAATCCGAATGTCCTGCTTCGCCCCGTCGTGCAGGATCGGGTACGATCCTTCCATGACGGGGATGTGATCCACGCCGGTGTGGCGATTCGAATCCCAAATGGCCACGAGTTGATTCGGATCTTTGTACGGCAGGCGCCGGAACACGAGGGTGTAGATGGCGCTGAAAATGGCGGAATTCGCCCCAATCACGAGCGCGAGGGTCAGAATGGTGACCGCGGCGAATCCCGGATTCTTGCGAAGCGTTCGCAGAGCGATGCGCGCGTCCCGGGCCACGTCCTGCAAAAAAGTTAGGCCACGCGCTTCCCGGCACTCCTCTTGAAAACGTGGTGCGGCCCCGAACTCGATCCGCGCCGCGCGGAAAGCCTCGTCAGGCGACATCCCCGCTGCAATATTTCCCTGGATTTGCCGCTCGAGATGAAAACGAAGCTCTTCTTCGAGTTCGCGATCCACGGCAGGCTTCTGAAACAGGGAACGAACCCGCAGCCGGATTTTGTCGAGCCAGCGCATACTGTGATGCCTCACGCCATGTCTAATACCAGCCCGATGGCCTGCGAGAGCCGTGCCCAGTTCGCCTCTTCTTTGTGGAGGAATTTCTTGCCGGCCGCGGTGAGCGAATAATATTTCGCGCGCCGATTATTTTCGGACTCGCCCCATTCGGCTTTGATCCAGCCCTGCTGTTCGAGGCGATGAAGTGCGGGATACAAAGCGCCCTGATTCACGCGCAGAACGCTGTTCGAAACCTGCCGAATGCGCTGGGCAATCGCCCAGCCGTGAGAAGGCCCTAGTTGCAGCGTCTTAAGGATCAGCAAGTCCAGCGTGCCCTGAACGAGTTCGGTAGGCTTGCTCAAAGGGCGCTCCCCTCATTAACTGACAGAGAGGATACGCTTCCCCTTAGTTATCGTCAAGAGGGAGGACACTCCTACTCGTAGCGCAATGCTTGCACGGGATCGAGGCGCGCCGCTCGCGCCGCGGGGTAAAGTCCGGCGGCGAGACTCACCACGACGGAGAAGCCGATGGCCGCGCCCACCAGCCACCAGGGCACGAACCAGACCTTCTCGGGTTGCAGGTTCTGCGAGTGCAGGTAGATATTGATGCCAAAATTGATGATTTTTCCGATGGCCCATCCGAGGAACACGCCCAGCGCGCCGCCGGCAAGACCCATCACGCCGGCCTCGGCGAAAAATAGCCGGCGCACATCGCGATCCGCGGCCCCAAGCGCTTTGAGCACGCCGATCTCGCGCCGCCGCTCAAGAATCGCCATCACGAGTGTATTGATAATGCCCAGCGACGCTACCGCGAGCGCCAGACTGCCAAACATTCCTAAGAATAGATCGAGCACTGTAAAAATGATGTGTAGGTTGCGCGTGGCGTCAAAAAGCGAAAATGTATTGAAGCCCATTTGCTTGATCGACGGCTCGATATCGGTCACCCGCTTGGGATCGTCCACCTTTACCGTCAAGCTCGTGTAGAGGTGCTCGTCCGGGCTTTGCACCACGGAGCGCACATCCGACCCTTGCACGGCGTTTAATTGCTCCACAAATTGCAATGGCAGCAAAATGCGCACTCCGCCGAGCCCGCCTGGACCTGCTTGCTCGTTTTCCACCAATCCTACGATTTTCACTTTCGTCTCGGCGGGCGCGATCGTGAAACCCATGCCAAATTCGTCGTTTGCGGCCTGGTCGGCGGCAGACTGGTTTGGCGCCGCCGGCACCGGCTTGCGCTGCGGATACCTCAGCACCACTTCCTGGCCGATCAAATCCGCCGGCTGAATTTTGGCCTCGTCCGCCATTTGCTTGGCGAGGTCCATATGCAAAATCGCTTCAGGTGCGGATTCACTCGAGAAAAATGACCCTTGCACGGAGTCAAATTGTCCTGTGCCTTTTGCCGTGCCCGGCACGCTGGCGGCGGACGTCACATGCCCCGCGCCGGCGTAACGCAGATCCGCGGTGAAGCGCAGCTCTGGAAAGACCTCCACCACGTGCGGCATGGCTGCCAGTTGCTTGCGCGTTTGGTCCGTTAGCATCTTGATGTCGCCGGGCCGCGCTTCGTCCGGAGCTTCGCCACCGCGTCCTCCGCGCCCACCGCGATTTGTCTTCGGGTAAACGTAAATCGTGTTGAAAAGCCCCGTGCCCTCGAGGCGGTTGAGCGTTAACGTTTGCAAACCGATGCCGAGCGACAACATGGCCACGAGCGAGGCCACTCCCACGGCGATTCCCGCTGTGGTCAGCGTGTTTCGCAGCGCCGCCTCGCGCAGGTTCCGCGACGCCAGGTCCACCAAGTCTCGCGTCTTCACGCTGCGCCTCCGCCGGCTTGCAGACCGTTGCTCAACTTCCCATCCTTCAGATAAAACTGCCGATGCGTGTAGCGTTCGGCCAAACCTGGTTCGTGCGTCACCAGCAGCACCGTCATGCCCATCTCGCGATTGAATTGCGCGATATAGCTCATGATCTCTTCGCCGGTGTGGCTGTCGAGATTCCCGGTGGGCTCGTCGGCAAGCAGGATCGTAGGGCGGTTGACCAACGCTCGCGCCAGCGAAGCGCGTTGCTGCTCGCCGCCGCTCAGTTCGCTGGGCCGATGCTTCATGCGGGCGCCTAACCCAACGCGTTCGAGCGACTCCCGCACGCGGCCAGCGCGCATATCGTATTCCGCCTCCGCCAGCCGCAGCGGCAGCTCCACGTTTTCTTCGAGAGACATTCGTGGCAGCAAATTAAACGCCTGAAACACCATTCCCACGGTGCGATTGCGATGCTGCGCCAGTTCGTCGCCGGACATCTCGGCGAGATTCCGCCCGTGCGCTAGAACCGCTCCGCCAGTGGGCCGGTCGAGCCCCGCGATAAGATTTAGCAGCGTAGACTTACCCGAGCCCGAACTCCCCAATAGCGCCACGAACTCGCCGGGTGCGACGCTGAGCGAAACTCCATCCACCGCGCGGATTAGCGTCTCGCCCATCGCGTAATGCCGCGTTACCTCTTTGGCTTCTAAAGCCGGTTGCGTATCGTTCATGCTTGTGGACGGTCTTGTCCTCTCACTTATTTCTACGTATGGCTACCGGCAAGAGTTGCACCCGCCGGTCTTGAAATTCAGGAAGGGAGGCGCCTGGCCAGCAGGCTCCCGAGGATTCCGCTGAACGTATCCTGCCAGGCGTGGGCGATCATGCCCGGCCGCAAACTTCTCCGCGATTCCGCCAGGATGCCAAAAAGCATTCCAAATACGCCGATCACGATCGCTTGGCGCCCCCCTTGATAAATGTGCGCGGCGCCAAAAAGTATGGCCGAAAGCAAAATGCCCGCAAGGGCATTTCCGCTACAGCTTATGAATTGCCGCTGCAAATAGCCTCGAAAAATCGTCTCCTCGCAAATCCCCGCAGTCACGGAAAGCACGATCCAGGCAGCGATTTCAGCGGGGGTCTGGGGCAACAGGAATCGTATACTGGATTGAAGTTTCGCGCCGATGTGGAGCGCATAGGAGACCAAGCCAAGAATCACGAGCGCCGTAGGCCAGAAGAGCAACGCTAAGCCGAGATCGCGCAGCAATTCCTTGCCGCCGGTGAAAATCCTGCCCGTAATCTCCTGCATCGGAATCCCGCGCCGGCGCAGGCCAATGGCGATATACGCGAATAGAATCCATTCAAAGAGAAACGTAGGAAGGTAGAGCAGGATCTTGCTCGCGCCGGGTGGCGGAGTTCCCCCACGAATTTGATGGGCAGTGCGCAGTCCCACATAAGCCCAGGCAATCACTAAGAGAATCAGTCCCATCGTATGCGGAACGCCCGCCACGGGTTGACGCCTCGTATGGGTTGCCTTGGGCTCCGGGATCAGGTCACTCACCGTGATTTCCGCACAATCTCGAGCGCATCTAATTGGGTACGCCAGGCAAAACCGGTTGACTGGCCCTGCACAGTTCGCGAGTGATTGCGTTCGAAACGCCTAGCAAGGATACCACGTGGATCGGATGAGAGTTCTTACGCGGTGGTCACGGATTTCTGCTTAAGTCAATCAAATGAAAGCTTCAAAGGGGAGTGTCATGCGGAAGAGCGTCGTTCAAAGTGTGATGGTGTTTCTTCTTGGTCTGGCGATTGGCCCGACCGTATTCGCCGACACGGTTTCGCTGAAGAATGGCGATCATCTTACCGGAACTATCGAGAGTTCGGACGCCAAAACGCTGGTCCTGAAGACAGACTACGCGGGCGAGCTCAAGATCCAGTGGGCGGCGGTAACAGGCATCGAGTCTTCGCAGACCTTGCACGTCGCCTTAAAAGGTGGTGAAGCGGTCGTAGGGTCAGTGACCACCAGCGGCGACACTTTGATCGTCGCAACCAAGAACACGGGGAGCGTCACCGCCGCCAAAGCCGACGTCACTGCTATCCGGGATGACTCCGCGGAGGCCGTTTACGAGCGCGAGGTCCTTCATGCGGGGCTGGCCGATCTCTGGAGCGGCGTGGTGGACACCGGCTTCAACGTAACGCGAGGCAACTCGGAAACCCTCAACTACAATCTTTCCGGCACCGCGACGCGCACTTCCGATCGCGACAAAATCTCCGTGTACACCACGGCGATCTACGCGAATAATTCCACCACCGGAGCCACGATCACAACAGCACATGACATTCAGGGCGGCGTTCGCGGCGATCTCAACGTAAGCCCGCGCATCTTCGTCTTCGCGCAAACCGATTTCCAGTTTGACCAATTCCAGGATTTGAATCTGCGCAACACGCTCGGTGGCGGGGCCGGCTACCACGTCATAAAAGGCACGCACACGGCCTTTGATCTATTGGGCGGCGCCACTTACGAACAGGAATATTTCTCTACGAATCTGACGCGCAAGAGCGCTGAAGTTCTGCTCGGAGAAGATTTATCGATGAAGTTTGGCAAACGCTTCACCTTGGGTGAAACCCTTTCCCTTTATCCTGACGTAAATGCGTCGGAACGTGGCCAGTACCGGTTTCTTTTCAATGCCACTGCCGCGGCAGCGCTAAAAGGTTGGCTGAGCTGGCAAGTCACATACAACGATCAATTCCTCAGCAATCCCATCAATGGCCTCAAGAAAAATGACACGATCCTTACCACGGGTCTACGCGTAACGTTCGGGAAGGCCACTCCTTGAAGCCATCCACCCGCGTAGACCGACTTCACTCGGGGCACTATACTGCGTAGGTGACGCCAAATCCCGACCTGGCAACGCCTCTGCGGCGCTATTGGGGCTACGACTCTTTCCGTCCGTTTCAGGAGCGCATCGTACGCAGTCTGTTGGCGCACCAGGATACGTGCGTGGTTTTACCTACCGGGGGCGGCAAATCCCTGTGCTACCAGTTGCCTGCGGCAATTCTCAGCGGGCAAACCGTCATCGTCGTCTCACCGCTGATTGCCTTGATGCAGGATCAGGTCGCCCAGCTCACGCAGATGGGTTTGGCGGCGGCATTTCTCAATAGCTCGCTCGCAGGAGCCGAGCAATCCGCGATCTGCGAGAAGGCCCGCAGCGGCGAGTATCGTCTGTTATACCTTTCCCCCGAGAGACTCGCGCGGCCGGACACCGTCGCTTGGCTGCAACGCGTTCCGATCTCCTTCTTCGCCATCGATGAAGCGCATTGCATTTCCGAATGGGGACATGAATTCCGTCCCGAATACCGCCAGCTCAGTAGCCTGCGCCAGAATTTTCCGAATCGCGCCATCGCCGCCTTCACCGCCAGCGCTACGCGGCAGGTCCGGCATGACATTATTGCCCAGTTGCGCTTGCGCGATCCGCACAAATACATCGCCAGCTTTCACCGCCCGAACCTCCGCTACATCGCCCGGCAGTGCGATGCACGTACACAGTCGAGCCTGCTCTTACGTGCCGTAAAAAAGTATGAGGGCAGCAACATGATTGTCTACGCACCGACCATTGCGCGCGTCGAAGAAACCGTGCAGTTTCTGAAGGAGAAGGGAATTGTCGCGGTCGCTTACCACGGACAAATGGAGTCCACGATCCGCCGGCGCAATCAGGAGCGCTGGATGTCAGACGAAGTGCGCGTACTGGTTGGCACGGTAGCCTTTGGGTTGGGGATCAATAAGGCTGCGGTGCGCGCCGTGATTCACCTCTCGCTGCCAAAATCCATCGAGCAGTATTATCAGGAAGCGGGCCGCGCGGGCCGCGACGGCGATCCTGCGGATTGCCTGCTCCTCTGGCAAAAGCGCGACGTCGGCCTGCTCGTCCATTTCATCCAGCAGATCAGCGATCCCGTCGAAAAACAGGGCGCGTGGCGGCGCTACGATGAGATTCGCCAGTTCGCTGAAGCAAAAACGTGCCGCCATCGCCGCATCTGCGTACATTTTGGCGAAACGCCGAAATGGAATTCCTGTGGTGCGTGTGACGTCTGCGGCGTTGGTTTGGAATGGCTCTCGGACGCCGATGAAACGCCGCATAAGCGAACGCGCAAGGTTCGCAAATCGAAGGCACGCACCGGTCAGAACGCAGTAGCTCACTCTTCAGAAAAAGGACCAAGCGCTGCCGTTTCAGGATGCGCGGGTTCCAGCCTTCGCGAGCATCTTCGTGAATGGCGGCGCAACGTGTCTAAAGCGCAAGGCGTCCCTGCGTTTGTCGTCATGCATGATACGTCTCTCGAAGAGCTGTGCCGCGTGCGCCCATCTTCGATTCAGGAGTTGCTGCAAGTGTCGGGCTTTGGCGAACGCAAAGCGCAGCTTTACGGTCCGGCAATTCTTGAGGCACTGTCCCAGTTTCCGCGGAGTTCCCAAGAAGGCGCGCACCAAGCAGGTCCACCGAATCCCACTGATAGACACGCCTCTGGGAAGAGAACCGCGGCCGCCTCAAACTCCTTCTGACGATAAATCCGATCTGTCAGGCTCAACTCTCGAAGTGGCCGAAGAGGTTATTCAACGATTCCGCGAGCGTCGGGTGCGCAAACACGGCATCCTTCAGCACGGTATACGGTAGCTTGCCCATCATCGCGATCTCGAGTTGGCTCATAATCTCTCCGCCTTCGATCCCTAGGACTGCCGCGCCCAGGATTTGATCGGTCGCAGCGTCAACGACGGCTTTCATAAAGCCTCGCGTTTCGGCGGTTTCCATCGCCCGAGCCACATACGTCATCGGCATTTTCGCCACGCGAACTTTGCGTCCTTCTTCGCGCGCTTGCGCTTCTGTCAGACCCACGCGCCCCAGTTGCGGGTCGATGAATACCGTGTAGGGAACGAACCGATGCGTGGTCGTTGCGCTGCCCTTTTCGATCACGTTCGTGCGTATGATCCGAAAATCGTCGTAAGAAATGTGCGTGAAGGCCGGACCGCCGTTGATATCTCCCAACGCAAACACCCCGCTCACATTCGTTTGCAGTTTGTTGTCCACGGGAATGAAGCCGCGCTGGTCTGTCACGATCCCTGCCGCGGCCAGGCGCAGAGCCTCCGTATTGGGCACGCGGCCGGTAGCCACAAGCAGGTGCGTCCCCACGACCGTGCGCGCGCCTCGCTTGGATCGCACTTTCAAAACGATTCCCGAACGCGAGCGTGCCGCGCTCTCCGCCTTCGTCTCCAACAGCACCTCTACGCCATCTTCTTTTAGAATTTTGGCCACCTCCTTGGCAACGTCTTCATCCTCTCGCGCCAGCAGTTGCGCTCCGTTCTGCACGATCGTTACGCGGCTGCCCAGGCGCCGAAACAATTGCCCGAATTCCAGGCCCACGTAACCGCCGCCGAGAACCAACAAGTGCTGTGGCACGCGCGCGAGTTCCATAATCGAAGTGCTATCGAGAAAGGGCACGTCGTTCAATCCATTGAGCGTAGGTATGGCCGGCCGGCAACCCGCATTGATAAAAATGCGCTCGGCATGAAGAGTCGTTACGCCTCCTTTTCGTAGGCGTACCTCCAGCGATTCCGCTCCCGCGAATGCCGCCTCTCCGTAGATCAAATCCAGCCGGGCAGTTTTCTGAATGCGCTTTTCGCTGCCGGTGCGAAATTTGTTCACAATATCGCGCTTCCTTTTTCGGATGCGTTCCATCGCAATGTGTAGGACACCGCTCTTCACTCCGTAATCCGCCCCTCGCCGCGTGAGATATGCCACGCGGCCGCTCGCGATAATGGTTTTTGTGGGCGTGCAGCCTTCGTTGATGCAGGTGCCGCCGATATGTTCGCGCTCCACCAAAGCCGTGCGCATTCCCGCTTCGGCCAGCGCCTGGCACAGCGGCGTCCCTCCTTGGCCCGAGCCGATCACAATCGCGTCGTAGTGCTTGGAAGGACTCATGCTAGGTCTCCCGGAAGGAAAATATGGATGTGATCGAGCGATTGCCCCGTGGCAATTAGAACCGGCTGGCCACCCACAGCGAGCCGAGAATCGTGACAAGATCTTCGAGGATGGCGATGGGAAAATCCGGCGTGCCGAGCGCCTTCACGAGCCGCATCCGCACCTGATAACCGCCAAATGTGCCGATTAGGGCCCCCACAATTCCCGCGCCCGCACCGGCAATCGCGCTTTGCATCCCGGCGATAGCGATGCACGCGCCTGCAAACGCGCCCGACAGGCAGCGAATCACTACGCTGGGTAGAGCGGTGCGCGGTGGCGTCTTTGGCAGCTTGTCATTTACCAATTCTCCGATCGCCGCTAGTGAAAGAATCGCCACACCAGCGATCGTGCCGATCAGCGAATACGGCCGCGGCAGACTGAACCATCCCAGGTAAGCGCCCCAAGCCGTCACCGCAATAGGGCTCAGCGCGCGCAAGCCGGAGAGGATGCCGATCAAAAGGGCGAGCAACAACACGTGAGAGGGAGTCATGTTGGCACGACTCTCACACCACTCGAGAACGTTGTCAACCGAATGTCAACGTGTCAAGCGATGCTTCGCAGGTACGACTGACCTTTTACAGACGGCGGCGCTCATCCAACTTAATGCATTTCACTACTTCCCTGAGCGGGTACGCGCGATAGCGATGCATGCCCCGAGAGTATAAGCAAGTGATGTAAAGAATGGTTCCGTCACCATGAACTCGTACACGCACTCAGAACCACCGCAATTTCTGCCGAAATAGTTATCCCACATATCTTTCCACCAATCTGCCTGGCCCGGATATCTATTCCAGGAAAAAACTCCGATTATGAGTAGGGCTAGGGGGATTACCCATACAAGGGTGGCCTCTATGTCCGGCCTGCGTCGTACTACGACACTTGCGATGATAAATGCGGATAGCAAGCAAATCGGTGAGTATGGGGGGACAGTCAGTACGTCAGTGACATATGCACCTGTCTTAAGGCGATTCATCATTAGTAGATTGGCCACAATGAAGGGCAGCGTCGGCAGGATTCCCATAAGGATCGCACCAAGAGTCGCCCAGATTGTGTGATAGATCCATCTCTTGCCACGCGTCGACCATGCGCTTCTGGTTCCCTCGTTAGGTAAGATCATCGAAATGGACCACAGCGTTAACTCGCAGAGGGCCGCTATACCCCTCGCAAGTTCCAGATTGCGCGCAGTTTGGCCCTGTGGCCGCAGCTGTACGCAATGGCGGATGGGCCTCTGTGTCGATGCCCAGCCTGTCGTACATTACCACTGTGGTATCCGCGCCGCTCGAATCATTGGTGACTACGGACGAGCTCTGACGGCGTGTCCTTCCTCGGCGACGACAGACGAATTCAGGATGCGGCCATCTAATGAATGCCGCCTGTGCCGCGATCCAAGCGAATCCGGAAATCCACGTCACGCAATCGCTCGTCCACTAACGCGCGGCGTACGGAAGACTCCCGTCGCCGTGCTTCGTTAATTCCCGAGGACGCAAATGACGCGAAGCTAGCTGTGAGCGGCGGCGAGGTAAAACTCACGAACCTGCAAAAAATATTCTGGCCGCAGCTCGGGTTGACCAAGCGCGACCTCTTACAATACTACCTGGACGTCGCGCCGTGGCTTCTGCCTCACATCCGCAACCGCGCCATGGTCATGAAGCGGTATCCCAACGGGATTTCGGGTGGTTTCTTCTTCATGAAGCGGGCGCCAGCGCCCCGCCCCTCTTCGATTCCCGTTTGTTCGATCGCGCACCATTCAGGCAACGTAATTGATTTTCCGGTCGTCCAGAATGAGGCATCGCTCTTATGGGTCGTGAATCTGGGCTGCATCGATCTGAATCCCTGGTATGCCCGGTGCGATGACGTGAACCGGCCCGATTATCTTCATTTCGATCTCGATCCCACTCCCGGAGCTTCCTTTCGTCTGGTTCGTGAAACTGCGTTAGCCGTGCGCGATGCCCTCGCCGATCGCGGCATCCAGAGCTATGCGAAGACCACCGGATCGCGTGGCATTCATGTGTATGTCGCGATTGCTCGCGGACCGTTACAGAAACAAGTCTGGACACTTGCCAAGACGTTTGCGATCGCCCTGGCGAAAAAATATCCGAAGCTGATTACCTCCGAATATCGCGTGGCCAATCGCCCGCGCGCTCACGTGTTGGTGGACTACAACCAGAACGCCTGGAACCGCACACTCGCGTCCGTCTATTCCGTCAGACCCAAGCCTGCCGCTACCGTCTCGATGCCGGTTACCTGGCAAGAAGTGGAAGATGGTATCGAGATCGGCGATTTCACGATGCAGAGTGCGCCCAAGCGTCTGAGCAAAATCGGGGATCTCTGGAAGCCTTTGCTTGCCCCACGTGGCCGCACAAATCTGGAAAGCCTGTTATGAGCCTTTCCATTTCCACAAAATACGCGCCGATGGAAGCGCAGCCCGCCGAAGAGTTGCCGGAAGGCCGCGACTGGCATTACGAGCCTAAATGGGATGGATTCCGGTGCCTCGCCTTTCGCGACGGAAATCGCGTTACGCTTCAATCCAAATCGGGCAAGCCGCTCACGCGATACTTCCCGGAGCTTGTTACGACGATGCTCTCCGCCAGGGCCAAGCAATTTGTTCTCGACGGCGAAATTGTCATGCCCGTCGGCGGAAACCTCTCCTTCGACGATCTGCTCGCGCGCATTCATCCCGCCGCAAGCCGCATCGCCAAGCTCAGCCAGGAGACGCCGTGTGTTTTCATCGTTTTCGATCTGCTCGTAGACGCTCAAGGAAAGAAGCTCGTGCAACTGCCTTTGCGCGCAAGGCGGCGCGCTCTCGAATCCTTCGCGCGTGAAGTTTTAAAGGACGTTCCTCGCGTGCAGCTTTCTCCGGCAACGAAAGAAATATCCGTCGCCAGAAAGTGGTTTCACATGGGCGTCGGACTCGACGGCATCGTGGCCAAGCGCGACGATTTGCCTTACCAAACCGGCAAGCGTACCGGCATCCAAAAAATCAAGAAACAGCGCACCGCCGATTGCGTGGTCGGCGGCTTCCGCTACTTGGAAAAGAAGCGGCTGGTCGGCTCCCTCTTGTTAGGCCTCTACGATGAGCAAGGCAAGCTCAATCATGTCGGCTTCACGTCCTCGATTCACGCAGACGATCGAGCTGCACTCACAAAAAAAGTGCAAGCGTTGATTCGTCCACCCGGCTTCACCGGCAAATCCCCGGGGGGCCTGAGTCGCTGGAGCACCAAACGCTCCATGGCCTGGGAACCGCTCGCTCCTAAACTTGTTGTGGAAGTGCAATTCGACCATTTCACCGGCGGCCGTTTTCGCCACGGCACCAAGTTTCTGCACTGGCGCCCCGAAAAATCTCCGAGAAGCTGCACCATGAAGCAGGTCAAACGAGAGAGCAAATCCGCGCTCAATCTCTTGTAGCCCGATGGACGATGTGCTTTCGTGGTGGCGGGCATTCTGTACATCCTGCTACTTGCGAGAGGTGGCCTTCTCCGTCACGGCACGAAACCAGGCCTAGGTTTCGGCGCGGATCGATTCGTAAGCGGACTTCCAGAAATCTTTGATCACGGGCGGCGGATCGGGCGATTCATACCTGCGTTCGGTGAGAATTATGGCGATCAAACCTTCGTTTGGATCGTTCCACCATGAAGAGCCTAGGCCGCCGTTCCATCCGTAGCGGCCTGCACGCTTTGCGAGGCCATCCGGTTTGGTGAGCACGGACACACCAAATCCCCAACCCATGTTTTCTCCCAGAATCAAGCGCCCCTTCTGCTGCTGGTCAGGGGGCAGCTTATTCGTCGTCATCATTTCGATCGAGGATGCGCTAACGAGCCGTTTTGGGCCGTACGTGCCCTTGTTGAGCATCATGCGCGCAAATGCGAGATAGTCATCCACTGTTGAGACCAAGCCGCTGCCGCATGCAGGGAATGCCGGACGATGGCTCCACTGTCCGTTCGGAGGATCTATCAGGTCCAGTTTCTTTGTCCGTGGATTGAACGAATAGCAGGAAACGAATCGGTCCAGCTTGTCTGAGGGCACGTAGAAGCTAGTGTCCTTCATTCCGAGCGGTTCGAAGATGCGTTCGCGGAAAAACGTTTCCAGCGGACGACCAGCGGCGCGGGCGATCAGCACGCCCAGCGCATCGCTACCGGTGTGGTAGAGCCAGCTTTCACCAGGTTGATAGATCAACGGCAGTGTTCCCAGGTGCCGTATCCATTCGTCCGGCGAATGCGGCATCTCTGCGGGAAACGGAGTCACCCCGACTCCCCTCTCGTACATCGCTTTCACAATGGGATGAGTATCTGGTGGCGCGAGCAGAAATCCCAATCCCAGTTGGAATGTCAGCAAATCCCGCACGGTGATCGACCGTCTGGCCGGGACGGTGTCGTCTAGCGGACCGTCAACGCGTTTAAGAACATTGCGGTTCGCCAGCTCCGGCAGAAGTCGGTCTACGGGCTCGTCCAGGTGCAGCTTCGATTCTTCCACCAGGATCATCGTGGCGACAGCTGTAATCGGCTTGGTCATCGACGCGATTCGGAAGATCGTGTCTCGGCGAACCGATTGCGAACCGGCTCCGGTCGATCTTTTGCCGAGAGCATCGACGTTAGTTTCACCACGGCGGCTGACAAGCGTAACTAGTCCAGGAACTTCACTCCGCTCGACATAGCCGGAAATGACGTCGCGCAGGTGCCGAAGCGCCGTGGCGGAAAACGCGGCGTTCATTGGTTGTCCTCTCTCAACGTTTTATTCTCCGATCCCCGTCGTCGGGCAGGTTCTTTCCAGAAATTTCGCCGGTAATGTACCTGTCGGAAGACATGCGCACGATCCCAATGAATTCTTCAAAAATGTTCGACGAGTTCCATCGTTGTCTGGTGAATCCTGCATCCCCTTTAATTCTCGGACGACGATCTGCTAACTAATCCAATTCAAGAGGCGCTTTTGTGTCATGTAGGGTCATGTAAAGAAGGCTAAATCGTGGGCAAAAGCGACCAAAAACAGAACAGAAAGGGAAGATGTGGTGCGTAGCCCTGGCCCATTCCTGTGCCTAATGTTTGTATCGGTTTCTGCGAGGCTTCAACCCTGGCTTATTTCAGGATTTTTTATTATTGTTCCCAAGTTGCACCAAAATGCAGCAGTGCCAGAATTTGGCCTCTGTAAGAGGCTGAACTAAATAGATTTGGTCGGGGCGTGGAGATTCGAACTCCAGACCTCCTGCGCCCAAGGCAGGCGCGCTACCAGGCTGCGCTACGCCCCGACATGAAGTGCGCAAGCATTATAAAGGACCTCCCAACAGAACTGTTGCTCCATCTGACCAATTTCGCCTCCAACTGTGCCAAAACTGTGGACGCCAGCCACATGCGGAATAGTGAGGGAAAAAGAGCTTGGGATGGCGCGCTTTCCTCGGCGCCATCCCAAGCAGGGAAGGAATTCTTGCGTTTGTTTCGCTAACCGACGTCCGCAGTGGCTAGAAGACGAATCGTCCTTCGAGCTCGATCGTCCTTCCAGCCAGTCCCGTGGACGCTGTTCCAAACTGCGGATTGGCAATCGGGGTGGTGCCGTTGTTTCCGTAACTGACCGTCGTCGACGTGCTGCCAAACGTAAACGGCGCCAGATTCAGCTTATTAAACGCGTTGTAGACGTTCATACGCAGTTGAATCTTCGAGTTTTCGCCCACGAATTTCATCTTCGGCAACCCGAAATTCTTTACGAAGCTGAAATCGAACTGGCTAAAACGCGGTCCCCGCTCGCTATTGCGTCCGATGGCCGGGAAACCCGAAGCGGTCACGTTGTAGTATGCAGGACCGCCCATCGCGAAGTTGCTGTTCGTCGGGGGTAGGAACGCCGAAGTCGAGGCATCGTTGCCGGGTTCGGCCAGGATCCCAATCGGTCGAATCGGGCAAATCGTTGCCGATCCGAGCACCAGGTTGCAGTTGTTGCTGGCCACCGGAGTCCACGGGAAGCCGGAATGGAATTGGAAGTCGCCATTGAGCTCCCAGCCTCCCAGAATGTTTCCCGCCATATCGTGATGGTTCCGCAAAATCGGTAGATCCCACAAACCGGCGATCCGCAGGTTATGCGGCGTGTCGTAATCGGAGGGCCCACGCTCCGTCGCGTCGTCGGTGGGGTAAGTCTGGTTCGTTCCGAAGCCCGGTCCTTCCGACGAAACCTCGTCGATCGATTTGCTGTACGTGTAGAGAACATCGATCAGCAGGCCCGCGCGGAAAGTCCGCTTCAGCTCCGCGTTCAACGCGTTGAAATTTGCGTTGGTATCGGGGGTGTATTCAAACACCGCGCCGATCAGCGGGTTCGGCGTTGGGTAAAAATATTGCAAGTTTCGGATGCGCAACAGTCCATGGCTGCTGCTGCCCTGATAGCCGATCGTCGCTACCCAGTTCTTCGGTAGGGCGTATTGCAGGTCGAGCGAGTAGAGATAAATGTAAGGGTTGTTGAATGTCTGGCTGTTCGCGTAAACGTTTGGCGCCCCTTGCCCCGGCAGAATAATGGGCAAATTGCTCACCGGATTGATACCGGTCGCCAGCGCCGGATTTGCCGGAAAGCTCAATGGCGATGCAGGGTTTGTGCCCAGCACGTACCGAATCTGCGCGTCCACTGGAGGGGTTGGCGTCCCTGGACCGCCGCAGCACAGGCCGTAGTTCGCAACAAAGGGCGGATTGTCTCGCGTGTTATCGAAAGACACGTTATCGAACCGGTCGAACGCCATTCCAAATCCGCCGCGTACCACGCCCTTACCGTTCATGATCTGTGGGCTCCACGCAAATCCCAGCCGCGGCGCAAAGTTGTGATAATCGGGGCTGTACATTTGCGTTGGGTTCGTCGCGATCGCTTCCTGCAATCCCAGCCCAGGAATGGGTGACGGAACGATATTTGCGAGATGGTGGTCCGCGTCGGTCGGCGGTGCGTAATATTCCCAACGCACTCCGATGTTAAAGGTCAGATTCGAGCGGAACTTCCAATCATCCGCAATAAAGATTCCGTAATCGGATGTACGGTACGCCCGCGCCAGGCTCGGTGCGCCGCCGGTCGCCGGATTCACGTCCAGCGCTTCAAAAATAGCGGTCCCCACCGCGAAATTCCACGGCTGCTGAAAGACGATGTCGGGCCGAGCACCGCCGAGTAGATCGTCGTTATTTTGGAAGCGGTTAAATTCGAAGCCAACCCGTGTGACGTGCTGGCCATGCGTTTTGGAAACCACATCGCGAAATGCAAATGTGTTCTCCGCGTATATGCCGGGTGAGTTGTCGCCCTGTGCTGCGCCGAATACGATCCGCTGGCCGCCCGGCACTGCGTTCTGGATTTCCGTCCGCGGGATCGCCCAATCAATTTGCGGATTCGCCGTAATGTCGTTAAACGACCATCGCGTGAAATTGAATCGCGCCTCGTTCACCATGGTTGGCGAAATGTTGAAGATCCATCCCAGGAACCCCGAAGGCGTAAACCGCTTCGAGTTATAGTCTGCCATCGGCCGGCCCTGCGCGCCCGCGTCCGCGGAGGTATTGTTAAACTGCGTCAAAAACACGTTCACCGAAAACACGCTTCGCCCCAGGTTGTAATCCACACGAGCGTTGTATTGGTTTCCTTGCGTGCTGGCCGGCAAATAGAGTTCCGCAAACTCAAATTCCGGCACGCTCGTCAGCCCGCCGCCGCTCTGCACCTCATTGTTCGGCAAATAAGTACCGTAGGTACCCGTCGGCGATCCGATGTTCACGCCGCCACTTACCACTTGGCAGGGAACCGGAAACGCAGCGCAACTGCTCGGCAGCACCTCCTGGATGCGCGGCGCGATTCCCGGGTCGGAAAGCGTCGTGGCCACCGGCGTATTCGGGCTGTAGCCGATCAGCAATTGCCGGAATTGTGGCGTGTCCACCCACTGATCCGAGAAAACGGTATTCGTATCGCGCAGCCCCTCGTAGTTGAAGAAGAAAAAGAGCTTGTCCTTCATGATCGGCCCGCCCAAATTCGCGCCAAACTGACGGTAATTGTTTTCATCGCGCACGGTCGGGTCAAACGTGTGGTTGCCGAAATTGTAGCCGTTGTATTTGTTGTACGCGTTCAGGCCGGGCGTCTGGTACTGGAAGAAAGTGGCACCGTGAAAAACATCCGTACCGGATTTGGTCGTGACCTTCACGTGCGCGCCCGAATCCCGCCCATCTGCCACGTCGTAGTCGTTCGCCAATACCGAGATTTCCTGCACCGACTCCACGCTCGGCGTAACCACCGCAGCGCCGCCCCATTGCAAGCTGTCTACGCTTACGCCGTCGATCATGTAATCGTTTGAGGTGACGCGCTGCCCGTTTGCGCTGATGGGCTGCTGATTCTCCGTCTGATAAATCGCCGTGTTCGATCCGCCCGGTCCGCCGGTTCCCCCATTGGCCCCGGGTCCGTTTGGAAAGCCGACGGATTGCCCGATCCCGCTGCGTGCGCCGTCTCCCAACACGCCCGGCGAAAGCCGCAGCAGTTCGTAAGGATCGCGGCCAAAGGAGGGTAGCCGCTCCACCTCTTGATTGGTGAGCGTGCCTTCAATATTGCTCTCTTCGGTCTGCAGGTCTGGCGTCGAGCTTGCGTTCACCGTCACTGTTTGCGCCACTTGCCCGATGTCCAGCGTAATATCCAACCCGCGTGGGATTTCCGCCGACACCGCGACATCGCTCACCACCTTCTTTTGAAATCCGGTCTGCTCCGCCGTCACCGTGTACGTTCCCGGCGGCACCTCCGCGAAATGGTAAAAACCGACATTCGTCGTCGTCGTGGTGTTGGTCACTTTTGTATCCTGATTCATCAGCGTCACCGTCGCCCCGCCCACGGCGGCGCCCTTGGGATCGAGCACCGTACCTTGCACCGTAGCTTGATACTGAGCGTGTGCCAGACTTCCGCACAGCAACGTAACGCAGAGACAAAACACAAATTTCCAAATGGCTCGGGAACGTTCCATATTTATCTCCTCGATTTCAGCAGCGCGTTTGCTCTTATCGAACGGCACCGCAACGCGCTTCGGCCTTCGCCGGCTTCCTAAGAACATCCATGATTCCTGCTAAATGGAATGAGACTCGGCTGATAAACGGAACGTAGTGGTTATAAGTGCGGCGGTAAAATTCTAGAATTACGGTTGTGTGGCGCCGCGGAGGATCGATCGCAGCGGAGAAACGTTTACGAAGTCGATATACCATACCCCCCAGAAATCACCCCTGTGGCTCGAAACCATACAGCCTTTAACCCAGACGGGCAATACATGGGTCCGTGTAGAACGTGATACAGGAAAGTACCGGGCAGAAGCGAAGACGTGTTTGAGCGAAATCTGTGGCTGTTCGCAAGGAACGTTAGAGTAACGCACAGCACGAACGAGGAAGACAAATCTGTCGCAGGTCCGCCCGCGATGAGTGACCATGTTTGGGACATTACAGAAATCGTAGACCTGCTGGACAGTTCTGCTAGAATCGCGGCCTAGAAGACGCGGTCGGAGGCACAGTGCAAAGACTCTATCTAGGCATCCTGTGCGGGTTGGTATTCGGCGGCATAGATACAGCCATGATGATTCCCTTAAGCTTTCCTGATAAGCGAGCCGCCATGCTCGGCGCGTTCATCGCTCGGTTCGCTCTGGGTTTTGTGATTTGCAATATTCGATTGCCGTGGCCCGGATGGGCGATAGGTTTGGTGCTCGGCGTTCTGTTGAGTCTGCCTGATGCCATCATCACAAAAGCGATGGCTCCGATCCTCGCGTCCGGTGCGGTGGGTGGTCTGATTATCGGATGGCTCGCCTCGAAATACGGTCGCTAAATCCAAACTGAGTCACGATCAGCCCGCGTGTTTCTTTGCTTTGGCCACCGGTATTGTGCTGAAAGTTTTGTCCGGCGAGTAGCACAGTCTTTCGAGATTGCAGTCGGTACAGCGCGGCTTGCGTGCCTGGCACACCTTCCGTCCGTGCCAGATCAGTTGGTGCGCAAAAATAATCCATTTTTCCTTGGGGATGATCGCGATCAGGTCCTGCTCGATCTTTCGCGGGTCGCCGGCATGGCTAAAGTCGAGCCGTTCGCTCAGCCGCGTCACGTGGGTATCCACCACCACGCCGTCCGCGATCCCAAACGCCGTGCCAAGCACCACGTTCGCCGTTTTTCGCGCCACTCCCGGCAGTGTCAGCAACTCGTCCATCTTCTGTGGCACTGCGCCGCCAAATTCTTCCACGATCTTTTTGCTGGCACCCATGATGGATTTCGTCTTGTTCCGGAAAAATCCCGTGGGCCGGATGTCCTGCTCCAGTTCGCTCGGATTCGCGTAGGCAAACGCCTCGGGCTTCGGATACTTCTTGTAAAGTGTCCGCGTCACCTCGTTCACGCGTACGTCCGTGCATTGTGCTGAAAGAATCGTGGAGATCAGCAATTGAAAGGGAGTCTCGTGCTCGAGCGCGCACGTTACCGCTGGATACGCTTCGTCCAGCTTCCTCAAAATGTCTGCCACGCGTTTCGGATCGCCGTTGCGCCGCCCCCACGCGTCCGCGCCGCCTTTGCCCTTCGCGGCGGCAGGTCTATGCGTTGCCGGGGCTCGTTTTCGCAAGGCGCCTCTGAGTGCGTCCTTCGAGCCTTTTTTGCGTGGAATTTTCGCCATGACTGGGAAAACTGCACTATAGCACAGCGTTTGGAGCGGTTCTCGACGCCAAATCTGTAAACAGCCGGCGAGATGCCTTGCCGCGATGGCTGAACCGGTTCTTTTCTTGCCGCGTCAGCTCGGCAAACGTCTTGCCTGCCTCCGGCAGCAGAAAAACGGGATCGTACCCGAACCCCCGATCGCCTCGCGGCTGCGTCAGCAGTTCGCCGGCGGCAAGGTCGGAAACGATCGCAATCGCGTGCCCGCGTTGCGCCAACGCCAGCACGCAAACAAATCGCGCCGCGCGCTCCGCACTGGTCTTGCCAGTCATCTCGTCCAATAATTTCTTGATGCGGTCTCCGTCGCTCGCCCCAGCACCGGCATACCGCGCCGAATGCACACCCGGAGCGCCCCCCAGCGCCGGCACCACCAGCCCCGAGTCGTCTGCCAACACCAATTCCTCCGTCATGCGGCTGTAATGAATCGCCTTGCCCGCGGCATTTTCGGCAAACGTCGGTGCGGATTCTCCAAACGGCGGCAGGGAACTGAAGTTAGGCAGCAGTGCAAACTGAAACCGCGCTTCCTGGCTTTCGCTCGCGGCCAATTCCTCGAATTCCGCCAGCTTTCCGGCGTTTGACGAGGCCAGCAGAATTCTAGCGCGTTCGAGCACTGAAGTTGGGAGGCAGCAGGGCTTGTTGCTGCGTGCGTAGTTGGCGGATTCCCGAGGCGCTCAGGTCCAGCAGCTCGCGCATCTCTTCGCTCGAGAAAGGACGGCCTTCCGCCGTGGATTGCACCTCGATAAAGCGGCCGCTGCCCGTCATCACCACATTCATATCCACCTGCGCGTGCGAATCTTCGTCGTACGCCAGATCGAGCAGCATCTCGTCATCCACAATTCCCACGCTCGTCGCCGCCACCGAATCGCGCAACGGCAGCTCTTTCAAAATCCGCGCCGCCACCCGCCG
>Ga0209420_1000512_pt1 | contig 20216 bp, 18 predicted proteins | sample BlaSpr_A8_OM1_O1_FD_187972 | JGI IMG/M metagenome (GOLD analysis project Ga0209420, IMG submission 187972) | Forest soil microbial communities from Thunder Bay, Ontario, Canada - Black Spruce, Ontario site 2_A8_OM1_O1 (SPAdes) (version 2) | ecosystem: Environmental > Terrestrial > Soil > Boreal... | reverse complement strand
TTGATCAATTCAGCGGCAGCCGTGCAGATGAAAAAGGCGGGAACCATCAAGGAATATCCAGACTCAGTGTTGCCGGAAAATGCCGCATTCGTTGACAAAAACTACGAACGAATTAAGAAAATTTTCAACAGCGAAGACGCTTCCGACAAACCGCCGCAAAAGTAGCCAGCTTCGAGCTTAAATCTTCACCAAACCAAGAAATTGCTTCGGATCATTGGCAAAGCCTGGAAAAACTGCCTTCAGGTCGCGGTCGCCCATGTGCCTCGAAATAATTTCGCCAAGCACACTGCGGTAGTCGGTAGTCACCGCGAGATCGCGTCCCTGATTCAGTTGGCCTTCGCTCAGTCCCGGCCATCGCGTGTAAACTTTTCCGCCTTTAATTCCACCGCCCATCACAAACATGCAGTTCGCATGGCCATGGTCGGTGCCGCGGTTGCCGTTTTCGTGCGCCGTACGCCCAAATTCCGACATGCTGACGAACACCACGTCGCCCATGCGATCGCCCATGTCCTGATGAAATGCCGCGACTCCCTGTCCCAAATCCTTCAGCAGATTTGAGAGTTGGCCTTGCACGCCACCTTCGTTCACATGGTGGTCCCAGCCGCCGCTATCGAGAAATGCGACCTCCAGTCCTACGTCGGCCTTAAATAGCTCAGCGATTTCCTGAAGACTCTGACCGAAACGACCCTTGGGATATTGCGCTCCATTTTCCGGCTGATACGTATCGGGATTAATTTTTTTCAACTGGTCGACAGCTTCGAAGGTCTCGTTGCCCACTCCACGCATCGCGTGGTCCACCGTTTGCGCGTACATCGCTTCGAAACCGCCTTCCACCGTTTGCTGCGGCCCGTACATCTTAAATTGCTTCAAGTCCGGAATGGCTACCGCAGGCGCAGTGCCTTGTAGCGTCCGCGGAAGGTAGGGCCCGAAAGCAACCGCGCGAAACGGTGTGGAATGCTCTTCCGGTATCGTTCGCATCGTGCGATTCAGCCAACCGTCCGCTGTGGCCTTGAGACCGGGCGTCCCGGATTCCATAAAATCTTGTGCGTCAAAATGCGAACGTGAAGGGTCCGGCGAGCCCACCGCCTGCACAATCGCAAGTTGATTGCTCCTAAACAGCGGCATCAGCGGCTGCAGACTGGGATGCAGACCAAAAAATCCGTCGAGGTCCAAGGCCGCATCCAGTGCGCCTTGCCGCGGCTGCGGAATCGCGATGGTAGGACGCATATGGTAATAATTTGGTTCGCCGAACGGCACGACCACATTCAACCCGTCCATCGCGCCGCGCTGAAACAGCACCACCATTTTCTTTTTGCTCGGTCCGCTCGTGGCTGCCACTGCGCGTTGCAGGAAGGACGGCAGCGAAGCCAATCCAATCATCGCCACGCCGCCGCTTTTTAGAAAATACCGTCTGGAGATATTCATCGTAATGTCTCCCTGCCTACAAAACAACGCAGAAGAGTTCTCGCGGGAGGCGCCGAGCGTTGCCAAGCGTGGATGCCGGGCGCAGCACGCTATGGCCCTACCGAGCTATCGCCGCTGAAACTCAGGAGCGCCGAGAACTAGCCCGGCGATCAGCCCTTCGTTCACCTGCTTTACCGGGTCATCCAAGCTCGCCTGCAAAATCTGTGGATCGTTCAACCGCGCTGTCAGCGTCGTTCGCGTTTGCTCGCCGATTTGATTGCCCAGGAAATCATCAATGGCCTGCGCCAGCGTCGCATTCGGATCTTTGGCAGCTTCAGCCCCGAGCATCGATTTTAAATCCACTGTCGCGCCCGCCACTTTGTCGGTGGCAAACGAAAGCGCAAAGTTCAGACGGTTCAGCAGCGCTCCTGTATTCACCCACGTTTCCGCCTTATCCGAATATCCATTCGGCGTCTGACAAAGGAACAGCGGCTCGCCCATCCTGGCCACCCACTGCGCAGTCGGCAGAGTGACGGTGACTTCCGCGTCCAACGCTCTAGCGGTACTGGCTACCAGCTCGTACGGCGTCTTCACTTTTGCGCGGTAAGTTTCCTTGGACCAGAATTCTGGCGAGTAAATCATGGTCCGCAGCACTCTGCGAATGTCTCCCTGCGTCGCGGAAAACTCCTCGGCCATGCGCTGGACCAGAGCCTGCGGCGGATCGTCAGAAACAAAATGCCGCGCCAGCTCCATGGAAATAAATTTCGCGGTGTTCGGATGGTTCGCCAACATCTTCAGCGCTTCTTCTCCGTCCTTTTCTCCACCATAGCTGAACGTGCGCCCCATCACCACTTTCTTGCCTTGTGCATGAATACGGTCGTCGAAGAAAAACTCGGGATCCTTGCGCGGTGTGCGAACGGTCCAGCCCGTCAGGCACTCGGCCATTTGAATCACATCTTGCTGCGTGTACCCGCCGTCCACGCCCACGGTGTGCAACTCCATCACTTCTCGGCCGTAATTCTCATTCAATCCGCGTTCCTGTTTTTTCGCGGCGGTCGCTGCGTTAGCTCCTGGCGCGGAAGTGGAAGTCACTGGCCCGGGAAATGTTCCGGGCGTAGGCGGCTCTCCGCCTGCAAACGCTCCACCATAGCGCGCGCGCCGCATCGCTTTTTCCGCTTCCATACGGCGGACTGCGGCCGGATCAGCGCTATCAAAGTTGTCTAAATAAATAAGCATCGCCGGACTTTTCGCCGTCGCCAACAGCAAGTCCTCAAATTTTCCCAGGGTGTGCGGGCGTATCGTATCGCGCATGTAAGCAGGCAGCAGCCACTTGTCTTCCGCTTTCTGCGCGAAAACGTTGAAATGGTTGAACCAGAAATCTTCCATCACTGCCTGCAACTGCCGGTTGCTATAAACTGCGCGGTCCACTTTCGCCATGGAAAGTTCGGCGACAATTCGGCCCGGGCCTTGTAGCTTGGCAAGCTGCTGCTGTGCCTTGTCCAGATTTTCATTGCCGGTAACCATCACCTGCGACTCAGCCTCGCGTTGCTTTTCTTTCATCTGCTCTTCGTACTGTTCTTTGCTGATGCCTTCCTGCTTGATTACTTGCCCTGCTTGCGGGTAATCCTGAATCAGCTTTTTCGCCGGTAAATTTAATGTTGGATATCTTTGTAGCCGCCCGTCCAGTGCCGAATCATCCATCGAGTCCGGATGAAGCTGTTGATCGACCCATTTCTCCAGCCCCATTTTGCGAATGCGTTCGACATCTCCAGGCCGAGGGCCATAGCCGAGGCGATTCATGGCGTGCATGATGGCCTCGTCCATGGTCAGCTCAGTAATCGGAAGCTGGCCCTTGAATTTTTTATCCAAATGGATCGATTTTGAGTCTCCTGCTGAGGCAGCGGACTGCTCGCTAGAATTGCTCACAGCCTCGGTAGTTTCATTACCGGCTTTGGCGTAAGGAACTCCGACGGAAAAAATCGCGCCAAGCACGAGTGCCAGGCTCAAAGTGCAGGCCAGGAATCCCGCGCCGCTTGTATCGAGCCGCTTGTGGATTTGAATTGTCTTTCTTTTCATGTCCAGATCCGAGTGCTTCGAGACTTCAGATCACGAACAAACGAAGGGGCTACTGTTCACTAATTCTAACCCGCACAGCGGGCAAAAGTTGCGACCCGCATTGTGCGTCAACCTAATAGTCAACATCGCCAGGAACACTGAGGAAAGCAAGCTTTTTCGAGGTCTCAAAAATCAGTTGGTGAAGGTAGGACAGCAGAAACGAAGGCTCGCACCCAGTTCAGCGACGAGAGCGCGCCGCGCGAAATCCATCCAAGGTCCAAAGGTCCTGCACTTCATCGTGACGCAGGACGTAATAATTTCCGTCTTCCGCGCGCACGCGGAAATAACTCGCTTCCGGCGAATACCAGCGCCCGTCCAATTCGTTCACCTCGAACGGCCGCCCGCCCAACACGAAACGCGTAGGCCGCTCGTCAGCCCGGTGCCCGGCAAAGCATTCAACGCGAATTTCGGTCATCGCATTACCCTCACGGACTAGGTCTGGTTAAGAATGACCCTCCCGGGAAGTGCTCGGCGCCCGCCGACTCCCGCCACTCTGCATTATATCCCGCGCCCCACAGCACAACAATCGCCGTCATGTACATCCATAACAGCAGGCCAATCGCCGCGGCGAGTCCCCCGTAGACCACGTTGTAAGGCATTTTCCGGACGTACAGGCCGAACACAATATCAACCACCCACCACAATACTGTCGCAATCGCGGCTCCCGGCATCACATTCTTAAATCCCTTATGGCCGGGGCGTCCGATTCTATAGAGCAGCACCAGTACGATCATCGAGAGCCCGAATACCAGGCCCACCTGAAAAATAAATGCAAGTGCGCGAATCAGCACTGCTAATCCAAATTGGTGAATCAGCCAGGCTCGAGCTTGCCTGCCGAAGACCGTCAAAATGATAACCACCAGAGAAGGAACGATCGTAATAACCAGCAAAAGCAGCGCCCGGCTCTGGATTCGCCAATAGCTTTGCCGGAATTGATCGGCCTCGATCACGCGGAATCCTTCAATCAGCCCCGCCATTACCTGCGACCCGGCTAGCAATGTTCCGCCCAGCCCGAGCAAGAACCATTTCCAGGGATGCTGTCCTTTGCGCGTGAAATATTGCACCACTACGTCTTCGCTTCCAGGAGGCAGAATCATGCGCAAGCGTTCGGGCAGCTCTCTCACCGCCCCGTGGAAAGATTCTTTGCTGCTCAAAATGCCCAGCACCAAAAGCAACATGGGGAAAAATGCCAGAAACATATTGAACGCAATCGCCTGGCTGAGCGTCATGCAGTCGGGGAATATGCGCGTAAACCCCCGATACAAACTGTTCAATATGCGATCCATCGCGTCGGCGGGATTATACGGTTAGTGCCATCAAAAACCAGCGCATATTTCAGCCCCTGAAATTCCGCTCTCCGGGAACTCTTACGCTGCACTCTGGAGGCTGCAGCGTTCGAGCCCAGCGCGCTCGCTTGCCGCAGTGCGTGTCGCGGAGTAAACTGCTTGCCAATCAAAAATTGGATTGGGCCATGCGGAAAGGGATTGCAATGACCACCACGCCAAAACTTACCACTACGCGCAGCGAAGAAGTCATCCGCAAGCACAAAGAATTTATATGGCCTTCGGTGGCGAATTATTACGAGCATCCGCTCGTCGCCGATCACGCTTCGATGCAATATCTATGGGACGTGGAAGGCAATCGGTACCTGGACTTCTTCGGCGGCATCGTCACCATCGGCGTGGGCCACTGCAATCCTAAAGTCACCTCCAAAATTAATGCGCAGGTGAACAAGCTTCAGCACACTTCCACGCTGTTTCCGAACGAAGCGATCGTCGCGCTCGCGGAAAAACTGGCGGAGATTACGCCGGGCAAGTTGCAGAAAAGCTTTTTCACAAGTTCCGGCACCGAAGCGAACGAAGCTGCGATTCTTCTGGCGCGCAGCGCTAGCCCGAGCTACGACATTGTGGCCTTGCGCCACGCCTATTCCGGCGGCTCCGCGCTTGCGAAATCCGTCACTGCGCAGGCCGCCTGGCGGAAAGCGGGAGTGATCAGCGTGGGCGTCTCGCATGCCGTGAATCCGTATTGCTACCGCTGCCCGCTGCATTTGAAATATCCCGAGTGCGGCGTCGCTTGCGCCAACGACGTGGAAGGCGTAATCCAAACTACTACCAGCGGCTCGATTGCCGCGTTTATTGCCGAACCTATTCAAGGTGTGGGCGGATTCATTACTCCTCCGCCGGAATATTTCAAAATTGTGCATCGCATCGTCAAAAATTATGGCGGCCTTTTTATTTCCGACGAAGTGCAGACGGGCTGGGGACGCACCGGCAAAAAATGGTGGGGCATCGAGCAGTGGGAAGTCACGCCTGACATCATCACCTCCGCAAAAAGCATGGCCAACGGCGTCCCCGCTGGAGTGACGATTACAACTTCCGAGCTAGCTGGAAAATTTCAAGGTCTGAATATCGCTACGTTCGGCGGGAACCCGGTCACCTCGGTGGCCGCGCGCGCGGTGATCGAAGTGATCGAGGAAGAAAATCTTTTAGAGAATACGCACGTGGTCGGCGGCTATTTCCGAAAAAAGCTCGAAGAGTTGCAGCGGAAATACCCGCTCATTGGCGACGTCCGCGGCATGGGCATGATGCAAGCCCTCGAACTCGTAAAGGATCGCCAGACCAAAGAGCCTGCAGCGCAGGAGACGAATCAAATCATGGAGCGCACTCGCGCCCATGGCCTTCTGGTCGGTAAAGGCGGTCTGTACAGCAACACCATCCGCATGGCCCCGCCCATGAACATTTCCAAGGCCGATGTGGACGAAGGCATCCGTCTGCTAGACAAATCTTTCAGCGAGGTCCGAGCGTGACCGAGACTGCAAGGGAAATCATCCCGCTTTTTGGACAACAAAGAGTTCTCTCTTGGTCTACACTGACGCTGTCGGGGACGCTCGCGTGGGGTCCGATGACCGACGCGCATGTCGGAAATCCCTTAAACGCCTTCCCCACAATAACAATGGCTGCTCTCCTAACCGTGCCGGTGGCCTACTACTTGGTTCGTTGGCAATTCGATGGCGCCCCATGGCTCCTGTATGCCTATGCAGCCGCAGTCGTGTCTGTTGTTTTGATTTTCTCGGTTGAATTCTTCCGCAGCGGGTCGACGCCGCGGCTGTGGGACGTTGCGCCGATCGTTCGGGTTGCCACAGTCGTATTGATCGGAACAACTTCGTTCCTCAGAAGATCCCAGAAACCGTCTAGGGCCGCAGCAAAAGGGATATACGGACATGGCGACGGCAATTAGCACAGCAACGCTTTGCAGAAACTATATCAATGGCAAGTGGGTGGAATCGCGTTCGACGAAAATTGTCGAGCGCCGCAACCCGGCGAACACGGACGAACTTGTCGCGCGCATCCCGCTCTCCACGCGCGAGGAAATGAAAGAAGCCATCGCCGCGGCCAAAGCGGCCTTCCCTGCTTGGCGCGAACTGCCGGCGCCCAACCGCGGGAAGATTCTTTTCAACGCCACGCGCCTGATGCAGGAACAAAAAGAAGAGCTGGCGCGGCTGCTGACGCGCGAAGAAGGCAAAGCGCTGAAGGATTCTCTGGGCGAAGTGCAGCGCGCGATCAACATTACGGAATTCATGGCCGGAGAGGCACGGCGTCTGAACGGCGAGACGCTCACGAGCGAGCTTCCCAAGAATTTTTCCTACACCATCCGCCAACCCCTCGGCGTGGTCGGCGCAATTACGCCATGGAATTTCCCGGTGGCCATTCCGGTGTGGAAAATAGCTCCCGCTTTGGTCTGCGGCAACACTGTCGTTTTCAAACCCGCTACCCTAACGCCGCTTACCGCCATGAAAATTGCGGAAATTTTCGAGCAAGCTGGCTTGCCTGCGGGGGTCCTGAATCTTGTGATGGGCGCAGGCCGCGATACGGGCGATGAACTGGTGCAAAACCCGCTGGTCCATGGGCTTTCTTTCACCGGTTCGAACGAAGTGGGCTGCGCGTTATACGCTTCCGGTGCGCAACGCCTGAAAAAAATTCAATGCGAAATGGGCGGCAAGAATCCCGTGGTTGTTCTTGCTGACGCCGATTTGCAGCTCGCCATGGAGTCGACCTTAGCCGGCGCATTCGCGTCCACCGGCCAGCGCTGCACCGCCACCAGCCGCGTGGTGATCGAAGAAAAAGTCGCGGACCAGTTTGTTTCATCCCTCGTCGAGCGCGCGAAAAAATACGTAGTCGGCGACGGTTTGGAATCCGGCGTCGATATGGGCCCCTCGGTGGACGAAAATCAGATGAATACGGTCCTGAAGTACATCGAGATCGGCAAAAAAGAAGGAAAGCTCCTTTGCGGCGGCGAGCGCCTGACCGGTCCGAAATATGACCAGGGCTGGTTCGTTTCGCCCGCTGTGTTCGACCACGTGCGCGCCGACAGTTCCATCGCGCAGGAAGAAATCTTTGGCCCGGTGCTAAGCGTGATCCGCGTGAAGAATTTCGAGGAAGCCTTGGAGGCTGCAAATTCCGTGCGTTACGGCCTGTCTAGCTCGATCTATTCCACAGACTCAAACAAGATTTTCGAATTTGTGGACAAAATCGAAACCGGCATGACCCATGTGAACTCGCCCACGGTTGGCGGCGAGGCGCACGTTCCCTTCGGTGGCGCAAAAGATTCCAGCGTCGGCCCCCGCGAAGTAGGCCACGCCGCCATCGATTTCTACACCGACACTAAAATCGTTTATGTGGACTACACCGGCCGTAAGCGCGAATCCAGCATCTATTAGTTTTCAAGAATCATCGACATGACGTTTTCCCAGCCTTTTCCGACCATCACAATCAGGATAACGCTCTTGTTCGTACTACTGGCTGGCACGGTCCCGGCCACTGCTCAAACGGAGCACTTCCACTGGAAGGCAGTCAACCTGGCCCAAGTAAAGCTCGACGACAAAACTCCGCTAGCTTTCAACGTTTATCAGCCGGACAAAAAGAAGGACTCTCACTTCGTGCTGGTGCTGCTCGGCCGCCGCTACATCGAACTCGACATCAAAGCCAAGCTGGCCTACAGCGTGCCTTTCACCGACGTTCAGAAAAAAGGTCCCGACATCGAAAGCGATAATTTCGCAGTCCCTTCGCGGCTACTAGCCACTTCCGATTGGAGTGTACGAGACGTCGGCCCGGCGGAATTGATCAAGCTGACTCTGGGCGATTACGGCCGCGTCCTGGAAGTGGAACTCCCGCATCCGCCCGATCTGCGCGCATTTTATTAATGCGAAACCGCTCAGCGCGCTCGGGAATCTACAGCGCTGCTGCACCAGATTTCGCTTGCGGGACATCATTTACCCCGCGCCACACCAGCCAGAGCAGCACGCCGATCATACCGAGCCATCCCATCGCTCTCACCGCGCTGGCGATCTGCGTATCGTGTTCCAATAAACCAAGCCTGCCAAAAAGATAGGCCCAATCGTGAATCACGTACTCCGCGTCTCCCACCGTAAGCAGCGGCAACTCTTGTGCACGCGCGTCCGCCATGTATGTGGCAATGGGGAGGAATTGCTCGAACATAAAAAACACACAAAACGCCACGCCTTGCGGTTGACGCCGAAAGAAAAAATAGAGCGCCAGCCAGAGTGGCACCAGCAGTTGCAAGGCAGTCCCGCCTGCCACCATGATAAATTCGCCAAACATCCTAAAAAGTAAGTGCCCACCTTCGTGAATGGGAACAAACACTCCGTCCATCAGCAATAAAAGCCCGTATCCCCGAACAGCCTGATACAAGAACAATAAATAAAACACCACCCAGGCTACGAAAGCCGCTCGCGGAATTGGCTCCCAAACTTCTTCGAGCGCTTCGAGGAAAGGAAAACGGTCAGCTACCGGTTCAGGCACGTGCACGACGCGAGTTTCCCAACGAAACCCGGTGCTGTCGAGGAGATTCCTTCGAGGCGATTACTTCGCAGTAATCCTGCGGCTAACAGAACTATTTCAGAGATACGCCCGAGACCCACGGGATGCCGACCAATCCTTCGCGCACTTGCACGTCCACAACGTCCCCACGGCTGACGCGATCAAAGTCCCCGCGGTCCACAGGAATGCGCTCGAACCGCCGCCCCTCGCGCCAAGAGGTAACGATGAGCCTGCGATTAGCCATCGGTCCGGACATGGAAAATTTTCCAATCACGCGTGCCTGTTCGATGTGGGTTGGGTAACGATCCAGGGACCCGTTGGCTAGCAACAGAATCGCGAGCAGCCAGGGCAACGGAATCAATCCGTAATAAATGCGTTTCATCGCTTCCACTTCGGCGTGACGCAACGCTCGGCGCTCTACCCACATGGCCAGCCCCAGCGTCAGAAAAAAAAGAATGCCAATAAATATAAGGATTCCGTCAAGTTCTAGCGCCGGATAACGTTCGCTGGCAGCCACGAATGCGATTGCGCCGACAAGAAAAATTGCCGTGCGGTTTAATAGCTTCTGCCGCAGTGTCATCTCCGCGGCCGTGGAAGTCAGCCCGCAGGCCTCGCATTGGTCCACGTCGCGCTCGGCCCCGCAATTCAGACAACGAGTCATCAATGGGTGGTTTTTGCTCCTTTCCGATGCTAAGCAGCACAAAGCTGCATGTCAATTCAGCGCACACCAACCCCTCCGTGTTAGACACCGAAAAAGCGCAACGGTAGCTTTTTATTTTATCTGGCGGGTACTCGTCGGGGGAGTGTCCAGGCAAACCATATTTTCATCGCGGCCGTTCGTAAGCATCGCGCAATCGATCCCCTGTGCGCTGCGTATCGCTTCCGTGGGGTTCGCAGCCGCGGCGGTAGAACAGTGCGAAGCTCCTTTGAAGCTGACGCACACTTCGTACTGATTCTGATTTTGCTGTCGCGACAAATAAACCAGCAGGATGATGAAAGCAATCGCTGCAATGATCATCACCAGGCGCGTTGGATTTTTACGTTCTGCCATTTTCTCTGCTCGTAAATTTCCGTGCGCTAGTTCCGCACGCTCATTTCATGACCCACAGTCATTTCACGTTACTGGCGCGCCGTGCCAATTCTTGTTGCACATATTTCCGCGAGTGCGCTGTCAGTTGCTCTAGCCCTTCCACATCCTGCAAATCGCCGAGAGTCAAATCCGGTAAAAATTCAAGCAATGCCGGAACCGGCGTGTGGGGATGCCGGACCAGCGCCACACGAACATTGTACTGGACCGACCACTTCGGATGTTGCGCGATGGCAACAACCACGCGCTCCGGGAGCTCCAGCTTGGCGAGAATCTTCAGCACCTGGCTCTCGGTCAAAAAAGAATTTGCCAGCGCCAGTTTCACCGCCTGCGGATGTCCCTCTGCCAGCACAGCACCGGCAACACGCGCAGGACCGCGCCTCGCAAGGGTCAGTTTTTCGCCAATGGGAAGATGCGGAACGCGTGCGATGATGAGTTCCTCGGCCGCCCGTCGAATATCCGCCGGGGCAGACGGCAGCAGGCTAACGCGCACCAAGTCGAACAAGAAAAGTTGCCGAAGCATGGAGAGCGCCACGCGGCGCGGCGTGTGCGGATGCCGAGCTAGCCGAATCCGTACACTTTCGCTCGAACTCCACTTCCCTTCCTTCGCTACACTCTCCAGCAACTCCGCAGAAAGATCGAGCCGCTCGAGCAGACGGCTCACCTGCGGCTCTTGCATGTTGGGATTTTCAAGCAGCGCGAGTAAAACTTCTGCGTCCCCTTCGTGAATCAGGGTGTCCAACTCGTCTCCCGAGGCAGATCGCGCGCGCTGAGGACCAGCGGCGTCTTGATCACCCCGCATGTGCCTTTCGTTGCCCCAGACGAATTGCCATGCGAGCGGCAGCCTCTGCCGGCTTCACATGAAGTGACACCAGCGAAGCGCGCGGCGCGTACTTTGCTAAACAGGATTCGATCGCTGCGTCGAAAAATTTGCTGCGTCCCACGGTGCCGCCCGTTACCGCGACCGGCACATCGTGATCTTGCAGTTCAAGTTTCTGCAGCACGCTGGCGACTAATTCGGCCACCGATTCCGCAGCCCCTGAAAGTATTTCGCACGAAACGGTATCGCCACGATCCCCCAAATCAGCCACCAGCGGAAACACGCGCGGAAAAACATCATCCGGATTTTTCACCACCCAGTCCAGAACGCGGCTCCAATCCCTGCATCCCAGCCAATCCAAAACTCTTTGCGACAGAGCCGTGGCCGGCCCGCGTTTTTCTTCCGCTCGAACCACGGCAGCCATCGCGCGTCGTCCAATATCGAAGCCGCTCCCTTCATCGCTGAACCAGGGACCGCGTCCACCCGCGCGCGCCACGCGTCCTTCCGCATTGCGTCCGTAGGCCGCCGAACCCGTACCGACAACGAGCACCACGCCTTCGCCATCACCCACCGCGGCTTGCAATGTGATCTCAAGATCGGTCGTCACCACCACTGTGGCTTGCTGAAAACTGCGCTCAAGAAACGTCGCGATGCGTTTGGCGACCGAGTCGCGCCCCGCGCCACCGATGCCGGCGCAAATTCCGCGAATGTCGCTCGATTTCAAGCGGCACCGCTCAAGCACCATGTCGGCAGCATCGCTCAGCGCAAACCAGGCTTTGGCATAGCCCGCGCGAAGCGGATTCGAAGGCCCGGCGGTTGCGTGCGCCATTATTTTGTTGTCGGCATCGACAAGAAAGCAATCTGTCTTGGTGCCTCCGCCATCAAGTCCCAGATAATAGGCCGCCGCTCGAGGGGGAGTCGTCTCTGGCATATTTTTCACCTAGCTTGACACTGTCTGAAGCCCGCAGTTAGCATCGCGCGGCACAGCTTGCACAGCACAATGCAAATCAGCTTAATCGACCTGGCCATCGTGATTGTGTATCTCGTGGGCGTCACTCTATTCGGTGCCCACTTTCGTCGTGGCCAACAAAATCTGCGCGATTATTTCCTCGCTGGCCGCACCGCTCCTTGGTGGGCTATCGCTTGTTCAATCGTCGCAACAGAAACTTCGACGCTCACGATTATCGGCACGCCTGGGATCGCATATGCCGGAAACCTGGGATTTCTCCAGCTTGTGATTGGTTATCTTGTGGCCCGGGTGATTCTCTGTCTGGTACTCGTGCCCCAATATTTTCAGGGCGAATTCTACACCGCTTATCAGCTTTTGGAAAAGCGTTTTGGGACGCGCATGAAGTCGGCGGCCGCTGTCGTTTTTCTGGGCACGCGCGCGCTGGCTGAAGGCGTGCGGATTTCCGCAATCGGGAAAGTCGTCAGCGTCGCATTCGGGACTGGCGAAACATTATCCATCGTGATCATCGCCACCCTCACGCTTTTTTACACTTTTGAGGGCGGTATGCGCGCCGTAATCTGGACCGACGTACTGCAGTTCGCGCTTTACATCACCGGTTCGGTTGCCGCGTTTCTTCTGTTGCTACACAAAATTCCGGGAGGCTGGCCTACGGTGACCCAAGCCGCCGCGGCGGCAGGCGGAAAACTAACCGTCTTCGACTTCGCCTTTAGCCTGACGAAAAGTTATACCTTCTGGTCCGGCCTTCTGGGCGGAACATTCCTAACCATGGCCAGCCACGGTACCGATCAAACCATGGTGCAACGGCTTCTGGCATCCCGCAACGAAGGTGACAGCAAAACCGCATTGCTCGCGAGCGGCGTAATTATCTTTGCGCAGTTCGCGCTGTTCCTGGTATTGGGCGTGATGCTTTTTGTGTACGCGCAGCATTTCGCACTTACCATACCGCGCGGCGATCCGGACAAAATTTATCCGCAATTCATCGTTCACAGCATGCCCGTGGGACTTGCGGGTATGGTCCTGGCTTCCATCTTTGCTGTTGCGATGTCGAATGCCAGCGGCTCGTTGAACTCGTTGGCATCATCCAGCATCATAGACCTCGCAGCTCGTCGCGGCGAAAGCGGCACACAATCTCTGGTTCGCTCGCGCAAGCTCACCTTGGTTTGGGGCCTGGTGCTGGGAGTTCTGGGCCTGGTTCACTGGGGGCCCGTGCTAGTGGCCGGCCTGACGATTGCATCGATCACCTACGGCGCAACATTGGGAGTCTTTTTGCTGGGTACCTGGAATCGCCGAGCCAACGAACCTGGCGCTCTGATCGGATTCATCACTGGTCTCACGGCCATGATCGCAATTAGGTTTCAAACGCCGCTCGCTTGGACTTGGTACGTTCTGGTCGGCACGGTAATCACGTTCGCCGCCGGCTCTTTGGCCAGCATGGTTGCCGGCGGCAAAAGCGCAGACGTTGTTGCGCCCCAGACCTTGTAGATTTTTCAATCCTGAAATAGGGGAGAAGTTTATCGCCACGCGGCCGCGTCCTACGGAAAGATTAGAGTTGATACGCGGCCTGGGCCCCTGGGCTGCGTCTGCGATCGTTGTCGGCACCATGGTCGGTACCGGAATTTTCTTAAAGCCCAGCGAAATGGCGGCAGCGGGCGGATCGGTCAGCTTGGTTTACGCCGCGTGGATTGCGGGCGGGCTCCTTTCGCTTTTTGGTGCCCTGTCGTTCGCCGAACTCGGCGCAGCAATGCCGGAGGCGGGCGGCCAATATGCTTACTTACGCAGAGGCCTCGGTCCCATCTGGGGTTTTCTTTTCGGCTGGATGCATTCCACCGTGGGGGAATCCAGCTCTGCTGCATCCATTGCTGCCGGGCTTGCTCGTTTTTCAAGTTTTCTAATTCCCACCCTTGCGGTTCCTCTTTTCACCTGGCACCTAAAATCGCCATTCGGAGGCGCGCCTTACGATTTCGTGTTCACCTGGTCGCACCCCATGGCCGCCGGCGCGATCCTTCTATTCACTTTCATCAATTATCTCGGCGTGCGCCTTGGTGGACGCGTTCAGATAGCGCTCACGCTTCTGAAAGTTGGCGCGGTGCTCGCCATCGTGGCTGCTGGTTTCCTGCTCGGACACGGAAGCGTCTCGCATTTCCATCCGTTTTGGCCCGTGCAAAAGAGCGGCGGCATGGTTACCGCCTTTCTTGCCGCGATTGCCGCCGCGCTGTGGGCTTATGACGGGTGGGAGGATCTCAATCGTGTAGGCTCCGAAATACAAAATCCAGAGAAAAACTTTCCGCGTGCCCTTGCCGGCGGCACGATTTTAGTGGCGGGCATCTATCTCTTGTTCAACGCGGTCTGCTTCTACGCCCTTCCTTACAGCGCGGTCGCAAGTTCCTCTCACGTCGCTTCCGACGTAGTGGAAAGCTTCGCCGGGCATGGCGCAGCATTCTGGATTACGCTCGCAATGATCGTCGCCGCGCTGGGCACGCTGAATTCATCGATTATGAGCGGCGCACGCGTGCCCTACGCCATGGCTCGCGACGGCTTGTTTTTTCGTGTCACCGGCACGGTGCACCCGCGCTTTCGCACACCCGGAGGCGCGCTAGTTTTTCAAGGAGTTTTGGCAGCGCTAATGGCGCTCACCGGGACCTTCGAAGAACTAACCTCCCTATTCGTCTTTGCTGCGTGGATTTTTTATGCGCTCTCGGTACTGGCGATGTTCCGCCTTAGGAAAATTGCGCCGGACATGAAACGCCCCTACCGCACCTGGGGTTACCCAGTTGTCCCCGGACTGTTCGTCGCAGGAGCGCTGGCGTTGACCGTCAACATATGGATTCAGCGCCCGGTCCGCTCTTCGATCGGGCTTGCGATGATTCTGTCCGGCCTATTTTTCTACCGTCTGTGGAGTGGTAAACCTGAAAGCAGCGCGGAGTAAAAGTCTTCTTCGGAAACCTAGAATTGTTGAACCGAACTTCCCGGAGGCGCAGTCGGAAACAAATCGGGATGGATTAAATGCGCCAGAAGCGCGACTCCCTCTGCGAGCCGCGGCCCCGGACGAGAAAAATAGCTGTTCGCATCCACCGCGAATACACGCTGCTCTCGAACTGCCGGCAGATTCATATATCCATCCGGAAAATCCGCAGTGCCATATTCCGAGACCGTACGTTTGAGGTTAAAGCCGCACGGCATCACCACAATAATTTCCGCGCCACTTGCCGCGATCTGCTCGTCGCTCACTGGAAACGAAGACTCGCCCGCACGCCCCAAGACATCTTCCCCACCGGCCTTCCCGACCATTTCCGGCACCCAATGCCCGCCCACATAAAAAGGATCCAGCCACTCGAGACACAAAACTCGCGGCCGCGCCTTGGCCTGCGCAGCCCGGGCTTCTATCGCGGCAACTCTCTGTTCCAGAGTGATGGCCAGAGCTTGTGCTTCACGCCGGCGCTGGGTGGCATCGCCAGCCTTGCGAATATCATTCCAAACGTCGACCAACGAGCGCGGCGTAAGCGTCAGAACGCGCGGATTTTTCCTCAGCCGCGTCAACGCCGTGGCCAGGTCATCGGGTGAAGCCGCACAAACGTGGCAAAGGTCCTGGGTAATGATGAGATCCGGCTCCAGCGACCGCAATAATTCCGCGTCCACCGCATAGATACTTTCACCGCGCGCAACAAGTTCGCTTACTTGTCGGTTGATTTCGCCTGCGGCGGCATGTGGGTCTACGCGTGGCCGTATCAACGCAGGCTTTTTTGACGCTTCGGCGGGAAAGTCGCATTCGTGAGTCACTCCCACCACGGAATCGCCCAGTCCCAGCGCGTAGAGAATCTCGGTGGCCGAGGGCAGCAAAGAACAAATCCGCATCCGCGTATTTCCTCTACCAAATATGTCGTTTGAGATTGTGAACGAAATCGCGAGCAAAACGAAACCCGATTCTAGGCTTTACTCGCCGCCAAGGCTTGCGGGAGAAAGTCGGCAAACACGAATCCCTCGCGTTCAACGATCTCCCCGGCGGTCACAGAAATGGTTCGATCGAACATCGGCCCGCCATTCACAAAACTGTGAAACTCCCCGTTTTCGCCGCAAGGGTCCACGCCGGCCGGGAGTGCGCTCAAAAGCTGGGCATCGAATTTTCGTCCGGCAAACGAGCCGTCGAGCTTGCGAGGGTCTACGCACGTCAGATACGCCGAGAGCCCCTGCGCGATCATTTCTTCCGCGAGTTCCCGAGTACCGCGCCCCCACAACGGAAAAACGGGCGTCATGTCACAACGCACCAGCTGCTTCTCCCGATACGCGCGCACGTCTTCGAGAAAAAGATCGCCGAACACGACAAGTCCAACGCCTTCGTTCTTCGCGCGCGCCATCGCTTCACCCATGGCCTGTTCGTAAATCTCGTTCGAGCACGGCGACGGAATTGGCACTTTAATCAACGGAAGGCCCGCCGCGTCCGCCTGTATTTCCAGCAAACTTTCCCGCACCGCGTGCATCGCTACGCGCGAGTATGTCTGATTCACCGTGGTGAGCAGCGCCACCACATCAAATTCCGCGCCCTGGCGGACGGTATGCAGCGCCCACGCGCTGTCTTTCCCGCTGCTCCATGCCAGCCAAGCTTTAGCTTTCATCAGCGTTCCGCATTTTAGATCGCAAACTCACAATCGCCTCGCCATGCAAAGTCAAAATCATTTTGAATGGACTTCGCCTGTGGCCACTCCTAGCGGTAAATCAGATATTTCGCGCGCAGGGCTTGAAATTTCGCAAGCTCGGCGTCCCATCCTGCCTCAATGGCCTTCGGATCGTCAGCGCGCTCCAGACGTTCCACCGTGGACTGCGACCCCAGCAGCGTAATCATTTTCGAAATTTGAAATTGTTGCGGATAAAGCCTATGCAGCGCCTCCGCAATCTCCATCCCCATTGACATCGAACGAAACCCCTCTCGCTCGGTAACAGTGAGCCCAACGCCGTCGCATTTTTCCCCCGCATACGGCCCGCTTTTCGGAGTAAAACTCTTCGCTTCGAACGCAACTCCGGCCATCGACCGCCGTTTCAATTCCGCAAGTAGCTCCTGCGGTTCAGTCCCCGGCGCCCCGAATTCCAGAAACGCGGAATCGGTTCCCCGCCCCACCGAGACACCGCCAGCTTGAAGAATCTCAATCCCCGGATACGGAACCAGGTTAGCCAGCGTCGGCAAATTCGGCGATGGCGGAATCCAGGGCAGCCCGGTCATCCAATACATTTCGTTCCGTCGCCAATTCCGCATTTCAACGACATGCAACTCCGCTCCAATCTTGTTTTCCGCGTTGAACATTTTTGCCAGTTCGCCCATGGTCATTGCATATCGCACCGGCATCGGAAAGTATCCCACGAAGGACACCTTACCGGCATCCAGCATCGGCCCCTCGATGATTTCTCCGCCCAACGGGTTAGGTCGGTCCAAGACAAAAAACGCAATGCCGTGTTTCGCCGCCGCCTCCATGCCATAAGCCATCGTCGTAACGTAAGTGTAAAACCGCACCCCCACGTCTTGAATGTCGAACACGATCGCGTCAATTCCCTGCAACATCGCACCCGTCGGGCGCCGCGTCGCTCCATACAGACTATAAATCGGCAATCCGGTCGCAGAGTCAGTGGCGTTTGCCACCGCGGCGTCGGCACGCGCCGCAATCCCATGTTCCGGGCTAAAAATCGCAACCAATTTAAGGCCCTCCGCCTGCGCCAGTACATCAATGGTCCGACGCCCAAGCGCATCCACGCCGGTCTGATTTGTAATCACGCCCACATGTTTTCCGCGCAACGCGGCAAAATGCTGAGCCTCCAACACATCCATTCCAGTTTCAGTACGCGCACCGGCAACCGGCTCATTTTTTTCCTGCGCGAACAGGGTTGCACATCCGCAAAACCAGAATAAAATCGCGCATCGAATCAAAATATGAAGAGAACGGATACGAAACACGCGCGGGGACGATTCGTTGTGCGTCATACAGGCGTGTGCTATATACAGCCGCGGGATGCGGACGTCAACATGGAAGGCCTCCAAGGAATGATATGCGTAAACTCGGCCTTTCCGCGCTTTTCGTGCTTCTTCTCATGACAATTTCCCTTCGCGCACAAAAAACTTCTCCCCAAAATCCTAGGCGGCCTGCCGCCAGTTCCACATGGGTGGAAGCCACGCTCAAGAAAATGTCCTTGCGCGAGAAAATTGGACAGATGTTGATGCCATATTATTTCGGCGTTTTCACTTCCAGCGAGAGTGCCGATTACAAAGAGCTTCTGCATCAAGTGGAAGAGAATCACGTCGGCGGATTGATCCTCGGTACGCAACGCGGCGCGCTGGGCATTGAGCGCAGCCAGGTTTATCCGACCGCCGCGCTGACCAACGAATTGCAAAAGCACGCGAAACTTCCGCTGTTAATCGGCGCGGATTTCGAAACGGGCACAGCCATGCGCATCGACGAAGGCACTTCGTTTCCTTCTCCCATGGCCGTGGCCGCAGCCAACGATCCACAAGCCGCTTACACCATCGGTAAAATAACCGCGCTCGAAGCTCGTGCCGCCGGAGTCCGCTGGATTTTCGCGCCCGATGCCGACGTAAACAACAATCCTGACAATCCCATCATCAATATTCGTTCGTTCGGCGAAGACCCGCAGCAAGTTTCCCAGTACGTCGCGCAGTTCATCCGCGGCGTCGAAGAAAACGGCGGATTATCCAGCGCAAAACATTTTCCCGGACACGGCAACGTCAGCGTGGACTCTCATCTATCGCTCGCTACTGTTCCCGGAAGCCGAAAAGAACTCGAAGCCACAGAGCTGGTTCCTTTCCGTGCTGCGATTGCCGCCGGCGTCAGTTCGGTGATGCCCGGACATCTCAATGTCCCGGCCTTCGAACCCGATGCGTCCGTTCCCGCAACTATTTCGCGAAATGTTATGACCGGTCTCTTGCGCGATGAATTGAAATTCAAAGGCCTCATCGTGACCGACGCCATGGACATGGGCGGTGTGACCTCGCAGTTCGCTCCAGGTGACGCCGCGGTGCGCGCAGTCGAAGCGGGTGCCGACGTGCTACTCCAGCTTCCGGTCCCCGACGCCGCCATGGCTTCGCTCGAGGAAGCCGTAAAATCCGGCCGCATCCCCGTCGCGCGCATCGACGAATCCGTTCGCCGAATCCTGCAAGCCAAATCGCGCCTCGGTCTGGACAAAGATCGTCTCGTCGATATCGACCATCTCAACGACAAATTTGGAAAGCCGGAGTACGAGGCTCAAGCGCAAGCCATCGCCGACCGCGGAGTAACGCTTCTACGCGACAACGCGCATCTTCTGCCGCTCGACGCCACCCGCCCTCTTCGCGTCCTGCTCGTCTCGCTCTCGGCCGATGCCGATCCCTATCCCGGCGAAAACATCGAGCCGGAAATTCGCTGGCGCGTGGATTTGCTCACCGCTTTGCGCGCCGACACGCAATTCGCCAGCGCGAATTGGCTGAAGCTGCCCGCGCCCGAGAGCTACGACCTAGCGATCGCCGCGCTCTTCGTACGTGTTTCTGACAGAAAAGGAAATGTAGGCCTGCCGGACAATCAGCGCGCCGTAGTAAACCAAATGCTCGCCACAGGAAAGCCCGCCGTGGTTATGTCTTTCGGTAGTCCGTATCTAATCGAGAATTTTCCGGATGCGAAGACCTGGCTCGCAGAATTTTCCACGAACGATGTTTCGCAACGCGCCGCGGTCCGTGCGCTCTTCGGCCAAGTCGCCATACAAGCACAAATACCCGTCACCGTCCCGGGCACCGAGAAACGCGGAGACGGCATTCACGTCTCCGCGAATCCCATGACGCTCCAGCCCGCGCCCGCCGACATGGCCACCCGCCTGAAGCCAGCTTTCGACCTAATGAATCGCGCCATCGCCGACGGCGCAATTCCGGGCGGCCTTCTAGCCGTCGGCCTCCATGACCAATTAATCGTTCGCCCATTCGGCAAGCTTACGCGCGACGCAAAATCTCCCGCCGTA
>Ga0209420_1000511_pt1 | contig 20217 bp, 19 predicted proteins | sample BlaSpr_A8_OM1_O1_FD_187972 | JGI IMG/M metagenome (GOLD analysis project Ga0209420, IMG submission 187972) | Forest soil microbial communities from Thunder Bay, Ontario, Canada - Black Spruce, Ontario site 2_A8_OM1_O1 (SPAdes) (version 2) | ecosystem: Environmental > Terrestrial > Soil > Boreal... | reverse complement strand
GTAAGCCGATCTACTTCTACCTGGACGCGGTAGATGAGGAGTTCAGCCACGCCCCGATGTACTGGCTGAAGTGCCAGGAGGGGTTGTTCTATCAGGTCATGCGGCTGCTCCGCGACAGCAGGCTGGGCGGCCGGCTGCACGTCGTCATCTGCATCCGCGACATCGTCATGTCGTCGGTGTACCGGTCAGAACATGCGCCGCGGTATTACAACGAACCCCACATCCGCGTCCTGACCTGGGACCGCGCCTCGCTGCTCTACCTGCTCGGGCAGAAGCTGGCCCGGCTGCCGCCGACCCTGCTGATGCGGCGCGCCACCGATGGCGCCCCCACGATCCGCGACTGGCTCGGGGTCAACGGCCACTGGCCGGGACCCGATGGCGACGAAGCGATCGAGGACTACCTGCTCAGCCACACCAGGCTGATCCCGCGCGACATCATCTCGCTCGGCAACGAGCTGAGCGAGGAGGTCCTGCGGACCAAGCACGCGGGCCACGAGGGCCTGACGCCGGCGGCTCTGACGGCGGTCGTTCAGCGCTGTGCCAAGCGGTTCGGCGACTCCCAGCTCGCCCAGTGCGCCAACCAGGTCTCCTCGGACCTGATGCCGGGCGGCGCTGCCCTGCACGACTACTCCGAGTTGTTCACCAGCACCCAGGCCTACATCAGCGGTGTGCAGGAGGACATCCGCTCCTGGGTCCGGATGATCGGCACCGACCGGTTCTCCCGCGGGGATCTCGTGGCCCTGCAGGAAGTGGCGGATCTGCACTTCGAGAAGGCGACCGACCTGTCCTCCGTCCTGTGGCAGAACGGCCTGCTCGGGTACGTCGACGAGGCCGGGCGGCGCCGGTTCTATTCCATGGGCGACGTCGAGGCGTTTCATTTCCCGCCCGAGGTAGCCACGTACGTGCTGCATCCGTGCCTGGTGCATGCCGTCGGGGGAATCCGGCATGTGGGGGCGGACTCCGCGGGAGCCGGAGATGCGCGCGGCACCCGCCCGTTCACTTCTGCCGAACGCAACGAGCTGCCCGGGGTACCGGCCGCCGCGCCGGCCGGGGCTGCTGACTATGCGGCCGGCGACGTCCTCGACGGCCGCTTCGAGATCCTCCAGCTACTCGGCCGGGGCAGCTTCTCGAAGGTCTACCGCGTGCGCGATGACGTCGAGGGTGCGGAGCGGGCGCTCAAGCTCTTCGAGAGCGCGGCCGGGGATGAGGCGGTGCGCCGCGAGATCGGCGCCCTGCGGAAGATCGATCATCCCAACGTGGTGAAGGTCTTCTGGGCCGGCAAGACCAGCGCGGGGGACTGGTATCTCATCACCGAGTTCATCGACGGGGAGTCCCTGGATGAGTTCGTCTCCGGCACCAGGCGCCTTCGCGACCGCGAAGCGGTAGATGTTGCCCTCGATGTGCTGGACGCGCTGGTCGCCTTCCATCCCGATGCCGCGCGCCTCGAGCAGCTGGAGGCCAAACGCCGGGCAGGTGACCTGCCGGAAGCCGAGTCGCGCGAGTGGGCGGAACTCCAGGACAAAGGGCTGGTCCACCGCGACATCAAGCCGCTGAACGTGATGCTCACCCGCACGGGAGCAAAACTGCTCGACTTCAACATCGCATCCCGGGTCGGCGATCCCGTGCATACGCACTCGGGCACGCCGCCGTATCAGCCACCCGACGCCGGCCTGGATCACTGGGACGTCTCCACCGACCTCTTTGCCGTCGGCGTACTGCTCTACCGGCTCGTCTGCGACGGTCAGCACCCGTTCCCCAACGCGCTGCCCATGATCCACGTAGCGGTAACCGACCCGAGATCGATTCGCTCTGACCTCAGCCCTGACCTGGCCGAGTTTCTCATCAAGGCCTGTGCCCCGGCCAGAGCTGATCGCTTCGCCACGGCCGCCGAAATGCAAGCCGCCTTGCGTAACGTCCGCGCTGACCTCTGAGGGCCAGTAATCGCGGCCCGTAGTCTTGGCGCGTGGAAGAACGCATCCTGGGTAAGACCGGCCGCGCCGTCTCGGTGATCGGCCTGGGGACCTGGCAGCTTGGCGCTGACTGGGGCGAGGTGGCCGACGCCGACGCGCTGGCCACGCTGGAGGCGGCCGCGCAGGCCGGGGTCACGTTCCTGGACACCGCCGACGTCTACGGCGACGGCCGCAGCGAGCGGCTGATCGGCCGGTTCCTGGCTGCGAATCCAGGGAAGAGGATGACGGTGGCCACCAAGATGGGCCGCCGCGTCGCCCTGGACCCCGCGTTGTACACCCTGGCCAACTTCCGGGAATGGACCGAACGGTCCCGGGCCAACCTGGGCACCGGCCCGCTCGACCTGGTCCAGCTGCACTGCCCGCCCACCGCGGTCTACTCCATGGGGGCGGTCTATGACGCCCTGGACACGCTGGTGGCCGAGCAGCGCATCGCCGCGTACGGGGTCAGCGTGGAAACCTGCGACGAAGCGCTGACCGCGATCGCCCGGCCCGGCTTGGCCAGTGTGCAGATCATCCTCAACGCATTCCGGCGCAAGCCGCTGGACCAGGTACTGCCCGCCGCCCAGGCCGCCGGGGTCGGCATCATTGCCCGGGTCCCGCTGGCCTCCGGGCTGCTATCGGGCCGGTATACCCACGACACGACGTTCGCCGCCAGCGACCACCGCAGCTACAACCGCCACGGCGAGGCGTTCGACGCCGGCGAGACGTTCTCCGGCGTCGACTTCGACACCGGCGTCGACGCGGCCCGCGAGTTCGCCGCGCTGGTGCCGTCCGGAGCCACCCCGGCTCAGGCCGCCCTCGCGTGGGTAATCCAGCAGCCGGGCGTGAGCACCGTCATCCCCGGGGCGCGCAACCCGCAGCAGGCCCGCCAGAACGCGGCCGCCGCGGAACTGCCGCCCTTCACCGACGCCCAGCTCAGCGCCATTAAAGCTATCTACGACCGGCGCATCCGGGCCCAGGTCCAGCATCGGTGGTGAACCAGGGGATGATCTTGTTCGACACCGGCATGGGTTCTGACCCCGAGACCGACGCCCATTACCGGCCGTTGGCTTCGAAGATTCGCAAGCAGCCTGCAGAGGGCCGCTCCTCACTGTGGTGGGCGAACGTGTCCAGCGTGGCGGGCTGCCGGTTCCGGTGTCCGGGCGGGACCCGCAATGAACGTGATATTGGCTTGTGGGAAGGCCAGCGCGGTAATGCGGAGCAGTGAGGCCGGCGGGTCATGCGCGATGAGGCGGACGGCCGGGTGGCGGCCGGTGATCGCGATGAGCTCACGGGTGCAGGACAGGTCGATGAACCGCAGCCCGGTCAGGTCCAGGTGGATTTCGCCGGTGCCGTCGGCGGCCAGCGCGGCCAGCTCGGCGCGCAGCGCGTCCTGGGTGGTGATGTCGGCCTCCCCGGTGAGCATCAGCCCGGCGCGGCCCTGCAGCGGGCGGATGGTGAGCGTGCCCGTGCAGGAAGACTGTTGCGGCGCGAAACAATCAGGCATCGCCAGATCCTCTTCAACCTGTGGTTGCCTCGTGCTGGATGCTAGGCTCCGCTCATAGCCTAGGCCCGGAACAAGAGGTTGTGAAGAGATAATGAGTAGAGAACGGTCACTGTCCTCTTCATATACTCTTCATTCCGCTCGAAGGGCGGTCCTCGGATGAGCGGGCCCGGCGGGGCGGCGCAGGAGGGCCGCCCGGTCTACAGCATCAGCGCGGTGGCCAGGATGCTGGATGTCCCGGTGGCCACGTTGCGGACCTGGGAGGACCGATACGGGCAGGTGGTGCCCGCCCGCAATGCCAGCGGGCACCGGCTGTTCAGCCGGTATCAAGTGGAACAGCTGGCGTTCGTGCGGGCGCAGATGAGCGAGGGGGCCAGCGCGGCTGACGCGCACCGCCTGCTGGCCGAGCGGGCCGAAACCGGGCTGCCGCTGACGCCGCCGCCGGCCCGGCCTGCGCCACGGCTGCTGATCCTGCTGGCGGAGTCCGATCCCTACGCCGCCGAGTTCGAGGAATACTTCCTCACCACCGAGGGATTCGAGGTCGCGGTGGCGCTCGGCGAGGACGCCGCGAGGGACGCGTTCGCGTCGGCTGCGCCCGCGGCCGTGATCCTCGAGGTCCTCATCTCCGGCGGGGAGGGCCTGGCTTTGTGCCGCTGCTTCCGGAAACAGGCCGGGGTTGCGATCATCGTGGTCTCGGCGGTGGACGTCACGGAGCAGGCGTTCGACGCCGGGGCGGACGCATTCTTGCGCAAGCCCCTCGACCCGTTGCAGCTGGTGTCTACGGTGCGGGATCTGCTCCGGTCCAGCGCCTTCCTGGCCCGGTAGGAGCATCTGATGACGGACAGCCGCCTGCGCAGCGGGCACCAGCCACTAGATGACGTCCTGGGCGGCGGCCTGCCCGCCAACGGCATCAGCATCATCATGGGGCTGCCGGGCACCGGCAAGACGATCATCGCCCAGCAGTACACCTTCCGCAACGCCAGCCCGGACCGGCCCGCCGTGTACTTCTCTACCCTGTCCGAGCCGCTGGAGAAGATCCTCCGTTTCGGCCAGACCCTGAGCTTCTTTGACACCTCTGCGGTCGGCACGTCGGTGTTCTATGAGGATCTGGGGCTGGTGGCCGGCCGGGACGGCCTCGCGGGCGTCGGCGATCACGTGACGGCGGTGCTGAAGCAGCGGCGCCCCGGGCTGGTCGTCATCGACAGCTTTAAGGCCCTGCGGGTTCTCGCGGCGGATAACGCGGAATTCAGGCAGTTCCTGCACCAGCTGGCCGGCCGGCTGACCGCCTTCCCGGCCGCGTCGCTGTGGGTCGGCGAATACGAAGCAGACGAGATCGCGCTGTCCCCGGAATTCGCGGTGGCCGACGCGATCGTGGAACTGGCCACCGTCCCGCTCGGCCAGCGGGAACAGCGTTTCCTGAGCGTCAGGAAACTGCGCGGCAGCGGGTTCCTCTCCGGTCGGCACGGCTACCGGCTCGCCCCGGAAGGACTGCACCTGTTCCCCCGGCTCGCCGACATCCCGGCGGCCGGCAGCTACTCGCTCGGCGACCACCGGATACCGTCCGGCATTCCGGGCCTGGATCCGATGCTGGGCGGCGGGCTGTGGCCAGGTGCCTGCACCATGGTCGCGGGCCCGTCCGGCTCGGGCAAGACCGTCATGGGGCTGCATTTCATCTTCGGCGGGGCCCAGCACGGCGAGCCCGGCGTGATTGCCACCCTGCAGGAGAACCCCACCCAGCTCCAGCGCATGCTCGGCGGCCTCGGCTGGCCGATCGACCACCCGGCCGTCGAGTTCATGTACCGCTCACCGGTCGATATCTACATCGATCAATGGGTCTACGAGCTGCTGGAGACGGTGGAGCGCACCGGAGCGCGCAGGGTGCTGCTCGACAGCCTGCTGGACGTGCGGGCGGCGGCCGTGGAGGAAACCCGCTTCCAGGAGTTCATGTACTCGCTGGTGCAGCGGTTCTCCCGGCAGGGCATCAGCCTGCTCACCACGTATGAGCTGCCCAGCTTCGCGACCGGCCAGAACCCGCCGGGCGTCGACATGTCGCACCTGTCCGACAACGTGATCACGATCGACTACCACCACGACCACGGCACGCTGAAGCGGTCCCTGGCCATCGTCAAGACCCGGGCCAGCGGCCACACCACGGACATTTGCGAGTTCCGCATCAGCCCGGACGGCATCACCCTCAACGGCACCGCCACCTCCGGCGTTGAGCCAGCCCCCGGTACCGGAGCATGACGCTGGACGGCGCTTCAGCGTGCCTGCGCCCCGGCGGCTATTGATGTCCGGCTGCGGCGAACCGCCGGGTACCGTGATGCCAGAGCGCACACGCGCCGGGACTGTCCGCCTGCGATCTCGATCAAGTACTGGATCGGCCCGACCGTGAGGCGGGCAACCTGCAGATCCCGATAATGGAGCCAAGATGGCGCGAGTTCTTTACACGGCGGAGGCAACGGTCACCGGAGGCCGGGTAAGCGGTCACGGGCGCACGAATGATGGAGCCCTGGATGTGCAACTCCGCTCGCCGAAGGAGATGGGCGGCGAGGGCGGGGGCACGAACCCCGAACAGCTCTTTGCGGTGGGCTATGCGGCCTGCTTCGAGAGTGCTCTGGGCGTGGTCGGCCGTCGCGAACGCGCCGAGGTAGGTGATGTCTCGATCGACAGCCGGGTGAGCCTGCTTCCCACCGGGGAGCGTGGCTTCAAGCTCGCCGTAGAGCTCGATGTGACCCTGCCGCAGGTTCAGGACCCTGAGCAAGCGGCGCGGATCGTTGCTGCCGCACATCAGGTGTGCCCGTATTCGAATGCCACTCGGGGCAACATCGACGTGAGGCTGACTGTAAACGGCCACGACATCGGCTGAACCGCTCCCGGCATCAGCAGGGTCCACCGCCAGAGCGAGGAGAGCCGGGCTCGCTCTGGTAACCCGCGCCGGGCGGGGACGATCATAGGGAGGTCAGCCAGACCCCGGAGAAGAGGCCGTTGATGCCGCTGGATCCGCAATTCCGCACCGTCCTGGACACCCTCCAGGACAAGGGGATGCTGCCGCTGGTCAGGGGCGACGCGCCGGAGACGCGCGCCCACTACCAGGAGCTGTCGATGAGCCGCCGCGGCCCGCAGTACGTCCCGGAGCAGGTGGCGTCCGTGGCCGACCCGCGGTCGCCGGGCGAGGTGCCGGTCCGGATCTTCGAGCCGCGGCAGCCGAACGGCAGCATCCTCGTCTACCTGCACGGCGGCGGCTGGGTCGTCGGCAACGTGGACACCCACGATCCGCTGTGCCGGAGGGTGGCCAACGCCACCGGGGCCCGCGTGGTCTCGGTCGACTACCGGCTCGCCCCCGAACATCCCTACCCGGCCGCCCTCGACGACGCCGAGGAGGTCCTGCGCTGGTTGGCCGCCGCGAACCCGGGCCGGCCGCTCGGCGTGGCCGGCGATTCCGCCGGCGGGTCCCTGTCCGCCGGGCTGGCCATCCGGGCCCGCGACCAGCAGCTCCCGCTCACCGCCCAGCTGCTGCTGTACCCGGCCACCGACCCCGCCATGACCAGCTCGTCCATCACCGAGAACGGCGAGGGCTACTTCCTGACCCGGGACGCCATGGACTGGTTCTACCGGCAGTACTTCCCATCCGGCGTCCCGGCGGCCGGCGACGCGGACCTGGTCCACGCCGATGTGGCCGGGGTCGCCCCCGCGGTCGTGGCCACGGCAGAATTCGACCCGCTGCGCGACGAGGGCGCCGCTTACGCCGACCGGCTGAATAACGCGGGCGTCAAGGTCGAGTACGTGCCCGGGCCCGGGCTGATCCACGGCTTCGCCGGCTTCCTCGGCGTGGTCGACGCCGCCGACCGCAAGGTCTCCGCCATCCTCGAGCTCTTCACCCAGGTCCTGCGCAGCTGACCGCTACAGCGCGAAGCTGCAGCCGTCCCAGTACGCCTCGACCCGGGGATGGCGCCGGCCGCGCATGCCGATCTCCAGTACGTCGGGCACCCGGCCGGCTGAGATGCGGAACCAGACCTGCAGCCCGGGCCAGTCCGCCGCCATGAACCCCGACAGGCCCGGCGGCGGCGCGGTCGTCGCGTGCATGTAGGCGGGCGTGCCCCAGCAGCACACGCGCGGGTGGGCAGCCCACACCCACACCTGGCCGCCCCGCCCGCGGACGAACTCCTCCGCCTCCCGGCTCATCTCCACCCGCACCACTTCATCGTGCCACGCGCGCCCCGGCGCAAACAGGCCTACGGCAGCAGGCTCCCCGATCCGCCCCAGTTGGCCGACAGGTGGTAGCTCACCAAGGCCAGGACCAGCCCGGCGGCGAGCGATCCGGCCAGCAGCAGCCAGCGGGTCAGGCTGGCCGCCAGCACGGCCTGCGCCCGCTCGGCCGGACGGCGGGCCAGCAGCCCGGGCAGCTTAGGGACATAGGAGGCCAGGTGCAGGACGATGACCACCACCCAGACCAGGAACGCCTCGCGGTGCAGCTGATGCCACTGCTCAGACCCCGGCCCCTGACCCTGGAAGGCCAGGACCACACCGGTGCCGAGCACGGCCACAGTGGTCAAGATGACGAACGGCCCGAGTATCCGCTGCGGCAGATGCGGCGGCCCCCTCCGCACGTAAGGCTCCGAACGGGTGTAGTACCTGGTGAAGCGCCACAGCGTGGAGCCGATCTTGAGGCTGACCGGGCCGAGCAGCAAGAACCCGAGGAAGACGTGCAGGGTCAGCATGTTGCCCAGGTCCAGCAGGGTCAGGCACTCCGCGACGAACAGCACCAGCAGCACGGTCCCGGTCATGGCGGTCAGCCGTGCGTTGCCCCTCGGGTCGCCGCCCCGGCGGCCGAGGATCCGGCCGCCGGGGACCTGGTGACCGGGGCCCGGGCCGCCTTCAATACGGGGGCTTGGCAACCGGTCCGGTTCCCGCATCGTCACGGCGTTATCGTAGGCAGCGCCTGCCCCGCGCCGACATGGTGATGGCCTCCGTCTTCGGGGTAGACATAGGTACACCCACGTCGCACTGATTCGGAGTCGGTAATGGGCTTCTTTTCCTGGCTGCGCTCCCACTGGTCCAGATACGAGGACGAGATCGCGGAGGAGCAGGAGCGGCCCAGCCTGGTTCGGCGCAGCTGGGAGACCCCCGAACTCGAGGAGATCCAGGAGGCCGCCGCCGAGGACGTGGCCCGGGTCCAGCAGGACGACAAGTACTTCGGCAAGAACTCCCCGGGCAACGATCCCGATGCGCTGTAAACGCTAGGCCTGGCACTCCGGGTGCGGGCTGGGCGGAACGTCCAGAGCCGGATTGCGGTCGAAGAAGCCGAACGGCTTCAGCCAGAACGACACCGCATCGGTCGGCATCACCGGCCAGTCTTCCGGCCGGGTGATGTGATGGATGCCGAACACGTACCACAGCACCACGTCGGTGTTCTCGATGGACCGGTTCGCGGCCGTCCAGGCCGGCAGCCCCTCGTCGGTCAGGCTCAGGTTGGGGAAGTCGCCGCACGGCCAGCGCTCGTCGGCCCGGTACGGCGTGACCCACAGCGTGTGCCCGATCACCTCGGCCCGCTTGAAGGCAGGCGTCGAGGGGCCGAGCAGCGGCGGGAACGCCCCGGACGGCACGAGCTTGTACCCGACTGGGGTACCCAGGCCGTTCTGCACGCTGGGGTTGACCACCTTCCAGCCGCGCTGGGTGGCCCAGTCGTAGTCCTGCTTCCCCTCCGCCTCGGTGCGCAGCGGCGTATCCACGATCTCCAGCCCCAGACCGTACGGATCGTCCCCGGTGACCCGTGATTCGACCGCGTGCACCGTGTTGTCCGGCCCGTCCACGTCCAGGTCGAGCCGTGCCACGATGAAGTGCTGGTGGAAGGGCGCGTATGTCCCCTGGTCCACCACGGTCCCGGTCCTCGGCTCGCCGCCGTCCCGCGGAACGTGCGAGGTGACCACGATCCCGGTGGCCCGGACCTCGCACTCGATGTTCCCGTCCTGGTAGAACCGCCAGTACACCAGGTACTCGTAGTTGGCCACGGTCACATTGAAGGAGACCACCAGCCGCCGCTGGCGCCGCACCTCGGCGCCGGTCCGCTCGTCGACGTGCTTCCACAGCACGCCGCTGTCCTCCTCGTGGATGCAGATCGCGTTGGGGATCTCCCGCGGCACGCCCGCCGAGTCGTGCACCACCGCGTCCAGGTAGCTGATCACGCCCAGGCAGTCGCAGCCCAGCTCCAGCGAGGTGGTCATGAAGCCCAGGCCCCACTCGCCGATGTCGAACGCGGTCCGCCGGTAGTGGTCCGGGCTGGCGTCCCGGTACGGCACGAACATCTCCGCGAACGACATCCGGTGCGCCACCGGGCGCAGGCGGCCGCCGTCATTGAACGCCACCTGGTGCAGCACCAGGCCCTCGCGGTAGTTGAACCCCAGCCGCAGCTGCCAGTTCTGCCAGGTCAGCAGCCGGCCGTCCAGGGTGAACCCGGCCCCCTCCGGCTGGCTGACCTCCAGCGGCCTGACCTCCCGCAGCGGCCGCCCGAGCAGCGCGGGGGCGTACTCGCCGCTCACTTCGGGCTGTTCACCGGGGTCGATGTCCTCGATTTCCAGCAGCGTCATGCGGTTCAGGTCCACCACCGGATGCAGCCCGGTCACGTGGTGCGCGTACGGGTTGCTGTCCGGGCTGTCCCGGTACCACACGTCCGACCAGCCGATCCGCAGGCCCCGGTAGCGTTCGGGTACCAGCGCGGCGCCGTAAGCCCACATGTCGGTCAGCACCAGTGACAGGTCGGTGATCCCGCGCCTGGCCAGCGCCTCGGCCAGCGCCGGGTGGGCCCGCAGCATCTCATCGCACTCGTGCCACTCGTCCACCGTCATGTTCGGCTGCTGGCCGGGCAGGTCCTCCCAGGCCGTCACCGCATCATCGGCCAGCGACACCACCGCCCGCCAGGCCCGCCCGTCCGAGCGGTCCCAGCACACCACGGTCGTCTCGCGGCCAGCCACCGCACCCGCCGCCAGCACGTCCTTGGCTGGCTCCCTAAGGTCGATCGACGCGAACCGCCAGCCGGCGCCGACCCCCCGGTCGCGCCGCAGGATCGCGGCTGCCTGCCGGATCTCCTCGGCGGTCAGCGGGTCGAGCGGATGTTCCGGTGCGCTTGTCACGATTGTCCCTCCATCACCGCGGGCAAGCCCCATCCTGACGGATGGCCGCAGGCGACGCCACCTCCGCCCGCTTCGGCTCCGCGCGAAGCGGTGGACGGGGCCGGGGCAGTGCTATGGGAACGGGCCGCGGAAGCCGCTACGGCCAACGCCAGCTATGCGGCGGCCGTGGAGTACGCGGAGCGGGCCCGCGGCCATTATCTGCGCGAGGGTCAGGACCGGGACGCCGCGCGTGTGCAGGCCCTGGCCGGCCAGGCGCTGAGCAGCTGGGGCCGCCACGCCGAGGCCCGTGAGCAGCTCAGCGCCGCCGTTGACGTCCTGCGGGCCGGTCCCGATACCGACACCGTCTGGGCTCTGTTCCTGCTCGCGAGGCTCGAGGTGTTCGCCGGCTCGCCCGATGCCGATCGGCTCAGCGCTGAGGCGCTCACCCTGGGCCAGGCGCTCAACGTCGGCCCGAGCCAGCTCGGCGAGCTGTTCCTGTGCCGCGGTCTCTATCACGCGTTCGCGGGTCGGCGGCCGCAAGCGGCCTCCTATATGCGCGAGGCCGCACGGCTTGCCAACCGGGTGGGCGATAGTTACGTCGAGGGACGCGCGCTGCTCAACTTGTCGGACACGCTGGCACCCAGTGAACCCGCGGCCGCGGCGGAAGCCGCCCGGACCGCCGCCGGAGCCCTCCGCCGCACCGGGGCCAGGCGCCAGCTGGCCGCGGCCATCATGAACGTGGCCGAGGCCCTGCTCCAGCTCGGTGACTGGGACACGGCCGCAGCGGAACTTTCGCCGGACGCCGACTCCGAAGCACTGGATATCGAGGAACTCACCGTAGAGCGAGGCTGGCTGGCGGCGCTGCGCGGCGACGCAGGGACGGCCCGGGCATGCCTGAGCGCCCTGCAGGACCTCCGAGTCAGCGAAGATCCCCAGATGAGATCGGGGATCGGCATCGTGCGGGCCTTCGCTGCGGCCGGGCGCCAGCCAGCCGACGCACTGCGCGAAGCCCGCGCGATCCTGGCTTACGCCGGGGCCATCGGGATCAGCAGTGCCTACCTGCGCTGGGCGTGGCCGCTGGCCGCGCGCTGCGCGCACGAGCAGGCCGATACCGCCGCCGCCCGGGAGCTGCTGGCCCTGCTCGACTCCTATCAGCCCGGCTACCTGGCCCCCATGCTCCTGGCCGAACGCGACCTGGTGCGCGCCCGGCTGGCCGCCAGCTCCGGCGGCGGCGACGCCGCGGCCGCCTTCACCGCCGCGATCGCCAGCCTGCGGGAGCAGTCCACGCCCTACCACCTCGCCCACGGCCTGCTCGACCACGCCGAGTTCCTGGTGCGCACCGCTGACGCAGCGTCCGGCGCTGACGCAGCGTCCGGCGCTGATGTATCGTCCGGCGCCGACATCGCGGCCGCCGCGAGCGCTATCGCCGAGGCCCGCGACATCGCCGGCCGCCTGCGCTGCCAGCCCCTGCTCGACCGGGCCGACGCGCTGCGCCCCCAGGATTCCGTCACTGCGACCCCACAGGACTCAGCGCGCTCCGCTAGCTGACCCTTGCGATCACGCGTCTCCAGCCTCTACGGTGCGCCCATGCACAGTGTGGATGCGACGACGGAGTCGATGATCAGGTCGGTGCTCGCGTACGCGGAGAACCGGCTGCGGCTGGACCCGGTTCCGCTGGACCAGGGCTCCCGGGATCCAGCCGAGCTGGACGCGGCGATGCAGGGCCTGCTCGGCCCCGGCCCGCACAATCCCGATCAGGTGCTCGGCGTGTACACCTCGGTCGTGGCGCCCGCGGTAATCTCCGCCGACAGCCCGCGCTTTCTCGGTTTCATCCCGGCCGCGCCGACCAAGGCCGCGCTGCTGTTCGACATGCTCGTCTCGTGCGCGTCGATCCAGGGCATCTCGTGGCTGGAGGCGGCCGGGGCGATTCACGCGGAGAACCAGGTGCTGCGGCTGATCGCGGACCGGGCCGGGATGCCGGGCGGCGCGGGCGGCTGCTTCGTCTCCGGCGGCTCGGCCGGGAACCTGTCCGCCCTGGTCGTGGCCCGGGAGGTGGCCAAGCGCAAGGCCGGGCCCGCGGCTTCGGCCGGGCGGCGGTGGCGGGTGGCGGTCAGCGAGGACGCGCATTCCTCGATCACCAACACGCTGCGGATCTGCGAGATGGACCCGCTCGTCGTGCTGGCCGAGGACCACCGGCTGACCGGCGCGGGCCTGCGGGCCGCGATCGAGGCCGACGGCGATCCGGCCTCGCTGGCCGCGGTCGTAGCCACGTCGGGCACCACGAACGCGGGCATCATCGACGACCTGGCCGGCGTGGCCGCCGTCGCCCGCGACTACCACCTGTGGTTCCACGTGGACGGTGCCTACGGCGGCGCGGGCCTGTTCGCGCCGAGCGTGCGGTCCTCCTACGACGGCATCGAGAACGCCGACTCATTCATCGTGGACCCGCACAAGTGGCTGTTCGCCCCGTTCGACTGCGCGGCACTGCTGTACCGCGAGCCGTCGCTGGCCCGCTCGGTGCACACGCAGGACGCCTCGTACCTCGACGTCATCCACGACACGCCGGGGGAGTGGAACCCCACCGACTACGCCTACCACCTGACCAGGCGGGCCCGCGGCCTGCCGCTGTGGTTCTCGCTGTCGGTCTACGGGACCGACGCCTACAGCGAGGCCATCGAGGCCGCGATCGACCTGGCCCGTCAGACCGCGGGCGAGATCCGCCGCCGGGACAACCTGGAGCTGATCCGCGAGCCCGAACTCGGCGTGGTGCTGTTCCGCCGCCTCGGCTGGGACTCCGCCCAGTACACCCGGTGGGCGGATCAGCTGCTGACCGATCAGGTCGCCTTTATCCCGCCGTCCGCCTGGGAAGGTGAGACGGTGGCCAGATTCGCCTTCCTGCATCCGGAAACGTCAATGGATCTGGTCGCCCAGATTCTCGACCGGATGAACTGACACACAATTTCAAGCCGTCAAACGTCGTTATTGACCGCCTGCCCCGCTCGGCCGGGCAGGCGGTTCAGGTCAGACCGTCAGGTCGTTTTCAATTCGCTTGAGGTTGTGCCGGGCCAGCGCCAGGTTGGCCTTGCTGCGCTCGAGGACCAGGTAGAGGAACAGGCCCTGGTCATTGCGCGAGCTCTTGAGCAGCCGGATGAGGTGGTACTGCTTGTTGAGCGTGATCAGGATGTCCTCGATGGTGTCGTCCAGGCGCAAGGATTCCATGGTCCGCATCTTGGCCCGGATCACCTCGGTATTCCCGGCCGCGGCCACGTCCAGGTCCAGGTATTTTCCTCCGCCGAGGGCGCCGAGAGACATCCCGCTTTCCCAGTCGACGATGCAGACGCCGACGGCGCCGTCAATCGCCATGCATTCCTTGAGGGCTGTCTCCATGTTCACGTGCTGCCGCCTTTCCCATTTCGTTTGTTTGGCCGACCTCACCATAGTGAAACCCGGCAGCGGTCACCACGAGAATGCCGGTAAAGAAATTTGCTGAACGTAGTCAATCAGCTACATAATGTCAGTACCGGTATGCTGAGCTGGAGATTTACTCGCCAGTCGACACCGTTCTCTTGGCCGCCACTATTGATTATCCTGCCGGACACTATTGTCTAACCTGGGAGCAAGGATAACTGGCCGGGGCAAATCAGTAGACTCGTCGCGGGCGGGGATCGCGTCCTGTAACTGACGCCATAACGGACAAATTGGTGCGGTCATTATTGCACGATTGTCCGATCTGAGAGTTTCCGCCTAATTGTCCAAGATGACGTTAGCGCGCGGCGCCCGGCCTGGCCAGGGGAGTGATCTCAGCTGACCGGTTCAGATGAGCTAGCGAGGACGCGAGTAAACGCTGCCCTGGAGTCCCTGGCCTCCTCGCGGGCCTCGGGCGTGTTCCAGGTCGAGGGCAGCCCGGCCGGGACCATCTACTTCGACCGGGGCCAGATCACGTTTGCCCGCGCCTCCTGGACCCCCGACCTCAGCGCGCGGCTTTTGGGCGTTATGCGCCCTTCATCGGAATCGCGCGAGCTGCTCACCGGCGGCGACCGTCCGGACCGTGATATCGGCACCATCTTGATCCAGCGGAATTACCTTTCCCGGGCCGAACTGCAGCAGATAGTGCGGTCCGTGGTCGTGGACGCGGTCATGGCCTTGACCACTCCGTCCGATGAAGACGCGTTTATCTCAGATGTCCGGTTCACCGCTCCGGTGGCGCACTGGGCGGGCCATTTTTCCAGTCTCGACTTCGGCGCCGTGCAGGCCGAGGCGGTCCGCCGGGCCGGGCGCATGGCCCGCTACGGCCTGAGCCGGACCACGCCCGTCCAGCTGCAGGACCTGACCAGGCCCGCCGCGGTCCTCAGCCGCCAGCAGTGGGCCGTCGCCTGCACGATCGACGGCGCCTGGTCCGCTCAGGATCTGGCCTGGCAGTGCGGCCTCGCCCTGTACGAGGCGATCGAAGACGTCGGCGCCCTGGTCGAGGCGGGCCTGTGCGTCCCGTGCCCAGCCGAGGCCCCCGCCCTCCGGGTCCCAGAGCCCCAGCTCGAACCCGCCTCCGCCATTCTGCCCGCGCCGGTGCCGGCGGCTTCCGCACCGCTGGCGTCCGTACCGCTCGCGCCGGTACCGCCCGTGCCCGCCCAGCCCGCACCGGCGGTGCCCCTGCCGCGCCGCACGCAGCGGACCAGGGCCGTAACGGCGCCGCCTGCCCTGATCGCGGAGGGCGGCGCGGCCGCCGCGGGACTGCCCGCCAGCGCCGATTTTACGCCCCCGCCCACGGAACTGCTCCGCCGCGTCCTGGACGGCCTCAGGAGAAACAGCTAGTGCCCCAGCAGACGACGTTCGCCTCGAGATTCCAGCCGTGGAGTCAGCCGGCCAACCGGATCAAAGTGCAGCTGAGCCGACAATAACCGGCTCAGCTGCACATCGAGCCGGTCCGGGCGAGGCGCTGGCGCGAGCGCGGACGGGATCGGCAAATGCTGACCGTTGCCCAGCGGGAAGACGGCTGCGTCCGCTACGACACAGCGCCCAGCGGGGAGACGGCTGCGTCCGCTACGACGCCGCCGGACGTCGCCGCGGTAGTGCGGTGCGACCGCTCGTCCGGCCCTCCTGGCGGGCAGGTCCGTCGGCCGCTGGGGCAGCCGCCCGGGCTCCCGAGCGGACCGGCTCCGCGCTGGCGGGTGCTGCCCACGCTCCGGCCTGCGTCGAGAACTCCGCGATGCGGTCGATGATCTCGCGCACCCTGTACTGCAGCATTCCGACGTTCAGGCCGCTCGTGCCCATGACAGCCACGATCGCGCTGTCGCCTGCCGCGTAGACCGCCAGGTATCCGTCACTGCCCCGGGCCACCGCCTCGCGCAGCGTCCCGCAGCCCGTGGCCAGCGTGGCCCGGCTGGCCAGCGCCAGCGTGGCCGCCGCGATCGCCGCGATCTGCGACGGCTCGACGTCGGGCACGTCGTGCGCGACCACTAGGCCGTCACTCGTAGCGGCCAGGCTGCCGTGAACCCCGGCCACGTGAGCCCTGATCAGCTGGAGCTCCGCCCGGACCTTGTCCTCGACCGACGGGCTGCCCTTGCGCAAGGCCGGCATCAGCTCGTATCCCCTGCGGCGGTCCCAGCATTGACGAGAGGCATTATGCCACCTTTCTTGACGGGCACCGCCCGGACGAATGACATATTCGCCGGACCTGGCCCGGGAATCTCGCCCGGCGGATTGCCGTCAGCGCGAGCCGGATGACCAGCGGCCGACAGCAAACGCAGCGCGATCAGCCGGTAAATCTCGGTCGTGGTACCGAAAACGCTGCGGCCCAGGTCCCACGCCAGATCACGAGGCGTCAAACCATGCCGCACGCGGATAAGCAAGGCCCATTGCCAGGCCGTTATCCGTATCGATTCCGACCGTAGGTGCGGATTTCTGGCCAGGGCCGTGTCGGGCGTGACGACCGCCGACAGCTGCCTGAGCAGCCGCTGCCGGCGGCCTACCTCAGTCAGCAGCGGATCGATTCTGATGCCTGATGTCAGGCCCGTAGCGGCTAGCCGGGCGGAACGGAATTTGGCGTGCCGCGCCTGTGCAGACAGCAATTCAAGCACGGCGTCCACAATCGGCTCGGTGACCGCCCGGATAGCCGTGATCCTGCCCAGCGGCGGAAGGTCGTCCGCGTATGCCGTACAGGCATCCGCAGCCGGGCCCGGCGTGCGCCGTGATTCTGCATAGACGACTTTCCCGTCCCGGAAATAGATGGCGCCATCGCCGCCCCCGGAAAACGGCAGCATGCCCGTGCCGCTGGCTGCCTCGATCTTGTGCAGCCGCGCCGCTACCAGGTTCCCGTAGCCGTCCGAGCCGCGTACCGGCAGCACCGAAGCGGTTAGCTGCCGCGCCCGCCTGAGCCTAGGCGTCTGGCTCATGCGGCGAATTTCGCGCAGAAGTTGCGAATCTCCCGGCGGGCCATGGCCAGATTCGCCCGCGCGCGATCCAGGATCACCAGCAGCAGAATTTGCGGTTCCAGATCCTCCCTGACCAGACGTATAACATAAAGCTGGCTGCGAAAGGTCACCATGACGTCTTCGAGGCCATCCGTGGGAAGCTCGCCTGCCAATAGCGAGAGCACATTGGCGATATCTGCTGCTCCCGCGGCCGCGGTGGGCAGGCTGATGTCGTCCCGGTCTTTCCGCGCTGCCAAGATCATTCCGGTGGAAGCGTCAACCAGGCAGCCAAGAACGAAGCCTTCGATGCCGGCCACAGGATCGAGCACCGCCTCGGCCTCATCAAGGATCAAGGAACGCTTCCTCCTTAGCGCTGCGAGCAGGCCGACCGGAGACGACGGGAAGCTGGCGCTGGCGAACCGGTACGCAGACATCGTAGGACACGGATCGGCTAAGCGACGGCATAGTTACGAATAAGCATCTTACGGCCAATCCGAGCGATTAGCCGGACCCGCACCATGTCCGGTTGCTCAGTATTCATGGCTTTTGTCAGACAGTCGTGCATATTGTGACGTCGGCCAATCCGAACGGCACTATGTCCAGCCCGCCTCGCCAATCATGTCCCGTAAACCCCGTATATGCCTCCGCAACGCGCAGGCAATCAGGCACCCCAGTCACGCCAGGCCGGGCGTCGTCCGCGTTCCGCCGGCTGCCCGACCAGCCCCTTGGCGCTGTAGCCCTCACGCCCAAGCCCCATGCTCAGCGCTCGGCTACCTGGCCGCCGATTTTACCCCAGCTCGTTTCGATAGCTAAGGCCAGAGTTCCACCTTGTTCGATTGTATGTTTTAATAGCTGTGCGAGCGTGGGCTCGCTGACGAGAGTTCCCGGTCACGGCTGGCCGGGCCGGTGACCACCGGGAACCTCGTCCGACCGCGACCGGCCCGATCAGGGAGACGACATGGTCTCAGCCGTTGCCGCTGGCGCCAGCCAGCCCGTAGTCGCCGCTTTGCTCGGACTCGGAGCGTCCGGGCTCGCCGGGGCGGTGGTAGCCATGGCCTGGAGCGTGCACGCCAGGCAGATCCGGCTCGCCGAGCAGCTGATCCGCCGCCAGTTCGTGGTGGCCGGGGAGACGGAGGCAGCGGAACCTGCGCTCAACGGCCATGCCAGTGCCGAGGCGGCCCTGGTCGAGCTCCGCGAAGCGAAGGAGGCGGTAGCAGCCCAGGCCGGGGCGAAGGTGCCTGTCAGCCGCGTAGCTACCGCCGCGCGGTCGGCCAAGCTCTTCATCGACGGGCCGGAAACGGTAGTGGCCGGCGAACAGGTCCGCTACCGCGTCCGGCCCGCAGGAGACGGGAAGATGGTGACCTGGGCAGCAGGTGGCGGCTCGGTGTCTCAGTCGCCCGATCCGGCCCATCCCGACGAACTGCTCCTGATCGCCGACCAGCCAGGCAACCTGATGGTCAGCGTGCGGGTACGCGAAGGCCTCAGCGAGCGCCGGGAAACGAAATCAGTGACCGCGTTGCCCGAGGTTTCGACCGAGCCCCCCTTCACCCTGCGGCTGTTCCTGCACGGGTGGGGACTGATCGTCATCGCCGTCATGGTCATCGGCTTCGCCGGAGCGCTGGACGCCCTGGGCGACCTCACTTCCGCCGATTTCATCGCGCTGGTCGTCCCGCTGACCGCGCTGGTCGGCGTGATTACAGTCACCCGCGGAGCCAGCGACCTTAGCCCGCGCCCGGGTCGCGGCAAGGGCCCGGCCGGACCCGAATCGTGAGGTCGGCTCTGGCCGGCGCGGCCTCCTGAAGGCCAAATGCCCGCTGCGGGCTAAGTGCGTGTTGGCACAGATGCAGGCTTCGGAGACCCATCCGCGGCCGCCGCCCCCCGATGGTTGGCTCACTAGCCCCACGGCCTCCGTACGCAACATTTGCGGGGTCGATTCAGGTTCGCGGGTGGATCCGGGGGCCTGGGATACACCGAATCCTCCCCGGAACCCGGATCCACCCCGGAAATCCGCGAGAGTGCTGCACCGCGGGACGCTCACACATCACAGGACACGACGGCACCGCAGCGGGCGGAATCTCGTGCGGGAACGAAGATCAAACGAAGATCACTAGCCGCTCCGCACCGGCCAACACTCCCTTTAAGGCTTGCGTGCCACTCCACACCAGGCCGTTACCTGCGACGGGCTGTGAACACCCGGCTCCGGACGCCATTGCTGGGGCTGCACTACGCCGGGCTCGACCAGTTCCAGGCCGTCGAAGAAGCGGGTGATCGCCGCCCGGTCGCGCATGGTGGCCCTCGGCCCGCTCATGCGCTCGTTCACGCGCTTGGTCATCTCGGCCATCCTGTCGGCCAGGATGTCGCTGGCCGGGTGGGCGAGCACCAGGTAGCTGCCGGAAGGCAGGGCATCGAGCAGCGTGCCCACGATGCCGTACGGGTCGTCGGCGTCCGGGATCAGATGCAAGATGATGAGCAGCATGAGCGCGACCGGCTGGCCGAAATCGAGGGTCTGCGCCGCTTCCCGCAGGATGGCCGAGGTGTCGCGTAGGTCGGCGTCCAGGTAAGCCGTCGCGCCCTCACGGCTGCTGGCGAGCAGGGCCCGGGCGTGTAGCAGTACCACCGGGTCGTTGTCGGCGTAGACGATGCGCGCCTCCGGGGCCGCCGCCTGCGCTACCTCATGGGTGTTGTTGGCCGTGGGTAGTCCGGTGCCGATGTCGAGAAACTGCCGGATGCCGCATTCCGACGCGAGGTACCGCACCGCACGAGTCAGGAACGCCCGGTTCTCCCGCACGTCCGCCACGATCCCGGGGTTGGCGGCGATCGCCTGCTCGGCTGCCTCCCGGTCGGCGGCGAAGTTGTCTTTGCCGCCCAGCCAGTAGTTGTAGACGCGAGCAGAGTGGGCATGGCGGGTGTCCAGCTCCGGAGTCTGCCTCCGGGCGGGCTGCCCCTCGAGTTCTTTCCCGGCCTGTCCGGACATGAGGCGATGTTAGCGCCCTGCCCTAAGCCGCCCGGCCGCGCCCCGCTCCGCCGAAGTTCCTCGCCAGCCCACGAACAAGTCAGACCACCGGATCCGCCCGCACGCCGCCAGCCCGGCGGCCTTACCGGTTACGACTCACATGGCCGGGGGGACAGCCTCCCGCAGGAAGGCGACCAGCATCGCGGACAGTTCCTGCGGCCGTTCCAGCGTAGGCAGGTGCCCGGCCCAGACCAGCTCGACCAGCCGCCCAGCCGGCAGGCCACCGGCTGGCGGC
>Ga0209420_1000510_pt1 | contig 20226 bp, 15 predicted proteins | sample BlaSpr_A8_OM1_O1_FD_187972 | JGI IMG/M metagenome (GOLD analysis project Ga0209420, IMG submission 187972) | Forest soil microbial communities from Thunder Bay, Ontario, Canada - Black Spruce, Ontario site 2_A8_OM1_O1 (SPAdes) (version 2) | ecosystem: Environmental > Terrestrial > Soil > Boreal... | reverse complement strand
CGATATTGCAAATGGCTCCACTGCTCCGGCGCATCATGCCCGGCAGGGCGAGCCGCGAGCACAAATAGGTACCGCGGAGATTGGTCGCAATCACTTCATCCCACTGCTCCTCCGACATAAAGGCCAACAGCACATCGCGGTTGATGCCCGCGTTGTTTACCAGGTAGTCGACCGGACCAAATTGATGTTCGATGTGGTCGAACAAGGAGGCAACAGTCTCTTGGCGGGAGAGATCAGCTTCCACTGCCGATGCCTCTCCACCCGCGGCGACGATGCGCTCGACCACCTCAACCGCGGACTGTTTCCCGTGACGATAGTGCACGGCTACGCGGAACCCTGTGTTTCCCAGAGCTTGCGCGATTGCGGCGCCGATAATCCCCGAGGCGCCTGTGACTAATGCGACCCTCCGATCGGTGGTGGTGCGATCACCTAGCCTTATTTCAGCCATATCATCGAATTTAGTGCAACGGCTTGAAGATCAAAATATACGCGGCCCAACGGGAATTGTAGCGCGCGATATTCCCGTCCAGCGCATAGGAAACCGTGCCTTGCACCAGCGTATTCAAGGGACCAGGGATGTTGAAGTTAACCTCCAAGCCGTCGAATTTGCGGAATTGAAGTGACTCATCCAGATTGCGCGCGCGCGCATACGCGTACATCCCATCGACCTTCATGAAGTCCATCACGTTGAAACCGTAGTGCACGTCCGCCATGGCAATGGCGTCAAAAGAATCCGTGCCTGGGGGAATGCCGTGAAGACGCGGCGTCGCAAGAAACGACGGGAAGTAACGGGAGAAGCGATCCAGTTGATCTCCGCCCCAGTAAGAAAGATCCCATCCGCCCTTGGAGAACTTACCTATGTAGTAATCCTTGTTCAAATCGGCGTTGTAGAGCGTGAACGCATTTTGCGGGCGCTGGACCAGCAGAGCGTTTTGCGGTGGCGGATTAAGCGATGGAAACCCGCACCCAGCCGGAGCTTGGGCCAGCGAAGCGCATCCGAACGGCCTCCAGTCGATGCGCTCGCCCCGTGTTCCCTGCGCGTCGAACACATACCCTTTGCGGTTGTATTTTATTTCGACGCCCGGAAGAATGTTCAATCCGTTACGCGGCAGTTCATATTGCTCGTCCGCCTGGCTGGTCCGGAGGAAGTTGTCATACGCGAAGTAGGTGGAGGCCGTTACGCTGAGATGGGTCGTGGATTGCCACGAGGCGCGCAGTCCGGCGGTTTGCTCCCATGTCCATACCTCGCCTTGCAGCAATTCCGTGTTATTGCCGTAGATGCGGTTCTCGCCGGGCAGGCCGTTCAGCGACAAATCCAGCGCTAGGCGGAACTTGGGCCGGAACTGCTTCGAGAGGTCGGAAACTAGGATGGGCCCGGCAAAGAAGGTCGAAAGCTGCGCACCCGTATGATGAAAATCAAAATCCACGTTGCTGATGCCGAGGAACGGAACAGGAAAGTTGAACGTGCCTCCATACATCGCGCCAGCAACCAGAGCCTTGATGCGCTTCACACTCTGGTCCACGAGAACCCGCTCGCCGCTTTTCTTCTGCAGCGACCGCAGTCCGTGGTCGGTATCGCGGTACATCGGGTCGTCAGAACTATGCTCAGCCGCGAGGGCGCCACTGAAGTGGGGGCTGTTGATGACGTAGTCCGAAAACTGCACCGTCCTCTGCAATACAAAATCACGTCCGGCAGCGTTCAGCAACTGCTGCGCGGAAATCGATCGCAGCAAGTTGAATTGATTGCCCTTGTTGTCGCCAACTAACTCGAAATTCTGTGTCTCCACGTTTACCAGCACGTTGCTGTTGACGCCGCGCTGGCTCAGGTACTGCTTCACCTCGCGAAAAGTAGTGCCGTCGATCCAGATCTTACCGCTGTAAAGCGCCTCGTCCCGCACCTTGGGCTCGACTCCCACTACATAACATGTGGCCCCGTTTACTGGTTCGGTCCCCAGCAATTTGTAGTCATAGCGCTCGTTAAGCTTCAATTCAAGGGGCTGGGTCAAAACTTTTTCCGGCTCGATTTGCGGCAGCGGAAACTCGTGATTCTTTCCGAATTTCACCCCGTTAAGGTAGAACTCTTTTTGCGCCAGTTCCATCTGGCCGTCCCGGCTGAAGAATTGCTCGAGCTGCATCGAAACGTCGAAGCCCGGCCCCAGATTGGTGGATTCAAAGTGCAGGCTTACGAAACTGGAGGCCAGATAATTTTCCAGCTTCTGCTTCTGCGCTTCGCGATTTTGTTGCCAGCGAGCGATGATTTCCTCGATCCTTAGTTCGACTCCGCTCTTGACCTCCACCGTGTTATACAGCGTCTGATCAGGCTCACTTTGTTTGTGGATGGAAATCAGCAGGTATTCGCTGGTGCCGGCGCAGGTTTGCGCGAAACCCTTGTCAGTCTTGGTGACTTCGCCCGCCGGGAGTTCGGCGCCGGTCGCGGGGTCGTACCACCTGATCTCGAATGGTCCTGGCTTAACGCTCTGTAGCCTGACCGTCTTTGGCGAGCCGGGTCTCGCATTCACGCGCGCCACAATCACCACATCCGAGGGCCCGCCCCCGAACCAATGGTGCTCATTGTTCCCCACGCGGTCCACCGTGACACGGAACGGAGAGGCTTCGGAATCCGCCGCGAACATATTGCTGGTGATGAAACGGCTCAGGGAACTGCTTGCCGCGCACAAGGCCGCCGCGGCCTTGGCGTCCGGTGGCTCCGCCCAGACGATTTCCACCGAGGTCCCGCCGGCAGCGAGCATCGCCGTCAAGAATGGCGACGGCGTCGCCGACGTTCCGGCATCCAATTTAAGAATGACCGGCTTATTCAGCGCTTGTCCGGCAATCCAGGCAGCGTCCCGGCGCCAGCCCTCGGCATAGGTAGTTCCCAGCAGATCGGAGTAGGTGGCAAGCCTCTTTACAATATCGCCGTGCCCGCCGACGAACCCCGGCTGAAAAACAAACGCCAGCCGCAAGCCCGCCTTATTGCCCTTTACGGCTAATGCCAGACGCACCAACCCGAACGCGAACAGATCGAGAGCCCTCAGCGGTTCTCGAATCTCGACCACAAGCCCGCGCACCACTGGCGCCGAGAGAGGCATCGATTTCACAAAAGCGTCAACCCGTTTGGTAATCTCCTGCTCGGATTCCTTGCCAGCAAGTGAACCGGCTTCCACCACCACATGCAGCCAGACCTCGAATCCCTCGGGCACGCTCGGAACGGCCTGCTCTTCGAAAAAGCTGGCGGAGCGCTCGCCACCGGCGAAATCGAAAGACAGTGGCGGCAGCACGATCAATTTGCCCGGGACGTCGCACGGCTCGCCCGTTTTCAATCCCACGGCAAGGTTCTGGTCCGTCGGAATCGAGATCGCCACTCGCGGCAGGCCGGCTTCCGCCGTCTGCGGTAAAAGCAGAATGGCCGGAAACAGCAGAATCGGTGCCACCCGCCCGCAACTGGCCAATCGGCAGAACAGCCTGGGCACGAACTCGGATAAGAGCAACGTTGCCGAGCGAAGCGACGATTTCATCAGAATTAGGTCCGACAACTTAGAATTGGGAACTTGATCACCATCACGGACAGGAATCCGTCGTGCGCCCAAGGTATCGTGACGACGTTTGCGATGAGGGTTCCGCGAATCCCCAGCAATGAGTGAAGCCCCATTCCCAGATCAACCCTCGCTCGCACTGGCTGTTGGCACGTTCGCCGCTGTACGTCGCCGTTCCCCCAGCAGAATAACAGCGGGAATCAACAACAAGCCACCGGCCAGTGCCAACGCAACTCCCAACGAAGTCACCAGACCCATCTCCACAAGCGGGGCAAAACTGGAAGTCATCAGCGCCCCGAACCCAACGATCGTAGTCAGGTTCGATTGAATCAGCGCCGCGCCCGAAGCCTTCGCGATCGCGAGAATTTCGTTACGCTCGTTCTCCTGGTAGCGGCGCACCAAATGGATGCCATTGTCGATGCCAATACCGATGATGAGCGGAATCGCAGTAATCGACATGAAACTGAAGCGGTGCCTCACCAGCAGCAACAGGCCGAAAGTTGTAACAATGCCGAATACGATCGGGATCAGCACGATGAGTGACACGCGGAGGTTGCGGAAACACAGGTAGACAATCAACAGAATGCCAGCCGCCGTCCCCAGCAATGCTCGGCTGCTGTCATGAAGCACTTGCCTCTGCAGGTCGCGGTTCATCTTGTCGAAAGAGAACTCCACGAACCGGCCAAATTGATTTTGCCAGGACTCGATGACACGATCCGGAACTACCTCGACGGCATCGGGATCGGTTCCATAAAAAGAGATGGCCGCGACGTAGCTGCCTTCTCCGGTCTTGCGGATGCTGTTGTCGAGCAATCCTGGCGGCAGGAACTTGGCGGCCGTTTCCAGGGTAACCGGATCGCCGCCTCGTCCCAGCCCTTCTCCTAGCTTTCGCAACCGATCGATAAAGGGCTGGAGCGGCTCGGTCCGGAAACCATTCTCGCGCAGCGAGTCCTCCAGGGCACGGGCCGACGCCGCGAAATTGACGCCGGCCAGCGAACTGGCTCGTTCACGTTGCGTTCGAGCTGAGGGAATCAGAGTTGTTGGGGAGAAGATGGACTTGATGACTCCGCCATGCTGATAGGCTTCCAGCCCGGCCGTCAATTCTTCGGCTCTGCTCAGTACTTGCTGCTGGCCGCCGGCGATCAAGAGCACGTTCGGACTGCCCTCAATGCCGAACCTTGCGGAAAGCAGGTTCTGCGCCGCCACGGCGGGGTTATCGGCGCCGGCGATCTCGAAGTGCTTTTCTAGTCTGATGGCCGGCAGAAACACTAATGACAGCAGGAACATTCCCAAGCCCAAGCCGACCACAAAGCGGGTGTGCCGGCCCACGAAATCAACGGATTTCCCTGCGACCAGGGGAAGCAATCGGAAGGTAATGGTCTGCGGTGCGCGCGGCTTGGAGACTCGCCACCATAGGCGCATCAGCGCGGGAACCGTCAACAGGGTATGGAACATCATCATGAACATTCCCACCGTCAGGATGAACCCGAACTCCGCCAGTCCCTTGAAACTCGAGGTTGCCAGTGACGCGGTAGCGGTGGCCGCCGTTACGATGCACAAGACAACGCTAAGCCCGGTGGTTTCGAAGGTGCGTAGCACCGCGTCATTCAGCGTCCCGCCCTTGGCCCATTCCTGCGGCACCCGGTTGAAGAAATGTACGACCTGGTCGTCTCCCAGTCCCGCCAGGATCGCAATAAAAGATAGGCTGATCAGATTTACTTCTCCCGGATAGAAACTGGCTACGCCCGTAGTCCACACAATGCCCAGACTGGCGGGCAACAGCGATAAGAGCAGGAGGGGAATCCTCGGATAGATCAGCAGGCACAACAGTACATTACCCACAATGGAAATCGTCGAAATCCGACGAATATTGGTTTCGATGAGCTGGTGCTCCTGCTCCGCGTAAACGTAAGCCCCGGCTGCAATGACCCGCACTCCCGAGTCCCGTATGTCCGGCTCTGCCGTCATCGACTGGATGTGCTCCCGCGTCCACCGCATCACTTGTTCGGCGAACTTGTAATCCATGGCAGACCGGCGAGGCTCGGCAATGATGAGGAGCGCTTTGTGGTCTTTACTGAAGAACCGGTTTCCAGATCCCCAGTTGAGGTCGAAATTGGCGAACTGCGAAAACCCCTGGCGGTGGCGCCCTTCCACCTCCATCAGGCCCAAAGGATCGGCGACGAAGTAGTTGGTTCCCAACGACGAGAATGGAGTGACCAGTTGGGTTGCCGCGCGGCGAACAGTTTGATGAATCTGTTGCGGATCAAGCAGTCGCTTCAGATCTTCCGTTTGCTCGGGCAGCGCGAATGACGGAAAGTTCCAGGTAAAGAACCGCACCATATGGAGCAGTTCCTCGTCCTGCAAGCCGCTGCGCGCATCCAGGAACAGCCCGCTGGCTTGCATATCGGAGGTGAGACGGTCGGCCATTTCTTCGATCTGGCCGGTCATGTCCGTTCCCGCCGGAGCATCGATCAGCACGAAGAGCTGATTGCCATAACCCAGTTCTTTGCCGATCTGGCTCGCGGCCCGCCATTGCGGGTCGCGACTCCCAAACAAATCGGTCAGGTCGGTGCCGGTTCGCAGGTTGTGGATGTTCGCATACAACAATAAAGTCAGAACCAGGCTCAGGGCTGTAACCAACCCCGGATGGCCTACCACCAGGCCCCCCACCCAGCGCATGCAGCGGACCATCATGCTGTGGCTCCCGCGCTCTCAGCCCGCGGTTTTTTCGCGATCGATAGGATAGGAGCGAGCTGTAAACGGTCTCGGAACCGGCGCTCTTCAACCTGCATGCCTGCATTCTCCAGTTCGCTATCGTACTCGGTGGCCGGAAGCATCAGGGGCCGTGGCGGCGTGTCGGCAGGCGAACATTAGACGGTCGAAAGCCATCGTAATTTTGTCGACCAGGCCCCGTATTCGCGATCATGGATAGGGCGATCATGGATACGGAAGATCAGCATTCCATTGGCAGGCGGCTCGGCCGGGCGTAACCTGCCGCTTCGGCAAGACGGTTGCGAACCGCGCACGCCAGTATGAAATGTTCGGATCATCGCGTGGGACTTTTCATCGTCAGCCTTATCATCGCTCGCCCATCAAGCCGTCACCACCGATAACTCGCCCTTCGCTACTATCTCCCCGTCCACCCACACCGTGCCGGCGATGTACGCCATTGACCCAACCTCGGTCAGCTTTTTGGTCTCAACGCGCAGTTTTTGCCCCGGAGTCACGGGCTTGAGAAACTTGAAGTGGTTTACGGCTGCGAGCAGGGCCACCCCTCCATTGCTTTTCGCAGAAACCTCCAGCGTGGCCGATCCCAGCATCACTCCCGCGGTCTGAGCTACCGCTTCGATCAAGAAAACACCTGGCAGAATGGGCTTGGCGGGAAAATGGCCAGCAAAAACCGGGTCCGCTGGATCGACAAACTTCACCGCAACACAGCGAACTCCCGGCTCCAGTTCTTCCACCTGGTCGATCCACAAGAACGGAGGGCGATGAGGAATCAGCGTCTCGATTTCACTTCGCTCCATCACCCTGGGCTTGATCACTATGGTTTGTATACCTCAAAGGTATCCGCCGGAATCTTCGGATTCACCGAGCTTACGTCGATAACGAAAACACTGTTTACGCCGCTCTTGCCGTCGATCTCCAGCGACCGAGGCATGAAATCCCTCTTGTCCAGCTTCACCACCAGGTAATTCAGCCTGTGGCGAAAAGGATCCGACCGCGGAACCAGCTTCATTTGGTAATCCCGGCTGTCCTCTTGCACGGTAATCGTGAAGTTTTTTTTCAGGTTTCCGAGGGAGTTATCCCGACCGAAATAAGACTGCGCCCGGCGAACGCTTCTTCCGATTTCCATCACTTCGGTCTTACCGCCAGTCGTAACGTTGAGGTAGTTCTCGTTGAAGCGAATACGCACGCTGGCTGGTTCGAAGTAGTCCAGTGCGAATCGAGTGGTGCCTTCGGCGCAAAACTTGCCACGAAGCACCAGAGGCTTCACCATCAGGCTGGACATGCGGGTTTCGGTAATGGTCCCGCAACTGCTCGCGTATTTTTTCTGCGCTTGCTGGAGGCCCTCCCAAATTCGGCTCAACGGATCGTCGGACTGGGCAGCCAGCATTCCCGGAACAATCAAAACCGCAAGCAGAGCGCATCGCAATCTGAATCGCGGTATCATGTCACGCTGGTACAACGCGAAATGCCAGGGAGCCAGACACTCACCGTGTCTCGTACCGGCATCTTGGAGCGCCCCCAGGCCATCGTCTTAGTACAGACTAGCATGCGCGCTGGTGACGCTACGGGCTCGAGAGACGGAAATCCTGATCAAGAGGGCCCGGTCGGGCTGGCGGGAAGAGGTGACCAAGATCAAATTCCTGCGCGAAACGCTGAACCTGCCTACTTAATCTCCGCTGCCTCTCATTGCTTCCCTGGCAGTCTTGCCGGGCGGCACCTTAGCGCCGAGCCCTATCTGCACTAGCTCTGGAACAGCTTGTTGTTTCAATACGAACTCGCGGTAAAGCTTCGCCATGCGCAGGTTCTCTGCGTCCTGTCGAAGCCGTTCAGTCCGCGCCCGCATCTTCTCCTCGCGGGCATTTTTGGCGACTCCCATTTGCTCGAGGTCGTGCTGGGCCTCGTTGGTGACAATCTCGTCATTCAAGACCAGATGATGCTCCGTACTGTCGAGCTTCACGCTCTTGCCGCCGGCGAAAATCTCATGTCGGCCGTGCTCCTCGTACCACTTGGTCAAGGTGGCGGTCATATGGATCTTCTCAATGATGTTCCGCCACCCCATCCCCGTGTTGTAAGCGCAAAAGGAGATCTCCCCCTCCTGCGTGGCGTAGGGGATAATGCACTGCTCGGTCCTGCGAAAATCATAGTTGAATAGATCCTGGAACCACATGCCCGCCACGAACAGCAAGTTCCAGCGGTCGCGCCGGCGCCGGAAAATATCATCCATCGTCCGCTTCCCCGAGACGTCACCATAGTCGCGTCCGGTTGCGCTCATGCCCTTGTCGAGCTTCCTCAGCATATCGACAGCGCGGAAATGCCTCGGCGCATGAAACGCATCGTAATTCCGAACGAATGCCAGCGCCATCCCCGCGACCGATATCCATCGGCTGCGCGCCCAATCGTTGATCCTTGCAATGTCGTTGGCGAATTGCTCGGCGTCCAGGAACGCGGTCGCCGGAATCGCCTCGCGCGTCTCCTTGTCGACCACAATCGCCATCCCCACCCCACAGTTCGGGTGACAACCGCAGGCGACTTGGCCCCAGGCGGCGTCCGGCCCGTGAACCAGGTCCGCCCAGTCGGAAAACGTGCCCAGGAACGAGAGTGGGAACCAGTCGCGAACGGGCTCGCCGATGTTTAGTTGTTCTTTCACATCGTGGGCCAGATGCGAAAGTGTGTAGCGTTGCGCTTTGCGGCGTTCTTCGGTGACCGCTTCGTCGCGGCCCGTGAAAGACACCGGCTGGAACGACACCATGGCTATCTTGTCCGGGTTGTCGAGGGCGAATTGCACCACGCGCCCCACCTGCTCATTGTTGATCCCGTTGACCACGGTGGTCACCAGTACGATTTCCACGCCGTTGGAGTGCAGGTTCTCAATGGCCCGCAGCTTCAGGTCGAACAGGTTCCCGACGTTGCGATGAGAATTCGCCGGGTTGCCGATGCCGTCGAATTGGAGATAAGCGTAACGCAAACCTGCTTCCGCGGCCTGCCGGGCGAACGCGGGACTCTTGGCGAACTCGATGCCGTTGGTCGCCGCCTGCACGCTGTCGTAGCCGAGTTGACGGGCGTAGCGAATCGCGTCTAGAAAATGCGGGGACAGGGTTGGCTCGCCCCCGGAGAACTGCACGGACATCTGACGCCGCGGCTTGATGGAAAATGCGTTGTCGAGCAGCGTCTTGACATCTTCCCAGGTAAGCTCGTGTACGAATCCGACCTGGTTGGCATCCATGAAACATGGATCGCACATCATGTTGCACCGGTTGGTCAGGTCGACGGTGAGAACCGAGCCTCGCCCGTGCTTGATGGTACTGCTGCCGTGATTGTGCAGTTTTTCGTCGTTGTGGGCACGGATATCGCGGCCCGGAAACGTCTCCTCCAGATGCCGGAAGAACTGCGGATCAATGGATATGACATCTTCGAAATATCCGTGGACGGGGCAATCCTTGACCATCAGGATTTTGCCGTCGCGCTCGATGATCTGCGCCTTGATTTCGCCGGGCCTTTCATTCAACAGGACGCGATAATCCTGTTTGCCGTCGACAATTTGTTGACGAATCTCCGGCACACAGCGCGGGCACAACGAATCGGTTTGCCGCGGCCAGCCCAGAGGAGGCTTCGACTTTTCCCGGGACTTCAGCAGCGGCCGATCCGACCACCTGGGGGTGAAAGATGGATTTTCGGGAAACAGATTATTACTCCAACAAAATATTTGCCACGCCCCGTTCGCAGCAAGTGACATCGCCTTTTCGAGGTATTTGATGGGCTTATGCATTCGCCTTGACGCTCCGTGTTGAGCCGACCACAACGTCGTCCACTTGCCGGAACAAACGATTTTGAAGAACGCGGTCCCTATCCACCAGATCGCAGTCCGTATGTCCGTTTTCCCTTAGAACCTCAATCGAGTGGAGTCGGTGCTGCTGATTGCGCATGCCGAACCGCGCATGATCGTCGATCAAGTGATTCGTCATGGCGCTCTTTGGAAACGTGTCGGTTTCCCGGGGCAACTCATGATCGGAGAGCGCACGGTCAGGGAAGGCGCTCATACCCGAGCCGGCTTCCGCAGTCTGACCGACGATTTCGCAGCCTTCGTATCCGCGCAGACAGAAGTGATGAGGAAGAAGCGACGGCATGTGCAAGCGGGCCAAGTCGAGCGTCTGTTGTGCGTCGGCGTCGGTCTCTGTCGGAAAATTCCTTCGGTTTCGCGAACGTGCCGGGCCGCCGAAAGCCAGGCACCTAACCAGTCGTCGAAGACTATCAGATCGCGTTGTTGTGCGACAACTTCTTCTTGCTGGGCGTCACGAGTGAAACTACACTTGCGAGCGCTCCCCATCAGGAACGCGATGAGACGCCGGTCAGCCTGGAAGATTGAGAACTATACCTACCGCGAGTGTCCCCACCCGGACCGCGAGTTTGGCTACGCGGTTTCCCTGCACAACCACTCGTGCCACTCTGAGGAGAAGCTGGCGGCACTGAACCAGGTTGTCAAACTGGCATTCATGCGCCCTTTTAGTGGCGTTCTGCAAAAGTCGTTTGGCCTCGGCGGTGTGTCTGATCTGAATTACGCAGAGATAACGTTCAATCCGCCCTACAGCCCCGAAGACGTCTATCAGATGGAGGCAGCAGCGGCGGCGAATTGGGGCTTCGACGGGGTTCACCTGGCCATTACCGATCACGACGAATTTGCCGGCAGCCTGGCTCTGCTGCGTGGCCGGCCCGATCTGAACGGCCGCATCGCAGTGAGCGAGGAGCTGTCACTCTGGTTCCAAGGGCATTTATTTCACCTGGGAGTGAGTCGCATGCCCGAGACTGAAGCCGAGGAAACGCACACTCGAATTCAAGCCGCTGCGCGGGGGAGACGCTACGACGAATTGTTTGAAATCCTCGACGCTAGCGGCTGCCTGGTCGTGTTGAACCATCCTCTTGTCGCCTGGGAACCGGGAACGGAGACCATTCCCATCACCGAACTGCTCTCCCGCTACGGCTGGGCGATTCATGCTTTGGAAATCAACGGGATGCGGGCACGCGAGGAGAACGATCGCGTTCTGGAACTTGCACGGCAGTGGCGCAAACCGGTGGTCGGCGGGGGAGACAGCCATCTGCTGGTCGCCAGTTCCATTCTCTCTCTATCGCGGGCCGCAACCTTCAAAGACTTTATCGCCGAAGTGAAGGACGGTCATGCCGTGCCGTTCGTGACGCCTGATTATTTTGCCCCGCTCAAATGGAAACTTTTCCTGCGGGTGCTGTTTTTCATATCCCGCTACCGGCAAATTGCCAGCTATAAGGGACAACCGGTGGCCGCGATGTTGGAGCGCCGCAAAGTTTTGCTCGATCCGGTGGGTTCGGCGAGTCGCTTATTTCTGGCTCTGGTTTGCGCTCTGGGATGGGCTCGGTGAGCAAGCTTTTTCAATGCAGGATCCGCGAGGGCCAGATTACGAGCGAAAATGGCGAATGCGAGAATCAGCGCGCGGATCTGAAGGTGGCGGGTTTCCGGCGTCGCGATGTCCGTATCCTCGCACGGGACGCCTACCGGGTGTCCTAGGCTCGGAGGAGGCTAAGGAAATCGGAGAGTTATCTCAACAGCGGAGCAGGAGGTCGGAGAAAAACCAAAGACTCCGAGTGGCGAGGCGGATTTCGGCCCACCGCTCCTTTTCGCCTACTGCTTTTTCATGTTCATCGGTCTGCTTTTTTCCTGGCAAAGCCCGGAGTGCACCCGCGACTTGCGATTTGAGTAAGTTCCGGCCAGACTGTTTTCTCCGTTAGGACTCAGGGTTGCGCAGTATTCCACAGTGTGGTCTTCGGAAAAAAGCAGGAATAAGCGCTTGCCGCTGACTACGCCTACGATCACGTATCCCCCGCCGTTGCCGCTCACTTCCCGGCTTCCTTCGGACTGGCTCAGGTGCAAAGCGCCCCATTCGTCCGAATCCCACGCGCCGTTCACATTGATCTCAGCCGGATCCTTTTGGGAGTCAAGCCACGCCTTGCCTTCCACCTCCACCTTGGCAGCTGCGAGAGAAGTCGGGAAGGAAATGCACAGCAATAGCAATGTCACCGCGAATGTCAACTGTTTCATGAGAGATGTTCCCCTTCCCGGCGTGGGCCGGGAGGCCTCCGGTCTTGTCAGTGCATAGGCCTACTTTTTGCGTATCCGATCAGATAGGTAACCGGCATCTTTCCAGTTGCAAGCTCACCGATCTCCCACTGGTATTGGCAAGAGGTCAGTTTTTCCACCATTTCACGCAGTTCCTGTGGCCGATATGTCCGCAGGCAAGATACTACTCCGTCGAACAGCAGAACCAAGGGGATGACCGGAATCAAGTACGTCCAGAGCAACCGCGACCAGCGGAACGGACGAATCCGCGGAGTGTGCAGAAACAACAGGAGAATGCCGGCAAATATGAGGCCGATGGTCAAGGGAGCGCGCCTGGTGGCCTCAAATATGCCGATGCTTTCGCCGGCATCAACGGCATTTTGCAGAATGGCGCGAGCATCCTCCGGCGGAAAATGATGGAACGAGGTAAACATCGTTCGCAGCCCCTTCAGTGCCCTGGGAACCTTCCTCGCGTCAACCGGCTCTGGATAGAAAGTGATGTGGTGGTCAGAGGACGCGCTGACACTTCGGAATGCCTTGAGATTCGGATATTTATCCGTGAGCCAAACCTGAAGGCCTGCGGAATCTCCTCGGGCGTCCCGGCTTCGCAGCTGTCGAGCAAGATCCAACCACGGACCACCTCCGCCAGAACAGATATCAACAATCGATTGTCCGGTAGACGATTGTCGGGCGTTCGCCCCGTTCCCAGTAGAGTCAATCACGCTTTGGAGCAGCGGAGCGATGGGCGCGTAGGCCCTTAGGAGGTTGAACCCAAACTGCATCGCATCCGTAACATCATCTCGCAGCGATGAAGGGAACCACGGTTGTTCATGGAGTTCGATGAACTGTACGCGACGCATTGGCAACTCACTCGGGCAAGTACTGTTTGAACATTCTCGTCCAAATCCGTAAAAAAAGGCGGTTCAACGCTACAGGGATTTTCGCTCCCTGAGCGCAAGCATGGAGCGTGGCCACTGCCGTAGGCTGGTTTCAGGCTCGGGCAAGCGTTACCCCCCAGGTGAAGCCGACGCCAGCCGATGCGAACAGCAACAATTGCCCGGGACGAATCAGCCCCTCGCGTCGCATGTTTACATAATTGATGACTAGATCGCTGGCAAACGTGTGGCCATATTCTGCCATGGGAGTGGGCGGCAGGCTGCCCGGGGGCAGTCCCAACATCTTGCGGAAACCCTCGCGGTCCCGGCGGCTGATGTTGGAATAGATGAAATGGTCAATATCGTTCAAACTCAAAGAAGACGCTGCCAGTGCCTTATTCACCACCACCAGCATATTGAGAAAGTAGACTGGCATCACCTCTCGCTCCATGCACAGAGCATCGACAACAATATCGAGCTGGCCATTGGTTCTCACCATGGTAATAGCATTATGAAGGCGGCCGAGCGTCATGGCTTCGACGCCCAACACCAACGGGCCCTCCGTGCCCTGGCGGCGTAGGATCACGGCACTGCTGGCGTCGCCATGCATGGTAATTGGAAGTAACGAGCGGTTGCCTTGAGGCGCGGCGTCCCCGGTTACCAGCAGGACTGTCTGAATGCTTTCGTCCATGGTCATCCAGCCCAGCGCAGTCTTGATTGCGACGTGAAGTCCCGCACATCCGCCGACTTTGAAACTCAAGATCATCGAGGTTTCAGCACCCAGATCGGCGCTGAGCCTGTGCGCGAACGAGAGACCCTGTGAGCTTTCGCTGGACAAGCTTTCGCTGGACCATGTGCTGTAATCCAGGATGAGATTGATATCCCGCGCAGTTATCCCCGCTTCTGCTATCGCCTTGGAAGCGGCTTCGAGAATCAAGTCATAGAGTTGCTTGTCGCCGCAGATACGAACGCGATTCAGTCCGAGACCTTCCATGGCCTTTCGTCTCGACTCCGGGCTCAACGGAGAAAGCGAGGTCTCCACTCGAATTCGTTCCCTCTCCAAGACTGCTTCCACAGCCTCATCGTCGGGCGGAACGGCGTACGCCGCGGCAGCAATGCGCACATTCATATTCAAACCAACTCCAGAAGAAGTGCCGCAAATCCACTGTCGGCGGCGGTTGCTAACAACAAGGCTTGTCCATTGACGGGCCGGCTGCTTAGCGCCAGGATCAAGTGAAAAAGAGCGCCCGTTCCGGCCAAACCCAGGGCAACCGCCAGCGGGAGTATGATAACGGCGGCATCGCCGGAAACCTCGCGGGCCAAGGCGATGGTTGGGCTGGTGGCGCAAGGCGCACCATTCCCGCTACAGACTGTAAGACTCGGGACGGAACCGCCGAGCATTTGCCGGATGATCTCCCCTGGGTGACCACCTGCCGCCCACCGGCCCGCGCGGATTCGGGCATAAGAGCGGGCGTCGGGGCGGATATTCGCGCGGCCAGACAATTCCATCACCAACGCCGCTATACCTTCGCAGGGGATAAAACCGCCGGCTTCCGATACAGGATCCGAGTTGTAACATGCCGGCGAGAGCAGACCCGCCACCTCATACCATGAATAGAGGGTTTGCGCCAGCGCGTCACCCGCGAGGACGATGGCTACGTCAGCCTGACCATGGCGAAGCAGAGAAGCGGCTTGAATCAGCGCGGTCTCGCCCGCAAAGTACTTGTTGCTCACCGTGACATTCGGCCCCCGGAGGCCGTGAAACATAGACACGTGACTGGCCGGAGCGCTGGGGAGAGTTTCTGGGAAGGTACTGGGATCCGTTCCGTTCCAGCCATTGGCGGCAGCGCTGAGGTAGAAAGCTTCGGTGAGGTCAACACAGCCGAAGGCGGTGGCGAAGACCACCGCAACCCGGGATCGATCCACTTGGCTTAGGTCGATACCAGCATCCTTGAGGGCCAGGGAAGAAGCCACCAAGGCCCACGCCGACAGGCGATCGAGACGTCTGGTCTTCAGGCCAGGCACTACGCTAGCGGGGCGAAAGGGCTGTACAAGAAATGCTCTCCGCAGCCCGGTGGTCGTCCAAGCGGTGATAGCACTGGGTTGCAGGGAACATTGTGGAATCAGTCCTGCCAGCGGGCCATAAGGACTCACGGAACCGATACCGGTAATAGTGACGGCCGGCAGATTCGGAGTCATGAGCGGCCGCTCCCGAATATGAGCACGGTATTGCTGCCGCCAAAGCCGCTAGAAGCCGACATAGCCAGCGGCAGCGGTTGGCGTTTCACTTCTCCCCTCAGCCAGTCAACGCCAGGGCTCTCGATAGGATCGGTGAGCCGCAGCGTCGGAAGCAGAACTCCGGAACGAACGGCCATGATCGTAACGGCTGCCTCCAGGGCGCCAGCCGCACCAAGGCAGTGTCCGAAATATGATTTGGTCGAAGATACGGGAATGGGATGATTGCGTCCCCGGAAGGCGGTCTCGTAGGCATTGGCCTCGGCGATGTCGTTGAGAGGCGTGCCCGTGCCGTGGGCGTTCACATACCCGATGTCATCGCCGCTGACCTCCGCCATTTCCATGGAAAGGCGTATGCAATCGGCCAATCCGCGTCCCTGTGTCTGTGGCGCGGTGGGATGAAAAGCATCATTGGTCATGGCCCATCCGCGCAGCACCGCCAGAATGTTGGCATTACGCGCGGTAGCTCCGGCTAGCGTTTCGAGGACGAGAACTGCGGATCCTTCGCCCAGATTCAGGCCCTTGCGATTCTGGTCGAAGGGAGTGCAGGGGTTTGGGTCTAACGCTCGCAGGGAGTTGAATCCGCTCAACGTGAACGGGCAAAGCGGGTCGCTGCCTCCTGCCAGGATTATGGGCGCGGCCCCATCGAGCAGCATGTCAGCGGCGAGGGCGATCGCCATCGCTCCGGATGCGCAAGCCACGGAGATAGCACAGCGCGGTCCGCGAATCCCGAAATGCTCACCAACGGCGTCGGCAACGTGTGCGAACGGATAGGAGGCGCCTCGCAATAGACCGCCGGGGCGCCGATACCACTCGGCCGGATCTTCGGCGATTCCGGTGTCAATCTCGGTCAACCCTCCGACCGTGTTCGCCATCACGACGCCGCTCTCACGGAAGGTAGCGCGATCGCAACCGGAATTCGCCATTGCATCCCCGGCAGCCAGAGCCGCGAGTTGATCTGTGCGCGAGTATCGGGAACTGAAGTTTTTCGCCAGAAGCGCCAATTCCCGGACCTGGGCAGTCGTTCCTTCGAAGCCAGGATACACATCCTTCGTGGGCTCGAGACAGGACTTGCCCGATAACATGCCCGCCTGCAGGTAGTCCAACCCCATACCGTAGGGGCTGACGATCCCGATACCAGTAACGACGATGGTTTTATGGATATCAGTCAAAAGAGGCAACCGGCCATGCGTTAAGAAAATTCAACCACCGTTCGTGATAAGTCGTCAAAGTGTTTCCCCGAAACCGGAGGACGCGTAGCCCACCAAGCGCAGGAAACCGACCATCAGCGCGCAGCCTCCGCCAAAGATTTTCTGGCGATGAATAGAACGTGGGCCAGAGGCAAACGATTCTGGAAACGGCGCTCTTCCAGCTGCATACCGGCGTTCTCCAGCGCACCGCGGTACTCGGCGATCGACAGCATTCGGGGTCGGAAGCCGACGCCCCCGTATGCGAAGATCAGCCGCTCGAAAGCCATGGCGATCGCAGACCGGAGGCCGCGTTCGCCATCATGGACCCGGAAAACCAATATTCCGTCCGGTGCGAGTGCCGAACAGCAGCGTTCCAGCAGGGCCGGTTGCTCGGCGGCGGGCAAATACTGCAAGACATCCAGAATTAAAATCAAACCGGCCCGCGGAAGCTCGAAATTCCGGACGTCGGCTACGGTCACGTCTGCGTTCAGGCTGCCGAGTGCCTGGCGAGCGACGGCTATGCGATGCGCGTGCAAGTCGCAACCAACCAGGCGCCGGCGTTTATCACCGAAAGCCGCAAAACAAAGAGCCATACCGTAGCCGCAACCCAGGTCCACTACCGTTCCCGATCCCAGGTTTTCGGCGGCAAGTAATTCAAATATCCGATCCAGTCGGAGCTTCCATCGGACGAACTTGCGGGCCGTGAGCGCGGATTGGGCAAACATTTCGTTTACAAAGCGGACGCGCTCCCGCAGCGCCGAATTGGCAGACGCCCGGAGATGACGATGTACGACAACCGCAGTAATCGCCGCCCCCAGACCGCCGACCAGGATACCAAGTGCCAGGCTGCCAATCACCCAGATGAAAAGCTCCTCCTTACCGATATGGGTACGCGCGGCCGCTAGGGAGGACAGGGTCAGGGGCTGGAACGAGCCGAGGCGGAGTAAACAGCCCAGTTCCACGGAGGAGAGAATAATCACGGGCTGGAGCAGCGGATTGTTGATGAAAGTGGCGGCCACGGTCAGCGGCTTGTTAAGTCTGAATAGCAAGGCCACGCCGACTGCAGCAAGGGTTTGAAATCCATAGATGGGCGCAATACCGATGAAAATTCCGAGGAATACAGCGGCGGCAGCGCGGCAAGGGTCGAGCCTCTCCTTTAGCAAGAGGGTGATGAACTTCCGCGCACGAGCCTTAAATCTTCGGATCACCTGATGGCCTTTCCATCGTTCGCTTGGCCATCAGGACCGACACCACGCCGCTCGCCACTCTCTCCCCTTCCACAAACACCCTGCCGCGCCCCTACCAAATGTGGGTGAGCAGATCGTTGGACTGGGCGGCCAGCAACCCCAAAAAAATCAAGAAAGCAAGAAGTCATAACCGTCTGAATCGCCGGATCCTGTCACGCTCCCAGAAAGCGAAATGCCAGGGACCAGAGACAGACACGCACCGTGTCTCGTACCGGCTTCATCTTGGAGCGCGCCTGGCCATCGTCGTAGATCATACGGACGGGAGCATGTGCAATGGTGCAGCCCGACCGTGCCATCTTGATCAGTATTTCCATCTCGAGTTCGTAGCACCGGCTCCGCAGTTTGGCCTCGCCAAGTTTGTCCAATCGGAACAACCGGAATCCACTCTGGCTGTCCCGGATTTCACAGCCGATGAGCGCCGAAGCCAACCGGCTGCCAACGACGTTCGAGAAATAGCGGGAGCGGGGCATGAGGGCGCGATCGAAACAGCGCGCGCCAATGATCAGGTCCGCTCCAGTTTCTTCGGCGACGCGAAGCATGACCGGGATATCCTGCGGCAGATGCTGGCCGTCGCCATCGAGGGTGATTGCGTAAGTAAAGTTGTGGTCCCGCGCGAAAGCGATGCCGGCGCGCAAGGCCGAGGCCTTGCCGCAATTTCTTGGCAATTGCAAGCACGTAGCGCCAGCGGCTAGGGCAATTCCCGCCGTCCCATCGCTGGATCCATCGTCGATGACCACAACATCTGCAACATGCTGCCGGACCCCTGCCACAACCTTGGCGATGTGAGGGGATTCGTTGAATGCCGGAATTAGGGCGCAGATTCGCATGCCGCCGGTTGCAGTGTTGCACCAGCATCCTCCCGTGGGCCGGCCAGGACGAATTGGAATCCTCGTTTCCTGAGCTCGTCGATGACGCGAGGCAAGACTTCTAGCATGGCATCCGCCCCGCCAGGCAAATGATCGTGCAGCAGGATGATGTCCCCGCTTGCCGCCTGCAAGATGCGCCGGGCAAGAACGCTGGAATTCGCAGTGAGTGTATCACGCGTCCGAATGGTCCAAGAAACATACTCCAGTCCCGCATCCTTAAGATAAGGCCCCAGAAGCGGGTGACGCAGGCCCACCGGCGACCGGAAAAAGCGCGGCCGGAAACCACAACTGCGGCGAACGCTCTCCGTGCCACGTTCGATCTCAGCCCGCAGACGCCGGGGCGTGAGAAAACAAAATAGAGAATAGTGCGACCAGGTGTGATTGGCGATCAGGTGTCCTTCTGCCCAGGCGCGGCGCACTATTTCCGGATACTGGTCCGCCCGCTTCCCCACCACAAAAAACGTTGCTTTGACGCCTTTTTCCCGCAGTAGATCGAGTAATTTGGGCGTATCCACCGGATCCGGGCCATCGTCGAACGTCAGGGCCAGGCAACCCGCGCCATCTACCCGCGACCGGTTGGCGACCAGCCATTGGTTGCGCGGATGAAACAACAGGTACAGGACGAGTAGTGTGACGGCGCCGTAAATTATGGCCACAAGAAAGAGGCGAGAGCGGCTAAAAGGGTGTAACAGGGCCAATGAGGCGTTGGTCACAAAAAGCAACAAGAAAAAGATCACCGACCTTGCCATATCGGTTGTCCGAAGCCCTGCAGATGCTGCGGGAATTGAAGTGCCATCTTAGCATCGGTTGCCTGTGCGGGGGAAACGGAACAAGTCGGTGCCCTCGTGGAGCTGAAGCCCTTTTAAACGAAGGCTTCCCCCTGGACACGAGTTTCGCGAGCCGAACAGAGACGCGCGTGCTGGTGGGGATTGTGACCGTGCTTTGCAAAGCCAAACCCTCTCGCGTGTAAGCATCGACCACGCTCCGCACCCGGATCGCTCGGCCAAACGCCACGGCATCGCGTGCGAAATCCAGCGCCTACTCCTGATTCGCCGCCGTCCACTTGCGCGGCGGAGGTCCAAACTGCACACAGTGTGTACGCTTTCTCCGTCGATCCGCAGACGCAGCGGACGTAAAAGGCGGATCGTGCTTTGCCAAGATTTTTTAGCTTACCTAATTGTGAGGATCGGCTCGCCAACCCAAAAGCCGTGCAACGCTTGCGATTTTCGCCTATCATCACGTGCCATGAGGAAATGGATTGCCGCAACGCTGCTTATTGCCACTGCCGCGCTCGCCCAGCAAACCCACAATCAGTATGAGCCACCGAACGCCCCGGGCGCCGGTCAGAGGCTGCTCGCGCAATTTGTGGGCGACTGGGATCTCGTCAAGACGTTCTTCCCGATGGACGGGAAGCCGCTCGTGACGAAAGGCAGGTGTAAGCAGTACATGATCCAGGACGGCAAGTTTC